>Ga0136614_10002482_pt1 | contig 11481 bp, 10 predicted proteins | sample AntDrymUQ2792106_2_FD_106643 | JGI IMG/M metagenome (GOLD analysis project Ga0136614, IMG submission 106643) | Polar desert sand microbial communities from Dry Valleys, Antarctica - metaG UQ279 (21.06) | ecosystem: Environmental > Terrestrial > Soil > Desert | place: Antarctica: Dry Valley...
GGCGATCACGCCAACAACATCTGCGAGAGCGTCATCTACCTGGTGGACGGCAAGGACATCCGCCATCTCAGCTACGAGGACCTCGACGAGGGGCCCGGGGACGGCGGTTCCGGCTGACGGACCGCGCGCCGGCGCGATCATCGCCGCCATCGAAACATCCCCGTGATCGCCGAGATCCTCACGCATCTCGGCTTGCTCGCCCGGACACCGCCCCGAGTCGCGGCCAGGGCCTTTGATCGATTCCAACTGGCCTGATCCCCCGCCCAACCCTGCTCCCATCCGGTTCAGCCCCTGAGCCGACCCTCCCTGTTGGCCCTCGCTCGCCCGAGACGCCAAAACGCTCCGAAACATAGCGCCTCGGGCCGAGGAAGGACCCGAAAATGCCCCGCTCCCAGGCCGCGGACCCGTATCCTTGACAGCTCACGAGCCGAGCAGTACTCTACCTCTTGCCAAAAAAGGGCGTTTATAATCCCTAGTCGCGAGCCGGCGCTCATGCGGTGGCGCGACCGACGGCGGGTGCAATCGACAAGGAGGAAAGTAGTAATGTGGATGGATCGATATTCGATCATGGCCTACCGGCTGTTAAGGAAACGCTCGATAGATCTTATGCCTCAAATCGAATTGAGGGACTTGCGGTCGCACAAGATCGTTGCCGGTTGGGCCGAGGTAGCCATCCAAATGCCGGCAAGGGTTCTTTATGACCCACTACTGCCACGAGCTCACTCTCGACTTCGGCGAAGTCGGTTACCATCACGAGAAGCACCCTTTCCGGGTGCGTCTGGAGGCAATTCAGTTGGAAGATCTGATCCGCGACGCCGAGAACGCGCATCGGGTGTACGAGCTGATGCGGATCGAGCGGCCCGGCGATGTCTGGGATTACGTGTGGGTGGTGCCCGAAGCGTTGCCGCCTGAGCGGGCGAAGCAAATCAAGCGAGCACGAGAAAAGCATGCACCCGGCTATGATTCACCGTGCCGTGCGCTTTACCGTGGGCTACCACACCCATGGCCGGAAGGGAAGCTCCCTTTCACGGTGTTCGACCGCATGTTCCACTGGTGTGGTGATGACACGTTTCCGGACTCCGAAGCGTGGCTACGCGAGCGTAAGTCAGCGGTGATGAAGCGCTATGCCGATGGCCTGTGGGCCGTCGCTCAAACTGCGCTGGCGCGACTGGACTGGAACGGTCCTTTGTTGCACCACGAACTGGCGCTCGCGCGTTCGCACAAGCACGCATTCAGCTATCGCGATCGGGCATCGGCTATCGCCGAGGCGCGTAAATACCCGCCGAACGGCTCTCCATAGCGCTGGGTTCTACAAGACGCTCTCGGAGATCTTGCGCGAACCGGACATCGTGTCGGTAGCCTACCGCGGGCAAGGCGACTATCAGGTACTGCGAATGCTCTGCACCGAGCAACGGTGTCGCGCGGTTCGCACTGGCCACAGGGCGGATTACGCATTGCATCTCAGCACCTTGATTGACTATCAAATTGACCCCGAGCCGTGGGACGCGCACGTGCATTTCTTCGAGGAGGGGCTGGCCCACGGGGATCTGTTCATCGAGGAACGGTCTGGCGGCCTCGGCCGGAGTATCCGCTGGCTGATCGGGCATTGGGACACCAGGCCGAGCGTCTTGCTATGTCAGGACCCCGCCGGCAGAATCGCCGGTTACACAAGGGAGACGAGCGAGGGTTGGACGCTGTACCGGCGCAAGGAGCGCGTGTCGCGGCGGCGCGGGATGGAGCTGATCGCGAGCGAGCACAATCCACCGCCCGGTCCGATGCTGAAGTTTGCCGAGCAGGGCGCAACCGTGTACGACTACGACCAAACATTGATCGTGATCGGTGACACGGTCCCGTCCAACGCTTTGTCGATCGTAGCAGCGCTCGTGAGTGAATGGCAGCAGCAGGGGCGCGGGCCCTTGGTGATTGCGGCCGCAGACCCGTCAGTACTGTTTGAGGTCGGGCTTGGCGACGCCGTCTGCGTGCCCGATCATATCAATGCCGCCGAGGATTCCGAACGCCGCGCTTGGTTGCGCAGTCTGCTTTGGGAGCGGCAGCGCTGGATCGACGTCGCGCTGGTGCTCGGTGCGCCGGAGTGGCTGGAACGCGGGTTGGCGCACAAGCTGAAGGAGCAATCCGGTCCCTGGCAGCCATGGGTGGTCGCAACTCCAAGCCATCGGGATCTACCTGCCGATCTGGTTCTCTCCCCCGATCCGACGGCCGAATTCGCCGCCGCGCACGAGAAAGCGAAGGCGCGACGTCCACAGCGGTTGTGCTGAACAGCGTTGGATCGTTCGCAGTACCACGGGCGCTGCTCAGCTTGCAAACCGTTCCTACACAAGAAGCGCCGCCTACCCGGGGTGCTGTGTCAACGAGCAAGGCTTTAGCCTGCATGCCGAGGTGTCCTGCGCCGCCCATCAGCGCCACAAGCTTGAGCACCTGTGCCGCTACATCACCCGCCCCGCCATCGCCAATGAACGGCTTGCACTCAACCGGGCCGGGCAGGTGGTGCTCACCCTGAAGACACCCTACGAGAGGGCACGACCCATATCGTGATGTCGCCGCTGGAATTCATACAACGACTCGCCCAGGCCGCGGACCCGTATCCTTGACAGCTCACGAGCCGAGCAGTACTCTACCTCTTGCCAAAAAAGGGCGTTTATAATCCCTAGTCGCCGGCCGACGGCTCGTGTTATTGACAACGCGCGGGCTCTCTAGCTGCCCCATTCGTCATGCCGACGCTCCACTTCAAAGGCAAGCCGCTCGTGCAAAACCACGATCTCGTGGTGCCGTTCAGCGAGCTGGAGGCGGTGAACTCGCGCGGGCTGAGCAAGGCGCCGAGCCTGCACGACAATGTGATCGTCGAGGGCGACAACCTGAAGGCGCTCAAGGCGCTGCTGCCAGCGTATCACGGCAAGGTGAAGTGCATCTACATCGACCCGCCCTACAACACCGGCAATGAAGGCTGGATTTACAACGACCGGGTCAACTCGCCGATGATGCGCGACTGGCTGGGCCGCACGGTGGACCGCGACGATCTCACCCGCCACGACAAGTGGTGCTGCATGATGCTCCCGCGGCTGAAGCTCCTGCGCGAGCTGCTCACCGACGACGGCGCGATCTTCATCTCCGTCGACGACAACGAGGTGCATCATCTGCGCGCGTTGATGGATGAGGTGTTTGGGGAGGAGAATTGGGTCGGCACCGTCATTTGGAAAAATGCGACCGACAATAACCCAACGAATGTCGCCGTGGAACACGAAAGCATCCATGTTTTCGCGAGGAGAAAAGAGAACCTTGCACCCGTCTGGAAGTCAGAGGGTCTGGCTGTAAAGACGAAGCTCGAAGAGCTGCAGGCGGAGTTTCTGAAAAAGTTCACCGATGCCGAGGAACGGCAGAAGGCGTTCAGCGAGTGGCTGAAGGAAAACAAGCCCTTTATCTGGCCATTTCAGGATTACAAGTTCATCGACGACCGAGGCATCTACACGGGCATTCGCGGCGTCCATAACCCTGGCAAAGAAGGATACCGTTATCCGGTCAAACATCCGCGGACGAAGAAGCCGTGTGTTGAACCGTTGATGGGCTACCGATTTCCGAAGGAAACGATGGACGAGTTGTTGGCCCAAGACCGAATTCTTTTCGGAAAGGACAACTCGAAGGTCATCGAACTTAAGGCCTACTTGAGTGATTACAAAGCGAAACTCGCTAGCGTCTTCGAGTTGGACGGTCGCGCCGGCACGAATGAATTGAAGGAGATTTTTCAAAGGTCGAGCAGTCCCCTTCGATACCCGAAGCCATCTGCGCTGCTTCAGCATTTGCTCAGCTTCGCAACAGACACCGACTCCATCATCCTCGACAGCTTCGCCGGCAGCGGGACGACGGCGCACGCGGTGCTGGCGTTGAACAAGGAAGACGGCGGCAACCGGCGGTTCATCCTTTGCCAGATGCCGTTTGAGACGAAGGAGCAGGAACATAACAAGGAGAACATCTGCGAGCGCATCACGGCGGAGCGCGTGCGGCGCGTGATCAAGGGCGTGCCGGGCGCGAAGAACGAGAACCTGCGCGCCGGACTGGGCGGGACGTTTTCGTATTTCCGGCTCGGCAAGGAGTTGCGCAAACAGGCGATCCTCGACGGCAAGGATCTGCCGAGCTACGAGGCGCTGGCCGGCTACGTGTTCTTCACGGCCACGGGCGAGGAGTTTCAGAAGAACATGAATGCGCCATTCATCGGCACGAGCCGCGAGCGCGATGTGTTCCTCATCTACGAGCAGGACATCGAGAAGCTCAAAGACATGGCGCTGAATCTAGACCTCGCGCGCTCGATCGCGAAGCGCAGCGACCGCTAGAAGCTCGTCTTCGCGCCGACGAAGTATCTCGATCAGGATTATCTCGAGCGGCTCGGCATCGAGTTCTGCCAGTTGCCATTCGAGATTTACCAGAGGGCGCAGAGCAAATGATCCAGCTCAAGGAATACCAACAGGACACGCTGAAGGGCGTGCAGGTTTATCTCGAGGCGCTGGCGGAGTTGCGCATTAAGGATGTGAAAGCGCGGGCGATTGATCCTGAATTCGGGATCGATTGGCCGGCAAAGGCTTGGGAGAAGGTAAAAGGCGGCCAGTATTTCCCGCGCCGCAATGGACTGCCCCAGTCACTGCCGTCGTTCTGCCTCAAGATTCCGACCGGCGGCGGGAAGACACTGCTGGCGACGAAGACAATCGAACTGGTGAATACGCACTTCCGCAAGAGCAACCGCGGGCTGGTGCTGTGGATCGTGCCGACGACACAGATTTACAACCAGACGCTCACGGCGCTGAAGGATCGCGATCATCCCTATCGTCAGACGCTCGATAACGCCTCCGGTGCGCGGACGCTGATCCTCGAACGCACCCAGCACTTCACGCCCGCAGACATCGAACAAAATCTCTGCGTGCTCATGCTGATGCTGCCGGCGGCGGCGCGGCAAACGAAGGAGACGTTGCGCATGTTTCGCGACAGCGGGGGTTTCGATGCGTTCTTTCCATCGGAGGAAGACTATGCCGGGCACTCCGCACGGTTGAACGAAGTGCCGAATCTCGGCACATTTGACGTGAGCGAATTCAGCGCACGGCAAATTAAGACTTCGCTCGGCAACACGTTGCGGACGCTGAGCCCGCTTATTATCGTCGACGAGGGGCAAAAGGCTTACAGCCAGCTCGCGCGCAAAACGATCGAGGACTTCAACCCGTGCATGATCGTGGAGCTGTCGGCGACGCCACCGCAGAGCGCGAACGTGCTCGTGGACGTGAAAGGCACGGCGTTGGAGCGCGAGGGCATGATCAAGCTCGACCTACACGTGCACAACGACACGTCGGTCGACTGGAAAAAGACGCTGCTTACGGCGGCAGGGCGGCGCGACTTGCTCGAAGAACAGGCGCGTGAGCATGAAGCGCAGACCGGGAAATATATTCGCCCGATTTGCTTGATTCAGGTGGAGCGAACTGACAAGGATCAACGCGACGGGAAGTACATCCACGCGGAGGACGTGCGCGAGTATCTGCATAAGCGGCAGGGCGTGACCGCGGACATGGTTGCGATCAAGACGAGCGAGAAGGACGAGCTAAAGGAAGTGGATGATGTCGGCGGGCTGCTTTCGCGGAACGCTTCGACCCGCTACATCATTACCAAGCAGGCATTGCAGGAAGGTTGGGATTGCCCGTTTGCCTACGTGCTCACGGTGCTGACGAATCCGACTTCCAAGACCGCGCTCACGCAGCTCGTCGGCCGCATCCTGCGCCAACCCGATGGGAAGAAGACGGGCAACCGCTGGCTCGACGAGAGCTATGTCTATTGCTTCCAGCGCAAGGGCGCCACGCTCCTGAAGGAAATTCGCGCAGGCTTCGGTGCGGAAGGGCTTGGCGATCTCAAGGGCCGAATCATCGACGAAACCGGGCGCGCGGACCGTGGCAGCGAGATCGAGATTTTCCCACGCGAGCGTTTCAAGGCGCAGGTGGAGCATCTGGTGCTGCCCGCGTTCATGATCAAGGACGGCCGCGAGTGGCGGCCCGTGCATTACGAGCCGGACATTCTCGCGCGCGTGGCGTGGGGTGAGGTGAAGATTGACGCGCTGCTGAAGCTGACACTGCCCGACGAAGACACCACGGGTCGGCACACCCGCCACGGGCTTGGTGAAAAGGTCATGCAGGATGACGAGTTTGAACGCGCGGAGCGTCTCGAAATGGCGGGCGGCGACGAACCGAATTGCGCGTTCGCGGCGAGCCATCTGCTCGACGTGATGCCGAATCCGTGGCGCGGCAATCAGATCGCGCGCGAGGTCTTCGCGAAGCTCGCCAAGCGCTACGACCAGCGGCGGATTCTCGACAGCTACGTCTTCGTGCTCGACGAGATGCACCGGCAGTTGCTAGCAGAGCGCGACCGACTGGCGCGGCACGTTTTCCATGGATTGCTAGAGAAAGGGGATTAAAACCAGGATTGCTCCGGTTTCGGCTGCGATTGCACGTGGCCAGCTCAAAAAACTGGGTGCCAACAATGAGAAACGTAGCCAAAACCTGGTGTCCCTCTCAAAAGGCCTGGAACACCTTGGTGTTCATACCTTTTTAGCCCCTTCCCATGTCAAACGGGTCTATTTTGAATATCTGGTCCGTCCCGACTGCGAACGATTGGGCCTGAGTTCGGCCCAGCTGATCGAGGCCCTCAATGCTGAAGGGTGCCAGGTTTCACTGCCACGCTACCCACTTCTCCATCAGCAGCCGTTCTTCGTTGAAAAGGCCTATTTAGACGTCATGCGTTCTTCCTCAGGGGCGCCGGTTCCAGACTACGCAGCGGTATCCTTGCCATTTACTGAAAAGGTGAATGCTGGCATGCTGAAGCTGCCGTCGTTTCCCTGGGCAGAAAAGGAATTGCTTGATCAATACGTGTTGGCATTCGCAAAAGTATTGGGCCATGCTTCAAGCATTGCCAATCGATTGAGTTCGTTGCGTTAAAGGGACAGCGATGAAAGTTTTGTATCCGGTATTGAATGGTTTCTTTCATTTTTCCGATATCGTCGTTATTTCATTCACTTTAACGGGTTGGATTTGTCCACAAACCAGGCTTGCCCACCTGACTCTTGTCGTGGCGACGCTGGGTTCCTGGTTTGTCCTTGGCAGGTGGCTGGGCGAGGGCTATTGCCCTGTGACGGACTGCCACTGGAAGATCAAAGACGCTTTTGGCGAAGGAAGGCCCAAGGGAACCTATATCCATCTCCTTGTCCGGCGCCTGACCGGACTTGAACCGAGGTCTGCCAGCGTGGATAGAATAGTGATGATCACAACGTTTTTACTGCTGATCGCTTCTCTTTCTTTGAATATCAAGACTTGGTTGGTCGGCTAATGTCACACCCCTTTTGGCGCCCATTCAGTTCCTGGCGCAAGTATCTGCTTGCCAAGCCCGGTGCTGAAGAGCGCCATCCTTTTGACCGACCTGCCCGCCTATTTCGTCGGCAAAAACATGTTTGCGATCTCATCGCACGACGGCAAAGAGTGAAGGATAGGAAGTCCAACGCGGTTTAGCAACCGGTACTGTTGCGTCGGACGGGCCGGTCGGTGATTGGGTGGTCCGCGTGGGGGCGGGAAGGGGCGTTTGGGCTGGCCCCGGCCGAGTTCTGGATGGCTGTCGGAGCGGTGGGGTGACGCGAAGGCGAGCGCTCGGGTGCCGGGACGCGAGCCCACCGGTGCCTGTCAAGTCACCTTGGCTGGCAGGATGGTCTGGATCGGACGCAACCGGGATTGCCGATGAAGAAGGGTCGATGCGGAACGATGACACACGACTATTTGTAAAGCCATTATTGAGACACTACACTAGTGAGTCCCATACCAAGAACACGATTCGACGATTCAACTTCGGACAGGAGAAGGCGCGGGACGACGACCGGCTCTTGGACTATGTTATGGGTCTCGACGCTTTGCTCACGAATAAAGAGTCGGACCTTCGACTGAGATTCGCCCTCAGGGGCGCGCTCGTGGTCTCGCTGGACCTCGCGGGGTTTAGGGGTGTGTTCGACGACCTTTACGAAGCCTACAAGCAGCGAAACGACATGGCTCACGGAGGCGACCCTCCGGAGACGATAACTCTCGGCGGGGGGGAGGTACCAATCCGAGAACTGGCTGACCGCGTCGAGGCTCATATGCGCACCATCATCCGCGCATATCTCTCCCGTACGGGAAAGAAGAAGCACAACCTGCTGGCGGAGCTCGACGAGATAATCTCACGGGGGATAGCTGGTCACGTTCCAAACGAGGCCGCCTCGTAGTGCGAGCGGTGTGGATCAGCCGGTTCGGCCGAGGCGATCGTCGAGGCTGTCAGGCGCTACGTGGGGGACGGATTGCCCCGTGACCCCTACATCTTGCGATTGATTTCACAACCGAAGAGCACCTCACGACGGCGTTGGACGCCCTGGCCGACGGGAATCCGGGGCCGCCGAGCTGGCGGCGAGCAACGACTACAAGGTCAATACCATGGAGATCGACATCGACGCGGACTGCACGGTGATCCTGGCGCGGCGCCAGCCGGCCGCGGGGGATCTGCGGCTGGTGCTGGCCATGACCCCCATCACCACCGACCTCGAGCGCATCGGCGACGAGGCCAAGAAGATCGCCCGCGTGGTCCTGCGCCTGACGGAGTCGGAGGGCCCCAAGGCCTATTACATCGGGGTCTTGAACCTGGGCGGGCGCGTCCGGCAGAACCTACGCGCCGCGCTCGATGCCCTGGCGCGCATGGACTCCAGGGCGGCCTTGCAGGTGGCGCGGAGGACAGCTTGGTGGACCAGGAATACGACGCCATCATGCGCCAGCTCATCACCTACATGATGGAGGACCCGCGCAGCATCACCCGGGTCCAACCGCCTGGGCGGTGCGGGCGCTGGAGCGCATCGGCGATCACGCCAACAACGTCTGCGAGAGCGTCATCTACCTGGTGGACGGCAAGGACATCCGCCACCTCAGCTACGAGGACCTCGACGAGGAGCCCGGGGACGGCGGTTCCGGCTGACGGACCGCGTACCCGGCCGAGCGGGGGGTGCCTGCGAAGCAGACGGGGGTCGGGACGCGTTCGTGCGAGGGTAGTGTCCCACGACTGTCATTTCGATGCGATTCTCTAGGTCGGGACAAAGGCCGCCTCGTGGTGCACGTGGATGGGGCGGCCTGCTCCTGCATTGCCAAGAAAGCGCGCCAAGCCGCGGACCAGGGCCGGCGCGTGCAGGAGTGCCCTGGGTCCGATGGCCGTATCTCCGTGCGAGAGCAGTGGCGTGAGAACGAGGTCGACGTCGACGCCCGCCCGTCGCAGGCGTTCCGCGAGGACCCTGGACTCGCTCGAGGGAAACACGCGGTCGTCCTCGCCGTGAAGGAGGAAGACGGGCGCCTGGAGGCCACACGAGTCCGATCGCACGGAGAGTCCGGCGCCGATGTCGTCGGCCGCGTCGAGCAGCATGTCGACCAAGGGATCGTCAGGTGCCGCTCCCCTCAGCAGGAGATCCACCCATCGGCCCTCCTCGGAGGGCAGGCGCTCGGCCGAGTCGCGCACTGGGGGCGTGATGTCCTTCTCCCGGATTGCGAGATCGATGAGCTCCCGGATGGCGAGGCTCATTGGGACGCACCGCGGGAGGTAGTTCCGGAGCACGATCGACCGGCCGTAGGGGTCGGCCTGGCTCGAGAGGAGGAATAGCAGAACGGTCCGCGTCTCGCCGAAGGCCCCGATGGCGCCCACGGCCGAGACGAAGGGGCGGCCGTCCGGGTGGGCCGCAGCCTGGAGCGCGAGTGTGCCGGAGAAGGACGCGCCGAGCAGACCCACCGTACGGCGCGCCAGGCGCGACGCGTCCGCCGCGGCCGCGGCGACCCGGCCCACCGATTCGACTTCGATCCGCGCCTGGGCCACCTCGGGCAACAGCGGGACGACGACGCGCGTGCCCGTCGCGGCGAGTGCGGAGGCCACACCGACTACCCGCGGGTCGTCTGGGCCCTCGTGGGTCATGCCGTGCACGAACACGACCGTGCGCCGGGCTTCGGTGCCGGGCTCGTAGACCTGGGCCGAGAGCCCACTCCTCGGCAGCACGCACGGATCGGGCTGCATTCGCGGAGGCCTCGACGCGAGCAGGAGCGCGCAGCGGGTGGCATCGCGCAGGTCGCGCGCGTGGGGCCGGCTCACGACGCCTCCATCCACCGACGGCGAGAGCGGACGAGCGCGAAGCCCTCGGGCCCCATGAACCTCAGGAGGCGACGCTCGTCGACGAGCGAGAGATCGACCGAGACCAACGCATCGACCACGAACGAGAAGTCCGGATCGACGTTGAAAGCGATCGCCTTTCCACCGAGATTTAGGTAGTGCCGCAGCAGGATGGGCAGGCCCCGACCCTCGGCATCCAGCCTCTTCACGTGTGTCTGGAGCTCGCTCAGGTCGCGCGCGAGCGTGTCGCTCACGCCGCGGTACGGAAGCCTTGGGTGAAGAAGGCCGGAGAGCTCGTTGCGGCCGCGGTGTCGCTCGAGCCAGGACACCATGCAGGCAATCGCGGCGTCGGGGTAGCGCCGATCGATGCTCGTGGCTCCCATCAGGTGACCCACCTCCGGGTGTCGGACGAGCCAGGCACCGATCCCGCGCCAGAGCAGCGCCAGCGTGGGTCCGCCCTGGTTCTCGGGCCGCACGAAGGAGCGCCCGAGCTCCACCGTGGGGCCGACGCGGTCGAAGAAGACGGGCTCGTAGTCGAAGAGGGTCTCGGTATAGAGCGCGCATCCTTCGGAGCGGAGCGCGTCGACGCCGGCCAGTCGGTAGGCGCCGGTGATGGTGCGGGTGTAGGCGTCCCAGACGAAGAGATGCTCATAGAACGGGTCGAAAGCGTCGAGATCGGTCACCCGGCCTGTGCCTTCTCCGACCTGGCGGAAGGTGCGCTCGCGCAAGGCACCGATCTCGCGGAGGACGCGCGGGATGGTGATCCCCTGGGCGCAGAACACCGTGAACCGATCCTGCGTGAGCAGGCGTGCGGCGGACGGGAGAAGCGCGAGGTCGCGCCCGAGCTCGGGAGCGGGAGCGTCGATGTCGTCGTACATCACTAGGGCGTCCGGGAGCGGGGTGGTTCCCGGCCGCACCGCTGAGCGACGTATAGGATTCTTTAACGCCCTTTTTCCTCTGCAGGCGAGCCTATTGCCGGGTGTTTACACCGCGACCCACACCTACGGACGTCGCGCTTACGGGTTGAACCCGCCGCTTACTATGCGCAGTGTGAGGCTTCGCGAGGACACCTGTCAGCAGCATTTCGAATCGTTGGACCACGCACTGCCAGCCGAGGGTGGCCACGTACTCCCGCGCTTGGCAGCGCATCCTGGGAAGCGCCTTCGGATCGCGCGCGAGATCGGTCGCGGTGCTCACGAAGGCTTCTGGTTCGCCATAGGGAACCAGAACGCCAGTCTCGCCATGCGTGATGTGCATGTGTGCGGCGGCATAGTCATAGGCGACCACCAC
>Ga0136614_10002483_pt1 | contig 11481 bp, 10 predicted proteins | sample AntDrymUQ2792106_2_FD_106643 | JGI IMG/M metagenome (GOLD analysis project Ga0136614, IMG submission 106643) | Polar desert sand microbial communities from Dry Valleys, Antarctica - metaG UQ279 (21.06) | ecosystem: Environmental > Terrestrial > Soil > Desert | place: Antarctica: Dry Valley...
CCCCACCCACGACTCCGGGCCCTCCTCCACGACGGGGAGGTTCGCCGTGAGGCGATACACCCCGATGCCCACTCCCACCGAGATGGCGATGATCAGCACGTATCCCACGATTCCGACCTCCACCATCGAGCGTACCGCCGCATCCGGGCCATGGCGACGACCGGTTCTCGAGCGGTCCGCCGCTACCATCGACCGATGCGACGACCCCTGCGGTTCGGCGGCTACGTCCTCCTCGTCGTGGTCGCGTTCGCCGCCGGGTGGGTGCCTCTTCCGTACTTCTCTTTCGGTCCCGGGCCGGCGCGCGACGTCGTACCGCTGATCCATGTGGATGGTGCGCGGACCTACGGGTCCTCGGGACATCTGGTGATGACGACGATCCGGTTCACGCAGGTGACCGCGCTCGGCGCCCTGGCCGCATGGATCGACCCGGACCGAGCGGTCGTGGATGAGGAGCGGGTGTACCCACCCGGGCTCTCGCCGTCGGAGGAGCTCGATCGGGCGACATCCCAGATGGACCAGAGCAAGATCGACGCGGCCGCGGTCGTCCTCGCCGAGGTCACCGACTATCCCCGGGAGCATGGCCCGGGCGCCCTGGTGGAGTTCGTAGGCGAGGGCTGCCCGGCGGCGGGTCGCTTGTTCCCGGGAGATCTGATCGTGCGCATCGACGGCCAGCAGGTCGGATCGAGGCGCGAAGCATCCCGCCTCATCGACGCTGTCCCGGTCGGCGGCTCGATCCGGTTCCGCGTCGAGGCCGATGGCGACTCACACGACGTGGGTGTGACCCGAGGACGTTGCCCCGGAGTGGAGGAACCGTTGATCGGCATCCTCCTGGTCGAGCCGTTCCCGTTCGAGATCACGATCGAGAGTGGCGACGTGGGCGGACCGTCCGCCGGACTCATGTGGGCCGTCGGGCTCTACGACCTCCTGACCCCCGGCGATCTCACGGGAGGTCGAACGATCGCCGGGACGGGCTCGATCGATCTCGAGGGCAAGGTGGGACCGATCGGCGGGATCATCGACAAGGTGGTGGCTGCGCGCGAGGCGGACGCCGACATCTTGCTCGTGCCCCAGGACAACTTCGACGAGGTCCGGGGGGTCGACGCCGGTGATCTCACCTTGATCTCGGTGTCGACGTTCGACGACGCCCTCGAGGCGCTCTCCCTATCGGAACCGGCGACCTGAGCTAGGCTGCACGCGATGGCCACCACCGTTCGGCTCCCCTCCTATGCGCGGCGCCGCTGGCCCGTGGTCGCGATCGCCGTCGTCGTGGCGGGGTTCATCCTTCTCTCGTTCCTCTCGAACTTCTACGTGGACATCCTCTGGTACCGGGAGGTCGGCCTCTCCCAGGTCTTCTGGACCCGCATCTGGGCGCAGGCGGGGCTGGGCGCCGCCTTCTTCATCACGTTCTTCGCGCTCCTCCTGGTCAACCTCTACGTGACGCGCCGCTTGGCCCCGACGATCGTCGCCCTGACGCCCGAGCAGGAGATCGTCGAGCGATTCCGGGAGAACATCGAGCCGTACCTCCGGTGGGCCCTTCCGCTCGGCGCCGCGATCCTCGCCCTCTTCGTCGGCCTCGCCGCGTCGGGACACTGGCAGGAGTTCCTGCTCTGGCGCTCCTCCGGTGGGATCGCGTTCGGCGACCCAGAGGCGGTCTTCGGCCGGGACCCCGCCTTCTACGTCTTCACCCTTCCGTGGCTGAAGTACCTGCAGGGTTGGCTGTTCGGAGCGCTGGTAGGGGTCACGTTGATCGTGGGGATCGGTCACTTCCTCCAGGGAGGGATCCGGCCACAGGCGGTGGGCCTGAGCGACAAGGTGGATCCTCAGGTGCGCGCGCACCTCTCGGTGCTCCTCGGTCTCGTGCTCCTGGCTAGGGCATGGGGCTACTGGCTCGGACGGTTCGACCTGCTCACCTCGGAGCGCGGCGTGGTCCACGGCGCGTCCTATACCGACGTCAACGCACAACTACCGGCGCTCACGTTCCTGACGATCGTCGCGGTGATCTGCGCCGTGCTCTTCTTCGTGAACGCGCGGTACCGAGTCTGGAGCCTGCCTATCATCGCCGTCGGGTTGCTGCTGGTCGTCTCGATACTGCTCGGGGCTGCGTACCCGGCGTTCATCCAGCAGTTCCGCGTGGCGCCCAACGAGCAACAGTACGAGCGGCCCTACATCCGACAGAACATCGCGGGGACACGGCGCGCCTTCGGCCTCGAAGAGGTCCGCCTCGAGGAGAGACCGTTCGAGAGCCGCATCTCGGCCGAGGACATCGAAGCCAACGGGACGACCGTGAGCAACATCCGCCTCTGGCGACCCGCGGTGCTCAAGGAGAACTTCCAGTCCGTGCAGCGGATCCGCCAGTACTACGAGTTCGAAGACGTCGATGTGGACCGCTATGACATGAGCGACGGGCAACGACGGGTCCTGATGGTCTCCGGTCGGGAGGTGAGCCAGGAGGGGATCAGCGCCGACGCCCAGACCTGGCAGAACCGCCACCTCGTGTACACGCACGGGTTCGGCGCCGTGGCGGCGCAGGTGAACTCCATCACGGCCGACGGAGCTCCGGTGCTGACGCTGGAGGACATCCCGCCGGAAGGTGAGCCTGCGACCGAGCAACCGCGCATCTACTACGGCGAGGTGAGGGATCCGGAGGATGCGGCATTCGTGGTCGTGAACTCCTTGACCGACGAGCTGGACTACGAGGGGGCAGCGGGGGAGACCCCGTTCACCTACGACGGGGACGGAGGGATCGAGCTGGGCGGCCTCTTCCGGCGAGCCCTGTTCGCCTGGCGCTTCCGGGACACGAACCTCCTGATCTCGGGCCAGGTCACGGCGGACAGCCGGATCCTCATCAATCGAACCATCGGGGAGCGCGCCGCCGACCCCCTGCCGTTCCTGACGTTCGACGCCGACCCCTACCTGGCGGTGACGGACGAGGGGTACGTCTGGATCTGGGACGCCTACACGGCGTCCGATGGCTATCCCTACTCCCAGTCGGTGGATCTAGCGGAGGCGACGGCCGGCCTCCTCGGATCGCAGGAGGTGAATTACCTGCGCAACTCGGTGAAGGCCGTGGTCGACGCGTACGACGGCAGCATCACCTACTACGCTGATCTGGACGAGCCCATGATGCAGGTCTGGGACCGGGCGTTCCCCGGCGTCTTCACGACCATCGACGAAGCGCCCGACGAGCTGCAGAGCCATTTCCGGTATCCGGAGAACCTCTTCCAGGCGCAGGCCTTCCACTTCGCGAACTACCACGTCGAGGATCCCGCCGGGTTCTACCGGAAACAAGATTTCTGGGAGATCCCCGCGGACCCCACGCTCCAGCCGGTGAGCACGCTCAATGGCTCGTCCACACCGGATCCGGATGCATCGGGTAGGAAGCTCCTGCCGAGCTACCTCTTGATGAAGCTCCCGGACGATACGGAGGAGCGTTTCCACCTGGTCATCCCATTCCAGCCCGAGAACCGCTTGAACATGGTGGGGTGGATGGCCGTGAACTCCGATCCCGAGGACTACGGAGAGCTTGTTGCTTTCACGTTCCCGTCGGGCCGAGATGTCGACGGGCCCGGCCTGATCTTCTCGCGCATCAACTCCGATCAGGAGTTCTCCGAGGCCCGGACACTCCTGGGTACGGGTGGGTCCGAGGTGCAATTCGGCGACCTGCTGACGATCCCGATCGAGGACTCGATCCTGTACGTGCTGCCGATGTACGTCCGCGCCAACCAGGAGGCGGCGGTACCCGAGCTGAAGCTCGTGATGGTCGTGAACGGATCGAGCGTCTCGGTCGCGACCTCGCTCTCCGAGGCGATCGAGGAGGCCAGCGGTGCGATTACAGGAGGCGAGCCCGGGGGCGAGCCGCCGCCCGACGGCGGCACGGGCACCGTGGACCAGCAGGTGCAGCAGTTGCTCAGACAGGCGGTGGAACACTTCGTCGCGGCGGAGGCAGCCCTGCGCGACGGTGACCTCGCGACCTACCAAGCCGAGCTGGAGCAAGCACAAGCACTCGTCGAGCGCGCGAACGATCTCGTGGCCGGATCATCGGGGAAGCCCACGCCGTCGCCTTCCGCGAGCCCCTAGTCCGCTAGGCGGAATCCCGGATCTGCGTGGAGCTCCGCGGTGTCCATCTGGGCCTTCTGGAGGTGCCCCGAGTAGTCCCAGTTCATCGCCTGCCACCGCGTGAACTGGTCGAGGACCCAGAGCCCCGACTGCCGGCTCCCGTTGCCGGAGCGGCCGTTCCCGCCGAACGGCAAGTGTGCTTCCGCGCCCGATGTCGAATTGTTAACACTCACCATCCCTGCGGAGATCCGGTCGCGGAAGTGGAAGACGCTGAGCGGGTCGTTGGTGTAGATGCTGCTCGAGAGGCCGTAGCCGTGGGCGTTGGCGAGCTCGATCGCCTGATCGAACGTGTCGAACGAGGCGACGCCCACGATGGGGCCGAACGTCTCCGTCCGATAGAGATCGTCGTCGAGCGTGATCCCGTCGACGATCACCGGGTGGTAGTACAGACCGGCCCCCGGGTCGCCGACGAAGCCTGTTCGCGGGTTCGCCTTCGTGATCCGGCCGATCCCGTCCGATCCGGAGACGGTGTGGTGGGATCGGATCAGCTCCAGCCAGTGTTCGAATCGTTCGCAGAATCGGGCTGAGATCATCGGCCCGTAAAGGACGTCTTGGGTCGGATCGCCGACCGGCGCGTCCGTCACGGCCTTCGAGAATCGCGCCATGAAGTCGTCATGGACGTCGCGATGGACGATCGCCGTGCCGAGCGACGTGCAGCGCTGACCGGCGGTCCCGAAACCGCTGAAGAGCGCGCCTTCGACGGCGAGGTCGAGATCGGCGTCCGGCATCACGACGAGTGGGTTCTTCCCTCCGAGCTCCAAGCAGGGCGACTGCAGATGTCGTCCGCAGAGCTCGCCGATCCTTCGGCCCACCTCGGAGGAACCGGTGAACCCCACCTTGTCGAGCACCTCTTCGTCGAGGGCGCGTTCGATGCCTTGGAATGTCGAGCTTCCCTCCGCGAGCACGAGCTGGAACACGCCCATCGGGATCCCCGAGTGCAGGATCAGTTGCGCCAAGGCATCGGCGGTAGTCGGGGTGTACTCGGCAGGCTTCCACACGATCGTGTTCCCGCAGACGAGGGCGGGCACGATGTACCAGGAGGGGACCGCGACCGGGAAGTTACCGGCGGTGACGATCGCCGCGGCTCCCAGGGGCCTACGGAACGTGAAGAGCTGCTTGTCGGGCATCTCCGATGGCACCGTCTGTCCGTAGAGGCGTCGGCCCTCGCCCAGGAAGAAGTTGCAGGTATCGACCACCTCCTGGACCTCGCCGCGTGATTCTTTGATCGGCTTGCCGATCTCGCGGGTGATGAGATGGGAGAGCGCATCGAAGTTCTGCTCGACGAGCCGCCCGAGGTGCTGGATCGCCCGGCCTCGAACAGGCGCGGGGACCGCCGCCCATCCGGGTTGCGCGGCCTTGGCCCTGTGGCATGCCTCGAGGAACGTGCCGGCGTCCCCGAGGCTCGCCTCCGCCACCGTCTGGTCGAGAAGGGCGGGGTTCGGGATCGTCAGCGTCCCTCCGGGCGCACCCTTCACCGGGCGACCGTCGAGGACAGATGTCACGGTTCGTGTCGCGCTCATCCTCGAGAGCGATGCTACCGGACCGTCCGCGGCGGGTAGTGTTTGCGCGTGGAGGTGCCGGGTATGTGCCCGGGCGACGAAAGGGTGAAGACATGGCATATGTGATCGCGGAACCCTGCATCGACGTCAAGGACAAGGCCTGCGTGGACGAGTGTCCCGTCGATTGCATCTACGAGGGTCCCCGGATGCTCTACATCCATCCCGACGAGTGCGTGGACTGCGACGCGTGCGTGCCCGTGTGCCCCGTAACCGCGATTTTCCCCGAAGACGACCTCCCGGGAGAGTGGAAGCAGTTCACCAAGGTGAACGCGGAGTGGTTCGAGATCACCGGCCTTGGTTCGCCCGGCGGGGCCGCCCAGGCCGGACCGCAAGCCAAGGATCATCAGGTCGTCGAGGCCTGGGAAGCCGTCTAGTCACGCGCACCAAGCGCTGCCGCATCCTCTCCCGGTCCTTCCCGTAAGAGAGGATGGGTGCCGGATGCGCCTCCCACAGGACTCCGAGATCACGCTGGCCCGTCGCCTGGTCCTCCTCGTCGGTCTGGCGAATCTGGCAGCCCAGCTGCTCGCATTCTCGTTCGATCGGCCGCCGAGCTGGGACGAGGCGATCTATCTCTCGCAGGTGACGCCGGGGGCCGAGCCGTTGCCGTTCGTCCCGTCCCGTGCGCGGGGCATCACGTTCCTGGCGCTTCCTGTCCTCCAGCTCGGGGGCTCCCTCTCACACCTTCGGCTGTTCCTCGCGGTCGCTTCCGCCGTCGCTCTCGTCGGTGCGTTCCGCATGTGGGTCCCGGTCGTCGGCTTCGGCGCCGTGGCTGCCGCGCTCCTCTTCGCGGGAGCCTGGCCGGTCCTGTTCTATGGGTCGGAGCTCATGCCGAACCTCTGGATGGCGCTCACCGCAGTGGCCGTGACCGCCGTACTCGCTCGCCGACTCGCAGGTCGTGAAGGCCGCCACGACGAGCTGCTCGCCGGCGGGCTCGTCGCGGTCGCGGCCCTGATCCGCCCGCTCGACGCCGTGGTGTTGACCGCTGCTCTCGTCCTGCTGCCTATCGCGGTTCGCCGGGCAACGGTCTCGTGGGCCCTCCATCTCGCCCTGGGGCTCGTCGCTGGGTGGGCGCCCTGGCTGGTGGAGATGACCGCGAGGTTCGGGTCACCGTGGGCGGCGTTCGCCGCAGCCGCTCGCACCGGTCACGCGGGGCGATTGTCCTTCTTCGAGAACGCCCGTCAGTACCTCGCGCTCAGCGACGGGCCGTCGATCGGTCCGGTCGCAGATCCCGACGTTCCCCTCTCCGGACTCCTCTGGTTCATCGGGTTCGGGGTCCTCGTGGTCCTCGGGGTTCGAGCCTCGAGCCGGCGAGGGCTCCTCCCCTCTGTCGTCGCGACGGCGGCAGGGATCGCCCTCGCGACGGAGTACGTCGTGCTGACCGACGCGCAGGCTCCCCGGTTCCTGTTGCCCGCGCTGGCGCTCCTCACGGTTCCTGCCGGCTTCGGCTTGGCCACGATCGTCTCCGGGAGAACGGCACGCGATGCATCCGAACCGGCGCGGGTCGCCGGGCGGGCCGTTGCGTCGATCCTCGTCATCGCCTGGGCTGCCGTTCAGATCGGGGTTGCAGCGAGGGTCGAAGCCGATGTGGCGAACCAACGCACCTCAGCTCAACGCGCCGGCCTCGAGGTCCGCAGGATGGCGTCCGGTGAGTCGTGTCAGGTCTATAGCGAGGGAAGCTTCCCCATCGTCGGGTTCACGTCCGGGTGCCGCGCGGCCCCGCTCGGGAAGGTCCTCGCGGCTTGGACGCGTCGGCCGGAGGGCCTCGAAGGCGACGGCGTTCGGGTGTTCCTCGTGCTCCATCGGACGAAGGCGGTCGACCCGCCCCAAGGCCCCGACCTCCTGGCGGAGGTTCCTTCGGAGAGTGAGCTCACCTGGTTCATCTACGGGAGCCGCTGAACTTCGTTCCCCTCGAGTGCGCGAGTCTCGTGTCGAGTTCGGTTGCGATGCCACCTCCACTGCAAGGTGGCGATCCATGCGAGCTCCGCGGCGATCACCGCGGGCACGACGAGCCACGGCGACACGAACCACGTCGGCACGCCGACGATGAGCCACCTGATGACGCGAACGGGCCACGCGAGCCTTCCCCGGTAGAGAAGGTGGGTGACCGTCCACAACCGGAACCTGATCCCTGCGGTCAGCGATCTCTTGTCCAGCAAACCTCGCGAGTCCTCCATCCGCTCCTCTCGAGAGCCGGCCGGGCGGATGACGAAGGGGAGTCCTTCAGGGATCTTCCGCTTCTCAAGTTCGGCGCGTATCGCGCCGAGGATCGGGTTGGTGCGCGTCCCGAAGCCGAAGCTCGTCGTCGTCCGGGTGACGGGCCCGATGGCGGTGCCCCACGTGAACCAGAGGAATCTCCGCGCGGGAACGCGGTCGATGCGGGTGAGTGGACGATGCTCGAGCTTGAGGATGGGGCGATGGTCGTGTCGTTCGCCCGATGTCCATCTCGTGATCTCCTCGAACGGCACTGGATCGAGGACCCATTCGCCGCGACGGGAAGGGACCCGTCTCGCATCGAGGATCCGTCGATCCGTCACGAGGGGGTGACCGCGTACCCGGACGACGACGCGTTCACCCGGTTCGAGCGAGGCTTCGAAAACGACATCTCGCTCGTCCATCGATCGCTGTTGAGCCTCGATGTGTTGCTGTCGGAGCCGGCGCCGGTCCGCCCGAGTAAACCCTCCTTCGGGTATCGAGGGGGCCGCTCCGGTCATCCGGCGAGGGTATCTCGACCGCTCCGGACGGAACAGGTCGAGGCGATCCGGCAACCCCGTACCCCCATCTGTCATCTCGGGCGCTCCTCGCTATCCTGGGTGTGCGGGGTGGAGCAGTCCGGTAGCTCGCTGGGCTCATAACCCAGAGGTCGCAGGTTCAAATCCTGCCCCCGCGACGGACGAGACGGGCGCCGCCGAAGGCGGCGCCCGTCTCATCCCTCGGTGCCGATGACATGCGGCATGAGCACCCTTGCTCCCGTCGAGCTGCCTGATGACATCCAGCGCCGCCTGAACGTCTACAAGGCGGTGGGCGCACTGATCCTGATCGCCGTCTGGGTCGGTTCGCACTCGTGAAGAACGACCAGACGCCGATCTTCAACTACCTCAACATCGCGTGCACGAGCGAGGTGTTCTTCGACAAGGTGTATCTCGCCCACTCGATCGACGGGACCGTTTGGATCTCCGGCTACGTGCTCTGGATCTTGGCTTTGGGACTGGCCATCTGGGCGTCGTTCCGGAACCGGCTTCAGGAGAGGACCGCGGACCCCACCCCCAGACCGAGCGCGAAGCCGAGCTCCCCCTTCCCGCCGTCGACGCCGAGCAGATGTGGCGGTAGCTGGGGTCGCACCAGGTCTCTTCGCGAGTTGGAGTACGATGCTCCGGCGTCGGAACCAAGGAGCGACCGATGGCTGGAAGCACCGTCTTGACCGAATGGCTGAAGCGAGTGCCACTGTTCTCCGCATGCTCGACGCGCGAGCTGCGCGCGATCGCGGGGGTGGTGAAGGACGTCAGACATCCGAAGGGTACCGTCATCGCCACCGAAGGGGACCCGGGCGTCGGGCTCTTCGTGATCGTCGACGGGGAGGCGGAGGTCACGATCGGCGGCAAGCGGATGGCGATCTTGCGCCGCGGCGACTTCTTCGGTGAGGTCGCGCTCCTCGACGGCGGACCTCGGTCGGCGACGGTGACGGCCCGCACCGACATGCGGCTCCTCGGCCTGACCGAATGGGTGTTCCGAGGGCTGCTCCAGGAGCATCCCTCGATCGCGGTGAAGACGCTCGAGACGATGGCCGGTCGGCTCCGCGACGCTACGCAGGCCGCGACGGCGTAGGGCGCCCCACCGGCCGATGCCGGTCCTCACGCGCCCGGATGGCGTTCGGCTCTTCCACGAGCTTCACGGACCCGGAGACGCCTCGCCGCTGATCCTCCTCGAAGGCATGGGCGGCGACATCCCGGGCTGGCGGAGGAACATCCCGGTGCTCGCCCGCGAGCTCCGAGTCCTCGCCTACGACTTCCGCGGCAACGGGAAGAGCGACGAGCCGCAGGGCCCGGCGACGATGGCTACCTTCATGGACGACACCATCGCGCTCCTCGACTCACTCGGCATCGACCGCGCGCACGTCTACGGCCAGTCCTTCGGCGGGATGGTGGCGCAGGAGCTGGCGCTCACGAGCCCGGAGCGCGTTCGCTCGATGATCCTCGGATGCACCCATGCGGGGCCGCGGCACGCCGTGCGAGTGAAGGGCTCGAAGGTGCCGAAGGGGGAGTCCTGGCGAGCGATGTACTCGCCGAGTTTCCCCGATCGCCACCCGGAGCACGTTACGGAGGATCTCCGGATCGGAGCGGCGCAACCGAAACATCCGCTAGGCGGGCGGAGACAATGGGAGGCGATGCAGGGATTCGACAGCTTCGACCGGCTCCCGTCCCTGCGGGTGCCGACGCTGGTCCTTCACGGGATGGACGATCAGGCGATCCCGGTCCAGAACGCGAGACTGCTCGCGGCACGGATCCCGGACGCCGAGCTCGTGCTCCTCGAGGACGCCGGGCACCTCTATCACTCGGAACGGCCGCTGAAGCTGATGCCGCCGTCTTGGACTTCGTAAAGAGGCACGACGATGCCTAACGCACCCGAAGACGTGGTCCGACAGGCGGAAGCGCGCGCCGCCGCGCGCGCCTCCCAGGACTTCGCGGAGGCCGACACGCTCCGCGACCGGATCGCCGAGGCGGGCTGGACCGTGGTCGACGAACCCGGCGGCTACCGACTGGAGTCCGCGACCGCGGAGGCGGAGCCGGTCGCGCGTCGGCGCGCGAGCGACGTCTCATCCGTCCTCGACAACGAGCCCGACATGGATGCGAGCGTCCACTGGGTCTGCGAGGGCTGGAGCGAAGACATCGAGCGGGCGATCATCGCGTTCCGCGCGAACGAAGGCGGTCGTTCCGTGCAGTACGTGGTCGCCGACGTCACCGACCGTGAGCCTGCGTCGTGGGGCGACGGGATCGAGGTCGTGTGGCTCGAGGGACGAACCGGGTGGGGTGCCGCGCGGAACGCGGGGCTCAAGCGCACCCGCGGTCGCACCGTGCTGATGATGGACGGCTCGGTGGAACCGACCGGCGACGTCTTCGGGCCGCTCGAGTCGGCGCTCGCGGACCAAACGGTGGGCATCTGCGGTCCGTACGGCATCGTGACCCACGACCTGCGGCGATTCGACGAGGCCCGCGCCGGCGACGTCGACGCGATCGAGGGCTACCTGATGGCACTGAGGCGGGAGACGTTGGTCGTCGCGGGTCTCTTCGATGAGAAGTTCAAGTGGTACCGCACCGCCGACATCGAATACTCGTTCCGGGTGAGGGACCTCGATCGGCGAGCCACGGTGGTCGACGTACCCGTCGCCAAGCACGAGCACCGTATGTGGTTCCACACCGACCCTGAAGTCCGAGCGAGATGGTCGAAGAAGAACTTCTACCGGTTCCTCGACAGGTTCCGCGACCGCTGGGACCTGCTCGTGGACCCGCTACCCGAAGACGAGCGCCCGCACCACCACGATCACGAGCACCACGACGACTGAGCAGCCGCTAGTCGGTGGCGGGCATCGGGGGTGCCGGCGGGATCGACACGGTGCGCGCTGCCACGGTCGGTTCGGCCGGCACCGTATCGCGGTCGCTCGCGGGCTCGGGCTTCGGCGTCGGTCTGATGGTCGCCGGATCCGGGATCTCCTTGCGTCCCTCGAAGTAGGCCTTCAGCTCGTCGCCGTCGATCACCTCGGTGGCGATCAGCAGGGCCGAGAGACGGTTCAGTAGCCCCCGGTGCTCGGTGA
>Ga0136614_10002484_pt1 | contig 11480 bp, 9 predicted proteins | sample AntDrymUQ2792106_2_FD_106643 | JGI IMG/M metagenome (GOLD analysis project Ga0136614, IMG submission 106643) | Polar desert sand microbial communities from Dry Valleys, Antarctica - metaG UQ279 (21.06) | ecosystem: Environmental > Terrestrial > Soil > Desert | place: Antarctica: Dry Valley...
CTGCTCGTCGGCACATCTGGCTGGATCCTTGCCGCGTTTTGCCCGGCGGAGGGGCCGCGGCGCTCAAATCTGATGTGGCTGACCTTCGCCCTCGCCGCGTCCGTTGCGCCGCTCGGCTTGATCATTTTCCGCCGCTACATCCGCGTGCCGGAAGAAGGCCGCGACGACTAGCGCAAGAAAGTCCGAACGGGGCCGATGTACCCGTTGTCGAACCTCCGGCGTATCACCCATATGAATCTTCGCTTTTCACGTTGGCCGCTCCTCCTCGCAATCGCGGTAGTCGCAGCGGGCGGCGTTTCACTTCTTCACCACCACGCTATGGCACAAAAAAACGAATCGACTGGCGACGCTGACCTGCGGAAGCGCCTCACGCCCGAGCAATATCACGTCACGAAAGAGAACGGCACCGAGCCGCCCTTCCGCAACGAATACAATGACAACCATCGCGCGGGCATTTACGTCGACCGCATCAGCGGTGAGCCGCTCTTCAGTTCGCTGGACAAGTTCGAAAGCGGCACCGGCTGGCCGAGCTTTACCAAACCACTCGCGAAAGAGAACGTCATCGAGAAGACCGATAAGACAATCGGCATGGCGCGGACGGAAGTCCGTTCGAAGACCGGCGACGCGCATCTTGGTCATCTCTTCAACGACGGTCCTGCGGACAAAGGCGGGATGCGTTATTGCATGAACTCCGCCGCGCTCCGGTTTGTTCCGGTCGAGAAACTGCAGGAGGAAGGCTACGGACAATTCCTGCCGTTGTTTGAGGGCAAGAAGTAACTAGAGCAGGTGTTGGAATTGCGGGTTAGCGCGAAGTGAATCCCACTCGGGCTCGACGCGTAGAGTTCCAACCGTAGCCGCCATTGGTGTTCCGCGTAGCGAGCTCAGCAGCTCGAGCGCGCGGTCTTTGTCGCCGAGCTGCGCGTAGATGACCGCGAGATTTGTCGCAAGCATCGGCCCATCGTACGCGTCGCGCTTGATCGGCAACGTTGCCACCGCTTGCTCACCGTTGCGCATCGCCGCGTCTTTGTTTCCGAGCGCGGCGTGGATGAGGCCGCGGGCCATCACGGCTTTGGCGTCATCCGAACAGCACGCGAGATCATGCTCCACATCCTCGAGCGCAGCCTCGAATTCGCGGCGCGCTAGAGCCTCATCGCCGTGCGCTCGCGCTACGGTCCCCTGCAGCCACGCGCGTGGAAAGCTGTAGCCATCGAGAGTTCCCGCGATGCCGCCCAGCCCGGCATCATTGAAGCGCTCATGTGACGACCTGCGCAAGGTGCCCTCGGCTTCGGCAGGATCTCGTTCGATCAAGCTTAGACGCATGGCCACGAGCGTCACGCCTCCGCCGGGATCGAACTCGCGCGGGACTCCGCGCAACGCCTCACGCAGCGGCGCGGTTTCACCGCGACTGCGCAAGGCGAGTGTTCCTCGCAGTAAAGAAAACAAATGCGCCTCGGGATTCACCTCCAAGCCTTGCGCGATTGTTCGCTCCGCTTCCGCATTCCGCCCGAGCAACGCGTAACTCTCGGCCAGGTTCCAGATGACAGAGGAATTGCGCGGATCGAGCTCGAGCGCCTTTTCCAGATTGGCCGTCGCTTGCGTCCATTTGCCTTCGCGACGACTGATGGCGCCGAGCGCATCGTAAATTTCGGCGTCGTTAGGCGTGGCCTCCTGCGCAGCGTGCAACTTCTCGCGCGCTCGGCTGTAGTCGCGAAAACCGAAGTAATGATAGTAGGCGAGGGCGAGATGCGCGTCGCCCAGGTTTGGTTGCAATCGCAGCGCCGCCTCCGCGTTTGCTTTCACCTGCGCGAGACGTTGGTCGCTCTTATCGAAGCCGAACCAGAATAGCTCGCCGTGCCAGCGCGAGGCGAGCGTGTAAGCGAGCGCGAAACTCGGATCCAGGGCGATGGCGCGCTCCAGACTTCGGAGCGCCCGTTCGCCGTTTTCGCGCGGATCACCTGCGCCGCTCCAGCGGAAGAGATCGCGCGCGCGGAGGTAGTTTTCGTACGCCTCCAGATTTGCGGTGGAGTGAATCTTGAGGCTGGCCTTTTCCTGCGGCGAGAGATTTGCGCGTAGCGCAACCGTGATCCGCTCCGCAAGCTCGCTCTGCAGCGCGAAGAGATCGTTCAGTTCGCGGTCGAAGGTGTCAGCCCATAGGTGGTCATCAGTCGCAGCGTTGATCAACTGCGCGTTCACTCGCACGCGGTTACCAGCCCGCCGCACCGACCCTTCCAGAATATGCGCGACGCCGAGCTCGCGCCCAATTTCGCGCAGATTGCGCGTGCCGCTTCGATACTGCCGGACGGACGTGCGGCTGATGACTTTCAGGTCCGCAATTTTTGAGAGATTAGCCAGGATATCGTCCTGGATTCCGTCCGCGAAAAACTCATTCGCCTGATCATCGGTCAGGTTTTCAAACGGCAGCACGGCGATGCTCTTTTGCGGAACGTCCGAGTACTCGGGACGGGCCAGCGGAGGCGTGGGCGGCGGGAGATCGTCCGTTCGCTTCATTCCCTGCGGCGTGATGTCGAACGCCCAGGCGAGCACCAGGGCAAGCGGAAAGCCAAGGGCGAGCAGCAGAATGATCAGTCGGATGGCCCAGTTCGGCACGTCGAGAAAGGGGAAGACCTGCGTCGCGATCTGGATCAGCAACCAGGCGACGACCGCGTAACCAATCGCAACGCGGTAAACCTTGCGCCGTTTCAGCTCGGCAAAAAAGTTAGTCAGCCTCACCGCGCTTCAGAGATGACGACGACGGCTGGGTAAGTCAATCGCGCGGCAATTTGCTCGCGCATCCGGTTCATGAAATAGAGCAGCGTGCGCTCTGGTCCCACGCATTCTCATCAAGAGCGTACTGCGCTGATCGCCGGTATCGCGGCGTTCGGTTTCTGGGGAATCATCCCCATCTTCTGGAAATTTCTGCGCACGGTTCCGGCGTCGGAAATTCTCGCGCACCGCTTTGTTTGGACGACGCTCTTCCTCAGTTGCCTGCTAAGCTGGCAGCGTCGCTGGCCTGAGGTGATCGCGGCCACCCGATCGCGCCGGACCATGCTCTACTGCCTCGCCAGCAGCACGGCCATCTCGTGCAACTGGCTCATGTTCATCTGGGCGGTGAACGTCGGCCGGGTGCTCGAAACCAGTCTCGGCTACTTCATGACGCCGCTGATCAACGTGCTTTTCGGAGCATTGTTTCTGCGCGAGCGGCTGACGCGGCTCCAGCTTGCGTCCGTCATTCTCGCCACCGTCGGCGTGTTGAACCTCGCGTTCGGCTACGGCCGTGTTCCGTGGATCGCGCTTGGCCTCTGCTTTTCCTGGGGAGCCTACGGGTTACTGCGGAAGAGTTCCGGGACCGCGGCAATCCCCGGTCTGTTCTTTGAAACGACGATGCTCCTGCCGGTCGCGATCGCGTTCCTGCTCGTCTTGCAAACGCGAGGAGCCGCGACGTTCGGAAAGGAACATTGGGACCTGTCTCTGCTCCTGATCAGCGCAGGGCTGGTGACCGGTTTGCCTCTGGTCTGGTTCGGTCATGCCGCGCGTTATCTGCGCCTAACGACTGTTGGATTTCTGCAATACCTCGCGCCCAGCGGCACATTCTTCCTCGGCGTCTTCCTCTATCACGAGCCGTTCACGCGCGCGCACCTGATCACTTTCACGCTGATCTGGATTGCGCTCGCGATCTTCACCTTCGAGATGATCCGACTTTGGCGAGCGCGGCGGCCGGCCGCGGACGACGCGCCGCCTATTGCGGATTAAACCGCGCCGCGGTTTACGCACGCGCCCCGTGCCGTATGCTTCGCGCCTCATGTGGACGGAAGATGATCTTCAATATGCGGCTGAGAACACGCAGGTGATCCTCGCACCTGAGCAGCAGATCGCGACTTTCGGATCCACGAGCTTCCGTTTCTATCTCATCTCGGAACTGATGGATCGTGTGAATCAGGTGCGCGTGCGCGATGGTCAGATTCATGCGGAACGCCCGCAGATCGTCACTCCGGATCACTTCGCGCGGTTGCTCCTGGACGGCTTTGGCGATCAGGCGCAACGCTACGTGGAGCGCATGCGCGAACGGCTGCGCAATGTGGCCGTGCTTCGTTACGGATTCCAGTTTCGAAAGACCGACGTGACAGAGAACACCGTGACGGACTCAATCGATGCGGTCGTGGCACGGACCAAGGCGCAGGTGCAGAACTCGCGCGAGCCGCAGTGTGCGGTCATCCAAGGCGTGGATGAAGCGTGGGAAGTTTGCCTGCTGAAGTTCACCATCGATCTGATCGAACGCTCGTCGGGCGAGAACTTCGGCGACTTTCGCCGGCGCGGTCTGCTCTAAACTAGAAAGCTGCTACGCAGTAAGTCGTTAGCCGTAGTAATGAAGATCTACTCGACCAAAAAATTGTCTACCGCGGGCCGGTTAGCTGCGCGGGCGACCGAGTTGGTGCATTCTTTGGAATCATCCAGCGAAGCCCTCCCGCGCAGCGTTTCCCCTTGGCCCTTGCCTGATGGAAACGCCGCCGTCTCGCGTCACGGATGGCAGAAACTTAAAAAGATTTTGTCGGCACGTTCTGCCTGAACCTGGATGCGCGCTCTGTGACTACGGCAGTGCGAACGTGGATTCTCACACGTGGGTGCCGACTCCACGGCGTAGCTATTCTGGAGGTGCAACGAGATTTGCGCCAAACACGATGAAGCTCACCGCGCTTGTCAAAGCAGCAATCTCCGGGATCAGAAAGCTGTCGGTCAAAAAGCGACAAGTCCGGACTTCTAAGTTGCGTGCGAAGACGAGAAGTTGGCTGGTGGTCGGCTCGGAGAAGGGTGGTCGCTGCGTGTCGCCGTGTTTGCAACTCGTGCCGCGTCGGCCTCGTCGTCTGGTGCTCGCGACGCGTTAGCTCTTCGATGACTCGTTAGGCAGGCTCGAGCACCATGACAGTCGGCACGCTGAACGATCTGGCGGGATCGCCGCCGAAGCGAGTCTCGTTTGACGAGAGGCAGGGCTTCCATTGGGAAGAATGGATGTCGACTCCGCTCAGATCGGGTCGGGCGTGGCCCCCGACGAGATCTATCGCGACGACACAAGACGACGCACTTTTGATTCCGGCCATAAGCAGAATGATGCCGTCGCTGGTTTGCTCCACCCTCCAGTTCGTTCGCGAACGATCCGCAAAGGCAGGATGCGTTTTTCGGAGATGGAGAAACTCCCGGTAGAGACGCAGGACACCGACATGCTGCGGCTGACGCGCTTCATCCCAGCGCAGCTTCGAATTTACGAACGTGTTTTCCGCCTGCGGATCGGGAATTGTCTTGATGAGCTCCGGTTCGCGGAAAGCCGCAAAGTGTCTGAACTCGCGCCGGCGTCCCTCCGTTATCAGGTGGCCAAGTTCCGTGTTGTGATCAGTGAAGAATTGAAACGGCGACGACGCATTCCACTCCTGTCCCATGAACAACATCGGCGTATAGGGCACGAGGCAGATCAAGGCGGATGCGGCGCGATAAGCGGCGGGATGAATAACATGGCCGAGACGCTCACCGAACGCGCGATTGCCAACCTGGTCGTGGTTCGAAATGCAGTAGACGAATTGCTCGGGCGCCAAGGCGCTGGATTCACGGCCGCGAGGGTGACCGTCAATTCGCGTCCGTTGGCCGCGGTAAAGCCAGCCATGCTGCAACGTCTCGGCTAGATCATGGGCCGTGCCGGCGAAGTCTCCGTAGTAACCTTCCCGCTGCTGCGTCAGCATCACGCGGATGACATGATGAAAGTCATCCGACCAGGCGCCATCGAAGCCGAGCCCGCCGTCGTTCTGCGACCGCAATAGGGCCGGCTCGTTCCGATCATCCTCCGCCACCACAAAGCCGCCTTCGCTGTGAACGCGCGCCGCGATCTCGGCGAGGATGTGTCGCTCGGAAAAATCCTGAATGGCATGCGTGGCATCGAGGCGAAAGCCGTCGATGTGGAACTCGCGCATCCAGTAGGTCGCGTTTTCGGCAAAGAATTCGCGCACTGCTTCGGCTTCAAAGTGCAGACCGGCGCCCCACGGCGTTTGATGCTCTGGATTGAAGTAGCCGCTGTGGTAGACGCCGAGGTAATTGCCGTCCGGTCCCAGGTGGTTGTAGACCACGTCGAGGATGACCGCCAGGCCGCGAACATGCGCCGCATCGACCAGCGCGCGCAGATCATCCGGATGTCCATACGCGCGCGACGGGGCGTAGAGCGCCACGCCATCGTAGCCCCAGTTCCGCGCACCGGAAAAATCGGCGATAGGCATTAACTCAATGGCGTTAACGCCGAGATCGATGAGCTGATCCAGCTGCGCGATCGCACCGCGAAACGTGCCGTCGTCGGTAAATGTCCCGATATGCAGTTCGTAGATAATCAGCTCCGAGTATGGGGGCGCAACCCAGCCGTCATCGCGCCAGGGAAAAACGTGCGGATCGACCACCATGGAGGGGCCATGGACGCCGTGCGGTTGCCACCGCGACGCGGGATCTGGCCAAGCCTGGCTCTCGCCCAATCGATAGCCATACAAATCGCCAGCGGCGCCCGCTATATCGATCACGCTATAGTAGCCACGCCCTTCCGCCTGGAGCGGAATAGTGCGCAGAATGTTCTTCTGACCGTCCACGATGACGGCGGCAACCGCTTCCTGCTTGCACCACGTGCGGTAGCGAACGCCGCTCGAAACCAGCTCGGCGCCCTGCGAACGAAGTTGCGGGGCTGAGGGTGGGCGTTCCCCGGCGACGTAATCAACAATGTTCGTCATCTCGGCGGTGCGCATGGTGCTTAACAACGCTAGAACGCAACCGTCCGCAGAGGCCGATGTGCCTGCGCTGCGCCCGCGGACGGCGAGTGAGTGATGCCGCCGACTAGACTGATTACACGGTCCCGGTCAAGCCGCGCTGCTGCTGGTCGCAACGCGCTCCTCAGTGCTGAGCACGTCTTCGACATGCTTCTCCAGCTGCGCGACGATGGATTCCCAGGAGTTGTTCTTCGCCATCGTTATCCCGGCCTGAACTTGCGCGGCACTTGGCTGCGTAATCGCACTTTCACAACCCGCAATGAACTCTTCGTGCGCGCTTGCTATGGTGACCACTTCGCTGAACTGGAGCACGACGTCTTCGATGTCCGTCGAAACAATGGGCGTGCCGGTCGCCATGTACTCCAGCGCTTTGGTTGGATTGATGAATTCCGTCGCTTCGTTCTTCGCGAACGGCATCATGCAAACGTCGAACGCCTTCGCGTAAGCCGGTAATTTCGAGTAGTCGCGCCCGCCAAGGAAATGAAGGTTCGGACGATCGGGAATCTCCGCCGGATCAACCTTTGTGTGCGGTCCCACGACCGCTACATTCCAGTCGGGATTAAAGTCGGCGAGCTTGGCGAGAAGTTCGTAATCGATTCGCTCGTCCACCACACCGATATATCCAAGCGTCGGCCCGCAAAATTGCGCCATGTCCTTGGGGATCTTCGTAGCCGCGTGACGAGCTTTGCCGAAATGTTTGATGTCTACGCCGCAGCCGTACGAATAGCAGTTCGAATTGTAGCGACTCTTTGATTTCGCCATTTTCGGACCGCCGGCAAAGACGACATCAGCAGCATTCAGAAGCTCGCGTTCGCGCCGAACCAGCTCCGGAGGCGAGTGTCTAAATTGCGACAACTCGTCCATGCAATCGTAGACCACGGCCTGTTCATCCATGTGGCCGAGGAACGAAGTCACAGCCATAGGGTCGTAGAACCATTGCACCGGATTTTCGAATGAGCGTCCCAGAGGACCTTCGAGAACTGATTGCACGAGCCGTCGGCGCTCGGCGTCGACCCATGCGGCATCTTTCCAGAAGCGCGACGCGGGCATCACCATCTGCAGAACGACAATGTTCGGATAATCTGAAATCTCGCGGAGCGTGATGCGGGAGGATTTTATCTCGTCGGAGACGATCGGTCCTTCCACGAAGAGGATCGGATGTGTCTTCGAAAGACGTGAATGAAATTGCTGCGGGCGCTGCCACACCCAGTCCCAACTTAAATGCGAGTGAACGATGATCGGGAACTCGGAGCGGTCCCGACTTGTTGTCATCGGCGTGACCAGATTTTGCCTGCCATTGCAGCGATCGCCGCCCCTTGAAATCGTCGTGAGTTCCATCTGTGCGTGAGATACGGACAGGGCTATTAGGATGGATGTAGGGTAAGTCGTATCGTTCCACGTGCTCGCGACCATCTGACGGCGGAAAAATGGAATCACCGAAGGTAATAGCTGCACTTACGCGCCGAAAGCTTAGACCGATTAGCACATAAAAAACCGCCCGATAACGAGCAAAGTAGATTGCACTATTTCCGAGCACTACGTTAAACGCTCCTCCAATGTAGTTAAGGCTTTTACGTGCTTAAACGGAGCGTCTTATATAGTTGACATTTTACGTTATTGAAAATATCAACGCCCGTGTGCGAGCGCCGTTTTCGTTTTCAAACTCAGGAAGCGACGGCACCGATCGAACGGCACGTTCACACGAGATCATTTCCGTAGCTTTGCCGCGCTCTCGTGCGCGGAGGAAACACCGATCGAGTCCGCCGACCGCCTTCACCTTTCGTCACCTCTCAGTCCTGATCGGCCCGCTGTATGGCTACCGACGCGCACGAACGCACCTCGATTACTTTACCTGGAGATCTCAGGACGCTGTGGTCCCTCCTGTTGGAGAAGGCGTGGATTGTCGTGCTGTGCATTGCCCTCGCCGCAGGTGCGGGCGTGTTCTATATCAGCCGCGCACCGAAGCTATATCAGGCAACCACAACCGTGAGGTCGACACGGAGCGCCAGCGCTTTGCTGAGCCCGGTCAGCGGAGATCGGATGAGCAGACGAAGGGGAGCTGCTCAAAACGATTGAGCAAAATCTGCTCAGTCCCGCCTTCGTTCAGAGCCTCGTCCAGCACCCGAGCTGAGGTCTGATCCGGCGTTTCTGCGAGATATTCCGCGGCCAGCACCTGAGGAAAGGCTGCGGCGCGCGTTAGCGTCAGAAATTTCCGTCGGTGTCCGCCGTGGCACACGCTTGATCGATGTGACGGTGGAAGACGCGACGCCTCAGGTCGCACAGAAAACATCACGTCTTCTGGTTGAAGAGTTTCTCCGCAACACAGCGGATACTCGAGTGTCTCTCGGCAAGAGGCGCAACGCTATCTCCAGGATGAAGCGGAGCGTTTGAAGGATCGTCTCGCAAATTCCGAGAATGTTCTGCAGCAATACAAAGAAGAGCACCGAGCAGTCTCGCTCGACCAAAAGCAAAACATCGTCGTCGAACGGCTGAAAGAGCTAAACGGCAAAGTTACGAGCGCGAAGGCAGAGCGGCTCAAACTGGAGACAGATCGCGCCCAGATCGAAGCGCTTTCCGGCCAGGGTCCCGAGAAGCTGCTCGTGGTGCCGAGCATCGCGACGGCGGACGAAGTAGTTGAGTTGCGCCGGAGGATCACGGAGAAAGAGAGCGAGATCGCCGCTTTGGGCTACAGCCCGAGCCACCCCCGGCGCATTCAAGTGGCAAGCGAAGTCGCGGAGCTGAAGAACGCGTCGCGGAGCGCGATCATGAAAGCCGCGCAGCGGATTGGCACTAGTCTAGAGGCGTCGCAGATTACCGAGAGCAAGCTTGACCAAGCGCTGCGCGCGCAGGAACAACTTGCACTCGAGTTAAGCAAAATGGCGATTCCATACGAATCGCTTGAGCGCGAAGTCGCGGCCTACCGAACGTTTTACACTTCGCTCCTCGCCCGAATGAAGGAAGTTCAGGTCGGGCAGGGGATCGCGCAGGATGTATTTCATATCGTCGCGCCAGCTCTGCTTCCGGATCGCCCGGCGAAGCCAAAGAAAAATTTGATTCTATTTCTGTGCGGCTGCCAGGCGCTGCCCTGGAGCTCACGCTCGCCCTTGGTTCAACGGTGGTCGACGGTACCATTCGGACGGTCGATCAAGCCGAGGAAGTCTTCGGCCTCCGTCCGCTTGGTGCCATTCCGCTCACTGGAAGGTTCGGGCTCGATCGCGCGCGTCTGCTGCTGATCGACAAGCCGCACTCTGCGCTCGCAGAAGCCTTCCGCGCCCTGCGGACAGCGATGCAGTTCACTGCTCCGGAGGATCGACTGCGAACGCTCGTCTTCACGAGTTCGGTGCCTCGCGAAGGGAAAAGCTTCTGTGCCATCAATCACTCTGTGGCGCTCGCGCAGCAAGGTTACCGCACCTTGCTCATCGACGCCGATCTGCGCCTGCCCAGCGTTGGCAAAGCATTTCTCGGCGGCGAACTGGTCGCGGGCTTGAGCGATGTCTTGCGTAATCACTGCGCGGTGGAGACGGCTATCAGCCTAACGAGTGTTGAAAATCTGTCGATCCTTTCCCGCGGGAACCCCCGTGCCCGGCTGCTTCTCGCATATGATGCCGGAGTTCTCCGCACTGGCGGGACCAATCCTGCGCGCGCGTCCGGCATTCCGCTCGTCACGTGGTACGCGCATCCGAGCCTCACCCTTCCGATCAGGCTCGCGCATGTCTTCTCGAATCGCGTGGTGACGAGCTTGCCTAGCGCCTACCCCTATCGGACCGACAAGCTGTCGGTCATCGGCCAGGGCATTGACACCGCGCTCTTCGCGCCCAGCTCTCATCGGGAGGTCGATGAGGACATGATCCTCTGTGTCGGCCGCATTTCGCGCGTCAAGGATCACCCGACGTTGTTGCGAGCTGTCGCACTTCTGCGGCGCGACGTGCGCCTCGTCATCTTGGGCGCGACTGCTGGCGCGAAAGACGAAGCCTACGCGCGCGAGCTTCAGCGCCTCGTTGCGGAATTACGACTGGAGGAGGCGGTGACATTTGCGCCGTCCGTGTCGTCGACCGAACTGCCGGCGCGATACCGCGAATGCGCGGTCCACGTAAATCTCACCCCCGCACGCTTCGGCGACAAAGTGGCGTGGGAAGCAATGAGCTGCGCGCGGCCATGTTTGGTCGCGAACGAAGACTTCCGCGAAACGTTGGGAAAACACAGCGCCGCACTTTCCTTCCGCACTGGCGATGCTGCCGACCTCGCGCAAAAGCTCACCGCGTTACTCGAGCAGACAGAACAGCATCGTGCTGCGGTCGGCGCCGATCTCCGAGCGAATGTGGAGCGGCTGCATTCGCTGCCACGGCTCGCGGATCGAATCCTTGCGGAGCTCTCACCCGCACCGCCTGTGCGCGCGGTTCATGAACATCCGCTCTCCGGCGAAGTCGCCTGCGCAAGGTAGCCATGGCTGGTTCGCACAAGATCATCGCGGCCTTGCACGCGAACTGGTGGCTCAACCTTGGCGGTCTGCTGCTTTCGTTCATTGGTTCGGTTGTGCTCGTTCGCGCAGTACCGCGCGAGTTGTTTGCGCAATACGGCGCGGTTCTCGCCATCATCGGCCTCGCGAGCTTGCTCTTCGAAGCCGGCGCAAACAGCGGGCTGACTCGCTACCTCCGCGAAGCTGCTGATCGCAAGGCGAGGGGAACATTTTATCTC
>Ga0136614_10002486_pt1 | contig 11480 bp, 13 predicted proteins | sample AntDrymUQ2792106_2_FD_106643 | JGI IMG/M metagenome (GOLD analysis project Ga0136614, IMG submission 106643) | Polar desert sand microbial communities from Dry Valleys, Antarctica - metaG UQ279 (21.06) | ecosystem: Environmental > Terrestrial > Soil > Desert | place: Antarctica: Dry Valley...
GCCGGCCTCTTCGCTGTTGTACTCGACCGATCCTCCGGGCTGTAGCACCTCATAGGGGCTCATCGTTGCATCGCCGACGATGATCAGCTTCCAGTCGTGCGGATACTTGCGCAGCACATCCCAGGTTGCAAAGCGCTCGGTATAACGGCGCCGGTTGTTACGCCATAAAAACTCGTAAACGCAATTATGAAAGTAGTAGAACTCAAGATGCTTGAACTCGCTTTTTGCAGCGCTGAAGAGTTCCTCGGTGCGACGAACGTGCTCATCCATCGTGCCGCCGACATCGAGGAGCATCAACACCTTGACCGTGTTGTGCCGCTCGGGCACGAGCTTCAGGTCGAGCCAGCCCGCGTTCTTGGCGGTCGAGGCGATCGTGTCAGGCATGTCGAGTTCGAGTTCGGCGCCTTCGCGGGCAAAGCGGCGCAGGCGGCGTAACGCGACCTTGACGTTGCGCGTGCCGATCTCGACCGAATCGTCATAGTCGCGATAGCCGCGCATCTCCCAAACTTTGACTGCAGACTTGCCGCCCATGGATCTAGCTTTCTGCGAAGGGCCTCCGACACGGATTCCTTCAGGGTGCGCGCCGCCGTGTCCGAATGGTGACGTACCGCCCGAACCGATCCATTTGTTGCCGCCGTGGTGCGCGCCGTCCTGCTCATCGAGCCGTTTGCGAAACTCGTCCATCAGTTTGTCCCAGCCGAGCTTTTCGAGTTTCGCGATCTCTTCGGGCGAAAAGGTGCGTTCCAGCATTTCCTTAAACCAAGCGTCCGGAATGTCTTTCGTGAAATCGATTGCAGTCTGAACGCCTCGGAAGTACTCGCCGAAAGCGCGATCGAAGCGGTCGAACTGCGTCTCGTCTTTGACCAGCGCTGAACGTGACAAGTAATAAAAATCGTCGATCGACGGGCCGATGACGCCGCGTTTCAATGCATCGAGCAGCGTCAGCAGCTCGCTGATCGAAACCTTGAGCTTTGCCTGGCGCAGGTGAAAAAAGAAGTCAATCAGCATGGCGTTCGAGACGCTGCTGCAGGTGACGGCGCACATCCGGCCACTCACTCGCAAGAATGCTGTAGAGCACCGTGTCTCGCACGCTGCCGTCCCGGCGCGGATGATGATGGCGAATTACGCCGTCCTTTTTCGCGCCAAGAGCTTCGATGGCGCGCTGCGAAACAAAGTTGAAGTTGTCGGTACGTAAACCGACGACCCGGCAATGGAGCGCATCGAAAGCTTGCGTCATCAACAGAAGCTTGCAAGCGGTGTTTACGTGACTCCGCTGGTGGCTGCTCGAATACCACGTGTACCCGATCTCGACGCGGTCGGCGGCTGGCACGATGTCGTGGTAGCGCGTGCTGCCCACGACCCGGTTATCGGATAGCTCGCACACCGCCCACGCGAGCATGTGTTTGGCGCGTTGCCCCTCGAGTGCCGCGTCGATGTAAGCGCGCGTGTCGTCGGGCTCGGGCACTGAGGTGAACCAGAGTTTCCACAGTTCACCATCAGCGGCTGCTGCTGCAAGAGCGCTTTGATGCTCCAACTGCAAAGGTTCAAGCCGAACGCCGTATCCCTCCAGCGTGATCGGCCGGACATCGAGCATCAGCGATTCTGGCGCGCCATGAAGACAAGCCGTTCGAAGAGATGCATATCCTGCTCGTTCTTCAGTAAAGCACCTGCGAGCGGCGGCACCACCAGCTTGTCGTCTTTCGAGCGCAGGGCATCCGCGGGAATCTGCTCGGCGACCAGCAGCTTGAGCCAGTCGAGCAGTTCGGACGTCGACGGCTTTTTCTTGAGCCCAGGAAGATCGCGCGTGCCGAAGAAAACGGCGAGTGCGTTTTGAAGCAGCTCCTTGCGCAGCTTCGGGAAGTGAACGTCGACGATCGTCTGCATTGTTTCCTTGTCGGGAAACTTGATGTAGTGAAAAAAGCAGCGGCGCAAAAATGCGTCGGGAAGCTCTTTTTCGTTGTTGGACGTGATCACCACTAATGGCCGGTGTTTCGCCTGAACCGTCTGCCGGGTTTCGTAGACGAAAAACTCCATTCGATCGAGCTCGCGCAGAAGATCGTTCGGAAATTCGATATCGGCCTTGTCGATCTCGTCAATCAGCAGCACGGTTTGCTGCTCGGCGTCGAAGGCCTGCCACAGAACGCCCTTGACGATGTAGTTATGAATGTCCTGCACGCGCGCGTCGCCAAGCTGGGAGTCGCGTAGCCGTGAAACGGCGTCGTATTCGTACAAGCCCTGCTGAGCCTTTGTGGTCGACTTAATGTGCCATGCCAGCAACGGCATGCCGAGCGCACGCGCAACTTCTTCCGCAAGCATCGTCTTGCCGGTGCCGGGCTCGCCCTTTATCAACAGCGGTCGCTGCAACGTCAGCGCAGCGTTGACCGCGAGTTTCAGATCATCAGTTGCAACATAAGTTTTTGAGCCTTCAAAACGCAACATCGGCAGCGAAATATCGAGGGTCGTGGGGTAAATCGAGTATACCCACGGGCATCGTGAAGCTCGGTCAACGCGTAACCACTGCGGCTACAATCCCGCGCTGCTCGACACAGGATTTTCCGGATGAAGCTTTTTGCATCGCTACTGGCAGGCGTAGGTGTCGCCGTGGCCCAACCCGCTCTGGCTCAGGGAACTCAGGCACCTGCAAATAATGGTGCACCGGTGTCGATGTGCATCGGTTGCCATGCGATCCCGGGTTATCAGGCATCGTTTCCAGTCGTGTACCGCGTGCCCAAGATCGGCGGTCAGGGTCAGGCGTACATTGAATCGTCGCTGAAGGCGTATCGGCAGGGCGCGCGCAATCATCCGTCAATGACCGCGATTGCGAAGGGGCTTTCGGACCAGCAAATCACCAGTCTTGCTGTTTATTACGCATCCCGCGGCAATGACTCGGTGACGGTGGCGGCAAAATGACCCAGGCCGATATAAACATTTCGCAGATTTCCAGAACGCTGGGCAAGGCAGGTGCGGCCTGGATTGCCTCAATCTTCTTGACCCATCCGCTCGCCGGTTTTGCGCAGGACGCAAAAAAGGGCGAAGAGCTTGCTCAGCAGCAGTGCGCTGCCTGCCATGGCAAGGATTTTTTGACGCCGATAGACCCAACGTACCCAAAACTCGCTGGCCAGTACCAGGACTATCTTGAAAAAGTCCTGCGCGACTACAAGTCCGGCGCGCGTAATAACGCCATCATGAATGGCATCGCGAAGCCGTTGACGCGCGACGATATACGCAACGTATCGGCGTATTTGTCATCACTTTCCGGGCCGTTGAGCAATCAGAAGCGCTAGGTCCGGCTGGCGCGGTGTCGCAGGCAGTCAAGATATTGGGCGGTCATTTCGTCAGCAGCTTCTGAATTGCCGGTGCGCTGCGCATTCCACACGACGTCGCCCAGGCATTCCATCATCTCGTGAGTCGCGTGGTGCTCGTCACCGCACTTCGTAACGAGCTTCTGGAACAGCCCACGCACGCCGGGCGGTTGATCGATCGCGAGTTGCTCGGCGATTGCCAGATGCATCGACATGTGCAGAAACGGATTGGGTTGTCCTTGGTCAACGGAATATTGCCGGGCCAGCGCCTCATCGACGTCCTCGAATTCGGTCTGGTACTCCGGGTGCCGCACCATCCAGTCGAGCGCTATGGCCTCGAGCGGTGAGACAACGGCACCGTCGCGTCGCTTGCGCCACGCATCGCAGAAAAACCTGCGGACATCATCCTTCGATGGATTGAACACGAACTTTTTGTGGGGTCGGTATCAGCGGAGCAGGTGTCTTGTTGCGATACTCGCACCACTCGACGATCGGGCAACGCCAGCATTCGGGCACGCGCGCTTTGCAGATGTAGCGACCGTGCAGAATCAACCAGTGGTGCGCGTTTTTCTTGAACTCGTCCGGCGTGAACCGTACCAAGCGCCGCTCGACCTCTTCTACATCGCTGCCCGGAGCCAGATTCGTCCGGTTGGCAACTCGGAAAATGTGCGTGTCGACCGCAATCGTGGGCTCTCCGAACGCGGTGTTGAGCACAACGTTTGCAGTCTTACGGCCAACCCCAGGCAATGCTTCAAGCGCTTCGCGGTTGCGCGGGACGTCGCTGCGGTGCTGCTCGACCAGAATCTGCGATAGCCGCATGACGTTGGCCGCTTTGGTGCGATACAGACCGATGGTTCGGATGTATTCAGTGAGCCCATCAACGCCGAGCTTGACGATGGCGGCGGGAGTTTTGGCAATTTTGAACAGCCGGTCGGTCGCCAGGTTAACGCTCTTGTCGGTGGCCTGTGCCGACAAGACCACTGCGACCAGCAGTTCGAAGGGGGTCGAGTAGGCGAGTTCAGTGGTCGGGTGTGGATTGAGCGACTTCAGTGTTTCGTAAATCGCGCGGCGTTTTGCCGGATTCATTGCGCAGCCAAGGCCCGGCGATCCCTAGCGCGTTGAACGGCAGCCGCAACGACCGAGAGTTTCGGTGAAGAACCGTTTCTTTCGGCACCGCTCTTCGTCTCAATTGCGGCACGCCGCGAACGCTGCGAGGTATAGCGTTGGCGCGCAGCTTCGGCATCCCGCGGCGTCCACGACCGCGGCGCGGCTACCGGCACCATCGCAATGCAATCCATCGGGCAAGGTGGCAAACACAAGTCGCAACCGGTGCAGTGCGCTGCGATCACCGTGTGCATCCGCTTCGCTGCGCCGAGGATCGCGTCAACCGGACAAGCGGTCAGACAGAGCGTGCAACCAATGCATCGGCTCTCGTCAATGACTGCGACCTTCAGCGGCTGCTCGGAACCGTTAACAGGATTAAGCGCGAGCGGTGCACGGCGCAGCAGCTGCGCGAGCTTTGCGATCCCGGCTGTTCCACCGGGCGGACATTGATTGATTTCGGCTTCGCCGGAGGCAATCGCGTCGGCGTAGGGCTGACACCCGGCGTAGCCACACTTGGTGCACTGTGTCTGTGGCAACAGGGCGTCTATCTGACTGGACAACGTGTCGGAGGCGGCTGCGTCGATCCGACTGAAGCTGGCTTTCAAGGCACCGTCCATCAACACGCTAGGCGTTGGCGCGAATGAACTTGGCGATTTCGGGCGCAATTTTTCCGCGCCAACGTCGTCCGCTAAAAATTCCGTAATGCCCCGCGCGTTCCGCGGTCAGGTGGCGCTTCTTCGACTTCGGGATGTGCGTACACAGGTCGTGCGCGGCCTGTGTCTGGCCGCTGCCTGAGATATCGTCGAGCTCGCCTTCAATCGTGAACAGTGCGACCGAGCGAATGTCCTGCGGCTTAACAAGTTGGCCACGGACCCGCCACTTGCCGTCGGGCAGCAGGTGCTCCTTGAAGACGATCCTGATTGTGTCGAGGTAATACTCGGCGGGCAGATCAATCACGGCGTTGTACTCGTCATAGAACTCGCGATGGTCTTCGACGTCGTCGACCTGATCGCCTTTGACCAAATCGAGGTAATAGTCCCAATGGGATTTCAGATGCCTATCGGGATTCATGGCGACAAATCCGGCGTGCTGCAGAAACCCCGGATACACGCTGCGCAGGTAGCCTGGGTACGCTGCCGGCACCTTGAAGATGACATTACTCTGAAACCACTTCAGGCTCTTTCGCATCGCCAACGCGTTGACCACGGTCGGGTTGCGACGCGGATCGATCGGCCCCCCCATCATTGTCATTGTTTTCGGCAGCTTCGGATCCTGATTGCTCGCCATCAAGGAAATTGCGGCAAGCACGGGTACCGTGGGCTGACAGACCGAAATCACGTGAACGTCGGGGCCCAACGCCTGCACGAACTCGATTACATAGTCGATGTAGTCGTCCAGATGAAATGGCCCCGCCGCGATCGGCACCATGCGTGCGTTGATCCAGTCGGTGACATAGACGTCATGCTCCGGCAGCAGCGTGCGAACCGTGTCGCGCAACAGCGTCGCATGGTGGCCCGATAAAGGCGCGACAATTAATACGGTCGGATCCGCGGCTCGTTTTCGTGAGGTCGTTGCGAAAGCGCGCTTGAAGTGCAGCAATCGGCAAAATGGCTTGCTCAACTCGACCTCTTCGACGACTGGTACCTCGACGCCGCCGATGACGGTTGAGGTCAATCCGAATGCAGGTTTCTCGTAGTCCTTGCCCAGCCGGTGCAACAGGTCATATCCCGCAGCGAGCCGCCGGGACACGGGCGTGTAAGAAAAAGGGCTGTAGGGATGGGAAAACATCTGCGACGCCGCCTGGGCCCACACCGAAAGCGGGTTCCAAACGCGACGCTGCAGCTCATGCAGGTGATAGAGCACCGAAGTCCCTTCAGAAATAGAAGCTCAACGCTCGAGCAAATGGCGCTTCTCGCGCACGTCTTTCCAATCGTCCGCGTCGGGCGGGTGGGGCTTCATCCGCGTGATCGACGGCCATCCTTTCGACAGCTCGACGTTTAACGGTATCCAATCGCGCTGATCTTCCGGCACGTCTTCTTCGGCATAAATCGCATTGACCGGACATTCGGGAATGCACACCGCGCAATCGATACACTCGTCCGGATCGATCGACAGCATGTTCGGACCTTCTCTAAAGCAGTCCACCGGACACACGTCGACGCAATCCGTGTACTTGCACTTGATGCATGATTCGACGACGACGTGCGTCATCCATTGGCTCCGCAGCAGCGTTGCTTGCAACGCACAAACCGCTATTCTAGCGTCGCTATTTCAATTTTTACCTGACTGAGGCACTTGCCATGACGACCCGCCGCCAGCTTCTAGTTGCTTCTGCAGTCGCGGGGACGGCAGGGGCGCTGGGGTCTCGCACACATGCGCAAGCCTCTCCGATTCGCATCGGCGAAATCAATAGCTACTCGACGATTCCGCAGTTCACCGTGCCGTATCGGATGGGGTGGCAGCTGGCCGTCGATGAAATCAATACATCGGGTGGATTGCTTGGCCGCAAGGTCGAGGTTATTTCACGCGATGACGCCGGCAAACCCGAGGACGCGACTCGCCATGCGACTGAGTTGGTGTCAAATGAGAAGGTGGCCGTGCTCGCTGGCACGTTCTTGTCCAACGTCGGCCTGGCGGTTTCTGACTTTGCGCTGCGGAACCGCGTGTTGTTCGTCGCAGCGGAGCCGCTGACCGACGCGCTTGTGTGGGAGAAGGGCAACCGTTACACGTTTCGGCTGCGCCCGAGCACGTATATGCAATGCGCAATGCTGGTAGAGGAAGCGATTCGGCTGCCGGCAAAACGCTGGGCCATTATTGCGCCCAATTACGAGTACGGCCAATCGGCGGTCGCAAACTTCAAACAGTTGCTCAAGGCGAAGCGACCCGATGTCGAATTCGTTGCCGAGCAGTGGCCCGCGCTTGGCAAGCTCGAAGCGGCAAGCACCGTTCAGGCCATCATCGCCGCGCGTCCCGACGCGGTCTTTAATGTGACCTTCGGCGCCGACTTGCCGCGCTTGGTTCGCGAGGGCAATCAGCGCGGCCTGTTTCCGCGCGTGCCGGTGGTCAGTCTGCTTTCGGGTGAGCCCGAATATCTCGATGTTTTGAAAGACGAAACGCCAAGGGGCTGGATCGTCACTGGCTATCCGTGGAGCCAGATCTCAACGCCTGAGCACGCGAAATTTTTTAACTCGTATTACAAGCGTTACAGCGACTACCCGCGGCTAGGGTCCGTGGTTGGCTACTCTGCATTCATGGCGATCTTCGAGGCAATCAGAAAGGCAAAAACGGTCGACACCGAAAAGCTGATTGCCGCTTTGCGGACACTGGAGTGGTCGACGCCATTTGGTCCGGCGCAGTTCCGTGCCATTGATCATCAATCCACTATGGGCGCTTACGTAGGCAAGCTCGATGTCCGTGACGGCAAGGGCGTCATGGCAGACTGGCGCTACGCCGATGGCGGCAAGTATCTGCCGCTGGACAGCGAGGTCTTGAAAATGCGGCCCAGTGAAGCGCGCAAGTAGTCGTGGCGAGTCCGCCGCTGTCTCCGGTCGCTCGATGCGCCGCTTTCAATAGCGTTTTGCAGTCGCGCGCATCGTAGGCGGCGAAGCCGCATTCATGGACCTAGTTCTCGCGCAGGCGACGACTGGCCTCGCATACGGCTCGACACTCTTCCTGGTGAGTGCCGGATTGACGCTGATCTTCGGCGTCACGCGCATTGTCAATTTCGCGCACGGATCGCTGTACATGATCGGCGCGTACATCGCATATTCGGTCACGACAAGCCTGGCATCGACGCCCTTGAATTTCTTCGGTGGCTTGTTGGTCGCAGCCGCCATGGTGGCTCTGCTCGGAGCGCTGCTAGAAGTCGTACTGCTTCGGCGTATCTATCGTTCATCCGAGGTCTTTCAGTTGCTCGCCACGTTCGGTGTGGTTTTGATCTTGCAGGATCTCGCACTCGCAATTTGGGGGCCCGATGAGCTCTTTGCGCCACGTGCACCAGGTCTGAAAGGCAGCGTCGAAATCGCTGGCGCATGGGTGCCGCAATATTCACTGTTCGTGATGGCAGTTGGACCGGCCGTGTACGCAATGCTTTGGTTCACGATCACACGCACTCGTTGGGGTCTATGGGTTCGGGCGGCAGCTCAGGATCGCGAAACAGCCGGTGCTCTAGGGCTCAACGAGCCGATGCTTTTTACTTCGGTGGTTGCGCTGGGCGCGTTTCTCGCGGGGCTCGCGGGGGCGCTGCAGATACCGCGCGAAACGGTCAACCTGCAAATGGATCTCGCGATTCTGATTGAGGCCTTTGTAGTCGTAGTCGTCGGTGGTCTTGGCTCTGTAACGGGGGCGTTCTGGGCAGCGATGCTGATTGGAATGCTGCATGCCCTGGGCACGTGGTGGTTTCCGCAATCGACGCTGGTCTTAATTTTTCTCGTTATGGCTTTTGTTCTGGCCGTCCGCCCGTACGGTCTGCTGGGACGCGCACCTTCAAGCAGTGCATCGCACATGCGTGGGCATGCGCCTTTTGTGCCGCTGGCAAATCACTGGCGAGTGGTCGGCCTAGTGGCACTGATTGCGATAGCGGTGCTGCCGTCTTTATTTGGCGATTACGCAGCGGTGCTAGCGACTGAAATCGCGATTGCAGCGCTGCTCGCTGCGAGCCTCCATTTCGGCATGGGCCTTGGTGGAATCGTGTCGTTCGGCCACGCAGCGTTCTATGGAATCGGCGCCTACGCAGTCGCGCTTGCGGTGAAGTACCTGTCTGCGCCGTTTGTCGCCGCTTTGCTGCTGGCTCCGCTGTTGGCCGGTGTCGCGGCGCTGTTGGTGGGCAAGATCGTATTGCGATCAAAAGGTGTTTACGCCGCGATGTTGACGCTGGCTTTTGCGCAGGTTCTTTGGTCGACCGCGGTTCAGTGGGTTGATCTAACAGGCGGCGACAACGGCGTGCTTGGGTTATGGACGGTTCTTCCCGCGTCATTGGCATCGTCGCTGATGTACTACCTTGCAACGCTAACGCTCGTGGTGGCCTCGCTCTTTGCGCTACGCCGGCTTGCGCTATCGCCTTTCGGCTTCGCGCTGCGCGCCACGCGTGACAGCGAGTTGCGCGCAGAGGCGATCGGCATCGACGCACGGCAAGTTCGCTGGCTTGCATTTGCTACAGGTGCGACGTTCGCCGGCGTCGCGGGCGCTCTGCACGCTTTTCACAAAGGCTCAGTGTTTCCGACCGCGCTATCTGTTCCGGTCTCGGTCGACGCGTTGATTACAGTTCTTCTGGGTGGGGTGCAGACACTGGTCGGCCCGGTAGTGGGCGCCATTGCCTATCACGGACTGTCGACCGAATTGACTCGGTTGACCGATCACTGGCGGCTGTTGCTGGGCCTTGCAATCGTTTTGTTGGCCGTCGCCTTTCCCGAGGGCATTGTGGGCTTTGTTCGTCGCCGTTTTGTTCGCACGTGATGAGTGTGCCGCAGACTTCGTCGTCGGGTTCAAAGGCAGGCTCGTTGAGCGTCCAGCACCTACGGAAGAGTTTTGGCGGGGTAAAGGCAGTCGATGGCGTGACATTTGAAATCGCGCCTGGGGAAGTTGCCGCGTTAATTGGGCCCAATGGCGCCGGCAAATCGACCTTGTTCAATCTGATCGACGGCCAGTTGGTTCCCGATGGTGGACACGTTCTGTTCGACGGGCAACCGCTTCGAGGCATTGCGGCCGCCAAGCGCGCACGGTTTGGCATCGGGCGCACGTTTCAGGTGGCGCAGATTTTTGGCACGATGACCGCGCTACAGAACCTTCAGCTCGCGCTGGTTGCCGCGGCGGGCGAAACGCTCGGCGTTATGGATCTGCTGTGGAACCTGCATGCGGACGCAGCTCATGCTTTGCTCGCGCAAGTGGGCCTGCAGTCGCGTGCGTCAAGCGCTGCTGCAAATCTTGCCTACGGTGACGCAAAGCGCCTTGAGCTGGCGCTAGCGCTGGCGGCAAGACCGCGCTTGTTACTGATGGACGAGCCGACCGCCGGCATGGCGCCTGAGGAGCGGCAAGCTCTGATGCAGTTGGTCGTTGGGATCGCCAGCGTTGGCAACATGGCGGTCTTGTTTACCGAGCACAGCATGGATGTTGTATTCGGTTTCGCGCGCCGCGTGCTGGTTCTATCGCAGGGCAGATTGGTCGCTGACGGCTTACCCGAGGCTGTCCGTGCCAACGCCGATGTGCAGCGTGTGTATCTCGGGGATGTAGAGTGAACGTCGTATCGGACCCTCGTACACGTGCCACGTTAGAACTGAAAGAAGTTTCAGCCTGGTACGGTGGCGCGCAGGTCGTTACGAACGTCAGCCTTGCCGTGGGCCCGGGCGAAGTGGTTGCACTGATCGGCCGCAACGGTGCTGGAAAGACTTCGCTGCTGCGGGCGGCGATGGGCCTGATGCCACGTGTTACCGGGCAACTGCTGCTCAACGGATTCGACATCACTCGGCTTGCTCCGTTTTTGCGCGCCCGGCGGGGACTCGGGTACGTACCGGAAGACCGGCGAATATTCACCGACCTGACAGTTGCGGAGAACTTGCGAGTCGTCGCACGGCAGACCAGTGGCGGCTTTTCCGAGCGTGATCTGCTCGACCTGTTTCCGAACCTGGCTGAAATGCTCCAGCGGCGCGCGAGTGAAATGAGTGGAGGCGAGCAACAGATGCTTTCGGTCGCGCGAACGCTTGCGGCCAACCCCGCCGTAGTGTTGCTCGATGAGCCCTCAGAGGGCATCGCGCCCATGGTCGTCGCCAAGATGCGCGAGGCGGTGCTGGCGATGAAGGCGCGTGGCGTAGCAGCGCTCGTTTCCGAACAGAATGTGCGTTTCGTTGCGGCGATCGCGGATCGCGCCCTGTTGATCGAGCAGGGACGTATTGTCGGTGAGGCATCACGCGGCGAACTAGCGGCGCCAAGCGATAGTGTGCGCAAAGTGCTGGCTCTCGGTTAGGCCGCCCAACAATCCGCAACAGGGTGCACCTACAATCGACCGATGATCATCACCTCGCTGCTCGACACCGACCTGTACAAGTTCACGATGATGCAGGTGGTGCTGCATCATTTTCC
>Ga0136614_10002488_pt1 | contig 11477 bp, 13 predicted proteins | sample AntDrymUQ2792106_2_FD_106643 | JGI IMG/M metagenome (GOLD analysis project Ga0136614, IMG submission 106643) | Polar desert sand microbial communities from Dry Valleys, Antarctica - metaG UQ279 (21.06) | ecosystem: Environmental > Terrestrial > Soil > Desert | place: Antarctica: Dry Valley...
CTCTCAAGCATCCCCACGAGCAGTCTGTACCTCCCGGCTGTCTCGCGGAAGCGGGACCCGCTCGCCGCGCCTGAGACGTCTCATGCCGCGAACAGCGTGAGTGACTGACGAGCGGGGATCCTCTGCGCCGCGCACCTCCCCGACGACGAGCCGGTCGGGCCGCATGCGCAACGCCTGCCGGACCAGGTCACGCAGGCTGATAGCACCGGCACCCTCGACGTTCGGCGGCCGGGACTCCAACGCGACGACATGTGGATGATCGGGGCGCAGCTCGGCAGAGTCCTCGACCAGGACGATCCGTTCGGCCGGCGGCACGCGGGACAGCAGCGCACCAAGCAGCGTCGTCTTGCCGGAACCGGTACCACCGCTCACAATGAACGCGGTCCTCGACTCGACCAGGTCGGCGAGAACCCTGGCGCCGACGGCAGGCAGCAACCCCCGCTCGACCAGCTCGTCGAGACTGAAGATGCGACGAGCCGGAACCCGCAGGCTGATGAGCGTGCCCGGTCGCGCCAACGGGGCGAGGGCAGCGTGCAACCGGGTGCCATCCCGAAGCCGGACGTCGACAAACGGGCTTGCGTCGTCCAGCCGCCGCCCGCCTGATGCGGCCAACCGTTGGGCCAACTGCCGGACGGCGGTGTCGTCGGCGAACGACACCGCCGCGGGCACCAACCCCGCACCACGGTCGACGTAGACCCGGTGTGGGCCATTGACCAACACGTCGCTCACGTCCGGCTGGTGCAGCAACGCCTCCAGTGGACCAGCCCCGGCGGAGTCGCGGTCGAGGGCGTCGACCAGCGCGACCAGGGTGGTGTCGCCCACCACCCGCCCGGCGTCCCGGAGCACCGAGGCCACCTGGGCTGCATCAACCGGCGACCCACGTCTAGCCAACCCAGTGCGCAGTTGCTCGAGCAGGGCGGCGTCCGGCAGCGACTCGAGCCGAGCGTCGGCCGGGCGGAACAGCGGGTCGTCGGAGGAGACACTCTTGGTCTCCGGAGCGGTCATCCTCCTTTGACCCCCGTCGCCACGGTCGGCGCACAGGCTGCCAGCGTGATCGCCGCCGCCGACGCGAGCTGACCCCGCGTACGCCGGGGCAGGCCCAGGCCCTGCTCGAGCCACCCGGCCAGAGCCCGCTCGGCACGCATCTGGGCGAGCAGTGGAAGGCCCAGCGCGACGGCGACGTCGCCACCATCGAGACCGGCGACGCCGGTGGTGCGCACCACCAGGCACAGCCGCACGGTCGCCCGGCGCAGCGCTGCCAACCTGGTCCGGGCCGCGGCCACCGCGCGTACCCCGGTGGGCACCACCAGCACCGTGGTGCTGGCAACGGCGAGCGCCTCGAGCGCAACGTCGTCGGCACCGCGGGGCACGTCCACGACCACCAGCCCGTGTCCGCGTCGGGCGGCGGTCAGCAGCGACCGCATCGAGCCCGGCGCCACCGGCTCCGGCTCGCCGCGCCCCCACGACAGCACCGCGAGGTCGTCGACCACCGGGAGCACCGCCCGCAGCGAAGCGGCGCTCACCCGGCCAGTCGTGGCCGCCAGGTCGGGCCAGCGCAGCCCGCCCACATCCTCCCCGCCGACGAGCAGATCGGCGCCGCCGCCCCAGGGGTCGGCATCGACCAAGACGCTGGACAGCCCGCGGGCCAGTCCGGCGCGGGCCAGAGCGGCCGCGAACACCGAGGCCCCGGCGCCGCCACACCCGCCGGTGACGCACAGCACCGGCGCCTCGATCCGGCCCTCGGTGCTGACCCCCAGCACCTCGACCAGCCGGTCGCGGTCGTCACGTCCCGAGACCACACCCTCGGCGCCGATGACCACCGCCTGCTGCCAGGCCGCCGGCTCGATGGCATCGGGCACGACCAGCAGCACCGCCGCGCGACGTGGCAACCCGATGGTGCCCAGCTCCGCGGCCCGGTCATCGCCCACCAAGACCACAGGGGCGGCCGCCCAGAGCTGCCGCGCGGCCGACGCTGTGGCCACCAGTTGTGGCACCGCGCCGCTCACAACCGCCAGGCGACGCAGCCCGTCCACGAGCGCAGGGTCGGCACTGACGATCAACGGCCCGGACACCGCCGGGTCAGCCTCGGTCGCGGTCGGGAACGGCTGGCTGCTCACACACCGAACCTGTCCGCTAGGCATCTCGATCGGCGGCCCGCCGCCACCAGGCTGTGGACGGCGACCGCTGCGACCGGGACTTGTGGACGGCACCGGGTGGCTAGGGCGCGGCGGTGAGCGAGTCCCGCGTCGAGGAAGTGGCAAAAGTTCGGCTCGGGCAAGGTGGGGATCCTCGGGTCGGCTAGGCCGAGGTGAACGTCGTGCGGGCGGTTCCAGGTGAGCGCCTCGCGCGGCCTGACGGTTGAACTCGACCTGGAAGGCTTCTGCCTCATGCCAGGTCGAGCGGGTCGTTGATGGGTTCGAGGTAGAGGCGCTCGTACTTCAGCGACCCGAAGGCGCGTTCGCGGACACCGTTTTGGCCCGGGCTCTTGATCTTGGTCCGCACGTGGTTCAGCGCCGGCTGGGCGGTGATTGTCAGGTGATGAACGCGCCGAAGCGGAACGACTTGAACAGGCCGCCGTTGTCGGTGACCAAGGTGATCGCGGGTAGCAGCTCACCGGTTAGCTCATCGACTCGGCACAGGTCGGCCAGCTGGTGCCCGAGCAGCTTCTCGGCCTCGGTGATGGCGAGCTCGACGGCGGTGATCGCGTCGAACTGGTTGGCGGTCGGTGACCAGTGCCAGCCGGACTCGTACTTGGACCAGTAGTCCGCGATCCCGGCGACTCGCCAGGTGCCGCCCTGGGTGGCCCCGTACTCGGAGAAGTCGAACTGCCACACCTGGTTCGGTCCGGTGGGCGACTCGGCGAATGCTGCTCGTCGGGCCTGGGCCAGCTGGCGGCGTTCGCGCTGGTGGTGGACCTTGAGCAGCAGCCCTTGATCGTCAAGGATCCGCAGCACCGTCGATGCCGTGACCAGGTGCCCCGCGTGCCGGGCCATCGCCCAGATCATGCGGTGCCGACACGCTGGATGCGCACTCGCCAATGCCACGACCACCTCACGGTGACTCTGGCGTGCCGGTCGCGGCCACGGCCCCTTCTTCGGCTGGCCAGCGCGGGATCGAGCCTGCCAACGGCGGTAGGTGCGTTCGGGGATGTCGAGCTGGCAGAACCTCGTGGTCGGCATCCCTGCCTCAAACCTGGCTGCCTCGAGGTCTTCGAAGGGTCCACCCGGCCCTCAGCTTCTTCCACACCCGCGCCTCCGGATGCGCCCAGCGCCTGGGTCAGCTCATCGACCTCGGCCTCCAGCTGCTGCTCCCGCGTCGACGGGCCAGCCCCGCCAGCGATCAACCCGACCTTTGGTTCTGATCGAGGAGGCCCGCCCGGTGGTGCGCCGCAAGAAGGGTGGCGAAGCCAAGGAGCGAAGGTAGACGGTCGGCCGAGTACGTCCAGAGCCATCAGGCCCAGCCGAGGACGCCGTGCCGCCCATCAGGTGACCACCGGCCATGGCGCCGTGGCCTGTCGCCAGTCCGTTCGGCACGTCGATCTCGTGCAGAAGGCGGCGGAACCCGCGTACCAGAGGCCGAAGTGGTGCTCGGCATCCTTGCCAGCGGCCTGCGGGATCGGCGTTACGCCGTCCATGATGACCACGAAGGAGGTCCAGTCGTCGAAACCTGCGATCTGACATATTTTCGCTGCGGTCTATCAGAGTCGGTGCATGCGGCGAATCTCCCGTCACCGTTCCAGTGGCCGGTCCCGGGCTGGGTGGAGCCGAGCTCTCCCGGCCGGCCTCAACATCGGCGCCCATTCCCAGCGCCGCCGAACCAGCGGCCTGATCACCACACCGACCGTGCCCGGCCAGGCGAGTAGGTTCCCAACCCAATACGTGAACCTGTAACCCCTCCGCGGAAAGGTCCGCTCGTCGGCGAACCAAGCGCACCGGGCCGCGCATCTATCAGTGCAGAGGGCGGAGCCGACCTCCGCCCGGCAGAGGTGGAGTCATGCGAGCACGGGACGAGCAAGAGTTCGTCGAGTTCGCCACGGCCGCCGCCGACCGCCTGTTCCGCGGTGCCTACGCGTTGTGCGGTGACCGCCAGACGGCTGAGGACGCGGTGCAAGCCGCCCTGACGTCGGCCTGCGTCTCCTGGCGCCGGGTTCGGGGCGCAGACAGCCCGGAGGCCTACGTGCGCCGCATGGTGATCAACCAGCTCCTGGGCTGGCGGCGTCGCAAGTCCTGGCGACTCGAGTCTCTCCGGGGCAACGTGCCCGACGCGGGTCGGGAGTCGCACGAAGACAGGGTCGCGGACAGTGACCTGGTGTGGCGGGCGCTGGCAGGGCTGCCGGCCCAACAACGGGCGGTCATGGTGCTGCGCTATTACGAAGATCTGTCCGAGGCGGAGATCGCCGAGGTTCTCGGCATCATGCCCGGCACGGTGAAGTCCCAGGCTTCGGCGGCCATGGCGCACCTGAGGCGCGATCTCGACACAGAGATGTACGTCCGCGGAAGGGAAGCGCGATGAGCCTGGAGGAGAGGGTCGCTAAGGCGGTCCGCACGCACACGGACTCTGTAACTCCGCCGCCCACGAACGTGCCGCTGCTATTGCGTCGAGCTCGGCGGCGCCGGCGCACGCGAGCCGCTGCGGTCATCTGCTCCGCGGTCGCGGTCGGCGCTGTCGCTGTCGCTATTTCCATCCAGGGTCAAGACACGCGCACCGACCCACCCGTGGTCGACCGGCCCTAAGGCGACCGGACCGCGGTCATCACCCGAGACGGAGTGACCGTCGTCCCGGACCTTCGTGACGAGCAGGTCGTGCTGACGCCGGATATCGACCCCTCGGATCTGGCGACGGAGAAGTTGTTGCGGTCGGCGGCCACCACCGAGGACAAGTACGCCGGGGCGACAGACCTGACCGTGAAGGCCCCGGTGTTCACCGAGGACTTCCGTTGGGAGGTCTACTGCGCGGGCGCTCCGGATCTCCACTACATCTTCACCATCGACCCCAACGCCTCCTACTTCGAGACCGGAAGCTGCGGCGGCACCGCTCCTACGAAGTTCCCGCCGGCGCCGCGCGACTACGTGACCGGGATGAACTACAGCGCCAACCGGAGGGCCGGCCCCGAGAACCTGGAGGCCCGGATCTTTGTCACCGACCGCAGTCCACGCGAGTACAAGCAGTGCTACACGTACAGCCCGCCCGGTGGCTGTGCCGACGTCGAGCCCCAGCAGGCCTCCCGCGAGGATCTCTCCTTCGGCGTGGCCATGTACGAGTCAGATCCACCCGTCCTGGTGCGCATGCTCGGCTTCGACATCTCCGGTCTGACCACCCTTTACAAGCCCGACTACATGCTGGACCGGGCGGTCGCGGCACCGACGGGCTCTACCTTGACGTACGAGCTGGCTGCGTCCAGCAAGGAGCGCCTCGTGCAGGCCGTGCCAGGGCCCGGCGCCGGTGATGAGCTGGAGCTCCGAGTGGATGGGCAGCGCATGGACGTTGATCCCCTCTTTCCGGGTCGTGGCCCCGGGGTGGTGCTCGAGCCAGGCGGCGCGCACGAGATCACGGTGGCGCCCGGCGCCGACGTCTCAGAGGACTTCAACCTCGGCCTCGTGGTTTTCGAGGCCGTGGACTGACTTGTGACCGAGGTAGAGGGGTCTTCGAGGGCTCCGCACTCCGGCGTCTTGTCGATGACCCGCTGGCACACAACAGATGACGAGGCCGCAGATCGCGGCCGGTGAGGAGCCCTGCATGACCCGACAAAGCTCAACCCCAGGCCTTAAGGCCACGCTCACACGTGGCCTGGCGACCGCACTCGCGACCATCGCGATCCTGCTCACCGCCTGCAGTGACGACCCCGACACCCGGGCGTCAGCCGGTGACGACTCACCCTCCTCGCCGTCTGGCGACCTAGTACAGGCCACCCGGCTCACGGACGCGGCGGGCGACACCGCGCTCACCCCCGGTCGATACGCCATGGGCTTCTCCAGCGACCAGCCAGACGCGCCGATGGTGCTGATCGACGTACCCGCCGGCTACCAGGGCCGCGGCGACGGGTACGAGATCGCGGCCGAGGACGACGGCGCCGGCTTCCGCCATGTCGACACCTGGACCGTGGCCGAGGTGGCCGCACAGCCGTGCGGGGACACAGCCTGGGTCGACCCCGGGCCCAGCATGAACGACCTCGCCAACGCGCTGGCGACGCTGCCAGTCTGGCAGAGCACACCGCCGGCCCCGAGGACAATCGGAGGTTACGAGGGCGTCTTCATGGAGCTCAACGTCCCCGCCGACATCCCAGCCAAGTGCCAAGGCGAGCCCCAAAGCTGGCGCGACCACCTCGGCGGCACGCAAGGAATCGGCCCGGGCAAGACCCAGCTCCTGTGGATCGTGGACGTCGACGGGCACCGCCTCATGCTCCTCGCCGGGTACTTCCCCGGCCCCGAGGGCCAGACCCCCAGGCAGGTCAAAGAGTTGAACCAGATGGCCGAAGGTGCCACGTTCGTCGACGCCAACCAGATTGCGCCCTGACGGGATCACCATTTCCTGGCCCGTCATCGCTCACGTGGAAGGTGTGCAGGGTTCCTCGTGGGGTCACACCAAGAAGCCGGGACCTGCGGTGAACTGCTGATCCCCGCACATGACCTCGACGATGCCCTCCAGTACGTAGAACACCTCCTCTTCGTCGGCAGGCACGTGCGGCGGGGGGTCCGTAGTCGGGTGGAGTGCGGGCCTCCACAATCGCCAGTTGCCCACGAGTGTCCTCCAGGCGAGCATGTGGCCCGAATGGCTGCATGGCCTGAGCGTGGAGTCGTCCGGGTCAGACCTCGACCTCCACCTCCTGCGATGCGGCTAGCGCTTCCTCAAGCAGCACGGCCTCGGCGCCACGGTAGAGCGCCTCGGCCCGCTCTGGGGTGTTGGCCACCGCGGTCAGACCGATCCGGCCGAGTTCGGTGAGCGAGCTCAGCATGTGGAACACCACGCCTTCCTGCCGACTCTGGTCGAACTGCAGCCCGTTTCGGGCAACGATGTCGAATAGGTCGTCGAGCATCAGCGCGCGCAACTGGGGAAGCTCGAGATGGTCGGTCGCCACCAGGTGCTTTACCTCACCGGTTGGGGTGCGGAACAGCGCCTCCTCGGCGTCGTAGGACCCATCAGTGAGGAACTGCAGGGTGAGGAAGGGATGAGTTGTGCCGCCACGGCGCAGGTTGATCTCTATCGCGTACGGCGTCCACTCACCAGCCTCGTCGCGCACGACTACAAAGTCGACGGCGAACCGGCCGAGCACGCCTTCCCGAGCCAGCCGCCGCCCGATCACGGTCCCGAGGCGACAGATCGTGGCGGCGTAGCCCTGGTCGGCCGGGAACACGCACCCGAGGTAGCTCTGCCCGCTGTGGCCACCAAGCATCTGGTCGTGCGTCGACAGCATCTCGAGCTCACCCGTCGGCAGCACCCGCATCTGCACGCTTGGACTTCGCAGCTCGGCCCCCACGATGCGCTCCTCGACGATTCCGCCGCGCTCCCGCAGCATGGCCATGAACTTGTCGTACGTCGCTCCGTCCATCTCCGGTCGCATGGCCCGCAGCCGACTGCGAACAACCTCACGTTCGTCGGTGGAGCCCGGCGCCGGAAGTCCGCGAAGGTTGACCAGAGCGTTGCCCTCACCGGAGACCCCTTCGTCGAGTTTCACGATGACCTCGCTCACAGGCCGACGCCGGCGCATGCCGACGACTGCCTCAACTATCTGCTCCTCGTCTTGCAGCCCTTCCATGCCGAGCGGATGCGGCACATCCTCTTCCGCTAAAAGGCGCCGGCAGCCCGTCTTGGTGCCGAGAGGAGACAGCCGCGGGTCGGCCCCATACATCGGGATGCCCAGCGCCAGCGCGATGTCACGCTCGAGTTGGGTCGTGTTGTACGGCAACAGGTGTGCGCGTTCGCGGTCGGGTATCAGCCCGGCAATCCGGCGCACGAGACCTGGTCGCTCGAGCACCTTCTCGCTCAGCGGGCGAGGTGATGAGTCGTCTACCGAAACCAGACAGAGCCGGACTCGAGCGTGACTGGGGATGACGCCAGGTAACAGGGCCAGGTAGTACTCGATGATCGTCGGCGCTACCGGCACCGATGTGACGTAGATCAGCCGAATCCGCGGCTGGCGCAGCAGGAGAAGCAAGAACAGGTAGCGCTGCTCGTACGCCTGCAACTGCGCGCCGCTTGCTTCACCCAGCCGTTCGATACTGACCGACGGCACCACGACGACGGACTCGTTCTCGGCGTCGGCGCGCATCGATCGCCAGACGTCTGGCAGCCGCTGCTGCAACCGGTCGAAACAAGCGTTCCGTTGTACCGGATCCAGCTCCGCCAGAGGTTGAGTGCTCACGCCGTCCCCTCCGCTGTCACGAGACTGTTGATCTCGAACGCACGTACGGGACGGTTCAGCCCTTTGAGGGCGAGCGTGTCGACCAATCCTGCGTCGATCGTTGTGCCCAAGGCGGCCACAACCCGTTCGTGCGTCAGCACCTGCCACGGGCCGGCCTCCCCGCACAGTCGCGCCGCCAGATTGGTAACCGTGCCGATGGCGGCGTAGTCGAACCTCCCGGCGTAACCGACCCGTCCGAGCGTCGCGTACCCCTGCGCTAGCCCGATGCTGAAGCCGAGATCGTGTCCATCCTTCGACCAGCCGGTTTCAAGCTTCCGGACGCGCTGGCGCATGTCCAGGGCCATCCTCACCGCCCGCAATGCCGGTTCATCGCACGGCAACGGGTCGTTGAAGAAGACCATCAGGCCGTCACCTGTGAACCGCTCCAGCGTGCCCTCGTAGCGGTGGATCAGCTCACCGAGCGCTTCGTGGTACTCACCCAGGACCCCCATCACCTCCTCCGGCTCACTGGACTCCGCGAACGAAGTGAACCCGCAGAGGTCGCAGAACAACACCACGATCTCGCGCCGGTGACTTCTCAACGCCGACTCGTCGCCAGAGCGCACCAGCTCGGCGACCTGCGGGGCCAGGAACCGGCGCAACCGGCCCATCCGTTCCAGCTCGGTGATCTGTTCGTCAACCCGGTGCTCCAGCTCCCGGTTCCACGCTGCCAGTTCACCTGCCTGGCGCTCGACGGTGTCGTGAAAGCGCTTGATCCGCACCAGCGAGCGCACCCGGGCCAGCAGCTCGGCCGTATCGAACGGCTTGGCCACGAAGTCGTCGGCACCGGCCTCGAGGGCGGAGATGCGCTGCTGGTCACCGCTGGCCGTGATCATGACGATCGGCAGGTACGCCGTGCGCGGGTCGGCCCGCAGCCGCCGGCACACTTCGTAACCGTCGATGCCCGGCATCTGTACGTCGAGCAGCAGCAGGTCGACGGTGGCATCGTGCGTGGTGAGCATCGCGATTGCCTCCTCACCGCTTTTCGCCTCGATCACGTGGTATCCGCGTGGGGTGAGCACCGCACCGAGCAGCCGGACGTTCTGGGGCAGGTCATCAACCACGAGCACCGTCAGAGGGGCCTCACAATTGGCTGCGGTCGGGCTGAGAGTGCCACCGCGACACTCGGAAGCTGCAGTCATGGTGTCTCCCGTCCCGCTGCCGGTGCCTCCAGAAACCCTCGCACTTGATCGACCAGCGAGCGGATACTGATCGGCTTCCGGATGTAACCGTCGAAGCCTTCGTCGAGCGCCTGGGTCTCGTCGCCCTTCATGGCGAACGCGGTGACCGCCACCACGGGGACCTGGCGCGTCGCGACCGCATCGCGGAGCAGGCTTAGCGCGTCGTGCCCGTCGATCCCCGGCAACTGCCTGTCCATCAGGACGAGATCAGGGTCGACCTGCGCGGCGCAGGTGACCCCCTGTTCGCCCGTCGCCGCCTCCACGACCTCGTATCCAGCATGCTCGAGGACAGTTCGGACCAGTTTCCGGTTGCGGTCGTTGTCCTCCACAACGAGTACGCGGCCCGGCGTCATCGGGAGACCCCAGCGGGCACACCGGCATGCTCGAGGGCGCCAATCAGGTCGTCGCGGCTGACCGGCTTGACGAGGTAGGCGGCAGCGCCGGCCGCGAACCCACGGTGGCGCTCATCGACGACGCTGACCACCACCACTGGGGTCGCCGACGTAGCCGGGTCGGCGGCGAGGCGCGACATCACCTCCCACCCGTCCAGCCCAGGGAGCCTGATGTCAAGCACCACGGCATCAGGCGATAACCGCTGAACCAGTTCCACGCCCGCGGCCCCCTCGCGTGCGCATGCAACCTCGAACCCGGACCCCTCGAGGTGCAGGGTGAGAAGGTCGACCGCCAACGGGTCGTCCTCCACCAGCGCGACGAGCGGCTGCGCCCGATCGCCCGCCGGCTGCGCGGCCCGGACCACCTCGGCGGCCTCATCGTAGGTTGGAACCCGGAAGCTGAATCTGCTTCCTCGGCCCGCTTCGCTCTCCAACCACAGGTCGCCACCCATCAGCGCGACCAATCGCCGGCAGAGCGTCAAACCCAGGCCGGTGCCTTCCTCACGTCGTATCCCCCGCCCACCCTGCTGGAACGACTCGAAGATGCGTTCCTGGTCGTCGGCGGCTATTCCCGGCCCGGTGTCAGTGACGCTGACCTGCAGCTGTCCCTGCTTGCGGCGCGCTTCCACGGTGACCAAACCGCCGTCAGGTGTGAACTTCACGGCGTTGGACAGCAGATTCAGCACCACCTGCCTGAAACGGAGCTCGTCGCCTAACAGCAGGCCGGCGTCCGCAGCGACACTCAGCTCCAGTCTGATGTCATGGCGCGCCGCCCGCTCACGCACCAGGGCGATCCCGCCGCGCAGCACCTCGTCGACCACGAAGGGCTCGTGGTCGAGCTCCATCTGCCCAGCCTCGATCTTGGATAGGTCGAGGATCTCGTTCAGCAACTCGAGCAGGTGCCTGCCCGCGTCGTGGATGTCGCGCAGGTACTCGTCCTGCTGGTCGTTGAGTTCGCCGGCCATACGTTCCAGCAGCACCTCGGAGAAACCGATGACCGCGTTCAGCGGGGTACGCAGCTCGTGGCTCATGCTTGCCAGAAAGTCCGACTTGTGCTGGCTGACAACCTCCAACTCCGCCCGTCGGGTACCCAGCTCACCGAAAAGGCGAGCGTTGAGGATCGCTAGGGCGGACTGGCTCGCGAAGGTCTCGAGCAGCTCGCAAACCTGGGGCTCGAATCCTCCTGTGCTGCGGCGGCGCACCACCAGCGCTCCCACTACACGCGCCTGCCGCAGCAGCGGAACCACCAGCACCGACCGCCAGCCGAAATCGTGCAGCACGGTGAGGTGCACGTCGAGCGACACGGCGTTGAGGTTGGTCACCTGCAGCGTCCGGGCCTCCTCAGCTGCCCGACCCACGAGCGTCCCCTCCAGCCCTATCCGGGTTTGGCGGAGCCTGTCGACCAGCTCAGGCTCGGTGCCGTACGCCGTACGCCGTACGCAACGCGAACAGCCGTAGATTCTCGTCGTACTCGAACAGCGACCCGCCTTCGGTGCCCGACAGCTC
>Ga0136614_10002492_pt1 | contig 11472 bp, 14 predicted proteins | sample AntDrymUQ2792106_2_FD_106643 | JGI IMG/M metagenome (GOLD analysis project Ga0136614, IMG submission 106643) | Polar desert sand microbial communities from Dry Valleys, Antarctica - metaG UQ279 (21.06) | ecosystem: Environmental > Terrestrial > Soil > Desert | place: Antarctica: Dry Valley...
GACCTGCCACCCTTGGGCCGCCAGCTTGACTGCCCAGATTCCGCTGCCGCAGCCGAGGTCGAGCGCCTGCCCGTAGGGCGGCTGCCGTCCGGCCTCCTCGCGGGCGAACAGCGTCGAGATCTGCTCGACGATCGGCGTTGACTTGGCCATTTGCTCCCAAGGGGTGAAGCCGACCCGGTAGAGGATCCTGTAGGCAAGGCTCATGGCGTCCTCCTCAACGTTTGCTGATGCAGGCTGAACGGTCGCCGCGCGGGACGGAACGCTGCGACGGTGGGTACCGGAGTCTCCCATTGCGCGAGGAGCAAGAGCATCCTGACCAGGCGGCCCATTCAGTGAGCAGCGGAGGCCCGGCCACTCCCCACCGAAAGAAACGTAACCGACTCCTGAAATGGGCGGCTAGATGAGGGGCGTCCGGAGCGCGGCGAGCCGCTGCTTCAGCTCCGGGGGCATCGTCTCGGTCGCCGCCTCGCGCACGTAGCGCCGCAGCGACTCCTCGAACCGGTACCGCTTCCCGCAGTACTCGCACAGGGAGAGGTGCGCCTCGGCCTCGAGCCGCTCCGCGTCGGTCAGGTCGCGGTCGAGGAACGGTTGCAGCACCTCCTCGCACTTGGCGCACGGGTCGATCATGCGTGCTCCCCGACCGTCGACTCGGCGAGTTCCTGCTTCAGGAGACGGCGCCCGCGATGGAGGCGGGACATCACTGTGCCGACGGGGATGTCCAAGATCTGGGCAGCGTCCTGGTAGCTGAAGTCGCCGATGTCCACGAGCACGATCACGTCACGGAAATTGTGGGGAACGGCGGACAGGGCGTGCACGATCGAGTCCTGGGAGAGGCGCTCCACGACCTCGTCCATGTCGCCTCCGGCGCCGTTCTCCTCGAGCCGGTTGTAAAGATAGTAGTCGCCTTCCTCGATCGGCTGCGTGTCCGGCGCGCGCTGCTCGCGGCGACCCCTGTCGATGTTCAGATTCGTGAGGATCCGGAAGAGCCAGGCCCGCAGGTTCGTTCCCGGCCGGAAGGAGCGCCAGCTCCGGAAAGCGCGTGCGTACGCGTCCTGGACGAGATCCTCGGCCTCCTCCTTGGATCCGACCAGCCGCCGGGCGACCCTGTACATCTGATCCGCCAGCTCGAGTGCCTCCTCCTCGAAGCGCACGCGGTCGCGCGCCTCCTCCGCCAGGCGGCGCGGCTCTCCCTCCGAACGGGACTCGCTCATGCGCCGACACTACAAGCTGAAACGGAAGGCCGAGCCGCATCATTCCGCCTGCTATTCCAGCGGGCGAAAGCCGGCGCCCGTCATCGTGGCGATGATCTCCTCGCGCCCGACCCGCTCGTCGTCCCAGGCAAGGGTGACCTCGCCCATGAGGGTGGCGCTCGCGGACTCGATCCCCTGCACCGGCTCGAGGACGGCGCCGAGGCGCATGACGCAGCGCTCGCAGCGGATGCCGGTCACCTGCAAGGTCTCCGACTGAACGGCCATCTGCTGAGGTTACGTGAGCTCGACGAGGCTGCGGCACAGGGCCCCGAGGCCGTCACCGCGTCCCAGCTCGAGCTGTGCTCCTGCCTGGTCGAGCCCGCGCAGCGGCTCGAGGAGCGCGGCCGTCCCGAGCTCGTCGAGCGTGGGAGCGAGACGGGCTCGCAGCTCGTCGAAGAGCTCCTCCACGGAGCAGAGCCTGTCGCCATCCGGGTGGATGAGACGGGCCTCGTGCCCGAAGCGAAGGGCTGCCCACCGGTTCTGGGCGTAGAAGCCCCTGTCGGCGGGCGGCCCCGGTTTCGCCCCGGCGACGAGCGCCTGTGCGAGCGCGGCGAAGGCGACCGTGACCTCGAGCCTGGTCGGCTGATCGGGCATGCGAAGCTCGAGAGTGCCGAACCGCGGGTGCGGGCGGACGTCCCACCAGATGCGGGTGATCTCGTCCGCGAGCTCGAGCCGGACGAGCGTCTCGGCGAAGCGCTCCCAGGCGCGGTAGCTCTCGAAGACGGGCGGCGCTCCTGCACGGGGCAGGAGGCTCAGGATCTCGGCCCGCGTCGAGGCGAGCCCGGTCTCCTCCGAGTCGACGTAGGGCGAGTTCGCCGAGAGGGCGAGGACGAGCGGCAGCCACGGCAGCACGGCCTCGAGCGCGGCCAGGCACGCCTCCGGGCTCTCCATGCCAATGTGAACGTGGAGCCCCGAGCAGAGCTGACGGCGCGCCGACGGCCCTGCGTATTCGACGAAGCGGAGGTAGCCCTCGTCGGACGTGATCTCCTGCTCCTCGGGACGCGCAGTGGGCCAGGTCGCGCAGGCGGCGACGGCGAATCCGGCCTCCCCCGCGCGCTGCCGTGCTTCAGTCCGAAGCTGCCCGAGCTCGGCCGCCGCCTCAGCGACGGTCGTGCAGGGCTCCGTGTTCAGCTCGAGCACGGCGGCGAAGAGCTCCTTCTTCAGCCGGCGCCCGTCGAGCGCCTCGGGCGGAACGGGCGCCGGCGCGAGCGTCACCCGGTCGACGACGAAGAGCTCCTCCTCGACACCCACCGACCACGGCGTCGAACGGCCGAAGGCATGCCGGATCACGCACCCAGTCTAGGTGTGTGATTCAGCGTGAGGAGAGAAGGTCGGAGGCCCGGGCAGGCGAGACGGGCCCCCGACCTATGCTTCCGTCGAGCCGGTTCGTGCCCGGTCGGCGGAAGGTTCAGGGCCCCGAGGGGATGGGGCCCTAGGCGTCCCTAGCTCGCACTGGGCGGCTGGGAGCCAAGCGTTACGGTGACGGTCTCCGTCGAGCCGTCACGGTGGACTTCGAGAGACAGCTTGTCGCCCGGATCCTTCGAGGTGACGATGCCGCGGAGCTGGTCGGCCGACTCGAGCAGGCGCCCGTCCGCCTTCGTGACCACGTCTCCGCCGACGGTGTAGGTGGTGCCGTCGACGACCACCGACCGGGTGCCGCCCTGCAGGCCTGCCTCGGCAGCCGGGCTGCCCTCCTGCACGTCGGTCAGGATGACGCCCTCCTGGGCGGGAAGGCGGGCGGTCTCGGCGAGCGTCTCGTCGATCGTCTGCATGCTCACCCCGAGATAGGCGTGCTCGGCCTTGCCGGTCTTCATGATCTGAGAGGCCACCTCGCGCACGGTGTTGATCGGGACTGCGAAGCCGATCCCGACGTTGCCGGTGGTGCCGCCGCCGGTCTCGATTTGCGAGTTGATGCCGATCACCTTGCCGTCGCCGTCGAGGAGCGGCCCACCCGAGTTGCCCTTGTTGATCGCCGCATCGGTCTGGATCACCTTGTCGATCGTGAAGTTGTTGGGAGCGCGAATCTCACGGTGGAGCGCACTCACGATCCCGGCTGTCACCGTGCGTTCGAGGCCGAACGGGTTCCCGATCGCCACGACCGGCGCGCCGACCTCGACCGCGTCGGAGTTGCCGAGCGGAAGAGGCGTCAGCGCCCGGGATTGGGCGTCGATCTGGAGGACGGCCAGGTCGGTCGAGGGGTCGGTACCGACGATCTTGGCCTTGTACTTGTCGTTGCCGGAGAAGTTGACGAAGACTTCGTCGGCGCCGTCGACGACGTGGAAGTTCGTGAGGATGTGCCCGGCCTTGTCGATCACAAAGCCCGAGCCGAGCGACTGCCCCTGCTGGCCGAAGGGGATCTGATCCTCGGAGACGATGTTCGAGGTCACCTGGACGACTCCGGGCGCTGCGGCCTTGTAGATGGATCCCGCGATGTTCGCGTCCGCGTCGGAGCCGGCCGCGGGCTCGGTCTGGGCGGCCAGTGACGAGTCGCTGGCGCCGGGTGAGTTGACGACGGTGGTGGTGCCACCATCCCAGATGGCCGTTCCGACGCCGAGAGCGGCGCCACCGCCAAGGAGCGCCGCAGCGAAGAGGGCGAGAAACGACTTCATGCGGATCGTTATAGCCGTCAGGTGCTTAACCGAGCATTGAGCAGCGTTAACGCCTGATTAAGGGGCGGATAGCATCAGAGAGACGTGGTTGCCGGCAGAACTTCCCGATCGTTCCTCGTCTCGCTGCCGGAGCGGGTCTTTCGCGCCGGCGCAGCCGTGCTCGGCGGCTCGATCCACGAAACGGGCGCACTCCTCCTCCCCCGGCTCGTACGCCGCTCGAAGCTCTACGAGGCAACCGCCGCCAATCTCCTTCGGATCACGGTCGAGCTCGTCGGTGGCGTCGAAGGGGCACCGACGGCGCGGAGCGACGACGTGGGCAGGATCGCGGTCAGGAAGGGCGCCGGAAACGCCGTCGAGCTCGGCTCGATCGCAGCCTTCGGCTTCTCCCCCCTCTGGCTCCTGGCGGGAGCGTCGGACCTCCTGCACGGCTCGCGCGTCTACCTCGAAACGCTCGTCGAGGAGCTCCAGCGGGCACGGCTCGTGAGCGACGACCTGGACGTGAGCTCGGTCGACGAGCTCCTCGAGGCGCTCGAGCGCGGCTCTGGACGCACCGCGGGGCTCATCGACGTGCCGCCGGTCGAGCTCGAGGGCCTTCGCACGTCTCTCCAGGAGCTTCGAGCCGACGCTGCGAGCCTGCCCGCCCCGACGGAGATGGCGCGGCTCTTCGACGCCCTCCGCCGGACGGCTGCCGCCGAGGAGCGGCCGCTGCTCGAGGTCTCCGCGGGAGTCGGCCTCGCCTTCCTCACCAGTGCCCGGACGATCTCTCGCGAGCATGTGGTCGCCCCGTACCGGGAGGACTGGAAGCCGCTCAGGCGCGAGGGCTTCGCCGCCTACGCCCGCCGTGTCTCGGGGCCGTACCGCCGCGCCGCCGCGGGGCACTTCGACCCTGCACGCGTCACCTGGACGGCCCGTGGCGGCGCGTGGCTTCGCCGGCGAAGGAGAGCGGCGTGAGCGGGCCTCTGTCACTTGTCGAGTTCCCGGCAGACGACCCCGAGCGCGCGGTCCGCTTCTGGGAGGGCGTCCTCGGCGTCGAGCTCGAGCCGCGAGCAAAGGGGGAGGGCGACGGACGTCAGACGCACACGGGCGGAAGCGAGCTCGGTGTTCACCCTCGAGGTCGTGGCCCCGGGGACACGGTGTCGCTCCCCTACTTCGACGTTCCCGACCTGGCGGCCGCGCTCGAGCGGGTCGTGGAGCTCGGAGGCTCCGTGATCCACCCGGGCAAGCGCTGGGCGATCTGCCGGGATTCCGAGGGAAGCCCGTTTGGGCTCGGCGGGCCGGACGACCGTTAGACTGCCTGCGGTTCTCGCCCGATGAACTACTCCTTCGCAGGCACGCCCACCTCGCAGTCGTTCGAGCGTTTCGCGGACGACCTCGCGGCCGCGCTCGATCGCCGCGGCTACGAGCGCAGCGACGACGCGACCGAGGCCGACCTGGTCCTGAACTTCATCGACGCGAACGAGCCGAAGCCCTTCCGCCGCCGCTCGCGCGGCACGTTCGCCGCCGCGATTCACGAGCAGCCCGAGGTTCCTGCGGACATCCTGAAGACGAACTACCCGCTTCTGGTGCGGGCGCTTGCGAACATCGTCCTCTGCTTCGTCCCCGATCGCGGGGTCTGGTTCACGACGATGGAGCGCGGCCACTATGGCGTCGAGGCCGCGAACGGCTCCTCGTCGCTCGCCGAGGGGGTCGTGGAGCGCCTGGTGCCGCTCGCCGAGTCGAAGCTCGTGATCGAGAACGACTTCCGCACCGATCTCGAGGAGGAGCTCTGGGAGGGCGACGAGGTCACGAAGACGATCCGCGAGGCCGGTGTCCGGATGGGCGACCTCGACCTGCTACCGGCCCCTTTCCCGATCGAGCAGCTCCTCGACGAGCAGGATCTCCGGCACGTCAAGCGGCTGTACGGGATCGGCGGCCTCTCCTACGGGAACCTGTCGGCACGGAAGGACGACGCGCGCTTCTGGATGAGCGCGAGCGGCGTCGACAAGACGAAGCTCGACATCCCGGGGCGGGACATCCTGCTCGTCTCGGGCTACGACCCGGTCGACAACAAGATGATCCTGAGCGTGCCTCCGAACGTGGAGCCGCGCCGGGTGTCGGTGGACGCGATCGAGCACTGGATGATCTACCAGGCCCATCCGGACGTCGGGGCGATCCTCCACGTGCACGCGTGGGTGGAGGGAATCCCGGCCACCGATATCAACTACCCGTGCGGAACGGCGGAGCTCGCGACGAGCGTCGCCGAGCTCCTGTCGCTCGAGCCGGACCCATCGCACGCGATCATCGGCCTGCGGAACCACGGCATCACGGCGACGGGGGAGAGCCTGCCCGAGATCCTCGACCGGATCGAGCCGAAGGTGCTGCGCCAGATCCCCATGTCCTGACGATCAGGCGCCGTCAGGCGTACTGCACGGCTGTGTCCCGAAGCGTCTCGTCGACCGGGCGGGGCTCGAATCCGAGCTCACGCACGGCCTTGTTCGGAGCCGCGAACCACCAGCGCGTCGCCAGGCGCACCTCGCCCGGGCGCACGGGCCAGGGAACGAGCGTCGCCGCCGCGACCGCCACCCGCGGCGGGAGGCGCACCATCGTCCGCCGCACCCCGGTGAGCTCGCCGACCCGGTGGAAGAATGCCGACCACGTCAGGTTTCCGTCGGCACCGGTCAGGATGTAGCGCTCGCCCGTCCGGCCGCGGTCGCCGAGCGTCACGAGGCCGCTCGCGACGTCCCGGGTGTCGGCGACCGAGAGCCCGCCCGAAACCGTGATCCGAAGGGTCCCCTGCAGGTAGCGCTGCACCGGCCAGGTGGAGACGCGGTGCGGGTCGTCCGGGCCCAGGAGGAAGCCAGGGTTTGCAATCACCGCGTCGGTGCCGGCGCCGGCCGCGTCGAGCACGAGCCGCTCGCCGGCCCGCTTCGACGCCACGTAGGGCAACTTCTTCTCCACCCCGTGCGGGAACGGCTGGTCCTCACGAGCCACGTCGCCGGGGCCGCGTGCGGGCCCGACCGCCCCGAGCGACGAGACGTGGACGAGTCGCGCGCCGGGCTCGAGCGCCGACAGGACGGTTCGGACTCCCTCGACGTTAACTGCTCGGCACCGCTCGGCATCCCGCCGCTCGTGGGCGACCACGCCGGCGAGGTGGTACACGCGCTCGCAACCCGCGGCGGCACGGCGTACCGACTCGGGGTCGAGCAGGTCGCCGGGCACCACCTCCACGTTCCGCTCGCGAAGCCAGGAGTCGTCCGTCGCCGGGCGCACGAGACCGCGCACGGCATCGCCACGGTCGAGCAGTAGCGGCAGGAGGTGGCGGCCGACGAATCCCGTGGGACCCGTGACCAGGACCTTCACTGGCGCTTGCGTTCGAAGACGACGAGCAGGCTCAGCAGCTCGTAGGAGCTGAAGCGGTGCTCCGCGTGCGCGGGCACGAACACTGCGTGCCCTTCCTCGAGCTGCACGGTCTCTCCTTCCACGTCGAGCGCTCCGCGCCCCTCGAGCACGTAGTAGACCTCGTCGTCCTCGTGAGGCTGCTGGCGGTCCGGCTCGGGCGCGACGAGGACGTACACGCCGAGCTCGAGCCCCGGCGACTCGTGCACGATCTCGTAGCCGCCGCTCGCCCCGAGACGCTCCCTGGCCCCCTCGATGTCGAACGGATGGAGCACGCAACGAGCCTAACAACGCGAAGCGGCCGAGGAGCCCCACCCCCGACCGCTTGTCGCTCTCCGTTGACGCCTACCCGCCCTCGGTGGGGCGAAACCCGCTTTGAAGGTGGCAGAGCACGTCGCCGGGCTGGGGGCGATCGGCCGCGTTCCGGCTCCGGCGGATCCACGCGACACGCCCGTCCGACGCCAGGAGAACGTCACCGCCGAGCTCGGCGTAGTCCTCGGTCGGCCTGTGCGGCCGCCGCCCATTCAGGACGGCCCGAAACCCGCCCCACCACGTGCGCGGCGCGAGCAGGAGCGTCCTGGCGCCGGCGCGTCCAAACCCGAAGACCCGGTACGTGCTCCAGGTTGGATCCGAGAGAAGCGGCACGGTCAGCCCGAGCTCCCGGCCGACCCGCTCGAGTGGCTCCGGCTCCGCGGGCGAGACGATCGCGACGTCGAGCTCCTCGCGGCCGGCGAGCTCCTTCTGCACCTCGACCAGGTGCCGCTGGCAGACGAGTCAGTAGAGGTGGCGCGCGAAGACGAAGAGGACCGGCCGGCCCAGGTAGTCGGCGGGCCCGACGAGATTCCCATCCGTGTCCGGAAGCGCAAAACGCGGAGCGGGGTCGCCTGCTTCGATCGACATCACTAGATTCTGCCCGTGGACGAGTCGGCCGAGGTCGTGATCGTCGGGGGCGGGGTCATGGGGGCGAGCATCGCCTACCACCTCACCACTCTGGGCGTGACGGACCTCGTCCTCCTGGAGCGGAACGAGCTCGCCTCGGGCTCCACGAGCAAGTCGGCCGGCGGCATCCGCGCCCAGTTCGCAGACGAGCTGAACGTGCGCATCGCACTCCGGTCGATCGACGAGTTCGCCGCGTTCGCGGAGCTCGTCGGGGTTGACATCGACTTCCACCAGGCGGGCTACCTGTTCCTGCTGGACGACGAGGAGGATGCGGCCAGGTTCCGTACCGCCCTGGAGCTCCAGCGCGCGCTCGGGGTGCCGTCCCGGGAGATCCCTGCGGACGAGGCGGCGGCGATCGTGCCGGGCCTCGAGACGTCAGACCTCCTCGCCGCGACCTTCTGCCCGATCGACGGCTACGCGACCCCCGAAGCGGTCGTCCAGGGATACGCCGCCGCCGCCCGCCGGGCCGGAGCCCGAATCCGGCAGGGAGAGCCCGTGACTGGGATCGCAGTGGAGGGCGGGCGGGTCACGGGTGTATCGACCACCAGCGCCCGGATCTCGACGGCGACGGTCGTGTGCGCGGCAGGCGCGTGGTCGGGGGAGGTTGCGGCCCTGGCCGGCGTCGACCTCCCGGTTCGCGGGGAACGGCGGTTCATGCACTACACGCCCGACTCGGGCGGCCTGCCGCAGAGCCTGCCGCTCACGGTCGACTTCTCTACGGGCTTCTACTTCCACAGCGAAGGCCCGGGCCTCGTCTTCGGCGGCCGCGAGGAGACGCTTGACGGCATCGCCGAGCACGCGACGCACCGGCTGCCGCTCCTCGCGGAGCTGCCGGTGCAGGCCAGTTGGAGCGGTTTCTACGAGCTCAGCCCTGATCACAACGCGATCGTGGGGGCGGCGGCCGACCCGCAGGGCTTCCTCTACGCGACCGGCTTCTCCGGGCACGGCTTCCAGCAGGCCCCTGCGGTCGGCGAGCACATCGCGGAGCTCGTCGCCGGGCGCGAGCCGAGCCTCGACCTCTCGCCCTTCTCGCTGGAGCGGTTCGCTCGCGGCGAGGTCCGGGAAGAGCACTTCGTGATCTGATTCGAGCCATGCGCCTCTTCGTCATCGCCCGTCACGCCGAGTCGACGCTGAACGAGCTCTCGCTCGTCAACGGCGATCCGTCCGTCCCGGTGGGCCTGACCGAGCGCGGTCGCGAAGAGGCGACGCTCCTCGGCCTTCAGGTGGCGAACATTCCGCTCGACGCCTGCTATCACACGCGCTTCGCCCGCACGAGGGAGACGGCCGAGATCGCGCTCGCGGGGCGGGACGTCGAGCTCCACGAGGAGCCCCTGCTCGACGACATCGACGTGGGCGAGCTCGAGGGCAAGTCGATCGAGGTCTACCGTGCGTGGAAGCGGGCGCACACCCGCGACGACCGCTTTCCGGGCGGCGAGAGCGTGAACGACGCGGCCAGACGGTATGCCGAGGGATTCGCGCGAGTGCTGGCAGCTCCCCACCGGCACGTGCTGCTCGTCAGCCACGAGATCCCGCTTCGGTACGCGCTGAACGGCGCGAGCGGGTCGGATCAGCTCGACGGCCCGGTTCGAAATCTCGTGAACGCGAAGCCGTTTCTCTTCACGGAGGAGGCGCTCGGCCGGGCAGCAGAGCGGATCGCAGCACTACTTGACACGAGGAGCTCGATGGCGTAGGACTGGGAGTCTCGGCTCTGCGACCCGGGAGGAACGATGGCCGCAGAAGCTTCCAGAGACACGCCCGAGCAGACGAGTCCCGCTCAGCCCGAGCCCGACGCGCCGCTCCTCGGCTTCCTCGTCATCGGCGCGATCCTGTACTTCGCGATCGTCTGGCGGAGCCTGCACTCCGACTCGACCCGCTGGATCGTGACGGCGGCGATCGCGGCCCTGGTGACGGCGGTCTGGGTGCTCGCCGCGAAGCTTCCGGCCGTCCGCAGGGGCCTCTCGAGCCAGGGGGCGAAGCTCGCCGGCGACTTCGCGGTCTTCTTCATCCTCGTCGGGGCCGTCCTGCTCGCGTCGATCTACCTGACCGCGGAGGATCAGGTGCTCGTCTTGAAGCTCTTCGCGGTCCTCTACTTCTCGCTCCTCCCGGCGGTGCTGTACGTCCAGTTCAGCTCGCGGCGGACGCGAACGGTCTGGAAGGAGTACGTGCTGAACCTCTTCCAGCTCCACGTGGACGACTATGCCCATCTCCCGAGCCGCCGGAGCTGACTCGCTATGTCGAGCCCTGGCGCCGCGCCCGGCGAGTGGCCCTGAAGACCGTAGCGGGCCGGGATCGGCTCGAGGCGATCGACCAGCGAAACATCTACCGCCGGAAGTTCGAAGACCTCTTCGGCCCGCTCCAGACGGCCCACGGCAGGCACAGCAAGGAGCCGGCCGTCGTGTCGCTCCGCGCCGCCCACAAGCTCCAGGTGGGCGCCGCCACCCTCCTGATCGCGATCGGGTGGGTCTTCGTCGCCTCCCCCGAGACGATCTTCCACAAGTCCATCACGCCCGCGGACTTCGAGCTGGCCGGGCTGCCGTCGCTCCCGCGCGAGACGATCGCGTTCGCGTTCCTCGGCGCCTACTTCTACATCCTCCAGATGATCGTCCGGCGCTTCTTCCAGAACGACTTGAAGGCGACCGCCTACGTGAGCGCCACGATGCGGATCATCATCGTGGCGCTCCTCGTCTGGACGATCGATCCGCTGCTCCAGGACCTGGCGTCGCAGGCGCAGCGCTCGGCACTCGCCTTCACGATCGGGGTCTTCCCGACGGTCGGCTGGCAGGCACTCCAGCTCCTCGTGAAGAAGCCGCTCGGAATCGTCGTGCCGACACTCCGGTCGGACCATCCCCTCAGCAAGCTCGACGGTCTGAACATCTGGTACGAGTCGCGGCTGCTCGAGGAGGGGATCGAGGACATGCAAAACCTCGCGACCGCGGACCTCGTGGACGTGATGCTGAACACCCGGATTCCCGTGGAGCGTCTCGTCGACTGGGTCGACCAGTCCCTGCTCTACCTCCACACGAGCGACGAGGACCGAACGACGCTGCGGCGCTACGGCGTCCGCACCGCCACCGACCTCCTGGACGCCTTCGCGTGCGAGGCGCCCACCGCCGACGGAAAGACGTTCCGCGTGCAGTTCGAGTGGCTTCTCGACGCGCCGGCAGGAAAGCCGAGTGTGACCCGCTCCATCCTGGCGACGCTCGGGAGCGAGCGGAATTTGCAGCACATCGTCGCCTGGAAGTCCTTCAAGCCGGACACGGCCACGCGCGAGGACGCGCTGCTCGAGGCCGTCGCCCTGC
>Ga0136614_10002495_pt1 | contig 11469 bp, 15 predicted proteins | sample AntDrymUQ2792106_2_FD_106643 | JGI IMG/M metagenome (GOLD analysis project Ga0136614, IMG submission 106643) | Polar desert sand microbial communities from Dry Valleys, Antarctica - metaG UQ279 (21.06) | ecosystem: Environmental > Terrestrial > Soil > Desert | place: Antarctica: Dry Valley...
ACCGGCCTCGTCCATGGTCTGGCCGAAGGAGACCTGGGGCGGCAGGAACAGGTGGGCGACGAACCAGAACACCAGGTTCTCCCAAGGCCGCGGGAGGTCGAGGCTCGTGATGCGCTGTTCGGCGGTGGATCGGTCTCGCAGCGGGGGTGGTCGGTGGGGTTGCGCCGAGTGGTGGCGCAGCGGCATGAACCCGCCCCAGGTGGGCTCGAAGCGTCCCTCGGCACGGTCGTCGAAGCGTCGAAACAGCACGAGGTTCCCGGCGTTGGTGGCCAGCTTGAGGTCGGCGAGGATCAGTCCGCCGGGGCGGGTCTGCGCCACCCATGGCCAGGGGATTCGAGGCACCGCGCAGGTGGCGAGGATGCGGTCGTAGGGGGCGTGGTCGGCAAGGCCGCGTGCGCCGTCGGTGGCGACCAGCGTGGGACGGTAGCCCAGCGCCGCGAGACGCTGCTGGGCCAATGCGACCAACTCGGGTTCGATGTCGACGGAGAACACGTTGCCGTCACCGAGACGGTGTGACAGCAGCGCGGCGTTGTAGCCGGTTCCGGTACCGATCTCCAGGACGCGATGGCCGTCACCGATGTCGAGGCATTCGAGCATCCGGGTCATCAGGCCGGGCATGCTGGAGGAGGAGTGGCCCTCGGGCAGGGTGAACAGGGCGGTGTTGGAGTAGACGAGGTCCAACCACCGGGCCCGACCCTCGGGCGTGGTGGTGTCGGCTCGTTCCCACCCGTCGCCGGTGCGCAGGTAGTAGGCCGGAACCAGCGCATGGCGGGGCACGGCGCGCACCGCCGCCTGCCACTGCGATGACCGCAGTTTCCCGGCCGCGGTGAGCTGGTCGGCCAGCCGCGCCGCCCGCTGTGCCCAGTCCTCGGTCACGGTGCTCCGTGGGCGAGCAGATCGGCCAGCGCAGCGGTGATCGGCGCCCCGGTGTTGGCCTCGAGCCACCCGAACTGGCCGGAGGAGTTCGATTCCAGGAACGTGTAGCACCCCTCGCGATCCACAACGAAGTCGAACGCGGCGTAGGTCAGCCGCAGGGCAGCCAGGTAGCGGCGTACGCCATTGTCCACATCGGACGGTAGCTCGATCAGCTCGTAACTCAGCGCGTCGTAGTCGCTGCGCCAGTCCAACCGGGCTGCAGGCGAGGTCGCGTGGATCGCGACCGGGAACAGCTGCCCGCCCACGGCGATGACCCGAACCTCGTACGCCTTGCCGGCGAGCCAGTCCTGGAACTGGTGCGCGGTGTGCGCCACCCCATCCAGCTCGGCAAGGTCCGCCATCGCGAGGCGGCGGGTGAACGCGACCTTGAGCGTGCCGCTCTCGGTGAGGGTGTTCGCGCCGAACGTCTTGTGCACCAGCCCGTGTGGGCTCGCCTCGGCGAACCGCCGGACCGCGGCGGCGTCGTTGGTGACCAGGGTCCGGGCGACATCCAGACCGCACCGCGCCGCGGTGGCCAGCTGCACGGGTTTGTACATCGCGTCGCAGGCCCGGTTGGGGAAGTTGACCCACAGCGCATCCAACGTGGCCAGCACGCCGCCGACCCCGAGCCGGGCCTCGGCGAAAGCGAACGACCGTTCCGCCGCTGTCATGGCCGGCGGGAAGTGGAACGCTGCGGGGTCGCGGTACCAGATCGAGCGGATATCGCCGAGGTCCACCGAGCGGTGCTCGCTACGCAGCACACCCACCCACCGGCCATCGACGAGTTCCGCGTCGACGGCCAGGTGTTGCGGAAACCACGCCAGGTCAGCGCGGAAGACCGGCACCGAGCGCTCGGCCAGCGCGAGCACCACCCGATCAACCGGGGCGTCGCAGTCCTGCGCCAGCACGACGACGGTCACTGCTCCTCCCAGCCGTAGTCCTCTTCGGGGCCCTCATCTCCGTCGCTGGTGCCCTTGGTCCTCCAGTCCTTACCCATGGTCGCGGCCAAGGGGAGACCGTCCCGGCCGACTGCCACCTGCGCGGTGTGGGAATAGACATACACCGGGCGCACCGGCGTCGACATCGGATGCAGGAACCGCAGTCCGAATGGGCGGCAGCTGGACTCGGCCGGGGTGGCATCCGGTGGACGTGTCCGGGCCGAGAGCCGGATCGCCGCCGACGCGAGCGGATCATCACTGGCTACGAACACTGGAGTCTCCTCTCCACAGCTGCGTCGGTTCGTCGAGCAGCGATCGTGCCAGGATCAGGGTCGGCGCGCCGGGCTGGCCGGGGGTGTCGGTGCGGTCGTGGATCCACAGGGCGTCGGTGTGGCCGGGCCAGTGCCGGGTGCCGACGAGTCCGTCGAGCTGCTCCTTGTCGTCGGTGATGGGCAGGAAGTGCCAGCCGGCGTCGCGGAACGTGGCGAGCTGGGCGAGCTCGGGGTAGGCGCGGATCGCGTCTGCTTCGGTGATCACGGCACTGTCCGTCGGGGATCGGTGGGCTTGGCTGCGGCGGGACCGGAGGACGTCGGGGTCGGCTCCGGTCCCGCCTCGGTCAGGGCCCGACCGTTCCGCCCGGGGAGTCGCGCGGGGGGACGCGCGAGCGGAACGGTCGGGGTCATGGGGACGGGCCAGCGCGGACGTATCCACCGCAGCCACCCGGGCCGGCGTCGGCGGCGGTGGCGCCCCAGCCGACGTGCGCGGTTGCTGCTGCTCGGCGACACGGCTTGCGTCGCGCAATCCGCGCAGGGACGGCCCTGGGGTTCGATCATCGGCATGGGTGTCACGGTGTGGTCGCACAGCGCCTGGTAGCGGCCGGTGCGAGCCTGCCTGCCGGCTGCCATCTGCTCGTCGGTGACCAGGTGGCAGCGGCCGTCCCACATGCAGGTCAGTGGGATCGTGCGTGGTACGCGCGAGATCGACGGTGGGGTCATGGCGAGTCGCTGCGATGGTGGTGGACGCCGGTGGGGGCTGGTCGGCCCGCGCAGTGACGAGTGAGCGGCAGGTGACGAGCGAGCGGCAGGTGAGGGACGCAACCCGGTAGGGAGGCTGTGATCCGGCCGGGAGCGGGCCGGTGTGTGACGTTCATGCCCGGTAGCGTCGGCGCTACGCTGGGCATGATCCAGTGTTGACCTGTTGCCCGAGCCGACACGGTCAACAGGGCAGCACCCGTGATCGCCGCAGTCCGCGAGAGGGATCGCATGGTTGAGTTGAACTTCGGTCAGGAGCTGCGCCGGCTGCGCGGCGCTGCCGGTCTGTCGCTGCGCGGGTTGGCGCGAGAGGTGCATTACGACCCGGGCTATGTCTCGAAAGTCGAGAACGGCGCCAAGAAGCCAACCGGCGAACTGGCGGCCGCGTGTGATCGCGCTCTGGGGACCGGAGATGTCCTCGCCGGCCTGGTGACCTCCGCTCGCGCCGCCCCGAGCACCCCCGGAAACCCCGAACCGGACAAGCTGTGGCGGGCAGCTGGCATCTCTCCATCCGGCGATGCCGTCGACCAGGCAACCCGCCGCATCAACGTGGAGAGCAGCCGCGCACTCGACTCGGGGATCAATGACATGGGCGAGTTCCTCCGTCTCCTGAACATGGCTGGCGCACTCACGGCAATGAACCCCGTTGACGGCGGTCTCGATTGGGACCGGATGGACTACTGCACCAGCGGGGCGTGTCGGCTCGATCCCGGGACTATAGACGAGTACGAGCTGCTCAATGCGCACCTCTGGCGGGTCTTCGCAGCGTCCAGTCCCAAGGATGTCACCTTCAATCTGGTCCGGAAGCAGCTCGGGGTGCTGACCAGCAGCTTCCCCCGAGCGCCGGGACCGGTGATTCATAAACGACTGTGCGCGCTCACGGGCGACCTCTGCCAACTCGCGGGTGAGATCTTCTTTGACGGCAACCGGTACACGGAGGCAGCCCACTGCTACACGTTGGCAGCCACAGCCAGCAAGGAAGCGAGCGCCTTCGACCTTTGGGCATGCGCCCTGACCCGCCATGCGTTCGTCAGCGTGTACGAACGGCAGTTCGACAAGGCAGTACCTATGCTCGAGCTTGCTGTTGGTCTCGCCCAAAAAGGGGACGGCACGCTGTCCACAAGGCATTGGGTCAGCGCCGTCCGGGCGCATGCACTCGCCGGCCTCGGTAAGCTCGATGCCTGTCAGCAAGCCCTCGACGTGGCAGAGCAAGTACGCCACTTGAACGGCCAGGTCCACAACGGCGGCTGGCTGCGCTTCGACAATTCTCGCCTCGCCGAGGCGCGCGGCGGGTGCTATGTCGAGCTCCGTCGTCCGGACCTCGCCGAGACCGCCCTCACCGACGCCTTGAGTCAGGGCCTGTCCATGCGCCGGCGCGGTAGTGTACTCACCGATTTCGCACTGATCGGGGTGTTGCGTTGCGATCCCCACCGGTTGGTCATGTACGCCGACGCCGCGCTGGACCTCGCGAGACAGACCGGATCAGGTGTCATCGGCCGCAAGCTCCAGGGCCTCCAGATGCACTTGGCGCCGTTCCTCGGCGACAGCCATGTCCGGTACCTCGACGAACAGATCACGACCCTGACCGGACATCCTGCTGCCTGATGATCACGAGGAGGAACGCTTTGCAGTTCGACAGAGGAAAGGCATTCCGTGAGGCATGGATCGACGGTGTCAAGAAATACTACCCCGGCGAACCCAAGCACTCCTACGTCACGCCATGGGACGAAACGCCCGACTGGGAGCGCAGCAGTGCAACCGCCGTCTACGACCAGGTGCGAGCATTCGTCCAAGCCGCTGATGGTCGAACGGACCAGCTCAGCCGAACTCAGAAGGGCAGATTCGTCGCGCTCTGCTGGATCGGCCAGATCTTCAAGCACTTCCCGGACCCCAAGCCGGCCTACATCGCAGACTGGGACGAGCTTCCCCAGTGGCAGCAGAAGACGGACGCAGACATCTTCGAGCGTATCGAGCAGGAGGCTTCAGCGCCCCGGGACCACCAGCCTCTACAACCCTGACGAAGGTCGCGGAGATCTCGCTGCCACGGGAGCTCTGGACCTCCGGCCAGCCACCTCCCGCGGTGTGACACGGTGCACCCCGTGCGAAGCCACGAGCTGACCCCGGGCCGGACCTTCGGCCTGGCCTTCGACCACGGCGACGATTTCTACCCGACCCTCACCGAGTTCTGCCGCGACAACGACGTACACCAGGGTTACATCCCCATGTTCCTTGCTGGGTTCGCCGAGACCGAACTGGTCGGCACGTGCGAGAAGCTGACCAACCCCGCTGCGCCCGTCTGGTCGCGCGTCCACCTCACCAACGTCGAAGCCCTCGGCTGCGGCACGCTGGCCTACGACGAGGCCACTGACACCGTCCTGCCGCACGTGCACGTCGCCGTCGGCCTGAAGGAACACTCCGCGACCGCTCACGCCAGCCACCTGCTCTCCGCGCGGGTGCAGTTCCTCACCGAGATGCTGCTCGTCGAGGTCACCGCACCACACATGAGCCGCCTCCCTGCCCCCGACCTCTACGACGTCCCCCTCCTGCACTTCGGGTGGCAGCGCTAATTCGTGCGGCAATCAGCACTGCGACTGTCTACCGCCTGTACGACAACCACACCGCCCAGCTGCTCGACGGGGCCGTCTATCACATCGAGCAGCTACGGCTCGGAGTGCGTGACGCTCCTGTCCCGCACCGTCCGAGGCGCCCGGGATGCCTGCCGACGCCGAGGAGCGCGGCGACGCACCCCCGACACCGGGGGCAGCGGGGTCGGCGGTCCGCCGCAGACCCCGCGCAGGTGTACGCGGTCCGGTTCCCGACGTCCCGGCTCGCGGAGCTGCGCCAGGTCGCCGACGAGCTGGGTGACCTCCGACGGCGCTGATCCGTCGCTCGGTGCTGGAACGGCTCGACCAGCGCAACGCCCCGGCCGACGCCGACGACGCTCCGCCACTTGCCGGCCCGCACATCAATCTCGTGCGGCCCAGACGGCGGTGGGTGGAGCCTTACGAGCGGCCGCGTCGCCGTGCCTGAGCCCGTCTGCCTGCCCGTGCTGAAGGGCCGGCAGGGTGGAGTTCGCCGCGCTGGCGGACATCCAGCCCTTCACGCGGCGCGAGGGCCGCTCGGACCGGACGTGGTCCGCGCTGTCATCCACCACGACGTGGACGCCGACGGCGTGTGCCGCACGGTCGCCGCAGTATCCCAGGTGCTGTGAGATGTACGCCTATGGCGTCAGTACGCGCTCGTCAGCCGGGCGGATACGACCACGTTGTCGAGGTACTCGCCCGACGCGTCGTCGAAACTCCCGCCACAGGTGATCAACCGAAGTTCAGGTGTTTCGGTGTTGCCGTACACCTCTTCAGTAGGAAATGCGGACTTCGGGTAGCGATCGACCTGATAGGTTGTGAATACCGCGCTGCTCCTGTCGGCCCGGTGGACCGTGATGGTGTCCCCTGAACGCATTTCGTGCAGCCGAACGAACACTCCCGGCACGGATGCGTAGTCGACGTGACCGGCGATCACTGACGGTCCGATCTCACCTGGCGTTGGGCTCAGGTTGAACCATCCCGCGGTGACGGCGTCGCCTGGCACCTCCAGTGCACGGTCCAAGGTCAATCCCAGAGCGATCAGCTCACCGGTCGAGACTCCGATAGCGGGGATCTCCACCGACAGCGGTGCGGATTCCGGCAGCGACCCCCCGAGGAGCGGTCGGGGCGGCACAGCAGATGTAGCCGACGCCGGCACGTCCACCGCAGTGGGCGGACCCGGCTCGTCCGGCGATGGGGCCGACGAGCATGCGACGAGCAGCAGCGGCGCCAGCACGGCGGCGACGGCCGCGGCGAACCCGCCGCGGCCACCGCACCGGTCGGATCGTGTGGGCACCGGTCAGCCCTGCTGCGTGCGGCGCAGGCCTGCGACCGCCCCGGCACCGACCAACCCGGCAAGGAGCAGACCGACTACGCCGTTGTCGCTGCTGGAAACCTCGTCACGGCCACCGGTTGCGACACCGCCGACAGGGTGGACATCGACCTGCTGGTCGCCGTCGTCCGCGCCGAACAACGACTCGCACGCCACGCCGTCGCCGTTGGCGTCGAGCCGTTCGGGGTCGGAGGGGTCGGCGTCGAGTGCCGCCTGCGCCTCGGCCTGCGAGTCGAAGTCGGGGCAGTCCCGGTCCGCCGGCAGCGTCGGCTCTGGTGCGGTCGGCGCGGGGGGTTGCGTGGGAATCGGCGGCAGCGTCACCTGGGGTGATTCCGGAGTCGTGCCGGAGGGCAGCGACTCGCAGGCGATGCCGTCGCTGTCGCCGTCCAGGCCGTGCGGATCCGACGGGTCGGAGTCGAGTACCGCCTGGGCCTCCTGTTGCGTGGCGAAATGACCGCAATCCAGATCCTGGGCCGCCAGCGCAGTACCGGACATTCCGATGATCAATGCAGCGGAAACCGCCGAGGTGGACGCCGTGACGAGCGCAGCGCGGAATAAGGGCATGCGAGGATCCTCTCGAGGAAAAAGAAATGGGGACCGGCATTTTGGCGGATGGTCGCGCTCCGGTGCCGTCAACCTGGGAATCGCTTCGGGTGGGGGCAACGTTACAAGCGGCAATGCCGCGGGTGACGCATTCGTCGATGCCGGGGTGCCCGGTCAGCCGCCGTGATAGCGCCGGGCGAGGTCGACGAGCTCGACGTCCTCCCGGGTGCCGGGCGCCTCGACCAGTCGGGGCGTGAAGCCAGATCTGGCGAAGACGAGCAGCCGGGCCTCCGGAGCGGATCCGTTCCAACTGCGCCAAGTCGGCAACCGTGCGCTCTCGGCCGGTGGCTTCGCCTCACCGATCACGACGATGCGGCGCGCCGCGCGTGGCGTTGCTCGCCCACCGCCAGCGCCATCACATCGACCTCGTGCTGCGCCTTCCCTGCCAATCGTTGATCACCGCATGACCGGTGATCAGCAAGGGCCTCGGCGCGCTCGTGGGGACGTGCTCGCCAGCAGCGCCGTGCTCATCAACGATGCCTGGCGCTACAAGCAGTTACTGACGCGGCCCTACGGGTCACGGTGCCGGGGTGCGGGGGTACAACCATGAGGCTCTCCGCACAGCTGTGTCGGTTCGTCGAGCAGTGATCGTGCCAGGATCAGGGTCGGTGCGCCGGGCTGGCCGGGGGCGGGGAGTTCCAGTAATGCGGCGGTGGTGTCGGCGAGCGGGCCGCTGCGGTGCCAGACGAGGCCGCCTCGTGCGCCGGGAGTGTCGGCGAGCAGCCGGAGGGCGAGGGTGTCGGTGCGGTCGTGGATCCACAGTGCGTCGGTGTGGCAGGGCCACTGCCGGGGGCCGACGAGCCCGTCGAGCTGCCCCTCGTCATGGGTGTCACGGTGTGGTCGCACAGCGCCTGGTAGCGGCCGGTGCGAGCCTGCCTGCCGGCTGCCATCTGCTCGTCGGTGACCAGGTGGCACCGGCCGTCCTGCACGCAGGTCAGCGGGCTTGTGCGCGGTATGCGTGATATCGACACGAGTGCCATGGCGAGGGCTCCAGCGCGGTCGTGATGGGTTGGTGGGCGGGCGCCGTGACCTGGTGTGCGAAGGGGTGGCCCAGGAAGGGCTCAGCGCACAACCGGTCGGTCGGCTTCTTGGCGACTGTTGCGTCGCCACACATGATTCATAGCAGCTACGAATCAGTCAACCACCCGAGACGCTGATTCATATCGGTGTTGACTCTTATGGGACGGTCGAGGACGCTGAGGGCACCAGCGCGCTCACAGGGAGGACATCCGTCATGGCACTCATTCGGCTCCGAGGCTCCTGCGAGGTGGGTGACACCTGCCCCACGTTGATCCACGACACCACCACTGGCGCGGTCGGCGTGCAGGCCTATGTGGACTCCGATGCCACCGCATGTCTCACCGTGCCTGACGGGGAGGCCGTGGTCTGGATCCCCGCCCACCTGGTGCCCCGACTCCTGTATGGGCTCGGTCCCGGCACCACCACCGACACCCCCGGCAGGGAGGTCCTGGCATGACCCTGCTCGACGCGGAGCAGCTCAGCGCCGTCCTCGACGGCTCCCGCTGGGACCTGTTCCGCATCGAAACCCTGCCTGCCTACGCCACCCCGACCACCAGCCCCGACTTCCAGCGGTGGCTCGACGGGGACCCCGGCCCGGACTGGTCTGTGCGCCAGAAGTGGCTGGACCTGCTAGCCCGATGGGCGGATGAAGGCCGGCCCCGGCGCAGGGTGCGGATCATTCATGACCCCGTCAGCGCCTACGAGCGGTACGCATGCGAGTGGGGTTACGTGAACAACGTGCGCGCCGGGGAACCCACCCGGGTCATTGACCTCGCCGAAACCCGCGGCCCGGTCGAGCTCGACGCGGCTCCCGGCGACTGGTGGCTCATCGACGGTCGCGACGTCGTCGCGATGCACTACGATCCCGACGGCCAGTTCCGGGGCGCGGAGGTCCTCGACGCGCAGCACGCACCTCGGCATCGCGCCGCGATGGACGCGGCGTGGCGGGTCGCGGAGGACTTCACCACCTGGTGGGATCGCCACCCGGAGCACCGCCGCTCAGCTCACCACGCGGCCTGACCAGAGAGAACGCCCACGCTGACCAGCCCTGCCTCCCTCGCGGCCACTCTGCGGCACCTCCGCGAACAGGCGGGGCTGTCCGGGCGTGAAGCGGCCAGGCGCGTAGGGATGGCCCAGGCACGGTTGTCCCGCATGGAAACCGGGCGCCGCGTCCCCGACGACACCGACATCCGCGCCCTGTGCAAGGCATACAAGGCCTCGCAGGAAGTACGGCAACGTCTTCTGTCCCAGGCTCGGGAGTTGCGGGCCGGCATCGTCCCGGCGCGTACCGTGCTGCACCGGCACGGCGGGCACACCATGCAGGAGCGGATCAGCCGCATCGAGCACGCCTCCGGTGGAGTGTTCTCCTTCAACCCCGCCTTGGTCATCGGGCTGCTGCACACCGAGGGCTACGCCCGCGCCCTGCTCTCGGGCCGGTACCACGGTGAGGACCTGCAGCGGATGGTCGCTGCCCGCATCGCCCGCCAGAAGATTCTCGACACGGAGTTCACCGCCCATTTCGTGCTCACCGAGGGCGCGTTGCGCTGGCATGTCGGATCCCCCGCGGTGATGGCGCAGCAGATGGAGCACATCGCGGCCACCGCGGGACGCACCAACGTGCGTCTCGGGGTGATCCCCTGGACCCGGCCGAACGTCCACCCGGTGCTGCACCCGTTCCAGATCTACGACCAGCAGGCGGTGATGGTGGGCACCGAGATCGCCACCGCCGTGCACACCGATACCCACGACGTCGCGGACTACGTGCACCGGTTCGAGATCTACGCCGGGCTCGCCGACTACGGCGACGCCGCCGCGGCCACCCTCGCCAGGGTCGCCGCCGAGTACCGCGCATTGTGACTCGGCGCTTGCCGGGCTCCGGATCGTGACATATGGCGGATCGCGTCTGCCTCGGTGATCACGATGCCGCCCGCCGGGGATCGGTGTGCCGGCATGCGGCGGGACCGGAGAAGGTCGAGCAGGCCGTCAACAGCAGGCCTCGGTACGAGACCCCAGGCCGCGACGACCCCACCCTGCTGTACTGCGCCGCCGCCGACGGGCGGCCCCTGCTGGTCGTCCTGGCCGAAGCCGTGGACGGCCGCTGGTAGGTGGCCACAGCCCGCGAGATGACCGACACCGAGCGCCGCGCCTTTCGGCGGAAGGGAAGGTAAGCCATGACCGAGCAGACGAAGCTGCAACGACTCGCCGAGTACTACGACACCCACGACACCAGCGAAGAGCTCGAGCGAGCCGAACGGGTCGACGAGCCGGTGGACCCGGATCCGATGGTGTCGCTGTCGCTGCGGTTGCCGACGTCGCTGCTGGACTGGGTGCGCGCGCAGGCCCGTACCGAGCGCACCAAGCCGACCCAGCTGATCCGCCGCTGGATCGAGGAGCGCCGCACCACCGGGGAGCCGTCGCTGGAGCGGCGGGTCCGCCGAATCGAGGACCTCGTCCAACGCAACGCCGGGAGCGACTCATGACCTGTCCGGCGTAAGGGGACAACCTCAGATCACCTGGCCGGGCAAGCCGATCCGGATGAAACGCTGGGCTTGGGCGTTTGACCCCGGAAGAGAATCCGCGTCGTCAGCTGTGCCGGTCCATCCGTGCCCCACGGCGATTGAGCAAAATCGGCCCGTTCGTTCTGAAGTTCCGCGGGAGAACACGTTCATCATCACGACGCGGACGCATCCCGACCGCCGAGACAGGAGTTGAGGACAGCGGCCTCGCCTCGCAGCCGCTCAGCGTGTGCACGATGACCCGCACACTCGTAGTCACGGGCAGCCGCGTGCCGATCGGCCACTTCCGCTCGGACGACCGCGTCCATCTCGGCCGTGCTGAGGTTTCGCCGTTCGACCTCAGTGGCGCGAAGACCGCTCACGGTCCCCGCGAGCCGTGAGTGCCCGGCACCCGGTTGCGGTGCCCGCGCGGCATCGACGGCCTCAGCGTTGTCGATCGCCCCCAACGCCGACCGAAGCGCCGCGACGGCCACGGAGTCCCGTGCTTTCATCGCTGCAGGAAGCGCGGTACGCAGGCGGTCTCGCACGGTC
>Ga0136614_10002496_pt1 | contig 11464 bp, 13 predicted proteins | sample AntDrymUQ2792106_2_FD_106643 | JGI IMG/M metagenome (GOLD analysis project Ga0136614, IMG submission 106643) | Polar desert sand microbial communities from Dry Valleys, Antarctica - metaG UQ279 (21.06) | ecosystem: Environmental > Terrestrial > Soil > Desert | place: Antarctica: Dry Valley...
CATCGAAACCGGCAGCCTGGACAGGTTCGAAAACTGGCTGGGACACAACGAGCTGGAGTTGGCCCTCGATGAACTCGAAGGTCTCGGAGAGTTGAACACCTGCTCATCGCAATTCTGGCGCGAACTGCTACGCGCCGCCCGGAACATGGGCCTGCGGGAACATTCATCCAGATACGAAGCGAAGCTAGACCAGCGTCCCTGAACCCCGGTACTACGCCAGCGGTCGTTCGAGACCGATGCAGTATTCGATCTCCGCGCCATCCATGGTTCCCTGCGGATAGTAGGCCAGGGTGGCGCCCGAGCACTCACAGACCTTGTTCGGCTGGTCGACAAAGCTCTCGTGCGTGTCGCATGCGACCGGATACAACACCCACGCCAGAAGAAGCGTGACAACGAGGACCGCGACGAAACCAGGACTCGAAGCTCTCCCTACGGCGGCGATTACGAGGACGCAAGATCCACCACCGGCTAGGGACAGGAGCACAATCAGCAGCGAAGCCAGGATCGAACCGCTGTCCAGCGCCGGCGGTAAATTCAGGTTGGTCAGCAGCAGATACCAGAACTTACCCAGGTAGATTGCGGCCAGAACGGCGGCGAACAGCAGCAAAGCCCCACACCCGGTCCACGACCTCGAACGGCCGGTATCCCGAGTTTGCTCCAAGCCTTCATCCACCGTCGGACATGAACTGGTCGAGTTCGTCCTTTGTGGGCAGCGTGCTCATGGCGCCGAATCCCGTGCAGGCGAGGGAGCCAGCCGCCGTGCCCCACCGCGCGGCCTCGCGCACCGTGGCCTCGTCCCATCCGGTCTCGGAGAGACGCACCAGGGCAGCGGCGAGGAAGGCATCACCCGCCCCGGTAGCATCCTCGACCTCGACCTCGAATGACGGGACGCTTCCGCTGAACTCTTCCGTGGCGTAGAAGGCGCCATCGGAGCCGAGGCTCACGAGGACCAGGGCGACGCCGCGTGCCAGCAGCATTCCGGCGGCTTCTTCGGGGTCGTCGGTGCCGAGAAGCGGCGAAAGCTCATCGTCGCCCATCTTGACGATGGTGGAACGGTCGAGGAGAGGATCGACGGCCTCGCGGGCGGTGTCCAGACTCTCCCACAGGTGCTCCCTGAAGTTTACGTCGAAGGCGACCGGGACGCCGAGATCCCCGGCAATCTCCGCAAGCCTGTGGGTCGCCGAGCGGGCAGGCTCCCGGATCAGGGGTATGCTCCCGAAGTTCACGAAGGAGGCGTCTGAGACCAGCTTCTCCGTCACATCATCAGCCGAGAGCAATTCGTCGGCGGCGGGACTTGAGCGATAGAAGGTGAACTCTCGGTCGCCGTCGTCCGAGATCTCCACGAAGGCCAGCGAGGTCCGCGTGGGCGGCTTCTGGCGCACGACGCCGGAGGTCTCCACGCCCTCGGAATCCAGCGCGTTCAGGATGAAGTCCCCGAATAGATCATCGCCCACGCTCCCTATAAAGGCGGCCTCCGAGCCGAGCCTGGCGGCGGCGACCGCCACGTTCGCCGGCGCGCCGCCGGGACGCGCGATGAAGGGTAATTCCACCGGCGATCCACCATCGGCCTCGTAGATGTCCGAGACCACCTCACCCAAAGCCACTATCTTGCCCAAAGCTCTCCTCCTATCGGGTGTCGAAGCCTAGATCCCCACCTCGCCGAGGCTCCGGATCTCCTCGTCCGAGTATCCAGTCTCCCGCAATGGTGAGATCACATCTCGCCCCAGGTCCGGCACGTAACAGACCACGAGGCTCGTCTCATCGTCCGGCACGATACGCAACTCGCCAATGGCGGCCGGCAAGACACACGACTCCGCCCGATCCAACCGCTCCACACCACCCTCGTGCTCGATCTCGACCGGCCCGCCGACGTTGGAGAGCGTCATGCACCGTCGCGGACGCGACGGCTCCTCGTGGGGAACGGTCAGGGTCCACCGCTCCAGCGCGAAATACGGCCCGGCGCAGCAGAGCACGCGGCGGTTCGTCCCGTCCTCCACGACGAGGCCAGGGTTGGGATGGGGCATGAAGTCCGTCTTCAGTTCGTCGAGGGTTGCGTTTATATTTGCGTCCCACTCCTCATCGCTCAGGCGGTTGTTGTACAGGTCGGTGGGCATCACGAACTGGCCGAGATCGGAGGTCTGCTGCACCTCGAAGATGAGCGTGTCCGGTCCGAAGGTGTGGAGGACGCCACCAGGCACGTACACGGTGTCGCCAGTCCGGATCTCACGCCGCGGCATCACGGCGTCGTAGTCTTCAGCCTTGAACGCCTCGAAGAGGTCGTCTCTGGAGAAGCCTTCTTTGATGCCGGCCAGGATCGTCGCGCCCTCCGCGGCCCACAGGATGTGCCAGGCCTCGCTCTTGCCGTGGGGCTCGCCGTGTTTGGCGCGCGCCGTTTCGTCGTCGGGATGAAGGTGGACGGGGAGCATGTGCGAGGCATCGAGGAATTTCTCCAGGAGTGGGAAGTGCGGACCGCTCCATCCCTGCCCGACAAGTTCCTCTGGAAACTCTTCGACGAGGTCGTGGAGAGAACGGCCGGCGTACTCGCCGTTGGTCACGGTGGCGCGGGCGTCGCGATAGTCGCTTACCTCCCAGGTCTCCGCGACGACGCCGTCGGGGGCGCTCTGTTTGCCCAGCATCTCAGGGATCAAACGTTCCCCGAAGGAGTAGCTTCTGACATGGTAGGTTAGCTTTATCGGGTAGGTGTTCATCTTCCCGACCCCACCGCGATCCCGAACAAACCTGTTCCCCTTTCCCGTCGCCGCTTCCCCTGCGCGGTATTCTACAGGCGAGCGGTGGGCCGTGGGATGAGAGGAGGCTTATGGCCCTGGAACAGGAAGGCGAGGTGCGCCTGTACGGGAAGACACTGTCGGGCCGGGAGCTTCGGCGGCGGGTCGGCAGGCTGGGGCAGGCGTTCGGGGTCGAGTCTTTCGTGTTCGATGACGGACCCGCGTGCGGGGTACGGGCGCTACGGGTCCGCGCGGGCGGCGGCCTCGCATTCGAGGTGCTGGCTGACCGGGGCATGGACCTTGGCGCCGTCGAGTACCTGGGTGTTCCTCTGGCCTGGCTCTCCCCCAACGGCGTGGTCGGTCCGCAGCACTACGAGCCCGAGGGCGAGGGTTGGCTGCGCTCCTTCGGCGGCGGCCTGCTGGTTACGTGCGGCCTCCAGAACGTCGGGGAGCCGTCCGAGAAGGACGGCGAGGAGCTTGGTTTGCACGGCCGGATCTCGAACATCCCAGCCTCGAACGTCTCCCACGAGGCCGTGTGGGACGAGGATGGGTGCGTCCTCGAAGTCCGGGGCAAGGTACGCGAGAGCCGGGTGTTCGGCGCCGATCTGGTCTTGCATCGCACCATCTCCGTCCGCGTCGGTGAAGCCCGAATACGGATAGAGGACACCATCACCAACGAGGGATTCGATCCGCAGCCGCTGATGCTCCTCTACCACGTCAACCTCGGCTGGCCGCTCCTGGACGAGAGCGCCCGTCTTACCGGCCCCGGCCGACCGGGCGAGCCGCCGGAGCCCCGGGACGAGGAAGCCCGAACCGGGCTCGAAGCCTGGGACCGCTTCGACGGTCCCACGCCGGGATTCAGGGAGCGCGTCTTCCACCATCGCCCCATCTCGGACGACGCTGGCTGGGCCGAGGCCCGGTTGGAGAACCCCGGACTCGGGCTCGCCTTTTCGGTGCGATTCCGGCCAGATGAGTTGCCGGAGATGGTTCAGTGGACCATGACGGGCGAGGGAACCTACACCGTTGGGCTAGAGCCAGCCACGTGCCGGGTCGGCGGGCGCGCGGCCGAGGAGGCAGCGGGACGGGTGATCCAGCTTTCACCCGGCGAGTCCTGCCGCTTCCGGCTGGAGACGGAGGTCTCCGAAGTCCCCGGCTCGGGCGCTTAGAATCCATTTCATAGCCCCATGAGGTAGCTCCGGCGGATAAACGCGCGGCACAGTCGCTCCCACACCCCTGCCCAATGCCAGTCCCGCAGCAACAGCCGAGCGGTCACCCTGCAGCAGACGATCTGCCGGGGGACTGGCTGCTGCGGTTCCCCGGTCCTCAGCACGAACACGATCTCCGCGAATGCCCCCTGGGGTGTCCTGCCCGCTACAGTGTTCTGTCCAGCAGGAACAACTTCATCGGCTCCCACAGCCCGTCACCGAGGGGACCAATCCCGCCATAAAGCATCTCCCGGCTCGGGGAGATGTTCTTCGCCCCCAGCCTGGTGGACAGTGAGAGGACGCCTCGCTCTAGGCTTCAGCTTTCGCGGCGAACTCCTTCGCCGCCTCGAACGGGGGCGGACCGAGGATCTGTATGATGTCGGGGTGGCGCTCCGCAGCTGCTCGGAGGCGCTCCCAGTCGGGCGGCCTCCCCGGATCGGCTTCGGCAGTCGTCGGCTCGGTTGCGTCCCTGTAGAAGGGCTCGCCGCTTCCAGGCGTCTGCAGCGTGAGAATGCGCGCGGTCTCCGAGATGACCATAAACGCATGCGGAACGCCGCGCGGGGCCACCGCAACACCACGCGGGCCGACTCGATGCTCGCTCCCTTCGGCATGCACCAGGATCTCCCCCTCGAGTACGATCAAGGTCTCGTCCAGGTGTGGGTGGGTGTGAAGCGGGGTCGTTTTGCCTTGCATCAACTGGTCCTCGAGCAGCGTGAATGCCCCGTCGGTCTCCTCAGCTGTAGCCTTCATGGTCCACACACCTCCGCCAGCAAACCAGAGGCGCTCCCCCTCTCCATCTCCCCGGATGATCGGGACTGAAGTACTCATTCCTCTCTCCTTCCCTACGCCTTTAGCGCACTCGGCCTTTTGTGGAACGAACAGTACCATAAAGGGTATAGAAATTCCATAGCGGTATGTGCTACCGTAATGAGCATGGATGCCCCATATCTACATACGGGACGTACCAATCAGAAGGCCCGTACGAGGGATGCCCTGGTCGCGGCTGCCCGGCAGCTACTATCGAGGGGTGTAACTCCCACCATCGACGAGGCGGCTGCCGAGGCGTCCATCGGTCGCACTACTGCGTATCGCTACTTCCCCAATAGTCGAGCGCTTCTGGCCGCCACTTTTCCAGAGATCGAGTTGCGCTCGCTGCTTGGAGCTGACCCGCCAGAAGACCCGTTGGCACGGCTGGAGATCATGGCCGAGAGCCTGACGCGGCGAATCGTCGAGCACGAGCCCGAGTACCGCGCCCAACTGCGGCTCGCGCTTGAAGGTGAACCTGCGAACGGCGACAGCCTGCCGCTGCGGGGGGGCCGGCGGATCGAGTGGGTTGAGGACGCTCTTGCTCCCCTGCGCGGGCGAATGCCGGAGCGCGAGCTGCAGCGGTTGGTCTACGGGATCGGCGCCACGCTCGGCATCGAGGCTCTGGTATGGCTGACAGACATGGGCGGACTTTCCCGCGAGGAGGCGGTGGAGGTGATGCGCTCGAACGCACGCACGCTGCTGCGTTCTGCGCTTGAGCGACTAGAGTAGCGGATAACGCGCCACATTACGCCAGCTTCCTGTCGGCTGATCTACTGACATGCCGAACCGTACTTCCGCAGCGCCCAATAACATCTACTTGCTTACCGCCAAGAATCTGTCCAGGCCCGTCTCTCGTACAGGCAGCGTTCTAGGCCGGGACGGGACCGGCCGCGTCAGTGGCGCCCATGAGCCGTATCTTCTCGACCGCCTTGTCACGCACCTTGCCGCGCATCACCTTCAGCATCGCGTAGTGGTCGAGCCCGGAGTTGAGGGCCTCCTTCGCGCCCTCGGTCATCGCGACGGAGATAGCGTGTCCGATGTTGATCTTGACGACTCCCATCCCGACCACAGCCTCCACGTCGTCGGGGTGGATGCCCGAACCTCCGTGCAGCACCATCGGATGCCCCGTTCGCCCGGAGATGTCCTCCAGCCTTTCCAGATCTAGGCGGCTCTCCTGACGGTGCTCGGAGCCGACGGAGACGGCCAGGGTGTCGGCCCCGGACTCGGAGACGAAGCGTTCGGCCTCCTCCGGGTCGGTGAAGACCACGGAGCCGTGATCCCCGCCGAACAGCCCGATCTCCGCCTCCAGCGAAGCCGAGAAGGCGTGCGCGACCTCTGCCAGTTGCCGGGTCTGGCGGATGTTCTCATCCGGGTCAAGGTGCGAACCGTCGAACATCACGGACGAGTACCCGTCGCGCAAGCGGCCCGCTATCATCTGGAGCCCCTCGCCGTGATCCAGGTGCAGCGCCACAGGCGCGCTCGACCCTTCCGCCAGCGTCCGCAGCAGGGCGGCGAGCGGAGCGCCGCCGTGCGCCAGGTCGCCAGGGTACGTCTGGAGGATGATCGGGGCTTGCTCCGCCTCCGCCGCCTCCACGGCGCCCTGCGCCATCTCCAGGTTGCAGACGTTGAAGGCCGGAGCCGCGAAGTGTTCTCTAAAAGCCTGGGCGTAGAGCACGCGGCCGTCCGGGATCAAGGGCATGTGAGTCCTCCTGGATATCTGTCGAGACAGGGACAAAGTATCACGCGCCAGTGAAGCCGTGCGCTTGCAACGGAGAGACTCTAGCCTGGCCTTCTCGGGCAGGAGTTACTCCGGCTCGCCCGGACGCGAGCGACAAACTCTTGCTCTCTTCAGAAAGTCTACTCAAGTGAGGACGCCAGGACGAGAAATCCTGACGTATTGTCTGGGTAGAGCACGGTTCCGGTTGAGGTGAAGGCAGAGACTGAGACGTTCCGTGGCGTCCGATCTCGGAATGATCCACCGAAACGAGAGGGCCGGGAACCGAACTCCCGGCCCTCTCCAGTTGTTTGAAAGTGACTCCGGCGGAGGTGTCTACCGCTGCACGGCCACGTTAGAAAGCCGTGCTAGACGCGAAACAGCGCCGTGACGAACGCCATGCTGCGTACACCCAGGCTCCTGCGGGAGCCCCTGGCAACCAGGCGAAGCTGTCTGCCCAGACGGTCCTGCTCGCGATCCCTCATCGCCTCCGCCATCCTCTCCTTCGCCACTTCGTATTCGGGGAAGTACATTTGCTCACCTCTTCCTGTTCGCTGGCCGCTTCTGTTGCCTCCTCGTGGAGCCGCTCCCCCTGGCCGGGTGAGCATCTCCCGCTTCCTTTGACGCTTGTAGCCTAGCCCGGAAGAGGTTCCGCCACATCCCCCAATTGAGTGATTTTTGCCGTTACAAGCAGAATTGCTTTCTGTTACTAGCTCTCCCTTGCGAGCATGCCGTTCCACGAGTCTCTCGTCTCTGGTTCGGGGACGGTTCGGGCACGGATGAAGGCGGAGACGCTCTTTGCGGTGAGCGTCTCCGTCCGATGTCCGCTGCCTGCTGCGATATCTAGCAACTACGGTATGTTCGTCCTGGCATCCCCTTCGCTGCGTAGTTCGAGGTGGTATCCGTCCCCAACCCACCATCCATCGTGTCCGCTCCGCTACCGCCGCTCAGCCGATCATTGCGGTTCGCCCCGCACAGTACGTCGCTCGCGCCCATGCCGCTTAGTATGTCGTCGCCGTTCTGTCCGAGGATCAGATCTGCAACCTCAGTACCAGACAGCGTGTTGTTGCTGTTACCCCCGACCTGCACCTTCACGTCTACGCTGGCGCTCGACTGGCCGTCGCTGCCCGTGGTCTGCACGGTCGAGCTTCCGGTTCGTCCTGAAACCGTGCTGATCGTCGCGGTGCGGGTCTCGCCGCTGCCAGCGAAGGTGACGTTGCTATTTGGCACGAGGCGGAGGTTGGATGAGATGGCGCCGAGCGTGAGGAGGCTGGCGTCACCATCCACGTCGCTGAGTTCGAGGGTGACCCTTGCCTTGTTGGTGCGTGTCAGTAGCCTCTTGCGCCGAAGCCGTATGGAGCGCCACGGCGCCGAGCGACAACGCGAGGAACAGGGCCCAGCCTGCCAACGTCCTGGTCCTGTTCATCCCGATTGCTTTCCCCTCCATGTCGATCACCACGTGTCCGGTCAGTTGGCGCAAGAAACGCCGTCAGGGTCGGGAACGGGTATCGAGTCGGACTTCGGCAACAAAGCCGACGCCGAAGCTCGCATCGCTTGCGCTCCCGACACTCACTCTGCACTCTCTAGGTCATCTGTGGCCTTCCTGAAAAGCAGCTTCTACAGAAGATCAGTCAAAGTCCACCACGCGCTGGTCGAGGGGCATGGCGTCGGTGATCTTCGCGGCCGGGTCGACAGGAGTGACATCTAGCCGCGTACCATTTTGCTCGGCCTTGTCGAACGCATCCGTGCCGGCGCTTTGCCCGGTAACCGTGTACGAGTCAATGACGTAGGGAAGACCGTTCGAAGCCAGCGACAGCAGGCCGTCCATCACTTGAAAGTGCAGGTGCGGCGCGGAGGGATTTTTCAATGACCTGTAACCCTCCATAACGTAGGGCGAATAGAGTAGCTTTCCCTCGTCTCGCTCTCCTGGATCGAGCTCATAAGCATAGGCTAGCCGCCCGCGAGCGCGGCGCACACAGCCCGGCCCTCAGCGCGGCGCAAAGCATCGAAGACACCGGGAGCGCCTGCATTCGGGGTTAGCTGCTCGTTGACCGATACCACCACCGAGCGGTTCCCGTCGGGACTCGCCGCCATGAACTGTGTGTAGCCCGGGGTGTTGCCCGTGTGGCCCCACACCGTCCCGCATCTGGTCTCGTAACGGAAGACCGCCAGGCCCGCCGAGTTCTTTCCAGGACCAGGCGGCTCGGAGCCTCCTCCTTCTATGACCCGACGCTGCTGTGCCCGTGTCTGTTGGTCGAAGAGCCTGCCGCCGACGTAGCCGCGAATGAAGTCGCTGAGGTCGGCAGGCGTCGATACTATGCCACCCGAAGCCCAGGACCAGCCAGCAGCCACCAACTCAGTGTAGTCTTCTGGTGGTTGCTGCGAGGGATCGTTGTCGTAGCCGTGGATGTAGGGCACTCTGAGGTTGGGACCGGCCGGTAGGGAGGTCTTCGCCAAGCCTAGCGGCCCGTACACCTGCTTTTGGAGCTGGCCTTCATAGGTCTCCTCCGTAGCCGCCTCGACCATCAGGGCCACGGCTATGTTGTCCGAGTTGGAGTAGTGGTATTTCGAACCAGGATCGAAGAGCAGATCCTCATCCTCCACGTACGTAAGCAGCTTCTCCGGTGGGGGTGCTTTTTTGAGGCTGGCGAAGAGCGCTTCCCGGAAGCCCTGATCCTGCGAGAAGTCCGGCAGCCCGCTGGTGTGGTTGAGAAGCTGCCTGAGGGTCACACCTCGGACCAGGCATCGGGCAGAGCCGGCAGGCGTTCGTCGATCGTGTCGTTCGGAGAGAGCTTGCCCTTGCTCACCAGCGAGAGTGCGACGGCCCCGCTGAAGGCCTTGGCGGTGCTGGCGATGCGCATGCGGTCGTTGACCCTCATTGGCCTGCCGGTGCGCACGTTGGCGACCCCGAAGCGGTGGACCTCCCGGTGCTCGCCGCGCTGCACGACAGCGATGACCCCGGGAGGGCCGCCGTGCCTGGCGACCAGCCCCTTTAGCGCGCCGTCGAGCGCGGCGTCGGAGGCTTTGGCACTGGTGATGTGGACCTTCGCATCCCCGGCAGCAGTGCCGCTCGGAGTTACGGCCAGCGCTACCCCGCCCGCCAAGAGCAATGCCGCGGCCATTGAGGCAAGCAGTAGAACGGTCTTCCTCATCTCCATCACCTTTCTTCAGCCAGGCGGAGCAAGAGGGTGTAAGACCCCCACCCCTGTTGCCGCCCGGCATCCTGGCGCGGGGAGCATGCATCCGCCAAATGGACTATCCTCAAAAAATATCCCTCTGTGAGGCGGGACGACAAGCGCCCTTATCGTCGCTTTGCGCTACAAAGAACGCGCTGATCCAGACCCGCCCGGCAGCGCTTTTGCGGCCATGAGAGGAAGCCAAGCTAGCCGCGGAACAACGTCATGACAAACGTCGTGACGCGGATAACCATACCCCTGCGGGAGACCCTGGTGGCCAGACGAAGCTCCCTGCCCAAACGGTCCTGTTCGTGATCCCTGATGGCCTCCGCCATCCTCTCCTTTGCCCAACTGTGTTCGTAGTAGTACATCCTCTCACCTCTTTCTATCGGTTGGTTGTTTCCATTGCCTTCACATGGACTCCGCCGGCTTTGCGGGAGCCTCCTCGGCACCCTGCCAGCATAACCCGTCAGAGGGGATTATCGGGGACGTGGGGCCGACTGACGAACAGGTTCTTGCTCTCTTTTTACATAATCTACGGAATTGAGGGCGCTAGCGCGTATCCTCCTGGCGCAGGGCTCTTGGGGAGACGCCGAGCAGGCGCCTGACGTGGTAGGCGAGGTGGCTCTGGTTGGAGAACCCAACGGCTTTGGCGATCTCGGCGATGGTGAGGTCGGTGTCGGTGAGCAAGCTCCTGGCCCGCTCGACGCGCCTGCGGACGATGTACTGGTGCGGCGCGAACCCGGTAGCCGCCTTGAACGATCGCGCGAAGTGATGGGGGCTTATGTGTGCCGTTCCAGCTATCTCCGTCAGCGTCAGCTTGCGCGAGAGGTTGTCGTTTATGTAATCGGTGGCCTGCGCGAGCGCGCGTTTTGAGAAGCCGTCTTCGCGCCCGATCCTTTGCCTGGAGCCGCGTCCCAGCGAGGAGTGGCTCCGCAGGAGATGCAGCGCCAGCACGTTCGCCAGCGACTCTGTGAAGAGTTCGCCCCCAAGGCCCTCCGTTTCCATCTCCGAAAGAAACGACAGCCCGATGCGCTCTATCTGCGGGTCGGGGGCGCTGAAGAGGGGCACGACCTCGATCCTGTCGGGGTCGGCGCCCGCCTCGGCGGCCACCCGCCGGAAGAAGCGCTCTTCGAGGAGTATGCTCATGTCCTCGGACGCCGTATCCGTACGCCAGTAGCCCGGCGTGCCCGCGGGCATGACGGCGATGTCGTTCGAGGCTACGAGCCCCTCGCGCGCCAGTCCGTTCTGCCGCTGCACCAGGCGATGCGGGGCGCTCAGGTGCAGGTTGATCACAGGCCCCTTGAAGGGCAGGGTCTCGATCTCTCCTGGAACGAACTGATGGTACGCTACCTCGATCGCACCGAAGACCCTGAGTTCCCTCGACCGTAATTTCGGTATTCTGGGCACTCCATCGCGCAATCCAGCCCGCGCCTCTTCCGACGCTCCCTCGGAGCGGCCCCACGAGCGGTTCGCGTCAACCAACCCCATCCTCCTTTGTATAGTGATTTGGTCGTTCACAATGCGGCCAACAGGGACGCGACAGACCGTTCCCTCCTTGGTCCGGGCTTGCCCGAGACCGTACGAAAGCACTCGTCCTCGCGCCCTAGCGTCGCGCCCTAGCTTTGGAGGAGCCCGAACGGTTGCCAGAGCCTCTGATCCAGCCACGATGTCGCTGGGCAAGCTCGTATACGCAAGGCCGGGCCTGATCGAAGATGAGGGAGAAAGCAAATGAGGAGTCCCCAACGAGAAGTCCATGTCGGCATCGACGTTTCCAAGAGAGCCCTCGATGTGTGTATCCTGCACGAGGATGCTCACCAGGAGGAGGGCGGCGAG
>Ga0136614_10002499_pt1 | contig 11453 bp, 7 predicted proteins | sample AntDrymUQ2792106_2_FD_106643 | JGI IMG/M metagenome (GOLD analysis project Ga0136614, IMG submission 106643) | Polar desert sand microbial communities from Dry Valleys, Antarctica - metaG UQ279 (21.06) | ecosystem: Environmental > Terrestrial > Soil > Desert | place: Antarctica: Dry Valley...
ACCCTCTCAAGTGATCATCGGCGAAGAGTTGGCCGCGCGCACGGGACTGACGCGCGCCGGCGATGAAGGTTGGATCGTGACGGGCGATCAACTTTCATTGACGCCGCAGCTTGCGCCGCGCTCACGCCGCGTGCATGTCGCCGGACTCTTTCGCACGGGGTTGCACGATTACGATGCTTCGTGGCTCTACGTCGCGCTGCCAGCGGCGGCGAACATTGCCGGGTTGCCCGCCGGCAGTGCGCCCGTGATTAGTGTCGAAACGAGAGACATTTATCAAACGTCCGAAGTGGCTGCTCGCGTGCGGCAAGTGTTGGGCAATGAATTCACGATTGTTGACTGGCAGGAAGCGAACCGCCCGCTCTTCGCCGCGCTCGCGCTTGAGCGTCGCGTCGTAGCTTTGATCATCGCGCTCGTCATGCTCGTCGCCGCGTTGAACATCACGACGACGCTCGTCCTCGTTGTCGTCGAGCGGCGCGCGGAGATCGCGATCCTCGGTGCGTTGGGCGCGCGTCCCCTGAGCATCATGCTCATCTTTATGCTCGAAGGCGCGATCATCGGCGCAATTGGCTCTATCTTGGGCCTCGCGCTCGGACTCACAGCCTGCTTCATCGGCGACCGTTACGCGCTCGTCCGCTTGCCCGCCGAAGTCTATGCGCTTGAGAGCATTCCCTTTCACCCGCGCCTGAGTGAGACGCTCTTGGCCGCGCTCGTCGCTTTCCTGATCTGCCTCGTCGCCACGATTTATCCGGCACGCTCGGCGGCGCGGACGCGACCCGTCGAAGCTCTGAGGTACGAATGAAAATGAGTCCAAAGTCCTTCGAGAGTCCAAAGTTCAAAGTCCAAAGTCCAAAGTCATTAGGACAAACTCTTGACTTTGGACTTTGGACTTTGGACTTTGAACTTAGCGTCAGCGAGCTTCGCAAATCCTATCCGTCGCCGGTGGGCGGTGTCGTGGAGGTGTTGCGCGGCGTGTCGTTTCAAGTGCGGGCGGGTGAGATGTTGGCGGTGATGGGCGCGTCGGGCGCGGGCAAGTCCACGTTGTTGCATGTGTTGGGCGGGTTAGACACGGGCGAAGCGGGCAGCGTGTGCGTTGGCGAAAGCGAATTGATGGGAATGAGTGCGACTGAGTCAGCGGAAATTCGCCGACGCCAGATCGGTTTCGTGTTTCAATTTCATCATCTGCTGCCGGGCTTGAGCGCGTGGGAGAATGTCGCGCTACCTTTGCTCGTCGCGCGCCGCCCGCGTGCGGAAGCACATACGGCGGCGATGCAACTGCTCGCAGCCGTGAATTTAACTGAACGCGCAACACATCTGCCCGGAGAACTTTCCGGCGGCGAGCAGCAGCGCGTGGCGATTGCCCGCGCGCTCGTTACCCGCCCGCCGCTCATCTTAGCCGACGAGCCGACGGGCAATCTCGATGCCCGCACCGGCGAGGCGGTCGGCGCGCTTCTTGCCTCGCTCTGCCGCGAGCGCGGCGCGATCACCATTATCGCCACCCACAATGAACAACTCGCGCACACTTGCGACCGTGTGTTGTTGCTGCAAGAAGGACAACTGATAGAGCCGAATAGGAGAGACAGCCACTGATAAACGCAGATGGACACGAATAGAAAAAGCTCGCAATTTGTGTTCATCCGTATCCATCTGGGCTTCATTTCTCCCGGCTGCGTCACTACCGAAATTTTACGGCTCTGACATCCGGCGAACATTTCGGCTATAATGCCGGCGAGCGATTTTGCACGCACGATGGGTGCGCGAGACGCTACGCCACCGAAACACTTAATAACGAGTACGGCTTTTATGTTTGAACGCTATACGGAAAAAGCGCGGCGAGTTATTTTCTTCGCGCGCTATGAAGCCTCGCAATTCGGCGCACCCGCGATTGAGCCGGAACATCTCTTGCTCGGTCTGATGCGCGAAGATAAAACTTTGACCGCGCGTTTTCTGCAACGCGCGCATACTTCGCTCGAAGCGATCCGCAAAGAAGTCGAGGGGCGCGCGACGATGCGTGAGCGGATTCCGACGAGCGTCGAGTTGCCGCTCGCGCCGGAGACGAAGCGCGTCCTGCATCACGCGCACGAAGAATCAGATCGATTGCAGCACCGGCACATCGGGACGGAACATTTGCTGCTCGGATTGCTGCGCGAAGAACGTTCGATGGCTGCCGAGATTTTGCTAGAGCGGGGCTTACGCCTCGCCGCCGTCCGCGAAGAAGTAGCGCGCGCGACCGGCGCAGAACGCAACGCGCAGAAGAAAGACACGCCCCATTTAGCCGAGTTCTCGCGCGATTTAACTGAAGACGCCGCCAACGACAAGCTCGATCCGCTCGTCGGGCGCGAGGCCGAGATCGAGCGCGTCATTCAAATTCTCTGCCGCCGCACGAAAAACAATCCCGTCTTGATCGGCGAGCCGGGCGTCGGCAAAACCGCCATTGTCGAAGGCTTGGCGCAACGAATCATGCGCGGCGACGTGCCTTCGTTTTTAGATAACAAGCGTATCCTCTCGCTCGATCTCTCTTTGATCGTCGCCGGCACAAAATATCGCGGGCAGTTTGAAGAGCGTCTGAAACAGATCATGCGCGAGCTGATCGAGAATCCGCAGTACATCGTTTTCATCGACGAACTGCACACTTTGGTCGGCGCGGGTTCGGCGGAAGGCTCGCTCGATGCGGCGAACATTTTGAAGCCTGCTCTGTCGCGCGGCGAGATTCAGTGTATCGGGGCGACGACGCCTGCCGAGTTTCGCAAGTCGATTGAGAAAGACCGTTCGCTCGAACGCCGCTTCCAATCCGTCAAAGTCCCGCCGCCTTCGGAAGAAGAGGCCGTCAAGATTCTCGATGGCGTGCGCGAGCGTTACGAAGCCTTTCATCAAGTCAGTTATTCAGTCGAAGCGATTGAAGCCGCCGTCTATCAATCGAACCGTTACATTCCCGACCGCTTCCTGCCGGACAAAGCCATCGACGTGATCGACGAGGCCGGCGCGCGCGTCAAACTCCGCGCCCGCCGCGAAGCCGTCGAGCATAGCCGTCAAACACTTTTGGATGAGCCGGTGCGCTCACCTTACTACTTCGACCGGAGCTTGAGCGCACGTATCCCCGAAGATGACGAGATGATCTCCGTCCCCGTTTCGCGGGACGATGTGGAGGAAGTGATCGCGCGTTGGACGGGTATTCCCATCACATCGCTGAAGGAAGAAGAGACGCACAAACTGCTGCGGATCGAGGAAGAGTTGCGCCGCCGCGTGATCGCGCAACGCCCGGCTATCTCGGCTCTCGCGCGTTCGATCCGCCGTTCGCGCGCGGGCTTGAAGAACCCGCAGCGGCCCGTCGGATCGTTTCTTTTTTTGGGGCCGACCGGCGTCGGCAAAACGGAAGTCGCCCGCTCGCTCGCCGAATTTCTGTTCGGCTCGGAGCGTTCGATGATCCGCTTCGATATGTCGGAGTTCATGGAAAAACACTCGGTCTCAAAACTGATCGGTAGCCCACCCGGCTACGTCGGCCACGAGGAAGGCGGGCAGTTGACCGAGCGGATCAAGCGTTCGCCGTATTCCGTCTTGCTCTTTGACGAGATCGAGAAAGCGCACCCCGACATCTTCAACGTTTTATTGCAAGTCTTCGAGGACGGCATCCTGACCGACGCTCTCGGCAACACTATCGACTTCAAAAACGCGATTATCATTATGACCTCGAACATCGGCGCGCGGTTCATTCAAAAGCGAGGCGCGCTCGGCTTCCAAGCCACCGCCGCCGATTCGCGCGAGAAGCTCGAAGAGATGGTAATGTCCTCTGTCCGCCAAACTTTTAACCCTGAATTCATCAACCGCCTTGACGAGATTATCATCTTCGATCAATTGAGCGACGACGAATTGTTAGAGATCGTCGGCCTGCAAGTTGCCCTGATGAACCGGACGTTGGGGCGGCGCGGACTCGAAGTGCGTCTCACAGACGAGGCCAAACGCTGGATCGTGCAGAAAACCTGCGCCGACCGCTCTTACGGCGCGCGCCCGCTCCGCCGCGCCCTGCAAAAGTACGTCGAAGACCCGCTCTCCGAAGCCCTCATTCAGGGCGAGTTGGACGGCTCGCCCATCATTGAAGTTTACGAAACGGGCGGCGAGTTGAGCCATCGACCGGTGGGCATCGAAGACGCAGTGCTGACGCACTGACTTTAAGTTCAAAGTTCAAAGTTCAAGGTTCAAAGTTCAAAGTCTGGGAAAACAAGCCGACTTTGAACTTTGAACCTTGAACTTTGAACTTTCTACGGGCTTTGGACTTTGGACTTTGGACTTGTATAATCCCGCCTTTGCTTGACCGTGTGGTTGGCAACGCCTGTGCAGGCCGGTTGAATCTAAAGGTCTCCAATAATCTGCGGCGTTGCCGAATTTCATTATTTTTGCGCCGCTCTGGGTCGGTCACGAAGCATTCGTCTCCTGCTTTCCAAAGTCGTTCAACTTTGAGGCACATAGCAATTATGCGAATTAACGCGCCTATCCGGCGCTTTCTGTTGGCCGCTGTCATCTGCGGCCAGCTTGTTTTACTACTCACCGCGCTTTCGACGGAAGCGCGTGCCGTTCAACAATCACAACTTCTCGTCGAGTCAGTCGATATTCAAGGCAATCGCCGCAACCGCGATGAAGATTTGTTGTATTACATCCAAACGCGACAAGGCGATGTTTACGACGCAGCCCAAGCCGCGCGCGATCTGCAATCCCTGTTAAATCTCGGTTTCTTTAGCAAGATCGACGCGCGCGTGTTGACGACGGAAGGCGCGCGCGGCGGCGTCGATGTGATCTTCGAGGTCAAAGAACTCAAGATCATTCGCGACTTGCAGTTTGAAGGCTTGAGCAGCGTCAGCGAATCCGACGTGCTGAAGAATTTCCGCGAGCGGCGCATCGGCGTGCAAAAGGAGAATGTCAGCGATCCCGTCAAGCTCAACAACGCTCGGCGCGTCATCAAGGAACTATTGGCGGCGCGCGGTTATCCGAACGCGACGGTCGAATACAATCGTGAACCCGTGTCGGAAACGTCTGAAGCCGTCACATTCAACATCGATGAGGGCGACCGCGTGCGCGTTGTGGACATCGAGTTTGCAGGCAATAAGGTGTTCAGTGCCGGCGCTCTACGCGGGGCGATGAAGTTGGTCAAAGAGGCCGGGCTGATCTCGCGTTTTCGCGGGCAGGATATTCTTGATCGTGAGAAGCTGGACATCGATCTCAATCTGATTCGCAACTACATGGCGAGCAAGGGCTATTTGCAAGGGCGCGTCGGCGAGCCGCAAGTTGAGAGCATCGGCCAGCGCCGCACCGGATTCATTCTGCCACTGCCGCTCTTGTCTTCGGAAGACGAAGCCCTGCGCGTCACGATTCCCGTCATCGAAGGCAAGCTCTATCGTCTCGGCGACTTGAAGATCGAGGGCAACTCGATCTTCCCCGAAAGCGCGATCCGCGCCGTTCTCGGCTTGCAGCAGGGCGACGTGGCGAGCGGCGAGCGCGTCTATAAAGCCTTCTTTGAAGATTTGAAAAAGCTCTACGGCAACAACGGCTTCATCCAGTATTCAGCCGATCCGGAGCCGACTTTCAAGGACAATCCGCAGAACCCGAACGAAGGCATCGTCGATTACGTCATTAACATCGACGAGGGCAAGCAGTTCACTTTGCGCCGTTTGGAATTCGCGGGCAATACCTTCACGCGCGATCCCGTCTTGCGCCGCGAAGTCGTCTTGAACGAGGGCGACATTTACAACCAAGGCTTTATTGATTTCTCGGTGTTGCGCCTGAACCAACTCGGCTTCTTCGATCCGATTGACAAAGAGAAGGACATTGATTTCCGGCAGAACGAAGAGACGGCGGAAGTCGATGTGACGGTCAAGGTGGCGGAGCGCGGGCGGCAGCAGATTTCTTTCAACGGCGGATTGTCGGGCATCGGCGGGTCATTCTTCGGCCTCGATTATTCGACGAACAATTTGTTGGGGCGCGGCGAATCGCTCTCGTTCCAGTTCGCGGCGGGCAATCGCCAACGCTCGTTCGTCTTTTCGTTCACTGAGCCGTATGTCCGCAACCGGCAAATCTCCGCCGGCTTTTCGCTCTTCACCCAATCGGTAAAGTTTTTCGGCGAGGGGACATTCCTCTCGCAAAACTTGGCCGCACAACAAGGCTTGTCGGGATCGCAGATCGACTTTCTGAGTGCCGGCGACGAAAATTTGTTCACGCAAGTCTCGACCGGCGGCAGCCTCTTCGTCACTGCGCCGCTCGCCGAGTTTTACCGCAAGCGCCCGTTCACCCTCTCGACGCGATTGGGACTGACCTACTCGATTTCAAAGACGAGCGTCAGAGACCCGGAAGTGAACGCCGACCCGAACAACCAGCAGAACTTCATTCCGGTAATCTTCGAGCAGCAGGACATTCTGACGAGCCGTATTACGCCGACCGTTGTCTATGACGCGCGCGACGTGCGCGGCATCGATGCTGTTGGGGGGCGGCAGGTCGCGCTGTCGCTCGCGTTCGCCGGACTCGGCGGCGACGTGCGGACGATCCAGCCGTCGCTCTCGCTCCAACAATTTTTCCCCGTCCGCCGCAAGCGCGCAACGATCCCGGAAGTCTTCGGTTTCCGCATCCTGATGGGCCACGTCGGCAGCTTCGCCACGACGAACAAGGTGCGGGAAGCACAAGCCACCTCGCTCTCGTTCATCGACGGCGTGCCGGTCTTCGAGCGTTTCTTCCTCGGCGACGAGTTTACGATCCGCGGCTACAACGTCCGCTCGATCAGTCCGATTGTGCCGCTCGAACTGTTCGTGACATCGCGTAACGTCGTCGTTGCATCTAACGCCAGCGGAGAGCCAGTACCGCTCGCCAGCGCTCCCGGCGAACCGAGCATTCAGCGCTTCGCTTCGCTCGGCGTTTTCAACGGTGCGGAGGGCCCCAACCCGCGCGCGCTGTCTATCGGCTTCCAGCCCATCGGCGCGGACACGCAGTTGTTGGGTAATTTTGAATATCGCATTCCGCTCTTCGGCCCGGTGGGGCTGGCGGCTTTCGCCGACATCGGGACGGCGTTCAACCTTCGGAAGGGCGCGGATCAGGTGTTCTCGACGACGTTCAACGCCGACCAGCCGTTCTTGTTAAGATTGGGCGCACTCGGCAGTTTGAACGCGCTGGCCTTACAAGCCAACCCGGATTTAGCGGTCAACTTTGATCGCCAATCTTTGCAAGTGGCACTGGTCGGGCGCGATAACCGCGTCGTGACATCGGGAGAGTTGGCGAGCGCATTTTGTACGAGTTGTCCGGTCGATCCGAACACGGGTCTGCCGACGGGATTTTATAACGTGTTCTTGCGCGGCGAGGCGCAGACGAATACGGCGGTGCGTTTATCGCGCGCGGTCTTCGATAAGATCGGCGACTTTCGTTCCAGTCTCGGCTTGGAACTGCGCGTGCAATTGCCGGTCGTCAACGTGCCGTTCCGTTTGATTTACGCTTATAATCCGAACGCGCGCACCGGCGTCAGTGATGAGGTTCCGCTCATCTTCAACGAAAAGAAAAGCGTCTTTCGCTTTAGCATCGGGCGGACATTTTAACCGTCAAAGATTAACCAACGGGCGTGGCGCACGCGCCGGCACAATCGGCCAACGAGAGAAGCGCGCCGCCCTTTTACACTGTAAGGAGCAGTACAAGAAAATGAAACTATTTCGTTTAATGAGCGCCGCCATTATGCTCGCGGCGTTGGCCGCCCTCCCCACTCTTGCACAAGCGACGCGCCCGGCCCCGACGACCGGAGCGCCGGCGACTGCGCGCCCGGCGGCCCCGACGACCGCCGCGCCCGCCAGCCAAGCGGTGACGACTGCCGCCGCCACCGGCAAGATCGCCGTCATTGATTCGCGCGCCTTCTCCGACGAGAAAGAAGGCATCGCCCGCGTCGCCAACGCCATCAAGAGCGTCTATGCACAGTTTCAACCGATGCGGACTGAGGTCGAAGGCTTGCAGAAGCGCTACGAGGCCACAGTCGCAGACATCCAGAAGACAAAGGATGTTGCCGCGCCGGCAGAACTTCAGAAAAAAGCCGACGAAGCCGAGCGTTTGAAGAAAGAGGCCGAGCGCAAAGCTCAGGACATGCAGGACAATGGACAGAGACGAATGGCCGAAGTGCTCGGGCCGTTGCAAGAAGACGTGCAACGCAGCCTCCAAGCCTACGCGCAACAGCGCGGCATCTCAATCATCATTGATGCCGGCACCGTCCCGCTCGTCTATGTCGCCAATGGCGTGGACATCACCAGAGAGTTCATCGCCGATTACAACCGCACCAAGCCGGCGACCGCCTCCGCCGCCACGCCCGCCGCAGGCCGCCCATAGCTGTTGAAGGAAGCAGGAGGCAGGAACAGGCAGCAGAAGGAGGCAGGAGGCAGGATTAAAACAATTCTGTCTCGCCATCGACTTTGGTTCTCACTGCTGCCTTCCTGCTTCCTGCCCCTGCCGTCTGCCCCCTGCTCACTATCATGGACACTCTTCTCGACGCCCGCGCCATCCAAGAAATCCTGCCGCATCGCCCGCCCTTCCTGTTGGTTGATCGGATCATCGAATTAGTCCCGAAAGAGCGCATCGTCGGCGTTAAAGGCGTGACGATCAATGAGCCTTTCTTTCAAGGACATTTTCCGGGAGCGCCGGTGATGCCCGGCGTGCTGATCATCGAGGCGTTGGCGCAAGTCGGCGCGATCCTCGCCTTGCGCGAGTTCGCGGATCGCGACGCCAAGCTCCCGCTCTTTAGCGGCATCGAGAAAGGGCGCTTCCGCCATCCCGTAGTACCCGGCGACACACTGATTTTGGAAGTCACCGCCTTGCGGATCGGCTCGCGCGTCCAACGAATGCGCGGCGAAGCCAAAGTCGATGGTCGCATCGTCGCCGAAGCCGAGATTATGAGCGTCGTCGCCGACCGGCGTCAGCTTGACTGACGTATGAGTGTTCATCCAACAGCCATCGTCAGCCTGCGCGCCCAAATTGGACGCGACTGCTTCATCGGCCCGTATGTGACAATCGGCGATGAAGTGGTCTTAGGCGACGGTGTGTGCCTCGAATCGCATTGTGTGATCGATGGTCGCACAAACATCGGCGACGAAACACACGTTTATCCCTTTGTCTCGATTGGCTTGGCTTCGCAAGATTTGAAATACAAAGGCGAGCCGACACAGACGCGCATCGGCAAACGCAATCGCATCCGCGAATTCGTCACCATTCATCGCGGCACGGCAGGCGGCGGGATGCTCACCTCCATCGGCGACGATTGTTTGCTCATGGCGCAGGCGCACGTCGCGCATGATTGCATCATTGGCAACAACGTCATCATGGCGAACGCGGCGACGCTCGCCGGACACGTCTCGGTCGCCGACGGCGCGAACATCGGCGCGTATTCCGGCGTCCACCAATTCTGCCGCGTGGGCCGAGAGGCATACGTCGGCGGCTATTCCGTCGTCGTCAAAGACGCGCTGCCCTTCGCCCTCACCGTCGGCAACCACGCCAAATGCTACGGCCTCAACACAACCGGCATGAAGCGCCGCGATTACCCGCGCTGCACCATCGACGCGCTCCACCACGCTTTCAAACTTTTGCTCTCTTCGCGTCTCAACACGACGCAAGCTCTCGACAAGATCAAGACCGAGATCGCCGACGTGCCGGAAGTCGCCGAACTCGTCCGCTTCATCGAAACTTCGGAACGGGGAGTCGTCAAATAAAACAGTGATAAGTGACGAGTGACAAGTGACAAGATAAAATCAGATTCTTGTTTTTCAACTCGTCACTCGTCACTTGTCACTCATCACTGTCTTTATGTGTTTCGGGCTGATTGCAGGCAACGGTAAGTTTCCGTTCCTCGTCGTCGAGGGCGCGCGGCGGGCAGGCGCGTCGTTGGCGGTGACGGCGATCCGGGAGGAAACCGATCCGGGGATTGAGCGGGTCGTTGAAGAGGCAGGCGGGCGCATCGTGTGGATTGGGATCGGCCAGTTGGGGAAGATGATTCGCTTCTTCAAGCGCGAGGGCGTCCGGCAAGTAATCATGGCGGGCCAAGTCAAGCACGTACAGATTTTCAGTGGAGCGCTCCCCGATGTGCGAATGCTCAAGATGTTGTTGAGCCTGCCGCGCCGCAACACCGACGCGCTGATCGGCGGCGTCGCGGGCGAGTTGGCGCGCGAAGGCATTGAGCTGATCGATTCGACTTACTTTTTGCAAGACCATCTGCCGCAAGCCGGGACGCTCACGCGCCGCGCGCCGGACGCGCGCGAGGCGGGCGACATCGAATACGGCCTCGAAGTCGCGCGCGAGATCGCGCGGCTCGATCTCGGCCAGACCATTGTCGTGCGCGCGCGCGCGTGCGTCGCCGTCGAAGCGATGGAAGGCACGGACGACACGATCCGCCGCGCCGGAAATCTGGCGCGCGGGCGGCTGACAGTAGTCAAAGTTTCCAAGCCCGATCAAGACATGCGCTTCGATGTTCCGGTCGTCGGCATCCCGACCGTCGAGACAATGATCGAAGCGGGCGCGGCCTGCCTGTGTTTGACTGCCGGCAAAACCCTCATCCTCGACCGCGCGGAGATGTTGCAACTCGCCGACAAAAACAAGATCAGCATCGTCGCCGTTGCGCCCGTGTAAACAGAGCGTCTATTTTGCCTACCTTTCGGCAGCCTTCGCCGCGACAGAGAAAGTCACACCATGCGAGGAACTTGTTCTTCAGGTTTTTTTTGACTGCCGAAGTAGCTGAGTTCTTCCTTAATGGAGGGAGTGGAAGTGATGCGGCGGTCGGTGTTGAGGGACCAGAGCAATCCGCCGGTCTGAGTGTGCAGCGCAGGAAAGACTTGGGCGCTGCCGTTGGTGATGCACCCGCTTGCGGCCAATGTCTTGACGATCAGCGGTTCACTGTTTCTTTCTTCACCTCTTCACTTTTCTTTTCCGCCGCCGGCAGGTAATAGCCGCCGCGCGCTTTGACTTCGAGTTTGCGGTCTTTGCCTTTGGCGTCACGCGCGCGCACTTTGACTTCGAGCGTGTGCTGCTGCTGGCCGTCGTCCGTTTCTGTTTCGGCGAGGGTGAAGCCGAGGCTATAGCGTGCGTTGAGGTTGCCGATAACTTGACGGAGGCCGGAGGCATAGTCCGTCGGGCGGCGAACTTTCAACGACTCGCCGCCGGTGCGCTTGGCGAGATGCTGTGCGCTGCCGGCGATGCTCAGGCCGACCCAGTTGCCGAGGGGCTTGACGACCGGCAGCAGGAATTTGAAGACGGTCTTCATATCCGTGACCAGCGCGTTGAAGATGACGTTCGAGCGCAGCATTTTCGTTTCGACGTAATCACGCTCGGCGTAGAAGATCGGCACGATGCCATCGGTGATATAGACAACTGCCGCCTGCGAGTGGGGACGCTCCTGCGCGGTAAGGCGCGTGATCTCACGTGTCAGGCGGGGCAAATCGGAAGCGCCCGACAGATCGACGGTG
>Ga0136614_10002502_pt1 | contig 11446 bp, 9 predicted proteins | sample AntDrymUQ2792106_2_FD_106643 | JGI IMG/M metagenome (GOLD analysis project Ga0136614, IMG submission 106643) | Polar desert sand microbial communities from Dry Valleys, Antarctica - metaG UQ279 (21.06) | ecosystem: Environmental > Terrestrial > Soil > Desert | place: Antarctica: Dry Valley...
TAGACCAGGTTGAAATCCGCTACGTGATCGACCAGTCTCCGGTTGGTCTCCTCTGGCACGTTCTCGTCGAAGCACCGGTTGCCGGCCTCCATGTGGTAGACGGGGATGCGCATGCGCTTCGCCATGACCGCAGCAATGGAGCTGTTGGTGTCACCGAGGATGAGGACGGCGTCCGGTCGTTCTGCGCGGAGCACCTCTTCGCTCTTGATGAGGGTCTCTCCGAGAACCCGTCCCAGTGAGGAGGTATCGACGCCGAGCACATGGTCCGGGGCACGCAGGCCGAGGTCATCGAAGAAGACCTGGTTGAGACTGTGGTCGTAGTTCTGCCCCGTGTGTACGAGGACGTGATCAACTGTCTCGTCAAGTCGCTTGATCACCATGGACAGCCGGATGACCTCAGGACGTGTCCCGACGATGGTCATGACCTTGGTCATTGGCGTGGCTCGCCCGAGTCGACACTCTCCCAGTAGGTGTCCGGCGCGGCTGGGTTCAGCAGCTGATCGGCCCAGAACATGGTGACAAGCTCCTCATCTCCTACGTTCTTGATGTTGTGCACCCACAGCGTCGGCATGTCGACGAAGGCGTGGTCGCTTCCGGTCACCCGAAACCGCACGACATCCTCGTGGAGCACGCGTCGCAACGAGATCTCAGCCGTGCCGCTGAGCACGAAGAACCGCTCTATCTTGCTCAGGTGATAGTGATCCCCACGCACAGCACCGGGGACGGTGGTCGAGGCGAACGTCTGTCCTGTCCCGCCGTGGAACCGCACGGTTTCGAAGAGCTCCCCCCGCTGGTCGGCATGCACCTCGGCCCCGAAGGGGAAGTGCTGCGGGAACATGAAGGAGCGGTAGGTGTTGAACAGGTCGACCGAGAACTTGTCGAGCAGAGCCGGGATCTGGCCCGCTCGGTACTGCGAGTCGAACTGACGCAGGCGATCAAGGACGTCGCTGACCTGGTGCTCCTCCCCCGCGGGCGCGCCAACGTGGTTCCCCCTGCGCCGGGCCGCACTCACCAAGTTGGCTGCAGCGTCCTGGACGTGAAGCAACGAAACGGTCTTGTCGACCTCGATGACCGGGGAGACGCCGTGGGCGATCTCGTGGCAGAAGGTCGCCACGAAGGAGTTGTAGTGCGGTGCGCCATGCTCCCCGAAGAGGTTGGGCAGAATCGCGTCGGCCAGTGAACCGCCTGTTCGTTGGGCCATACCCTGCAGGATCTCTCCCGCCCGTGCCTTGCCACGGCCGTACGCGTTGTCCTGGCGAGACTGCACCGAGTTTCCGTAGACCACGTGGGTGGGCTGCGCGGCGGCGGCCAGCGCATCGCTGAGCTGCTCCGCGATCCTGACGTTGCCTTCCTCGACCTCTGAGTCCGACCCAGCCCGGTTGACGCCGGCGAGGTGGATGACGGTGTCCACCCCATCGATGGCCTTGGCAAGGTCGTGCCGATCTGCGAACACGTCGCGACCGATCAGGACGGTGTCCTCGACCTTCATGGTGCGCAGCAGCACCGCTGTGTGCCAGCCGACGAATCCGTAGCCGCCGGTGATCGCGATGGTCATGCTCTGCTCCTCAGGAAGGTCTGGATGGAATCGACCACGCGTCCGATGGTGTCGTCATTGTGGACGGAGCCGCTCGGCAGGGTGAGCCCCCGCTCGAAGAGTCCCTCGGCAACTCCTGTCACATGGCGCCAGGTTTCGGTGAAGACCGGTTGGAGGTGCATCGGTTTCCACAACGGCCGCGACTCGATACCGGCCTCGTTCAGGTGGCCGGCGAGATCCGCTGCGCCGAAGCCCGCCACGTGAGGATCGACAACGACCGACGTCAGCCAGCAGTTCTGGCGTCGGTCGTCGTCGCCGCCGAAGACCCGGGTGCCGGGAACGTCCGACAGCAGCCACCGATAGGTTTCACGGATGCTGCGTCGCCGCGTGATCATCGAGTCGAGCCGCTCGAGCTGCGCCCGGCCGAGTGCTGCCAGCACGTTGCTCAGGCGATAGTTGTACCCGATCTGCGTGTGCTCGTAGTGAAGGACAGGTTCGCGCGCCTGGGTGCTCAAGGACCGTGCGCGATCGGCGAGATCCCCGTCATTGCTGACCAGCATTCCGCCGCCGCTCGTGGTCATGATCTTGTTGCCGTTGAACGACAGCGCGGCGGCCTGCCCGAAGCTGCCTGCCGGCGAACCGTGCGAATCGGTCGCACCCAGTGCCTCGGCCGCGTCTTCGAGGAATGGCACGGACTCGTCCGCGCACACCTGTTCGATCGCGCGATTGTCGGCGCAGACACCGAGCAGGTCGACGCCCATGACGGCTCCAACGTGGCGTCCTTGGGCCCGGAGCAAGCCGATCGCCTCGCGCATCAGGTCGACATCGAGGTTTCCGTCTTCTTGGCGCACATCGACGAAGCATGGCTCCGCGCCGGTGTACACGACGGCGTTGGCGCTCGCGACGAACGTCATCGTGGGCACGATGACGGCATCCCCGGCTTTGACTCCGAGACCCAGCAAACCGAGGTGCAGAGCGGCCGTCCCTGAGCTGAGCGCCACTGCGTGCGCGACGTCGACTCGTTTGGCCATCTCGTCCTCGAAAGCGGTGACCTCCGGCCCGGTCGGAGCGACCCAGCCCGACCGCAAGGCACGAAGCACGTACTCCTCCTCGAGCTCGCTGACGTGCGGCGGAGACATCAGGATCCGATCGCTCATGGTGTACCGCCTCCGGGCTGCAGCACCGTGCGGATCGTCTTGACGAGGTACCCCACGTCTGCGACCACCGAGTAGTGGTCGACGTACTCGAGGTTGATGCGGACCTTGTCCGGCCAGATCACCTCGCGGTTGTACACCTCGGGATTGTTGACGCCCGCCAGGATCGCCTCCTCATCCCGGTACGCGATGGCTGCGGGTCCGGTGATGCCGGGCCGAACCGTCAGGATCCGACGATCGTGACCTTGCAGGCCGTCCGCGAATCCGAGTACGTCCGGGCGGGGGCCGACGAGACTCATGTCACCTCGAAGGACATTGATGAGTTGCGGCAGCTCGTCGATCTTCAACCCTCGAAGTATTCGCCCGGACTTCGTGATCCGCTCATCCCCCCGGACGGTGACCGTCGACTGAACCCCCGAAGGGCTTCGCATGGTGCGAACTTTCAGGAGCTCGAAGGATCGACCGCATCGTCCGACACGAGTCTGCCTGAACAAGCCGGACTGTCGCGTCTCGATCGTGGCGACTGCCAAAGCAGCCAACAGGACTGGCGCCGAGACGATGAGACCGACTCCTGCAACCGCCAGGTCCAGGGTCCGCTTCACGACGCGGTCCCGCAGTGACAGGGCGCTAGGCATACCCGAGGGTCCTCAGCGTGGACCCGGCCAGCGCGTCCAACCGGGCGACTCCTTCGCCGTCCAACGCTGTGCGTCCCTTCCCGACACTCCGCCTGGAGACGTCGCGGACCGCGCTCTCGTCGAACGCTTCGGGTGTGTCGAGGAAGTCCAGGATCCGCCACAGGTGATCGGCCGGCGTGACCACGAACTCCTCGTACACGATCTCGAGAACTTGGGTCTGTGACAGCCTGCTCAGCCCCTGCATCGCCGAGGTCACGCAGCGCTCCCATTGGATGATGCACAACTCGTCGAGCGGATGATGCGCACGCAGCTCGTCGGCATCCAAGGTTCTTGGACCCCACCAGGACTCGACACCGTGATGCGAGTGTTGGGCTGATCGTGAGCGGGGGGTCCGGAGGCGGTTCCGTGCATACTGCCTTGCGTAGTAGGGCAGGTCTGTGGGTGGAACGAATCGGGCCTTCGCCGCCGTGTAGCGCAGATCCACAGGCGCATGCCAGCGGCTCATGGCTGAGGCGGCAGCGTCGATCCCGTCCCGCCGGATGAACAAGTACTTTGCGTCAGGGAAGGCCCTAGCCACGAAATCCACACGTAGCGAGTTCGCGCAGGTCTTTTCCACGACCGAATGCGCGTGATACTTCTTCTCGATCCTCGCGAACTGCTCGTGGAGGTAGTCACGAACTTCTGGGCGGGCCATCTGCGGAGTCAGCTCGTCAGACCGAGCTCGACGGTTGCCGTGGCGCCACACGAGATTGATCTCGTCGCACGGCCATGTGGTGTAGCCCTCCAGAGAGGCGAGGACGTCGCGCAACATGTTCGTTCCCGAGCGCGGCGCACCGACAATGATCACGTCCCGTCTCACGGCACGAACCCCGCTCGATCTCGCAGCTGCGGCAACAAGCGCTCCCAGCGGTCGAGTACCGAGTCACGACCGAACTGCTCCTTCCCGACTTCGGCAGCCCGACGTCCCATCCGGCGGAGCGCCTGGGGTGAAGCCAGAAGGTCGATCAGGACACGTCGCAGAGCCTCGACATCGTTGGGTATCGCTACCCAGCCGATCCTTTGCTCGGTAACCATCCGTGCAAGCTCGCTGTCGGCCTCTACAACCGCCACAACGGGAAGTCCCTCGGACAGGTACGTCGCTGTCTTGCTGGGATATGCGTACCTGATCACTCCGGGAGTCAGAGACACCAGCCCGACATCGGCCGCGCGCATGAGCTCTCGCGCATCCCCCGGGCTGCCATGCGGGAGGAATGTCACTCGGGCACGCTTGTGCGTCGCTGAAGCATCCACCATGGCCTTCAGCTCGAGTAGGGCCACCCCATCACCCATCAACACCAGATCGAGGTCAGCCAGGGGGGCGTCGTCTCCCAGGGCCGCTGCCACAAGCCCTTGGAGGCCCTGGAACCGGCCGATGTTGCCCGTAAAGACCATGCGCACCGAGCCCTCGGCACGCACCGGGAGAGGCGCCCGCTCGTCGGGTTCGGAGACCTCAGCGGCATAGTCCGGTAGCTCGCAGTTGTTGATGATGTGGATCCGAGAGGCAATCGTGGGATCCCGCGCGATCAAGACGTCCCTCATGTCCTCGGAGAGAACCACCACCGCGACTGCACGCCGACACGTCCACGCGTCCAGGGCTCGCAGCGACCGGTACACCCACGGGTTCGTGAAGTCACCTGAAAGCAGGCCGATCTCGGGGTGAAGATCCATGCAGTGATACACAAATCTCGTCCCCCGCAAGTGGGCCGCCGCCGCGACTGCGACTCCGAGCAGCACGGGCGGCGCCGTCGAGCACATCACCACGTCGTGGCGTCGGCCACACAGCAGGTGGACTGCCACTGCGAGCGGGAACAGCACCGTGTTGAGCAACTTCTGCGCCGGCCCGTCGCGGTCCGAGCGGAGGCTGATCCGGCGAACTGTCGCACCGTCGACCATCTCGAACTTCGACCTCGCGGCGATGCCGGCAGCCGGCTTGTACGACGGCTGCGTCGACAAGACACGCACCTGATGACCAGCGGTGACCCATCGACCCACGATCGATCGCAGGATCGATGCGTACGGAGGGGTATCCGGCCAGTAGTAGCGATGAATCGCCAGGACGCGCAGCGATCGCGTGGTGCTCGTCGTCACGAACGTGGTCGGAGCGACGACTGCCAAGCACGGACCTCGCGTAGCCCGCTCAGAAGGCTTGTCACCTCGCCGACGTCGAGGCGTCGCGTGTTGTGCGAGGTGTAGTCATCGTCGGCACGTGCGCCGAGCTCGCCCTCCTCAACGTACTCCCGGTAGTCGAGATCGCGCCCGTCCACCGGCACGCGGTAGAAGTCGCCGTGATCATCATCAGCGCGGGCGAGCTCCTCACGCGTTGCGAGTGTCTCGTACAGCTTCTCACCATGGCGGGTGCCGATCAGCTTGACGTCTGGCGACAACCCTCCAAGTTCGCCAACCGCCCGCGCGAGCACGTCGATGGTGCAGGCAGGCGCCTTGCGCACGAAGAGGTCGCCAGGACGCGCCGACATGAACGCATGCTCCACGAGGCCTACCGCTTCTTCGAGCGACATCAAGAACCGTGTCATCTGCGGATCCGTGATCGTAAGCGGTTGCCCCGCGCTCAGTTGTTTCATGAACAGCGGTATCACCGAACCGCGCGAACACATCACATTGCCGTACCGAACGCTGCTCACGACCGTGTCTGTCGTCGGGTTGTTTCGAGCGAATGCCTGCGTCGTCTTCTCCATGAGTGCTTTGCTCATCCCCATGGCGTTGATCGGATAGACGGCCTTGTCGGTGCCGAGGCAGACGACGGATCGGACATCGTTGGCGCTACTGGCCTCCAGGACATTGCTAGTCCCGATGATGTTCGTTCGAACCGCTTCCAAGGGAAAGAACTCACATGACGGCACTTGCTTGAGCGCCGCTGCGTGAAACACGTAACCAACACCGCGGGTGGCTCGCTCGACACTGTCGTACCCACGGACATCGCCGAGGTAGAACCGCAGGCGTGCGTCGTCGAACTCCTTGCGCATGTCGTCCTGCTTGAGCTCATCACGGCTCAGGATCCGGATCTGCTCGACATCTGTTCGCAACAGCCGTCGCGCCATGGCGTTGCCGAAGGACCCCGTACCGCCGGTTATCAGGATCGTCGCGCCGCTCAGTACGTGCGCGACTGTCGGAGCTGGCGTCACCGCGCGGCTCCGCTGGTCGACAACCGAGCCATGTCATCGCAGCAATCGAGAAGCCATCGGCGTTCCGCCCGCGCGTCAGGTGAGCCCACGGCTAGACGCTCCAGGTCGATCGGGGGGACGGGGACCTGTGAGAGCAGGGGATGAACTGGCCGACTGTCTCGCTCCCTGCCCCCGAAGAGGTCTTCGTGCATCTTCTCCCCCGGCCGCAGACCTGTGTACTCGATGGCGACGTCGCGCCCGTCGAGGGCGATCAGTTGCTCAGCCACCTCTTTGATGCTCACCGGCTCGCCCATGTCCAGGACGAGTGCCTGCCCGTCATGACCGATGGCGCCGGCCTGGATCACCAGTTGACAGGCCTCGGCGATGGTCATGAAGTAGCGGGTTACTTCGGGGTGGGTCACGGTCACCGGCCCTCCGGCGGCGATCTGGGCGGCGAAGCTCGACAGCACCGAACCTCGGCTGCCGAGGACGTTGCCGAACCGCACCGACATGAATTCGCCGCTCGCCTCGTTGGCCATCGACGCAGTGAGCCCCTCTGCAAGTCGCTTGGAGTAGCCGAGCACGCTGCACGGGTTCGCGGCCTTGTCGGTGGAAATGTTGACGAACCGCTCCACCCCGACCGCATGAGCCGCCTCGAGGATCGTCCGCGTCCCCCAGACGTTGGTCTTCACAGCCTCGCTCGGATACTGCTCGAGCATCGGCAGGTGCTTGAGGGCCGCCGCGTGGAAGACGACCTCGGGCCGCCGCTCCTGGAAGATGCCCGCCATCGCCTGCGCGTCGCGGATGTCGCCGAGGACGACATCGGTCGAGTCGAGCAGAGCGCGCCCGTGGATGGAGAGCTGGACGGCATGCAGGGCCGACTCGTCGCGATCGAGCATGATCAACTCGCCGGGGGCGTACCGCTGGATCTGGCGACAAAGCTCCGAACCGATCGAGCCGCCGGCCCCAGTCACTAGGACTCGCTTGTCGGTCAGGTAGTCGGCGATTGACTCGACGTCCGTGTCGATCTGGTGGCGTCCGAGCAGGTCCGCGACGTTGATGTCGCGCAGGTCCGAGATGCCGACATGGCCGCTGAAGAGCTCACTGACCCCGGGCACGACCTTGACCTCGAGCTCGAGCTCTCGCGCCTGCGCGCTGACGTCGCGGAGCAGCTCGGCGTCTGCACTCGGAATGGCAACGATGAGCGTCCGGCAGCCTGTGCGGGCCACGACGGCGGAAAGGTGGCCACGTGTCCCCAGGACCGAGACCCCCCGGACGTGGCGGTGTCGCTTGAGCGGGTCGTCATCGATGAGCCCGACCGGTCGCCAGGTGCGCCGAGGGTCGTGCAGCATGGAGTCGAGGATCTGCCGGCCGCCCTCGCCGGCCCCGAGCACGAGGGTGTCGGTGCCTGAACCACCACGCCAGCGGGCCAGCTGCGCCTCGCGGACCCGTCGATAGCTGGCGCGACCCCACGCGGCGATGGCGATCGCACTGAAGGTGGCGGCGACCGGCACGGAGCGCGGCAGGATCGGGTCCGGGAGCAGGGCGTTGCCTGCCGACAGGACCAAGCCCACGGTCATCATGACGCCGCCGAGCAGGATCATCTCCTCGAAGCTGCCCAGGGCGGCGCGTCCGTGGTGGAGCCGCACCACGAAGCCGAGACCCACCTGAAGGATGATCGCGACTGCCGAGACGATCGCCACCCCGGACCACGAGACACTGGTGGCGGCAAGGTCCATCCGGAGGGCTGCGAAGAGCGCCAGCGAGAGGGTCCACGCCAGCGCATCAAACACACCTAGGCACAACGGCCGGCGCGCTCGGACCGCCCGGATCAGCCGGCTTTCCATCCTGTTCAGTTCCTCCCCGAAGCCCCTGTTGGAGGTTGCGTGCGGCGCCCAATTGATCGTGGAACAACTGGACGGCACCAATCGTTATGCCGAATCCGAGCATGGCGCAATAAAACCACCCACACATGACACACCGTAACTCAAAGTGACGGGCTGTGCCGACTCGGCCCCCGTCTCACGTACGGTGGCTCCTGCAACGACTGACCCACACCAGAATCGGACGGCTACGTGGACCTGCGCGACTACCTGAAGGTGCTTCGCCGGCGATGGCGGCTCGTCGTCGCGTGCCTGCTGCTGGCGGTGGCCGCGGCGTCTCTCCTCACCCTGCGCACGACCCCGCAGTACACGTCCACCACCCAGCTCTTCGTCTCGACGCCGCAGTCCGAGAGCGCCGATGCGTACCAGGGCGGGCTCTTCTCCCAGCAGCGGGTGACGTCCTACGCCGACCTCGTCAGCGGTGAGGAGGTCGCGGGCCGCGTCGTCGACGCCCTGGACCTCGACGTCTCCTCGCAAGAGCTGAGCTCGCAGGTCGAGGCAACGGTCGTGCCCGAGACCGTCCTGCTCAGCGTCTCGGTCACGGATCCCGACCCGGAGCGCGCACGGCTGCTCGCCGACACCGTGGCCGTCGAGTTCGCCGGCTTCGTCGCCGAGCTCGAGACGCCGCCCGGGCGTTCCGCCGCCGCGATCAAGGCCACCGTGGTCGACCCCGCGGTAGTTGCCACGACGCCCACTACCCCGCAGCCGGTACGCAACGTCGGCCTGGCTGCTGTGCTCGGGCTTCTCGTCGGCGTTGGTGCAGCAGTGCTTCGCGACACGCTCGACCAGTCGGTGCGCTCGCCCGAGGAGCTCACCACGATGACCGACGCCCCGATGATCGGCACGATCCCGTTCGACAGCGCGGCCGTCAAAGAGCCGTTGATCACGACGTTGGGTAGCCATGCTCCTCGTCTGGAGGCCTTCCGGGTGATGCGGACCAACTTGCAGTTCATCAGCGTCGACAGTGACAACAAGGTGTTCGTCATCACCAGCGCGGTGCTCGGCGAGGGCAAGACGACCACGGCCTGCAACATGGCGATCACACTCGCCCAGTCAGGACAGCGTGTCCTGCTCGTGGAGGCTGACCTTCGGCGCCCCCGGGTCGGCGACTACCTGCGGCTGGAGAGTGCCGTCGGGCTCACCACCGTCCTCATCGGCCGCGTCGAGCTGCAGGACGCCTTCCAGCGGGGGCCCGACGGCCTCACCGTGCTGACCAGCGGTGCCATCCCGCCGAACCCGTCTGAGCTGCTCCAGTCGTCGGCGATGTCGGACGCCATCAAGCAGCTGCGGGAGCAGTTCGACATCGTGCTCATCGACGCGCCACCGCTGCTCCCCGTCACCGACGCTGCCCTGCTCAGCCCGCAGGCCGACGGCGCGGTGCTGGTCGTCCGCCACGGGCACACCACCCGAGACCAGGTGCGCGGCTCGGTCCAACGGCTCGCAGCAGCCGGTGGACGCCAGATCGGCAACGTGCTCAATCGCACGCCGTCCAGCGGACGCGGGTACGGCTACGGGTACGGCTATGGGTATGGGTATGGGTACGGGTACGGCTATGCGCCCGAGCTTGCTGCCAAGGACGGCAGCGTCGAGCGCAAGCGGCCGCGTCTGAGACAGCGCGACACGAAGGTCAGCGCCCGTTCCTGATCGAAGCCGCTAGCGCATCCGCGATCGTGCCCACTGCTGCCGCGATCGTGTCGGCCACCTCGGCATGGACCTGGGGCGAGCGACCGATCGGGTCGGGCACGTCGTAGTCAGTCAGCGTTGCGGTGCTCCGCCTCGCTGCCGCCTGCGCCACCAGCTCGCGCGGTGATGTAACCGGTCCGGTCGGACCCACCAGGTCGGCGAACTCGAGAATCGTGAAGCTGCGATGCAACGCGCGCGGATCGAGCTCGAGCACCAGCCGGCGATGGATCCTCGTCGCTGTCAGGACGAGGTCGGCCCGCTGTAGGTCTGCCGGTGACAGCTCTCGGGCCAGAAAGCCCTCGTGGCCCACTCCGTGCCGCGCCATCTCTGCCGCCGCCGTGGTGTCCATGGGGTGACCGACCATGCCGCGCAGTCCGGCGCTGCAGACATTCACGTCATGCCCTCCCGCTCCGAGCTCAGCGTCCAGGCGCGCAATGGTGAGGCGCTCCGCGAACGGGGAGCGGCACACGTTGCCGGTGCAGACGTGCAGGATCGAGAAGGGCACGCTCCAGTGTGGCGGTCGGGACGGCTGGTGGTCGCCGCCTGCAGCGTCCTGCTCGCGTCCAGCTCGTCGTCCTTGACAGCACTTTGCTGCGATCCTACAGTCGGCCGATCGCTAGAAATCGATTGCTCACCGCCCGCCCGATGCGCGGAAGGTAGTTCATGACCGTTGCCGTGGACGCGCTCACGACGGCTCCCGAGCGACCGTTGCTCGCGATGCGCGGCGTCGTCAAGGACTACGGCGGCGTCCGCGCCCTGGACGGTGTCGACTTCAGCGTGCAGAGCGGTGAAGTGATGGCGTTGCTCGGCGAGAACGGCGCCGGCAAGTCCACGCTGATGAACATCCTCTCCGGCGTGGTCCTACCCGATGCCGGTGTGGTGGAGATCGGTGGTGCGGAGGTCCACCTCACGTCGCCCGTTGCCGCCCAGACGGCCGGCGTGGCGATGATCCACCAGGAGCTGGACCTCGTATCCCAAGCCACTGTGACCGACAACCTCTTCCTGGGCCGCGAGAAGCGCACGCGCTGGGGGATGCTCGACCGGGACGGCATGCGCCGCGACGCTGGAACACTGCTGGAGGACGTGGGGATCGACGTCTCCCCTGCACGCACGCTTGGCACGCTGCGGGTGGGCGAGCAGCAGATGGTCGCCATCGCGCGGGCCCTGAGCTTGGACGCGAACATCCTCGTGATGGACGAACCGACCTCGGCGCTGGCCGACGCGGAGGTCGAGCGGCTGTTCTCGATCATTCCCACCCTGCGGCGTCGGGACGTGGCAGTCATCTTCATCTCACACCGGATGGACGAGATCGCGGAGATCGCCGATCGGGCCACGGTGCTGCGCGACGGTTCGAATGTCGGGACGGTCGTGGTGTCCGAGACCGACCCGTCCGAGGTGA
>Ga0136614_10002503_pt1 | contig 11446 bp, 7 predicted proteins | sample AntDrymUQ2792106_2_FD_106643 | JGI IMG/M metagenome (GOLD analysis project Ga0136614, IMG submission 106643) | Polar desert sand microbial communities from Dry Valleys, Antarctica - metaG UQ279 (21.06) | ecosystem: Environmental > Terrestrial > Soil > Desert | place: Antarctica: Dry Valley...
GAAAAGTCGCGCGCGCCGCTTCTCTCGTTGGAATCGCAAACTCCCGTGCGCGATTTCGACGTGCTCGCTTTCTCCGTTTCGTTTGAAACCGATTACCTCAATATGGCGCGCGTGCTGCGCATGAGCGGCGTGCCGCTGTGGAGCGAGCGTCGGACTGCGCACGATCCGCTTGTCGTGATGGGCGGCGCGGCGTCAACTTTGAACCCGGAGCCGGTCGCGGATTTTACCGACGTGATCGCCGTCGGCGAAGGCGAGATTCTCGCGCCGAAACTGATCGATCTGATCTTCGAGCATCGAGATTCAAAAGAGGAATTACTGCTTGCGCTCGCGCGCGTCGGGCGCGGCTTCTACGTGCCCGCATTCTACGATGTGACTTACAACGAAGACGGCACGATTGAGTCTTACACGCCGAATGTCCCCGGCGCGCCCTTGAAAGTCGGGCGTGCGGTGGCGGCCGAGAATCCGAAGGAAGGAAGCTTGCGCAGAGCGATGCGGCGCGGTGAGACGGATGTAGCGAACCGCTTGCGCGGGATGGATGTGTTTGCGCCGTCTTCATCGATCTGGGCGCCGGAAGCGGAGATGGGCGAAAGGTTTCTCGTTGAGATTTCGCGCGGCTGTTCGCAAGGCTGCCGCTTCTGCTGGGCGGGTTACAATTACTGGCCGCCGCGCGTCGTGCCTGCCCGCAACATTCTTGAAAAGGCGGCCGCGTGGCGCGGGCGAACCGACAAGATCGGACTCGTCTCAACGGCCGTCTGCGACCACCCGGAGATCGGTGAAATCTTGCAAGGGCTTCGCCAGATGGATTACCGCATCTCCGTCTCTTCCTTGCGCCTCGATCAAATTTCCGACGAGCTTTTAGACGCACTTGTTGATTCGGGTGACAACCAGATCGCGGTCGCGCCGGAAACCGGATCGGATCGTCTGCGCAAAGTTATTAACAAGAATTTGACGAACGATGAAATAGTTGACATCTGCGGGCGCATCTTTGATCGCGGCATGTTGACCGTCAAACTCTACATGATGGCGGGTCTGCCGACGGAAGAAGAGGAAGACTTGCAGGCGATGGTTGACCTCGTTGAGCGCATCAAAGATCGAATGATCAAAGCGGGCAAACGCTTCGGTCGTGTCGGTAAAATTATCCCCGCCTTGAACGGTTTTGTGCCGAAGCCGAACACGCCGTTTCAATGGGAGCCGATCTGCGAAGAGAAGGAACTAAAGCGCCGTCTGAAGTGGCTGTCGAAAGCGATGTCGCGCCTTCCGAATACGGAAGTGCGTATCATGTCCGCCCGCATCGCGCACGAACAAGCGTTGCTTTCGCTCGGCGACCGCACGGCCGCTAAATTCATCGAGACGGCGGAGCGCTTAAACGGCGATCTGCGTCAAGCAATGCGCGAAACCGGGTTTGACCACGAATTGCACACGGCGCGGCGACGCTCTTACGCGGAAGTGTTGCCTTGGGAAATTATTGATTCGGGAATGACGCGCGAATTTCTACAGCAGGAACACGAGCGAGCGCAAATCGCCAAGTCGTCTGCGCCGTGCCCGTCTGTTGATCAATGTACACGGTGCGGCGTGTGCCCGACGACCTGGTTGGCTGCTGCTCCATCAGGACTCATTCAGTTGCAAAGCGCGGCGAGTATTTGAAGCGGAAGCTTCCTAGCGATCAAAGCTGCCGTCTCGATTGCCCATCTGCCGGCTAGAGCCGCATAGCGATTCTAGCCATAATCACGAGACACACGCAGAACAACCTTCAGGTTGTCGTTCACCTTTCAGCTTCCGATGAAGTTGCCGCTCTTTGCCGTGTGATCGAATGTGTATTGGTAGGTGAAGCCGGGCAACAGCATGACGGGTTTGGTAAACTGAACGCGCGCTTCCATGCGACCGTTATTTGATATTGTGCTGATGTTGGTATCCGGCGGCAAGCCGTAGTCGTCCATGTTTAAACGAAGTTGATTCTCAACCCAACCGGCGCCTTTGTCCGTGCCGACGGCGGTCGCGGCGTTGACTGTCTGCTGCATATAAACCTTATACAACGAAGCTTGATAAGCGACGGGCACGTAATGGTATCCGGCGTAACAGGCCAACGTGATAAAGAAAAGGACGATCAGAAAGTTGAGGCGCGAGCCGCCGCGTTCACTTCCTATCTGAGCAGCGAAGTTTTTGAAAACTGTTCGGTGCATTTCAAGTTTTCTCCTTATCGCAGAGATTTAAGCGGCGGAATAATGACGCAGAGCCGCGCGTAGGCCGTCCCGCACCGTGCGCTTCGGCACCTCGCGCCCGTCAATAATGCGCGCCTTGCCGAGACGCTCAAGCAACACCCATTGAAGGCGTCCGCCCACGCGCTTCTTATCCGCTTTCAGAAAATCTATCACCGCGTCCTTGTCAACATTTGCAGGCGACGGCAAGCGACCCGCGAGATTAATCGTCTCACGCAATTCTTTCAACTCCGCGGCGTCCAACAACCCTAATCTCCGTGAGATTTCGCCCGCCGCGATCATGCCGTAGCCGACCGCCTCGCCGTGACGAAAACGCCGGTAGTTTGTCGCCGCTTCGAGCGCGTGCGCGAGAGTGTGTCCGAAGTTTAGGATGCGCCGCGATTTATGATCTTTTCGTTCAACCGTTTCACGTTCATCACCCCGCACGACGCCCGCTTTGAAGCGACAATGCGCTGCGATCAGCTTCGACAAACGCTCTTCATACGGCGGCGAATTTTTCTTCGCGCTCTCGTACCGTTCAAGGAAACGGCGCGTGTCATCGAAAAGTTTACGGTTTCCGACTGCGCCGTGTTTGATGCACTCGCACCATCCGGCGGTCATCTCGCGCGACGGTAGAGTACGCAGAGTCTCCGTGTCAACGAGCACAAGGCGTGGATGGTGAAAAGCCCCGACAAGGTTTTTGCCCGCCTCCGTGTTGACCCCCGTTTTCCCGCCGACGGAAGCATCAACTTGCGAGAGCAGCGTCGTCGGGACTTGTAGAAAAGCGATTCCGCGCAGGTAAGTGGCGGCGACGAATCCGGCCGTGTCGCCAGTGACTCCGCCGCCCAGAGCGACGACGGCATCAGTTCTTTCCAATCCGATCTCTGAAGAAAACTGCAAGGCGCGCCCGACCGTCCGAAGCGTCTTGAAACGTTCGCCGTCACCCATCAACCAGTGCGCGACATTGAACTTAGCCGCGCGTAAACTTTCAACCGCGCGCGCGCCGTATAAACCGAAAACGCGCGGATTAGATATAAGAAGTATGCGACGGGTTTGCGCGCCGAGCGCACGCCGCGCCGCGCTTCCTAAACGCTCAAGCGCGCCACCGGCAATTTCAATTTCGTATTGCGCCGCGATTCTTCCCGCGAGGCGCACGCGAACTCGCAGCACGCTTCACTCCTCGCTTAATGTTTTCGTTATCAACTCGATCAACGGATCGAAGTTTGTGAGTTCACCCGCGCCCGTGAGTTGCGCCAACTCTTCCACGCTGTAACGCGAAGCCGTGTTCCAGATGTCAATGAGTTCATCGCGCGCGCTGCTTGATGCCCACCAGCGCGAGCCGTGCCGCGTGCGCAAGTGTTCGCGCATCTGCGCGGCGAACAGGCGGGCACGCAGGCGGACGGTGCCAGTGTGTGGTTCTTCGTCAATCCAAAGGTAAGCTCCGCGCGGAATGTGAAACCCGCTCGCCTCCGACATAATTTGAGAGCGCTCATCCGCTTCTGTGGCTGAACCGTTTTGCATTTCTGTCCACTCGATCTGCAACTGAGCAGCGCAAGAGCGAAGATCGTGCAGTTCCACGAGGGCGAAGAAGCGCGCCACTTCGCTTGCCTGCGAAGGATGAAGATTTCCGAGATGTTCGGCAAGCCAGATTGCGTCGAGAAAGAAATAGCGGAACAGAGCGGCGTGACCTTCGCTCGTCGCCCTATCGGGAGCGTAGATGAATTCGGGATGGCGCGCGGACAGATCGCTTGATGTCCAACCGAAATACTGTGCGCGCGCGCCCTCGCTGATCGCTTCGGCGAAGTGATTCACGCCCGCCGCGCGGCTTATGATCAAGCGTATGTCGTCGGGCACGTTGACGGCGAAGGCGGCGGAAGGCGCATCGGGCAGCTCAGTCGTTTGTTCTTCAAGCTTGATGTTATTTCTTTGTCCCGCAGGGTTGATTCCTAAGTTGCTCATCGCCCTCTGATAGAGGGGCGCGGCGCGGTTCGCTCTAAAATAATCGTCGAACTGCGCACTTCGTCTGAAGTACAGCGCGTCCGCATACGTCGCTTCACCGATGACGACTCCGGGTAGATATTCGGCGAGCGCGCGGGCGAGTTCGCGGTAGTAAACGCTCGCGGTCTGCTCCAGCAACTCTTGCGACGCGGCAACTAAAGACTCGGGTTTTAAGTTTTCCGCATCGCGGCGCAGCGCGAGATATGAAGCGAAATCGAGGCGGCGCGCCGTCTCGTTGAGAATTTCATTGCAGGCGAGTTTGAGATCGTCGCAGGGGCGCAACGAGTCGAACAGGCGTGCGGCAAGTTCGCGGCGGTCGGCCGCGTCTGTTTCGAGAACGATTCGCGCCCTTACGCCGCTCGCGGGAATGCTCGCGCCCTTCCACTCGATGCGCGCCGCTTCAAGACAGCGCGTCAACTCGCTTTCGGTATCATGCGCTTCTCTTTTCGCGTAATGAATGCGCGCATCGGCGCACAGCTTTTGCAAACCTTCACGCTCAATTTCAAAAGCGGAAGCGTCTTTTAGTTTCTCTACAAGATCGCGGACGTGAGCGAGCGTGTGGAGGTCGGCGTAACGCTCGAAGATGTGTCGGAGGTTCGCCCGCGTGTCGTTCGATGTCGGGTGGTGTCCGTGCTGGCGGTATTGCTCTTCCTGAAGCGCCGAGTGAAACAGGGTGAACTCGCCGCGATAATCGCTAATGTTCATTTCGGACAGGGGCGGCAACGAAACTTTGCGGCGCGTCGGGAAACTTTTTGTATGCGCCGGGGCGTGTTAGTAAAGCTTTGACTGCGGTAAATTGTAGCACGAACGCGCGATGCCGGATGGAAAACCATCGGTCGAGGGACGGGCGAGCAAAAGAAAAGACGCGGCAAACTTGGGTGATTGCCGCGCCCTTTCCAATTCGTGGTTACTGTCCTCACCCCAGCAACCACTGAGACGGAGGATCCACCAACCGTCTCTCTTGCCCCGCAATATACATCGCAATGTTTATGCCACGCAAGTAAAATTTTATAAAAAGCGAAAACACTTGGCTTTTCTCAATATTTTCGGTGTTTATGTTGCGAAATGACGTGGCAAGCACAGTGTAAATTAGGGCGGCGCGTGTAAGACTTACATCGAGGATGGCGTAAGAGTTTCGCGGCGACGCGCTTTACGCTTCGCCGAGTTCGCCTCTAATAATGCCCGCCAGATCGTTTGCCAAGCGATTGATTTCATCCTTTTTTTCACCTTCGATCATCACGCGCGCAAGCGATTCGGTGCCGGAGTAGCGCAGCAGCAAGCGCCCGCGTCCCCCTAGTTGCTCTTCCGTCTTCTGCGCCGCCTGACGAACGCTTGGCACCTCGTCGAACGGCCTTTTCTCTTTGACCCGAACATTGACGAGCACTTGCGGGTAACTCACAAAACCTTCGACCAACTCATGCAGCGCGTGATTGGTTTCGCGGACGCGGCGGAGCAAATGCAGAGCGGTTCGTATCCCGTCGCCCGCCAGACTTTCGCGCGGGAAGATGATATGACCCGATTGCTCGCCGCCGAGCGAAGCATTCGTCTCGATCAACTTCTCCAGCACATACTTGTCACCCACGTCGGCGCGCAATAAGTTCCACCCGCGCGACTTCACAGCCAATTCAAGGCCAATGTTGCTCATCACGGTGGCGACAATCGTATTTCCCGCGAGCATGTTGCGCTCTGCCAACGCGCCCGCCAGCACCCACAGCGTCGCATCGCCGTCAACCGTTTCTCCCCGCCTGTCAACGAACAACGAGCGGTCGGCGTCGCCGTCGAAAGCCACGCCCAAGTCCGCCTTTTCTTTCACCACGCAGCGCTGCAAATGTTCGAGATGCAGCGAACCGCAATCGAGATTGATGTTGCGCCCATCCGGGCGATTGTTGATCGCAATGACCTGCGCGCCGAGTCGCTCAAACACCGCAGGCGCGTAATCTGTCGCCGCGCCGTTCGCGCAATCAACAACAAGCTTCAGATCATCAAGGCGAAGATTAGCGGACACCTCATCGGTAAGATAATCGAGATACCGGGCGCGCAAATCGGCGTCGCCCGCGATCTCTCCGCCGCTTTGCCGCGCTTGCGCTTGCGAAGTTGAAAGTTCTCCAGTAGAACGCTTTTCCGTCGCTTCATATATATCCTTTTCGATGCGGCGCTCGGTCGTTTCGTCGAGCTTGCGTTCAGTGTTGGTGAAAATTTTGATGCCGTTGTCGCGGTAAGGATTATGCGACGCGCTGATCACGATGCCTGCGCTTGCCTTGAGCGTGCGGGTGAGGAAGGCGACGCCCGGCGTCGTAATCACTCCCGCGCTTTCACACACCGCACCAGCTTCGCGCGCGCCCTCGATCAACGCCTCTTCGATCCAAAAGCCGGATTCGCGCGTGTCGCGCCCCACGATGATACGCGGCTGCGCGCCGGTTGCCTTTTCAATTAGCTGACGCGCGAGCGAGCGTCCCGTCGTTCGTATTGTTTCCACGTCGAGCGGAAAGCGACCGGCTTCGCCGCGCATTCCGTCCGTGCCGAAAAGTTTTTTCATGTGAATTTTTTGAAGTGATGAAATGAAGAAAGCTTATGGACTGATCGTGAACCTTGCGGGTTCGGTGGAAAGCAAATCAACTTGCCGGTCCATGCCCGGCGGCAATTCCAAACGCGGCGTTATGCGGCCGTCGTCGCCCATTTCTAAAATTATACTCAAGCTTTCCGCAAGCAAAGATTCGATCAGGGAAGCAGGCGCACGAACTAAAATGTTTGCCTTACTTGGCTGCGCTTCCGTCTCGCCGTTAGCGGCGCGCACTGAGACGTTCGCAATGCGTTTCTCTACACGGCGCTCGCCGATTTCGACGCTCACGCTCACAACCGGCGTGAGCGGCACGATCTTTTGGTCGATGATGTCAACGGACGTTTGCGCGTTGGTAAAAGTTTGCGTCGCGCCGTCGAGCGGAATCGTCTCGGTCGGGGCGCGCCCCAAAGCGAGCACATGGCTTTCGGGGCCGCGCACGCTAATCTTCTGCGGAACGATTTGCACGCCGCGCACTTCATAGCCTTCCGCAGGTTGCCCTTCCAGTCGCGCCTCAACTTCCACTTCGCGCTCGACGCTGCGCTCGATACGGAGCGCAACGCTCGCCGGTTCGATGCGCTCAATGACCACTCCTTCCGGCAACTCCATCGTTACTGCCTCGCGCGTCAAGCGCGCAACGCGCTCGCCGGGCTTCAACCTGCGAACGTCAAAGCTCGCCACAAGATCGCGCACGCTAATCTCGTCGAGCGCGCGCTTCGCGCCCGAAAGCGTCACGTCAATTTCGTCCGGCGCGTCGTTACTAATCTCCAGATCGGGCGGCAACAGAAACCTCAGTTGAACTCCGCGCAGACGAATCGTGGCGGGAGCGCGCTGCCCCGTCACGCCGAACCACAAACCGAGCGTGATGGCGAGCGCGAGCAACTTCAGACTCCAATCGCGTAGCAAAAAATCGCGCAGCCAACCCCGCGCGACCGAAGCGAGGTCGCCACCGGAACGATCACTGGCTCTGCGAAAATTCATCATTGAAAGATGGTCAATTAGCTTTCAGCAGTCAGCGAAGCAATCCTGTCTTTAATCCGACTGGTGAAAGCTGACTACTGACTTCCGCTTCATGTTGAAACAACTTCGTTGGTTTCCGCTTCAGGCAGTGAGTTCTTTTCTTCACGTCTCTGGCGCGCATGAGATTCGAGCGCGGTCGAGATGAGCGTGCGCAGTTGCGTGGCGTCGAGTCCGCGTTTGATGCGACCGTTGCGCACGAAAGAAATGAGTCCCGTTTCCTCCGAGACGACGACGGCCACGGCGTCCGTGTCTTCCGTGATGCCGATGGCGGCGCGGTGGCGTGTGCCTAAATCTTTCGAGAGCAGCGGATTCAAAGTGAGAGGCAGAAAGCATGAGGCGGCGGCGACGCGGTGGTTGCGCACGACAACCGCGCCGTCGTGCAGCGGCGTCGTCGGATTAAAGATCGTAACTAACAGATCGTAGCTGAGTTCGGCGTCGAGGCGAACGCCGCCGTCAATCACGTTTTTCAATCCGACGCTGCGCTCAATGACGACGAGCGCGCCTGTCTTCGTCGAAGCGAGCGATGAAGCAGCCAACACGATCTCGTCGTAAACGCCTTCGCCGAATTGCCCGCGTTGAGGCCGCGCGAACGGCATTCGGATGCGATTGCCGAAGGTGATAAGCGCCTGTCTGATCTCGTTCTGGAAAAGCACGATCACGAGCACGCCGATGTAGAGGAGCGCGCCGCGCAACACGAATTCGAGCGTCGCCAAGCTTTGCTTCACCGCCAGCCAGTAGAGCAGCGCGAAGGCGAGGATGCCTGCGGCCATCGGCACGGCGCGCGTGCCGCGCACGAGCTTGAGCACAGTGTAGACGAGCACAAAGACGAGCACGATGTCCGCGATGTTGCGCGGCTCAACGAGTCGTCCGAGGTATTCGCCATACACTTGTAGCAGAAGCATCGTCAAATCTTTTGAACCCCGAATGCTTTATGCAAAACCCTGACGCATCACTTCTTTCGGAGAAGCTCGGCGCGGCACGCTGAAACCTGTCTTGTCTTAAAGGGGGAAGCCCGCGCGGTTTGAAGAAACGCTTCACTCGGCTCCGGCACGGAAAGCGGGCACGAACGTCTAAAATACTTCTACCAACGCTCTACGGATAAGTTACAAATGTCCTTACGTCTCCGCACGGATTATGCGCCATGTGCGCCGCGCAAGGCAATAGCAAGACGCGGAAACAAACCTGTTTGAACCATTTTGTCTGCTAGGCAGGGGACGTTTTATAGAAATTTCTGAGAAACGATGTGGAGAAATTAGAACAAGTTATTCATAGAGCTAATTAAGAAAGCCGAGCCTACTATGAATGTAGTCAAACCGATGATTAGGATAACGCCCCAAAGTAGTTTGTCAGCTTCCCTGTTAGCTAGTGGTCGCAGCTGTTTCAATATACGAGAGTGAGCGCGCTTATTAGCAGCAAGCAAAAGGCATAGCCCGCTTACCCCTAAGAACCCAAAGCCCTGTAGAAGTCATTCAATCTCAGTCCAAAGTTTCGGTTCAGCGCTTAGTCCGTACACGAGCTTTCATTTTTGTGCATCCTCAACAATCTTCGATTTCATGTTAAACCTTCTTCCACCACCAGCGACCCCGTGCGCTTCTCGCGCCGCAGTTTCACAACGGCCGTCAGCACCAGATAAAGCGCGAGCAGGATAAGCGCGGCGGACGCAAGGGCGTTGACCATCTCAATATCAAACCCTTGCGAGGCGCGGAGATTGGAGACAACGAGCCGCGCCAAGGCGTAAAAAGTTAGGATGAGCACAAAGAGCATCGGCAAGAGAGTAAACGCGATGCGGCGGCGCGCTTGGTAAAGCCAGACGGTGATCGAAAGCAAAGTGAGCGCGGCGAGGAGTTGATTCGACGCACCGAAGAGCGTCCAGAATTTTACCCACGATCCTTGGGGCGCGATGAGGGCGAAGTAGATGGGCAGCGCAATCGTCAGCAGCGTTCCCGCAATCGCCCCGCCGCGCGTGCGCCAATTGAAAAGCTCCTGCACGATGTAGCGCCCCAATCGCGTGCAAACGTCGAGCGTGTCGAAGACGAAAGTCGAGAAAGCCATCGCGCCGAATGTGATGGCGAACGCGCGATTGTCTCGCCCGATGATAAGGGTTAAGAATTCGCCGATGCCGTTACCATAGATCGTGCCCGGCGCTTTACCCTGAAGTGCGGGCGTTGCGACGATCATTACCGTCACCAAAGCGATCAACGCGACGAAGCCCTCCGCGAGCATCGCGCCATAACCGATGGGTTTGATGTGCGATTCACGGTCAACCTGCTTCGAGGTTGTACCCGAACAGACGAGGCCGTGAAAGCCGCTGCACGCCCCGCACGCGATGGTGACGAAGAGAAACGGAAAGAGCGCGCCCGTCATGCCGCCTGCGTTCCACGTCTTAAACGCCGGTTGCTGCACGGTGTAGCCGCCAAAGAAAATCCCGACGCAACCCAATGCGAGTGCCGTGTAAAGAATAAACCCGCCGAGATAACCACGCGGCTGCAAGAGCGCCCACACTGGAACGACCGACGCGACGCAGCAGTAAGCGAGAATCAAAAGTCCCCACGTGCGATGATCGAGCACCAGCAGATTCGAGATGTGCGTTCCCATCCACGCGAGCGCGAAAGTCGCGGGCACGAAGATTACAGTCGTCAACCACAACGGCGGCTTCAAATATCGTTCAACCAATCCAAGCACAACGGACAGCAGCAGATACATTACGCTTGCCGCCGCCACCGCGCCGCCCGGATTAAACGCGCCCGCGCTTCCACGCAACTCCTCCGTCCCCGCAACGAAGCTTCCGGCCGTAATATCTGCGAAAGCGACAATCACATAGACGAGCGCGATCCAGATAAAGCCCATCATCGCTATCCCAGCGCGATTGCCCAGATGCTCGCGCGTGATCTCGGCGATTGATTTCGCTTCGTGCCGCACCGAAGCGGCGAGGCTCGAAAAATCGTGCACCGCGCCGATCAATACAACGCCTAAGCCGATCCACAGAAGACACGGCAGCCAACCAAAAACTTGACACGCGATGATGGGGCCTGCAATCGGCCCTGCCGCCGCAATCGCCGAGAAGTGTTGCGCGAAAAGATAAAAGGGGCGCGTCGGGACAAAATCAACTCCGTCGTTGACCGTGTTCGCCGGAGTCGCCCGCGTGTCGTCAATTGCAAACTGCCGCGCCACCCAACCGCCGTAGAGACGGTAAGCGACGACGAGCAGCGTCATAAACAGAAGCGCAAGCAGCGCGAGATTCATCCTTGAACCTCAAAAGTGAATCGCTAGAAGTTGGAAGCGCAGCGGCGACACACGGCTCACCAAGAAAGTTAAGTGTCTTATTCAGGCGCGAAAACTTGCGTGCCCGCCGTGCCGGACGTTTCGCGCTGAACACCGTACTTCTACCACGCGGCGGAAGCGCGTCGCAACCAGAAAACTCGCGGTGAAAGCGCACGATTTCAATTGCATCGAACGACGAAGTTGACGCGGCGGCAAACCGGCTACACGCAACGTGAGGGCAAACACACAACGAATTTAACAAAGTCGCTGCCCGCGCCCTCACGTCCAATGACTTATAGGTTGTCGCGGGTCATCTTTGCTGCATGATGTGCGGCGAAGATGGGACATGCCGGGCAGGTGTGACGACTCTCCAATGAACGGCGGTTGCGACGCCTGTAACAAGCGTGCCGCACAC
>Ga0136614_10002504_pt1 | contig 11441 bp, 10 predicted proteins | sample AntDrymUQ2792106_2_FD_106643 | JGI IMG/M metagenome (GOLD analysis project Ga0136614, IMG submission 106643) | Polar desert sand microbial communities from Dry Valleys, Antarctica - metaG UQ279 (21.06) | ecosystem: Environmental > Terrestrial > Soil > Desert | place: Antarctica: Dry Valley...
GGACCCCGCTCGTCGGGGATGCGATGCTTCGGGTGATAGACACCTTCGTTCCCCCGGACGCACTCATAGCCGGGCGCGCGCGAGCCGGCCCGCTCGAGGGCCTCGTCATGCACATGTACCCGCATGCGCTTGATATGGCGATCGGGCGGCATGAGCCGCTGGTCGTTGATCTGATCCGCCGCCATCTGTCCGAAGGTGACCTCGCCTTCGACATAGGCGCGAACGTCGGATACTTCACCCTGCTGATGGCTCGATGCGTGGGCACGAGTGGCCACGTCGTCGCCTTTGAACCGGACCCGCTCGTTGGTGAGTACCTTCGACGCAACGTTGCAAGGAATCAAGGCCACATTGCGGCCTCTATCGATGCCATCACCATGGCGATCGCCGGTTCCTCTGGAACCAGGCCTTTCATGCCTGGTTCAAGGCTAAGCAGGGGCAAGCTCGGGTCGGAGTCCGGACCTGTCACCGTCAGCGCAATGACGCTAGGAGATGCAGTCGATCGTTATGGGTCTCCACGACTTATCAAGTTCGATGTGGAAGGCGCCGAATCCGAGGTACTGGAAGGCGCTCTCGAAAGTCTGGCGACGCTCGATTCGACGATCATCATAGAAGCGCATTCACAGCGACTTGAGCAAAGGTGTCTTCGGCTTCTTAGGGAGTCTGGATTCCATTGTGAGCGGTTGCTCCAGCCCGGAACGAAGGAGACCTACATCCTGGCGACCAAATAGCGGTCCGTCACAGCAACTCGGCAAGAAGTCGCGCTGCGCGGGCCGCCCCGTCCGTATCCACCGCGAGAGGAGTCGGGTCGTTGCCGATCTCGCCGGCTATCGCCTCGGCGATGACATCGGGGGTTGCGGTGTCGAAGTCCATCCGCCGGCCGGACCCATACCGATCGAGGCGATGCCGGACGTGGAAGTTCTGCTCGAAGTGGTGCCGGAGAGGGAAGTAGAGGAACGGTCGCTTGTTCGCCGTCAGCTCCATCGAAGTGGTGAGGCCTCCCTGCACGACGGCGAGATCGCAGACCGCGAGGTGGCGGTAGAGGTTGTGAACGTAGGGTCGGATCTCCAGGCCCTTGGTCTGCGGCAATGTGGCGGGATCGATCCGCGGTCCGGCGACCACGATCATCCGAAGCTCCGGAACCTGTGCCTTCGCCGCGGGGTAAGCCCGGATCACCCTGCGAAGCAGATGCTCTCCAACACCCGAGCCACCCACCGTCACGATGCATACCTTTTCATCGGGGAGATACCCGAGCTCGTGTCGGATCGCCTCCGTGTCGGCGAACGATTCGGGCCCGAAACCCGTGATGTATCCGGAGAAGTTGTAGTGCTCCTCGGTCCACTCGCGGATCGAGGGCAACCCGGGGCCGAACTCGGCCGGCACGACGTCCTCGGGCTCCCCGACGAAGATCGCTCGGTCCCGGATCCGCGGATACCGGGCGATGTGCTCGATCATCTCGGCATTGTAGTCGCTGGTCAGAGACACCTCATGGTCGCCTCCGTCCGGCATCGGCAACCAACCGACGAAGTCCGTGAGCCACGCGTAAGCCGCGCGCTTCCGCTCTGGGTTCTCGTGAAGGTAGTAATCCACCTCCCACGCTTCGTCTCCGATCCACAGGTCGTAAGACTCGTCGGTGACGACATCGTGAAAGAGCATGAAGTTCGCGACCAGGATCTCGTCCATGTTCCGCCACGCCTGGAAGCAATGCAGATCGTGCTCGGCGGATTCGCTCTCGATGTGCCTCGACTCGTTCGCAAGGTACCTGCTTGCGGGATGGATCGTCTCGCCCTCCTGCTCGAGAACGCGGGTCACTGGATCCTGTGCAAGCCATTGGACATCCAGATCGGGAACCAGCTTTTTGAGCTCCTTGGAGATCGCCACATCGCGTTGCGCATGACCCAGTCCGATCGGGGAGCACACGAACAGGGCGCGCGACCTCCTGCTCTTGCCCCGCACCCAGGTGCCGGAGCGCCGATCGGGCCCATCCACGAACTCCTTGATAAGGAGGTTCATCTTCACCGGATCGCGGGCATGAGGACCGTGACCGGCCCCCTCCAGAGTTACCAGGGTTCCCCCCGTGGCCTGGGCGAGCGCTTCACCGCGTTGGTGCGGGATGATCGCGTCGTCCGAGCCATGGATGACGAGGACGGGACACCGGACGCGAGCACAGAGATCGACGCATCGGTCCCTGGTGAATCTGGGAGCTCTCTCCCCGATGACCAGGTCCTCGCCTGTCGTCTCGAGCCCCCACCCGATGCAATCCTCGATCTGCTTCGTCGAGTGTGGCTCGGTGAACATCTGGGAGAAGAAGAACTCGAGGAAGTCGCGGTAGTTCGTGACCCAGTAGTGGGCGTTGTACTTGGCCCACCCTTCATAGGAGTCGAGCTCCGTCCAGAATCCCTCCTTCCCTCCGGCGCGCTTCGGCGAGGGCGGGGCGAGAGGCACGGCGGGCGCTATGAACAGGGCACCCTCGACACGATCGGGATGTTCGGCCGCCAGCACGAGAGCGCGTAGTGCCCCCTTGGAGAGGGACACAAGCATCGCCTTCTCCGTACCCGTTTCGTCCATCACCGCGATCGCGTCCGCCGCGAACTCGCTTTCGTCATAGGCGAGAGGGTCCTTGGGACGGTCTGACCGGCCGTTCTCGCGCGGATCGAAGGTCACGACGCGGTGGTGCCGGGCGAGGAAGGGGATCTGAGCCTTCCAGTGACGCGAGGGGATGATCGACCACGTCGGAAGGAGCAGGATGGTCGGACCCCCGTCGCCGTAGACCTCGTAGAAGATCTTGATGCCGGCCCGATCGATGTAGCCGTCGGCGTCGGGATATCGAGCTCTCACGACCTCACCCCAACGTCCAGCGTCTGCAACCAGGAGTCGATAGCCGCCAACAGTTCCCGGTGACCCGTGGAGACACCGGAGTGGCGTTCCAAGATCATCCCGAGGTTGAAGGTCGCGACGAGCGAAACTATCGCCTCGACAGGAAAGGTGTCCGTGTCGATGTCGTACGCCTCAACAGCCCCCTGGATCGCTTCGGTAACAACGGCACGCCACTCCTCATCGACGTGCACCACGCGATCGCGCAACGCCGGCTTGTTCCACGCGAGCGCCTGTAGCTCGAGCCACACCTTCTGGTACCCCGATTCCAGGTCCTCGTCGAGGTATGACATTGCGGTCCGCCACTTCTCGAGGAACGGAACGTCCCGCGCGTACATCGCCCGCTGACGAGCTATCAACCGCTCCGTGAACCGTTCGAGGACCTGAGCAAAGAGCTCGTCCATCGAGCCGAAGTAATAGTGGACGAGGCCGTGGTTGACGCCAGCCTCCTCCGCCAGGCGGCGGGTGCTGATCTCCGCGTAGCCGGTCGAGATCAGCAGGCGCTCCGCCGCATCCAGAAGAGCGGCCCTCGCTTCGATCTTGGCAGCGGTATCGCTCATCCTATCGTCTTAGACGTATGACTAATACGCTTGACTAAACACCAGACCGGCGGGGCCTGTCAAGCTCCCGGAATCCGCCTGAGCCTGTGATGCGGGATGACGAGAGCCCGAACCCGGGCACTGGAGTACCTCAGAGCGCCTCGAGGAGCTCCTTCAATCGGATCAGATCCTGTTGGTTGGCGCGGCGCATAGCGCTCTTCATCACCGGCGCGGCTACCTTCGAGAAGCCCGATGGGATACCGCGGTTGCGAAGGGACATCTTCGTGCCGTTGCGGGGCGAGTCGGCCCAGGAGTAGGTCGTCTCCATGGGGAACGGACCTTCTGAGGTCGCCATCACGAAGCGTTCGCCGGCGATCATGTCTTTCACCTCGTAGGTGTATGCGATCGTGCGGCCCAGGAACTGAGCCTCGAACGCGATCCTGCTACCGACCTGGAGTGGCTTCGCCGACTTCCAGTCAACCCGCTTGATGTTGCGATACCAGATCGTCGCGTTGTCGGGGTTGGCCGCGAAGGCAGCGACCTCGAGTCGCGGATGTTCGATCTCGATCTCAGTTTGGACATCGATCTCCATCAATGTGCAGCCACATTATCGAGGTGCGGAACCGTCGCACAAGGGGGGATTGAGATTCTTCGATCCAACATTAGCTCGCTTTATCTCGTGAAAGTCTTGGGGAAGCGGTGGCGTGTTTGCGAGCTGGTAGTCGAGGAACTGCTCGGGATCCAACTGAAGGGCTTGGTTCGTGCGACGCTCGCGGCCGATCGTCGAGATCGTCTTGCCATCCATACCGCGTCCGCAGGTGGATCCGGCGTAGTGGCCGGGGTAGATCTCGACGTCGTCTCGAAGAGACAAGAGGGTCTGCAGAGACTCGTACAGCCCCTTGGCGCGTGAGCGAAGCTCCGCTTCCTCTACGTCGATCAAGGAAAGATCGACCCTTCCGACATCACCGACGAAGAGAGTATCGCCCGTGAGAACGAACCAATCGTCGAAGAAGAGACTGACGTGCTCGGGCGTGTGCCCGGAGGTGTGGATCACGCGCGCATTCCGGTTCCCCACATCGAGGACATCACCGTCGTTCAACGGCGCGAAGTCGAAACTGACCTCGGCGCCACTGCCCAGGTACAAAGAAGCGTTGGCTGCCCCCGCTAGTTCGCGCGCTGCAGACTCGTGATCGGCGTGGACATGGGTGTCGATGACGTGACTGATCACCATCGCGTTGCCCTCGACCTCGTCGATATAGCGCTGCGGATCACCTTGCGGGTCGACCACCGCGGATAGACCGAGACTCGGGCACCCGACTATGTAGGAGGCGCAGGATCGATCGTGGTGTAACACCTGACGGAAGTACATAGCTTCCATTCTTCCCAGGTTCAACCCTTGTTGTCAAGAACTTTCTTGAATACTATAGAAGCATGGAAGAAACAGCGGCCCCTGTCCGGCCCATCTCGTTAGGGATCGGGGCCAACCTCGCTCAGTTCGCCCTTCTGGTTGGGGTGAACGGGCTGGTCGGAGCGCTTGTGGGCCAAGAACGCTCACTCGTGCCGCTCCTGGGGGAACGAGTCTTCGCGGTCGGCTCGTCCACTGCGCTGATGCTCTTCATCGTCAGCTTCGGGATCGCCAAGGCAGCGGCCAACCTCGCCGCCGGCTACTTCGCCGATCGCATCGGACGGAGGAAGGTGCTCCTCGTCGGATGGGCCTTTGGAGTTCCCGTCCCACTCGCGTTGATGCTTGCCCCCGGCTGGGGTTGGGTCATCGCAGCCAACGTCCTGCTTGGGATCAACCAGGGACTGGCGTGGTCTTCGACCGTCGTGATGAAGATCGACCTCGCGGGTCCGCGGCAGCGGGGCCTGGCAATGGGCCTGAACGAGTTCGCCGGATACCTCGCTGTGGCGATCTCCGCAATCGCTACAGGATGGCTTGCTTCGCGCTACGGGTTGCGCCCGGAACCGTTGTTCCTCGGTCTGGCGATCGCGGGCCTTGGGCTCGGCCTTTCGGTGCTATTCGTGAAGGAAACAGCAGGCCACATGGAGCTCGAGAAAGGATCGAGCGTCGGAAAGAGCTTCTCCGAAGTCGCGGCGCTGGCGAGCTTCAGGCATCGGGGTCTCGCCTCGGTGTCCCGCACCGGTCTCGTCAACAATGCCAACGACGCCCTCGCCTGGGGGCTGCTTCCCGTCCTGATGCTCGCTCAGGGCCTGAGCACCTTTCAGATCGGAACGATCGCCGCCGTCTATCCCGCGGTCTGGGGCATCGCGCAGTTAGCCACCGGTGCGTGGAGCGACCGGGTCGGGCGGCGGCTGCCGGTCGCTATCGGGATGTGGACCCAGGCCGTGGCGTTGTTGTGGTTCTGGGCCGCCGACGGGTTCTCACAGATGGTCGGCGCCGCGATCTTGCTCGGGTGTGGAACCGCGCTCACCTATCCCGCGCTCCTGGCGGCGGTCGGAGATCTGGCGGCACCGTCATGGCGCGCCTCCGCGGTCGGCGTCTATCGCACATGGCGCGACGGAGGCTACGTCGTCGGCGCCCTCACGGCCGGGGTCCTGGCCGATCTCTTCAGTCCGGGGACGGCCCTCGTGGCCGTGGCGGGCGCAACGGCGCTGTCGGGTCTCGACGCGTGGGCCAATCTCGGTTCTTCAAGTGAAGACTTGAATACTCTAGGATGAGGATCATGGCAGAGAGAGCCGCCAAAGAAGCGCTGTTCGACGAGTTCGCCCGGGTGGCAAAGGCCCTGGCGAGTGGGAGACGTGCGGAGGTCATCGACTTGCTGGCCAACGGTGAGCGTAGCGTCGAGAGCATCGCGAACGAGAACAAGATGTCGGTCGCGAACGCGAGCCAGCACCTACAGATCCTGCGTCGAGCCGGTCTCGTCTCTTCCCGGCGGGAGGGAACCTCGATCTTCTATCGTCTCGCCTCTCCCGACGTTGTCTCGTTGTGGCGCTCGTTGCAAGGTGTTGCCAGCGACAGGGTCGCGGAGGTCGATCGTCTCGGGCGCGCCTACATCGGCGAGCTCAACGGCATAGAGCTGTGGACCAAAGAAGAGCTCTCCAAGCGACTTCGGCGCAAGAACGACGTGTTGGTTCTCGATGTACGGCCCGCCGAGGAGTACGCAGCGGGTCACCTTCCCGGCGCGGTGTCGATCCCGGTCGCCGAGCTGAAGAGGCGGCTCAAGGAGCTCCCCAAGAACAAGGAGATCGTGGCCTATTGCCGCGGCTCCTTCTGCGCCTTTGCGCCCGAAGCCGCACGCTACCTGGATAAGAAGGGGTTCCGAACGCGCGTCTTGGATGCGGGTCTCCCCGACTGGGAGGCCGCGGGTCTTCCTGTGGAGGCCTAGCTCGAGTCCATACGGTTTCGGTAGCCCATGACTACAGTGCAGCCTCGGCCGCACCGGCCGCCCTTAGCATCTCGTGAAGAGCCGGGTTAGCAACGCCACTCGCCAGCACGCGGGCCGCATCCAAGGCCTTCTCCTCGCCAAGCCGATACCGGTGGACATAGGCCTTCGCCACGTACTCGCGCATTCCGGTGGACGCTGCCCGCTGTTCGAGCTCGTCCACGAACCGACTCGCCCCCTCGAAACCTTGGGCGATCGCAACCTCACACAGAGCGTCCTGGCAATATGCCTCGACCCAGATGTACGCGTCGGCGATCCTGACGCATCGGGTGCGGGCGTCGTCCAGCCAGTCGATGGCTTCCTCCGGATCCCCACGCAGCGACTTCACAAGACCGATGCCGCGAGCCGCCATGCCCTCCCAACAGGGATCTGCGAAGTGGCAGCCGAGCGTGAAAGCGTGTTGATAGAGATCGGCCGCTTCGTCGACATCGCCATCGGCGAGCATGCAGTCGCCGAGCAGGGCTTCGGGCCACGCTACGAACGACGTCCAGCCTTCCTGCTCCGCCAGCTCCTTGGAACGGAGCATTGTCTCGCGCGCCTCGCTCACCGCACCCGTGAGCAACTGTGCCCGTCCCAGGAAGGCGGATGCGAAGGAGATCTGTTTCGCGACCGCGGCTTCGTCAGCGAGCGCGATCGCCTTCTCGAGCTCTACGAACGCGTCGGGGTAGTGCGCCGTATCGGACCAGCAAGCGCCCAGAACCGTCCGGATCGCGGCCTCTTCAGCGATGTCGTCGTCAACAGCTTCCAGAGCCTGGTCGAGCCATCCGCGTGCACGGTCGTACCGGCCGGCGAGCAGCTCGACGTAGCCGAGCTCACGTCTAGCTCCGGCCACAAGGTTGGCGAGACCGGCTTTCGACGCGACGTCGATCGCCTGGTGCAGTACGACGGACCCTTCCATATCTCTCCCGCGCGGCGTGTGGATGAGAGACGACCCGAGTGCGAACAGCGCTTGAGCCTCCAGAGCGGAGTCCCCAACAACCTGTGCTTCCGTCGCTGCTTGTCGGAGGGACTCGAGTCCCGCGTCGACGGCCCCTGCGGCCACTGCGGCGCGGCCGGCATCCAGCTGCGCTCGAGCAGCGGAGCTGCCGCCCAGCGAGGATGCGGACGACGCCACCGGCACGCTGACCGCGTTGGCGACATCGGGGCCGGGCTCTACACCCAGCTCCTTCATCAGCAGAGCGCGGGTCGCCTCGAGCTGCGAGCGAGCCCCCCTTCGATCACCGGATGCGGCGAGGCTTCTGATCAGCAGCGCCTGGTAAGACTCGTCGAGCGGATCGATCTCAACGAGCTTGCGAGCGAGCTTGATGGCGTCCTCAGGGGCTCCGGCGGCGATCCGTCCCAGTGCCGCCTCTCGCATCACGCTGGCGCTTGCGTTGGCGAGATGTCTCCGCTCCGTTAGAAGCCACGTTTCGAACGACGGCAGCTTAGGGAAGCTGAGGCCCTCGAGGAGGGTGCCCCCGATCGTTCCGATCGACATGGCCTGGCGCCACGTTCCTTTGGTGATCCCTTCGACGTCTACTTCCGTTCCCGGCGGAAGCGAAAGCGCGATGGGCTCCCCGCGCAGTATGTCCTTGACCCCGAGGAGCCGTCTGAGCTCAGCGAGATTCCATCGCAGTGCCCCCAGAGGATCGTCGGCGTCGGCGAACAGAAGTGATGCGGACGCTCGCGGGATACCGGCGTGTCCGAACGGATCAGGAACGCAAGGAGCGCCCATACCTTCTTACCCTTGGGGGAAGGTGTGGGCACTCCGTCTCGCTGGACGTCCGGAGCGCCCAACAGGTTGATCGTCAGTTTCGCCACTGTGTCTCGATTATCTAACGCTTAGCGTGCGCCCGTGTAGGCCCTCATCTCGTCGGTGGAGGATCCGAGCTGCCCCCGCTGTGCCCACCGCTTCGCTGCTGCGGCGATCTTCGTCACGAAACCACGCTGCCTCCACCCACTGAAGGTGCTGATCCGAAGCGTCTCTACCTTGGCTGCCATCTCTCTCTCCCTTCGTAGTGCTCTCCGATAGATGCAGCATCCGGGGCACCCGTGTGAAAGGACGTGTGAAGAAAAAGATGGTTAAGGGAATCTTGGTTTCCAGATAGCCGGACGCCCTCGTCGTACAGGCGGCCGGCGTAATCAGGGATTCGCCGCGGCGCTTCGCAGGATCGCGTCGACCGACACCTCGACGTCCTCGGTCGTCGTCGACCAGTTCGAGATCGAGATACGCATCACGTCGGATCCCTTCCACTTGCTTCCGCTGAGCCAGCAGGAACCGTCCTCCTGGACCGCCTTGATCACGCGGCGGGTGCGGTCGTCGTGGTCTCCGTTCTCGGCCATGAAGCGGACGAGGACCTGGTTGATCACGATCTCGTTCAGGATCTCGATGCCGGGCTCCGCGCCGAGGCGCTCGGCGAAAAGCCGGGCATGTGCGCGGCATCGATCGATCATCTCCCCCACGCCGGACCTGCCCAACGCGCGCAGCGTCACGTAGACGCCGAAGCCGCGGGCGCGCCTCGAGAACTCGGGGTTCCAGTCCATCGGATCCCGCTCCCGCTCGTCCGCCGCATGGACGAGGTAATCGGCGTGCACGCTCATCGCCGCCTTGTGCGACTCGGGATGCGCGCAGAAGACCAAGCCGGAGTCGTACGGAACGTTCAGCCACTTGTGCGCATCCGTTGCCCACGAGTCCGCCCCGTCGAGGCCCGTGACCAGATCGCGGCACCCGGGCGAGGCGGCGGCCCACAGACCGACGGCGCCGTCCACATGCACCCATGCCTTCGCGGCGTGCGCCACGTCGCACACCTCGTCGAAACGATCGAACGCGCCGGAGTTGATGTTGCCCGCCTCGGCCGTGACGATCGTCGGGCCACTGCCTTCCTCCAGCGCGGTCTGCAATGCGTCGAGTCTCATCCGAGACTGGCCGTCCGTCTCGACGAGTCGTAGTGAGTCGGTGCCGAGCCCCAAGTAGCGGAGCGCCCGGCCGATGGTTGCGTGTCGCTCCTCGCTCGCGATCACTCGAAGGGCCGGCGCTCCTTGCAACCCGCTCGCCTGCACGTCCCAGCCCTCTTGCGCGAGCACGTGGTGGCGTGCCGCGGCGAGGCCGGTGAAGTTGGCCATCTGGCCCCCCGTAACGAAGCCGAACGAGCAGTGGTCCGGCAACCCGAGCAGCTCGAGCAGCCACCTCCCCGCTACCTCTTCGGCGACGGTTGCCGCTGGTGCCGCGACATAGAGACCGGCGTTCTGGTCCCATGTCGACGCCAGCCATTCGGCAGCTACCGCCTCGGGCAGCGCTCCGCCGATCACGAACCCGAAGAAGCGGGGACCGGCTGTCGCCATCAGCCCCGGCTCGGCTGCCTCGATCAGCTCGTTGATGATCGTCTCGGAGTCGGCACCTCGCTCCGGAAGCGGGCCGCCGAACGCCTCCCGCAGCTCTTCGACGGTTGCGGTCGGCGAGACCCTGCGCTTGCCGAGCGCGGAGAGGAATTCGACCGAATAGGACGCGACGTGCTCGAAGATCCTGGTGTTCACCTGTTGGCGCCTTTCCCGTCCTCCGCGACCTCATTGTGGACGAAAAAGCCAGGACGAACAATGCGCAACTATGGCCTGACACCTGATTCCAGCGCCGACTATGAACTTCAAAGAGACTCGAACGCTTCCCGCGCGAGCTCGAGGGCGCGCCCAGCATCCGCGCCGAGCTGGCGCGCTTGAATAGCGAAGGCTCGCGCCGCTTGTGCAAGGTCCTCGTCGGTCTCGCTGTTGCGCGTCCGCCTCGACTCGGTGACGAAGGTCCCGTGGCAGCCGCGCGTGGCACCGATGAGGCCTTCCGCCTCGAGCTCCCGGTACGCCCGGGCGACGGTGCCTGTAGCCAACCCGAGGTCCTTGGAGAGCTGCCGGATCGCCGGAAGTCTGCTGCCGGGCGCCATAACCCGAGTGGTGATCATCGTGGCGACCTGGGTGCGGATCTGCTCGTAAGGGGGCAGCGGCGACGCGGCGTCGATCTCGAGGATCATGCTGCCGACTGGGAGGGGAGCGCTCAACACGATGGCCGTGTGGTTTGGTCAGGTCGAGCCAGAAGCACACAGCCGAGAAGTACAGCAGCGCGGACATCAAGGCCAGCGCCCACCCCGCCGCCCCGTCGAGAGCTGTGAAGACGCTCACCTGCGACCCGACGACGGTAAAGAGGAGGCCCACGCCCGCTCCGGAAAGCGAGTGCACCGAAAGTGATCGGATGGCATCGTTCACTGCCAGAAGATCGGCGGCGACTGCAGGTTGGCGGCGAGACACGATCAGGCGCTGAAGGGACTTGATAACGATCCAGACGCCGACGCCCGCCGCTCCATAGAACGCTTATGTCCGCAGCTCGGGTTGGGGGATGTCGATATTAGGAAAGGGAGCCACACGAGATACCTGCGCAGAGCCTCGCGGCTGTCGGGAGTGAGAGCGAGCCCCGCCGACTTCGCCCTCCGGTCTACCTGCCCCGGATGCGACCTCAGTCCGTGAAGACGGACGGCAACTCCGGCGTACTTGCATCAGAGTCGAACCACCGGTAGCACGTTGAACTCGCGCATTCGGCGTTTCGCTGGGCTGGGCTTTTCCTTGGTCAACCGTTCCTCTCATCGAGCACGGACGTAGTCTCTGAATA
>Ga0136614_10002505_pt1 | contig 11437 bp, 13 predicted proteins | sample AntDrymUQ2792106_2_FD_106643 | JGI IMG/M metagenome (GOLD analysis project Ga0136614, IMG submission 106643) | Polar desert sand microbial communities from Dry Valleys, Antarctica - metaG UQ279 (21.06) | ecosystem: Environmental > Terrestrial > Soil > Desert | place: Antarctica: Dry Valley...
GCCTTTCGCGAGCGGTTCGCCGGCGTGAATCTCTCCTACGCGCGGTCGAAGAACCTGACGCCGTACGACGTGCTCATCATCGCGTCGATGATCGAGAAGGAGGTCAGGGTGCCGAGGGAGCGTCCGCTCGTCTCGGCCGTGATCTACAACCGCCTGCGAGACGGAATTCCGCTCGGCATCGACGCGACACTTCGCTACGGGCTCAAGATTCCCCCGACCGAGGCGATTCGGGAGAGCCAGCTCCAGGATCAGACGCCGTACAACACTCGGATCCGCACCGGTCTGCCCCCGACGCCGATCGGCAATCCCGGGCTGGCGTCGATTAAAGCGGCAACCCGCCCGGCGAACGTCGACTTCCTGTTCTTCGTCCGTAACGAGGACTGCAAGACCCACTTCTTCACGGCGAGCGAGGACGAGTTCCTGGCCAGGGTCGCCGGCCCGCGGTGTTGAGCGGGACAACGCGGCTCGTCGCCCTGCTTGGACATCCAGTCACACACTCGCTTTCCCCGCGGATGCAGAACGCCGCGTTCGCGGCCCGGGGCCTCGACTGGGCCTACGTGGCGGTCGACGTAGAGCCCGCACGGCTGGAGGAGGCCGTCTGCGGACTTGTCGCACTCGGCTTTGTGGGCGCGAACGTGACGGCGCCGCACAAGCTTGCAGTGGCGGAGCTCTGTGAGACGGACGCTCCGTCGGTGAACACGCTCGTCATCGCCGATGGGCGCATCAGCGGCTGGACGACGGATCCGGCGATCCTCGACGGCCTCCGAGGCGACCGGGCCGTCGTGATCGGGGACGGAGGATCCGCCCGCGCGTTCGTCCGGGCGCTTCCGGGCGCGCGAGTCTTCTCGCGCCGCGGCGACTGGCCGCCCGACGCGCGCGGCGCCGACGTCGTCGTCAACGCGACGGCGAACCGCGAAGACGTGCTGGTCGAGCTCGACCCGGGACAAACCCTGGTCGACCTTCCGTATCCCGAGACGGCGACCGCCTCTGCGGCCCGCGAGCGCGGCGCGACCGTGATCGATGGACGTGAGGTGCTCGTCGCTCAGGGAGCTGCGTCGTTCGAGCTCTGGACGGGACTGCCGGCACCCGTTCACGTCATGCGCAGCGCCGTAGGCTTGCCGGCATGACCCTCTGCCTCGTCACGGCCGGCGAATCGCACGGCCCCGCACTGGTCGCGATCGTGACCGGGCTCCCGGCCGGCCTCGTGCTCGATCGAGACGCGATCGACGACGACCTGCGACGGCGCCAGCAGGGCTACGGGCGGAGTCCCCGCCAGCAGATCGAAACGGACGAGGTCGAGGTGCTCGCGGGCCTGCGCCACGGCCGCACGCTCGGCACGCCGCTCGCGCTCGTCGTCCGGAACCGCGACCACAAGAGCTGGGCGTGGGGGATGAGTCCGTGGAGGCCGGAGGGTGAGCCGGAAGGGAAGGGAACGAAGCCCGTCACCTTGCCGCGACCGGGCCACGCGGATCTTGCGGGCGCCCTCAAGTACGGCCTCTCCGACGTCCGCGACGCCCTCGAGCGGGCGAGCGCGCGCCACACCGCGGTGACGGTCGCGGCCGGCGCGGTTGCGAAGGCGCTGCTGCGCGAGCTCGAGGTCCATCTGTCGGGGTCGGTCGTCGAGATCGGCGGCGCCACCGGCACGGAGGAGTGGCCAGGCGTGATCGACGCGGCCCGAACCGATCGGGACACGCTCGGCGGGGTCGTGGAAGTCCGCGCGCGCGGTGTCCCTCCGGGACTCGGCTCGTATGCGACCAAGGAGGAGCGGCTCGACGCTCGGCTCGCTGCCGCGATCATCGGCATCCAGGCTGTCAAGGGTGTCGAGATCGGCGACGGCTTCGCCCTCGCGCGGCTCCGCGGATCAGCAGCTCATGACGAGATCTTCCCGAGCGACCACGGTCTCGTGCGCGCGACCAACCACGCGGGCGGGATCGAGGCGGGGGTCTCGAACGGCGAGGAGATCGTCGTGCGCGCCGCGATGAAGCCGCTACCGACGCTGATGAGGCCGCTGCGATCGGTCGATCTCGAGACGGGCGAGCCGGCCGACGCGCTCGTCGAGCGCAGCGACACGGCGGCGGTCGAGGCCTTCGCCGTCGTGGCCGAGGCCGCAGTCGCGTTCGAGCTCGCCCGTGCCGCGCGCGAGAAGTTCGGCGGCGACGCGATGGCTGACTTTCTCGCCGCTCAGAAGGCGTACCTGGAGCGAATCGACTGGCAGCGCCGAACGCCCTAGATCGCCACATTGCCCTGATCGGCTTCATGGGAGCGGGGAAGTCGACTGTCGGCGAAGAGGTCGCGAAGCGGATCGGGCGGCCCTTCGTCGACCTCGATCGCGAGCTCGAGGCCGAGCTCGATGCCTCCGTGCCGGAGATCTTCGCCGATCGAGGCGAGGCGGCCTTTCGCGAGCACGAGGAAGAGCTGACCGTCGAGGCGCTTGCCGATCCGGTGCCGAGCGTGCTCGCGCTCGGCGGCGGAGCGCCGACCTCTCCGCGGGTACGCGAGAGTCTGCGCGCGCGTGCGGTCACGGTCTTGCTCGAGGTGCACCCGGACGAAGCCTGGAAGCGTGTTCGCGGCTCGGGGCGCCCGCTCGCGGTGGACGAGACCCGGTTCCGCACGCTCTATGACGAACGACGACCCCTCTACCACGAGAACGCCGACGATTACGCGCTCGACGCCGACGGCGTCGTGCTCGCGGCCGGCGGTGTCCTCGTGGCGGGCGGGGCGCTCGCAGCCCTCGAGCGCATCCTGCCAGAAGGCCAAGCGGCTCTCGTCACCGAGCCGCGAGTGGCAGGCATCCACGGCGCCGCCGCCCAGCTCGCGCTCGGCGGCCGGCTCGCCTCGGTGCACGAGCTCCCGACCGGCGAGGAGGCGAAGACGGTAGCGACGTGCGAGCGGCTCTGGCGCGAGCTCACGCTCGAGCGCGGAGACACGCTGGTCGCGCTCGGAGGCGGCTGTACGACCGACGTCGCCGGCTTCGTCGCGGCAACCTACCTGCGCGGCATCGACTGGGTGGCCGTGCCGACCAGCCTCGTCGGACAGGTCGACGCCGCGCTCGGCGGCAAGACGGCGATCAACCTCGCCGCGGGCAAGAACCTCGTCGGAGCGTTTCACTGGCCAGTTCGGGTCGTCGTCGATCCCGACCTGCTCGAGACGCTCCCCGAGAGTGAGCGTCGGAACGGGCTTGCGGAGGCGGTCAAGACCGGCCTGCTCGCAGGCGAGCCGTTCTGGGAGCTGCAGCAGCGGGATCTCGTTCGGGGCTGCGCCGCTTACAAGACGGCCGTGTGCCTGCGCGACCCGGACGAGCACGGCCCTCGTGCGGTTCTCAACCTCGGCCACACGTTCGCGCACGCCCTCGAGGCGGCCGCGCGGTTCGAGGCCGTGTCCCACGGCGAGGCGGTCGCCCTCGGTCTGCAGGCAGCGCTGCGGCTGTCGGGAAACGAGCCGGCACTCGGGCTCGTCCGCGAGGTGCTGCGCCCGAGACCGGTGCGCGTCGATCGCGAGCGCGCGTGGGCTGCTCTGCGGCGCGACAAGAAAGCGGCGGGCGGCCGGGTCAGGCTCGTGCTCCTGCCTCAAAACGGTGAGCCCGAGTACGGCGTTGAGCTTCCCGCCGAGCAGGTACGGCGCGAGCTCGACGCGCTGATCGCGAAGTAGAGTGGGCCGGTGCAGATCGACGTCCTGAACGGCGTCAACCTCGACCTCCTCGGCCGTCGGGACGCAGAGCACTACGGAGGCGGCAGCCTGTCCGAGCTCGAGACGCGGCTGTACGAGTGGGCGACAGAACTGGGCTGCACGGTTCGGTGCCGGCAGACGAACTTCGAGGGCGAGTACGTCGAGTGGTGCCACGATGCGATCGACCGGGTGGACGGGCTGATTGCGAACCCGGGCGCGTGGTCGCACTACAGCTGGGCGATCCACGACGCGCTCGAGCTCGTCAAAGCCCCGATCGTCGAGGTGCACCTCTCGAACATCGACGAGCGCGAAGACTGGCGCCGTCACTCCGTCCTCGAGGGAATCGCGGCGCATCGCATCATCGGCAAGGGCCCTGACGGCTATCGCGAGGCGCTCGAGCTCCTCATCGCGCAGGCATGAGCGCCCGCATCGAACGGCTGTTGAGCGAGCTCGAAGAGCCGCTGCTCGTCACCAACCGGACCAATGTCTTCTATCTCACCGGGTTCCGCAGCTCGAACGCGGCCCTCCTCGTTGAGCGCCAGCGAGTGCGACTGTTCACGGACTTCCGCTACGTCGAGGCCGCGCGTGACGTCCGCGAGGTCGAGCTTGTCCAGACGCCGCGCGCGCTCGTGCCGCATCTCGCCGAGCTGCTTCAGGGGCGGATCGCCTTCGAGGCCGACTCGATCACTTATGCAGAGCACGCGGCGCTCGCCCGTGGTGGCCTCGACCTCGTCGCTCGGACCGGCGTCGTCGAGCGCCTGCGCGCCGTCAAGGGCGAAGAGGAGCTCGAGGCGATCCGCCGGGCAGCGGCGATCACCGATCGGGCGTACGGCCGCCTGGCCAAGGAGCCCTTCCTTGGTCGCACTGAGCGCGAGCTCGCGTGGCAGATGGAGCAGATCTTCCGCGAGGAGGGCTCGGACGAGATCGCATTCCCGATCATCGTCGCAACGGGCGCGAACGGCGCGAAGCCGCACGCGGACCCCGGCGATCGGAGGATCGAGCCGGGCCAGACGGTGGTTGTCGACGCCGGCTGCACGATCGCGGGCTACAACTCGGACTGCACCCGCACGTTCGCGACCAATGGGCTCCCGGACCGACTCCGGGAGGCGTATGCAGTCTGCCTCGACGCCCACCAAGCCGGCGTCGAGGCAGTGCGAGCCGGCGCGGAGGGGCGAGCCGTTGACTCGGTCGCTCGCGATCGGATCGACGCGACCGGCTTCAAGGGCATGTTCGGGCACGGCCTCGGCCACGGCGTGGGGCTCGAGGTGCACGAGCGACCGGCGCTTCGGCCCGAGTCGGCGGACGTGCTCGCGGCGGGCAACGTCGTCACGGTCGAGCCCGGGATCTACATCGCGGGGGAGGGCGGCATCCGGATCGAGGACCTCGTGGTCGTGACGGACGACGGCTGCCAGGTCTTGAGCGAATTCACCAAGGAGCTCGTCACTGTCGACTAGAGCGACGCGGGCCGCCGACTAGACTCGCGCCGTGGCCGAGACGGTCAACACGAACCAGTTCAAGAACGGCATGCACATCTCACTCGACGGCGCCGTGTGGCGCATCGTCGAGTTTCAGCACGTGAAGCCGGGCAAGGGCGGAGCGTTCGTGCGCACGAAGGTGAAGAATCTCGATTCCGGGGCCGTCGTCGACCGCACCTTCCGTGCCGGCGAGAAGTTCACGCGCGTCCACACCGAGACGAAACAGGTGCAGTACCTCTACGACGCAGGCGACGAGGTCGTCTTCATGGACGAGGAGACGTTCGAGCAGTTCAGCCTGCCGCGCCCCGGTGTCACGGAGGTGCTCGACTTCCTCCAGCCGTCGAGCTCGGTGCAGATGCTGGCGGTGGACGGGAAGCCGAGCGGCGTCCAGCTGCCCGCTTCGGTCGAGCTGGCCGTGACCGAGACTGAGCCCGGGATCAAGGGCGACACGGTCTCGAACGTGACGAAGCCGGCGACGCTCGAGACGGGAGCGGTCGTGCAGGTGCCGTTGTTCGTGAACGCGGGTGACCGGATCAAGGTCGACACCCGGGAGCGGCGCTACATCTCGCGCGCCTAAGGCGCTCGGAGGTCGCGCCTGTCGTTAACACGCGGACGCGTACCTCGGCTTCGCACCTGATCCTCCCGGACGAACGGGGCGCCGGCATCCGGAACCGGCCGGCGCCCATCCTCTGGGGCTGCTACCCGATGACGGCGACGTAGAACGGATGATCCGCGGCGACGGTGTCGCCGGCCCTGCGGGTGATCACCCGGACGTGGTTCGTGTCGTTTCCGACTGGACAGCTGCTGCCTTCGGCGGTGCCGCCACAGGGCCCCGCGCTAACGGTGCCGCGATCGCCGATGTCCGTTGCGTTCGCGGACGATGCGATGATGAGCTTGCCGGTCACCGCGCTGCCGAAGTTGATGATGTACGAGCCAACTGCCGGCTTCGAGGTCGGCGTAATGCCGCCCGACTGCGCGATGATCGTCCCGTCGGCCCGCAGAAGCGCCCAGCGGGCAGCCGGGCCCGCGGGCCCTGCCGGACCGGCCGGACCGGCCGGTCCCTGAGTTCCCTGCGCTCCCCGCGCACCAGCCGGGAGCTGGCCGCGCTTGAAGTCCGCGCGAAGGAGCGAGAAGTTCCTCACCTTAGCGCTCGTAACAGCGTTTGCCCGCAGTTGAGCGGTGCCCACGCTGTTCCTGGGCAGTAGCTGCTGGGTGACGGCGAAGCCGGTGCCGGTGAGCGCCACGAACAGAGCGATGCACGCAACCGCCATTGCCGGCGTCGGCCTGAACCGCAGTAAGTGAGCCATGAAAGTGACCTCCTACGAGAGGGACGCAGTGAGGGTCTCGGCTTTGACCCGAACCAAACGCATTCGACCGGCCCTCCGGGAACCCTTCTAAGACTCGAGTGTCTTCATGAGCGGCGGCATCCTCACGGCCTCGAATCTCGTGGAGGGCGCTAGGCTGCCCACCGATGCCGCAGCTGGTCGATACGAGCATACGCCTGCTCGGCCAGGAGCCGCTCGCCGGGCGGATTCCGACCGCGGACCTCCTCCGCCTCGCGGAGGTGCTCGATCGGGCCGGCTTCGGCTACCTCGAGGTCTCGGGCGGCGGTTGCTTCGACAGCGCCGTTCGCCGGGGCGTCGAGAGCCCCTGGGAGCGGATCCGTGCGCTCAAGGCTCGAACGACGACGCCGCTCGGGCTGGCGCTGCGCGGGCGCTTCCTCGTCGGCTCGCGGCCCGTCGACAACGACTTCGTTCGCCGGTTCGTCGCGTCCGCGGCCGAGAACGGGGTCGACGTCTTCCGCCTGAACGACCCGCTCAACGACGTCTCGAACCTGAGCGACGCGGCGGACGCGATCCACGCGGCCGAGCGGGTGTTCGAGGGCGGGCTCGTGTACAGCCCAGGCCCGACGGGTGAGACGAACGAGCTGATCGAGGCGGCACGCAAGCTCGCCGGTCTCGGCGCCGCCCGCGTGCTGCTCCACGATCCCACCGGCTCGCTGCAGCCCCACCGGGCGCACGAACTGATCGGGCGTCTCGGCGACGCCAGCGGCCTGCCGGTCGGCATCTACTGCCAAGGCTCGGCCGGCAACGCGCTCGCCGCCGCGCTCGAGGCGGCCCGCGCCGGAGCCGATCTAATCGCGTGCGCCGTCTACCCGGTCGCGTTGACGCTCCACCGCGTCTCGGGTGAGGCGCTCGCCGAGGCGCTCACCGGGTTGGGACTCGACCCGCAGGTGGACGTCGACGCGCTCTGGGAGGCCTCTGATCTCGTCGACGAGCACATCGGCGACGAGCCGGTGATCCCGCTCGCTCCCCGGATCGCCGTGCGCGCAGCGCAACACGATCTTCCGGCTGGTCTGATCGCCGCCCTCGACGCGCACCTGAAAGCTCATGCGGCCGGCGACCGGATCGACGAGGTGATCGACGAGCTCGAGCGAGTGCGCGAGGAGGCCGGATCGCCTCCGCTGGCGGCGCCGATCGGTCAGATCCTCGCCTCCCAGGCGCTGCTCCACGTCCTGTCCGCACGCCGCTACGGGACTGTCGCCGACGAGTTCCGCGCGCTCGTCGAAGGGACGTACGGCGAGCCTCCGGCACCGATCGACCCCACCGTGCGCCGCGCGGTGGCGCTGACCGCCGATCCCGATTCCGAAGAGAACGCGGCGCCGACCGATCTCGACGATGTGCGGGACCAGGCCGAGGGGCTTGCCGCCAGCGAGGAGGAGCTGTTGCTGCTCGGCCTCTTCGGCCCCGACGCGGAGCCGCTCCTCCAGGCGATCCGTGATCGCAGCAAAGGGGAGTCGCTGTCCGCGGGCGGCGTCGACCAGGTGCGCGCCGAGCGGATCCGCGAGGTCGTTCGGATCGTTCAGGAAAGCGGGGTCGCGGAGCTCACGATCGAGGAGGACGACCTCCGAGTCTCGGTTCGCCGTACCGACGATCGTCCCGGGCTGAGCGGGATGCTTGATGCGGCACCGCTCGCGGTCGAGGAGCTCGGCGAGGTGCCGTTACCGCCTGCAACGAACGGTCTGGTTCGCGTGGAATCTCCGATGGTCGGCGTGTTCTACCGGGCGTCCGAGCCGGGCGCGCGCCCGTTCGTCGAGCCGGGCGATGCGGTGGCGCCCGGTCAAACGCTCTGCATCCTCGAGGCGATGAAGCTCATGAACGAGGTCAAGGCCGAGATCGAGGCGATCGTCCGCGCGATCCATCCCGACAACGCGCAGCCGGTGGAGTTCGGGCAGCTCCTGTTCGAGCTCGAGCCGATCAACGGCCGTCCGTTGGACGCCCTCTGAGTCGTTGAGCTGGCGATGTTCTCGCGCGTCCTCGTAGCCAATCGCGGAGAGGTCGCCGTCCGCGTGATCCGGGCGCTGCACGAGCTCGACGTCGCGGCGGTAGCGATCTACTCGACCGCCGATGCCGATCAACTGCACGTGCGCCTGGCCGACCGCGCCGTCTGCATCGGTCCTCCGCCGGCGATCCTCAGCTACCTCAATATCCCCTCGGTGATCGCCGCGGCGACCACGACCGGCTGCGAGGCTGTTCATCCGGGCTACGGCTTCCTCGCGGAGAACGCCGCCTTCGTCGAGGCCTGCGGCGAGAACGAGCTCGTCTTCGTCGGTCCAGGTGCCGACACGATGGCGCGCACAGGCGACAAGGCGCAGGCCAAGGACGAGATGCGAATGGCGGGAATCCCACTCGTGCCGGGAACGGACGGCGCCGCGACGCTCCCGGAGATCCGCGCAGCTGCAGCCGAGGTCGGCTTTCCCGTCCTGTTGAAGGCGGTCGCCGGCGGCGGGGGCAAGGGCATGCGGCTGGTGGAGGCGGCGGACGGGCTCGAGGACGCGTTCGCGAGCGCCGCGCGCGAAGCTCATGCCGCCTTCGGCGACGACTCGCTCTACCTCGAGAAGGCGCTCGTGCCAGCGCGTCACGTCGAGGTGCAGGTGCTCGCCGACGGCCGCGGCGGCGTCCTCACGCTCGGCGAGCGCGAGTGCTCGATCCAGCGTCGTCATCAGAAGCTGATCGAGGAATCGCCGTCCCCCGCGGTCACGCCCGAGCTTCGCGAGGTGCTGGAGGACGCGGCCGAACGAGGCTGCCGGGCGGTCGATTACTGCAACGCCGGCACGTTCGAGTTCCTCCTCGGACCGGATAACGCCTTCTTCTTCATCGAGCTGAACGCACGCCTTCAGGTCGAGCATCCGGTCAGCGAGGTCGTCACGGGCATCGACATCGTGCGCGAGCAGCTCCGGATCGCCGCGGGTGAGCCGCTCAGGTCGACGGGCCGTGCCGCAAGGCGGGGGCACGCGATCGAGATCCGGCTGAACGCCGAGGATCCCGCCCGCGGCTTCGCCCCGGCTCCGGGCCGAATCGACCGATTTCGCGCTCCCCACGGGCCCGGAATCCGGCTGGACACGCACGTCGAGGACGGGACAACCGTGCCGCCGCACTACGACTCGCTGCTGGCCAAGCTGATCGTGTCGGACACGGATCGACCTGCCGCGATCAAACGGGCTGTCCTCGCCCTCGGCGAGCTCGAGCTAACGGGGGTGCCGACCACCCGCGAGGCCGCGATCGCGATTCTCTCGAGCGAGGAGTTCCGGAGCGGCGAGTACTCGACCGGCTACCTTGCCGAGGCCCAGGCTCGCCTTGCGTTCGCTGCCCAATGACCAACGACCACTTGATCCAGACTCCGGACGGGACGATCACCGTCCCGAACGACGTGCTCTCGCAGATCGTTGTCCGTGCGGCCGAGAGCGTCTCGGGCGCCGTTGTCCATCGCCCTCGCCGCAGCGTCACGGTCTCGATCGACGGCGACCGGGCGCGGGTCGCGCTCGAGCTCACCGTGCAATTCGGGCTCGTTCTGCCAGAGGTCGCTCGGGACGTCCAGGCCCAGATCACCGACGCGCTGCGAACGACCTGCGACGTCGCCATCGAAGCTGTCGACGTGACAGTCGAGGAGCTGAAGTAATGGCGGGCCGGCGGGCGGCTCGAAGAACGGCGTTCGTCCTCCTCTACCAGTCGGACGTGACCGGCCGGCCGCTCGCCTCGCTCTACGAGGGTGAGGTCGACTCCTTCGCCCGCGAGACGGCCGAGGCTGTGACCGCACAGGCTGCGGAGCTCGACGGGCGCATCACAGCGGCGTCGGATGGCTGGGCTGCCGACCGTCTCGGCGCGGTCGAGCGCAACATCCTGCGCATCGCCGTCCATGAGCTCGAGGGCGGCAGCGTTCCGCCCGAGGTCGCGATCGACGAGGCCGTGACGCTCGCGAAGCGGTACGCGACCGCGGAGGCCGGACGCCTCGTAAACGGCATTCTTGGCCGCATCGCCAGGGAGATGGTCGCTTGAGCGGCGACGGGAATTCTCTCGAGCGAGCGGAGGAGTTGCTCGCCCGCCTCGAGGCGACGCGGGCCGAGCTCGAGCGGCTCGCGGGGGGCGACGATCCGGACGTTGCGATCGACGTGCTGACCGAGCTCGCCCAGATCGCGAGGGAGGTGGAGGTCGAGCTGACGCGGGTGCGGCAGAAGGCCGATGAGGTCGGCTGACGATCACCGCCGCCTCGTCGAGTCATATCTCGACGAGCTCGCTCTGACACCCGAGCTCGGCGGGCTTGAAGCGGCGATGCGCTATGCGCTCGACGGCGGCGGCAAGCGCATTCGGCCGGTCCTGTGCCTGGCCACCGGCGAGGCTCTCGGTTGTCCTCCCGAGACGCTCCTGCCCGCCGCCGCCGCGGTCGAGCTCGTCCACACTTTCTCGCTCGTGCACGACGACTTGCCCGCCCTCGATGACGACGCGATGCGCCGCGGGCGCGCGAGCACGCACGTGCAGTTCGGTGAGGCGATCGGCGTGATCGCGGGCGATGCATTGCTCGCTGAAGCGTTCCGGCTCGCCCTCACGTATCCAACCCCCTCGGTCGCGCGCGAGCTGGCCGCCGCGACGCTCGGCATGATCGGCGGGCAGTACCTCGACCTCACCGAGCAGGACGAGGACGAGGCGGCCGTGCACCGGCTGAAGACGGGCAGCTTGTTCGGCGCCGCGATCGGCTGCGCGCTGTGGGTGGCCGAGGTGCCCGAGCGGAAGCAGCAGCCGTGGCGTGCGCTCGCGTGCGAGATCGGTCTCTTGTTCCAGATCGTGGACGACATCCTTGACGGCGACGGCCTGGCGGAATCCCACGGTCTCGACGGAGCGAGATTGCTTGCCGACGCCGCGGTCGACCGCGCTGAGGCGGCGCTGGCGGAGCTCACGGCAGACACATCGGTGCTGGCCGAGATCGTCTCCAGCGTCGCTGCCCGCACGTCGTGACCGACC
>Ga0136614_10002507_pt1 | contig 11435 bp, 15 predicted proteins | sample AntDrymUQ2792106_2_FD_106643 | JGI IMG/M metagenome (GOLD analysis project Ga0136614, IMG submission 106643) | Polar desert sand microbial communities from Dry Valleys, Antarctica - metaG UQ279 (21.06) | ecosystem: Environmental > Terrestrial > Soil > Desert | place: Antarctica: Dry Valley...
GATATTGGAGATTCGGCAGGGCTTGGAGGTCAGCAGGGCGGCGACCATGGACTTGGGGACGCTGTTCTTGGCGCCGCGCACCGTGACTCGCCCCTCGACGGGCGCCCCTCCGACAATGCTCAGTACGTCCTCGGCTCTCTTCACGTTCGGTCCCTGCCTTGTCTGGATGCCTTTTCTTGGAAGTCTCGATTTTGGGCGGCGCTCAGTTTAGGCGCCCATGCGGTTGTCCGAGCGCGGCATCTGCGGCCGCCGCCTGCCCCGGTGGGCGGACCCTACCGGCTCGAGAGAAACTGATCCGTATGAATGAAGGTTGTGACGTTCGTTCCATCCTCAGCGGTGCCGGCGCGCGGTTGGTCCGCGCAGGGGTTCGGAAGCCGTGAGGGCGTTCTTCGACCATCAGTCGTGGCACATCCTGGTCCTGGCAACGGCGCTGCTGGGGGCTGCAAGCCTTGTAATCCTTCTCCTCGGCCCCCTGTTGTCGGAGCCCTCGACCGAGCGTGGCGGACCCCGGAAGGTGTGGCGGGCACTCGTCGTAGCCGGTATTGTGATGGTCGCCGCGGAATGGTGGCTGATCCACTGACGTTTCCTGTAGAAGTTCCTATAATTGAGTGGCCCCGAAGGGCCCGAACCGAGGAGGAACCGTGTCTACGGCAACCGAAACCATCATGATCACCGAGAACGCCGCAACGAAGGTGTCCGAGCTGTTGTCGCGCGAGGTTCAGACCCTCCCGCAGGATCAACAGGTTAAGGACTATGCCCTGAGGGTGGCAGTGCAGCCGGGTGGCTGCGCCGGCCTGCGCTATGCGCTCTACTTCGACGACGAGGTCCGGGATGGCGACTCGGTGACCGATGTTTTCGGGGTCCGCATCCGGGTGGACAAGATGAGCGCTCCCTACCTCAGGGGGGCCGAGATCGACTACGTCGACGGACTGCAGCAGTCGGGCTTCACGGTCAATAATCCGAATTCCAAGGGGACCTGCGCCTGCGGAGACTCGGCCCAGTTCTAATTCGTTCTCTTTTGGCGGGACCGCTTTTTCCGCGGGCTTGGTACAGAAACGCCTTATAGGGCTGTTTTTCGTACCAGAGTCGCTTCTGGGGGAGGCGCTGCCCGGCCCCCGCCCCCGCGCCGACTGTGACGTAATCTCAACCTTCGCAAGCCGAAGCCCTTCCCTGGTGCATCAGGGCGGCGTTAGCAAGGAGCTGGGATGATCACAACCACCGTCGTGGGGTCTTACCCCAAGCCCCCTCGCACTGATCAGCCGGGAGCGAGCAACGAGTTCGAGCTCAGGAGGGTCCTCCGGGCCCTCGAGAAGGGCGAGGTTACTCCCGAGGATCTCCGCCAGGCGCAGGATCGTCTGGTCGCCGAAGTGATCTCGGAGCAAGAACAGGCAGGCGTCGACGTGGTTACCGACGGCCACGTCCGCTGGAACGATCTCGTGACCCCGTTTGCGGGCCACATGGCTGGGATCGAGCTTTCGGGTCTGTTGCGCTACTTCGCCAACAACGTCTATTACAGGCGCCCAGTGTGCGTCGGACCGGTGGAATGGAGAGGGCCGGCCTCCATTGATGCCTGGTGTTACGCCGATTCGGTGGCGACCAAACCGGTCAAGGCGGTGATCCCCGGCCCCCTGACCATCGCCCGGCTCTCACTCGACGATCACTATTCGTCTCACGAAAAGTTCGTCCTGGCTCTCGCCCGGGTGCTTGCGCAGGAAGCCTTTGAGCTCGAGGCGGTGGGAGCGCGCATCATCCAGATCGACGAGCCCGCCCTGCTCGACGCCCCCGAGGACCTTCCCCTAGCCAAGAGGGCGCTCGAAGTCGTCGTCGCGGAGCTGAAGCTGTCTGAGGTCGTCCTCGCGACATACTTCGCGGATGCGAAGCGACTCGGAGCAGAACTCTTCGACATGCCTGCCCACGTCTTCCATCTCGACTTTGTTTCTGGGCCGGAGAATGAGGAGCTCATCTCGCTGATGCCCCCGGAGTCAAAGCTGCAGGCGGGAGTGGTGGATGCTCGAAACACCCTTCTCGAGTCCACATCCCATGTCGGAGCCCTCGTTCACGGGCTGCTAGAAGCGATGGGTCCTGAGCGGCTAAGCCTCTCGCCATCGGCCGGCCTCGAGTTCTTGCCGCGCGACAAGGCGCGCCTCAAGCTCGAGCGCCTGATCCAGATAGCGGGAAAGGCGGGGGAGTGACATGTTCGGCATCGACCTACCAGGAGCGGGCCTGTGGACGACATCGGTTGGCTCATTGCCTAAGCCTCCATATCTAACGCGCGCTCGCGCTCGATACTCGCGTCACGAGATCGGCAGAGCGGAGCTGAAGGAGCTCGAGCTGCAGGCGACCAAGGAATGGATCGAGTTCCAGAACAGCATCGACACCGACCTCGTCGTGGACGGCGAACAGTATCGAGGTGACATGGTGGCGTTCTTTGCAGAGGAGCTGCCCGGCCTCGAAATCGGGGGTCTCGTACGCGCTTACGGCAATCGCTATTATCGCAAGCCCGTCGCCACAGGGCCTGTGGGAAGAGATCATGCAGTCACTGTTAAGTGGTGGAAATTCGCGCAGTCGCTTACCGACAAGCCTGTCAAAGGCATGCTGACGGGCCCCTACACGATCTGTGATTGGTCCTTCGATGAGCATTACGGGAGTCGGAGGGCGTTCGTTCTGGATGTGGCCGCGGCGATACGGGACGAGGCCCTGGACCTGGAGGCCGCCGGTGCCCGCTTTATCCAAATCGACGAGCCGGCTGCGTCAACTCGCATGGATGAGTTCAGCCTGGTAATCGAAGCGATGGAGATCATCACTGCGCCGCTGCGAGCTCATACCATCACCCATATTTGCTATGGGGCCTTCCACGACGCCTATCCCAGAATGCTCGACATACCCGTGGATCAGATCGACCTGGAGCTGGCGAACTCCGATTATTCGCTCTTGCAGAGCTTCCAGGAGCACCCTTTCACGAAATATTTGGGCCTCGGTGTGGCGGACGTTCATTCGCACGTCCTGGAGCCGGTCGAAACCATGGTTGAGGGCATCCGCCGCGCCCTGAAGCTGTTGCCGGCAGACAGGCTCCTCATCGATCCGGATTGTGGGCTCAAGACCAGGACCGTCAAGGAGGCGCAGGCGAAACTCACGAACATCAAGAAGGCTGTCGATATCGTGAGGGCAGAGCTCTAGTGGTTCGTGGCGAATCTAGCGACCATATCGGGAGTTGGGACAGTCGATGTGCCGATAATCTCCTCGACGGCACAAGCAGTGACTAGGAAGGTGAGCGATGAAGATCGAGGCAATATGCGACACTTGCGGGAGAACCTTCCTGTTATCTCAGATCGGCCCCGACTCAGATGCTCCCGGCCGATGTCCCTTCTGCGGAGCCCGATTCGCCCGCCACTACTCGCCGGTGCTGGTCGAGACCGTCAAGGAGGCTGAACTGGCCGTGGCGCGGGCTGTGCTGGTGCTGGGACGACTCCAGTCGATGGAGACGGGGTTCGATATCGACATCGAAAAGCTCTTGAGCACGCTGGCCGAGCAGGTGCGAGCCCATGAGGTTCCCAGCCAGAGCCCTTCTCGATGATCCGATGACGGAGACGGACGACTCGGATATCGATTTACTGGTCGTAACCGACGACCTCCGGGTTCAAGAAGGGTTTCAGTACTCATTGCCGGCGGGCGTCAGCGCAAGATTCGCTGCGGATGCGCGTTCCGCTTGGATGGAGTTGCAGACGGCGGTTCCCACAGTGGTGGTCGTGGATATCCAGACGGGCAGCGCGGGTGGATATGGGCTCACCAAGGACATGGGCGCACGTCCGGAATTAGCGCAGATTCCCGTCGTCATGCTCCTGGAGCGAGCGCATGACTCGTGGCTAGCTAGGCAAGCCGGAGCCGTTTCCTCTGTCTGCAAGCCCGTGGCGGCGACCTCGCTCGTGCGGCAGTGCATTGAGGCCGTAAACAGCTCTCGACCAGGGCGCTGACAGGCGGTATTCCACAAAGTTGCAGGTCAGGCCCCTTGCGCGCCTCCGAATTACATGGCTAGAATTACAAGTCTGTAATCGCTGCCGGGTTCGTCCGGGGCCATCGGGCGACTCGAACAAAACTGGAAGGCCGGGGCATGCAACGCATCACCACCAAGCTCCTGCAGCCTGTCGAATGGCAGAGCGGGGCTCGTTGTGTCGAAGTTGATCCAGAGATTTTCTTCCCCGAACGCGGGGGTTCGTCGAAGGCAGCGCGTGCAGTGTGCGAACTCTGTGACGTCCGCGCCGACTGTCTCGAGTACGCGCTTAACAACAAAGAACAGTTCGGTATCTGGGGCGGCACATCAGAAAGAGAGAGGCGCAGAATCAGAAAGGAAAGAGCTCGTCGAAAGCTCCGCGCAGCGTCCTAAGACATAGGTTGTTTGGCGCTTGATTACGAAAGAATGCTTGCACCTTTGCTCATAACATGCTAACTAGACACTACATGCGCAATAGCGCGCGTGAGACGAAGAACGGGCTCGTGACTTAGAACTCGTTCGTGATGAGCGATCGGAGGTGCACAGTTGGCTGTCAAGAAAACCACGGGCCGAAGGTCAACCGCCGCCCGTAAGGCTGCGGGCAAGAAAGCGGCAGCGACACGAGCCCGGAAGACGGCAACTCGCAAGTCGGCGGCGCGCAAAGGAGCGGCGACTCGAGCCCGTAAGAAGTCCACGGGTCGCAAGAAGTCGACCGGCCGTAAGAAGTCCACAGCCCGCAAGTCGACCGGCCGCAAGCCGGCAAACGGCCGCAGGAAGTCCACAGCCCGAAAGAAGTCGACCGGCCGAAAGAAGTCCCCAGGCCGCAAGAAGTCCACGGGCCGCAAGAAGTCCACGGGCCGCAAGAAGTCCACGGGTCGCAAGAAGTCGACCGGCCGTAAGAAGTCCACAGCCCGCAAGTCGACCGGCCGAAGGAAGTCCACAGGCCGAAAGAAGTCGACCGGCCGCAAGTCGACCGGCCGCAAGTCGACCGGCCGCAAGTCGACCGGCCGTAAGAAGTCCACAGGCCGCAAGCCGGCGAATGGCCGCAGGAAACGCACCACATCGGCTGCCTCCTAGCCGAGTAACGAGGGGTCCGGCGGCTCCATCGCCGGGCCCTTTTGTATTGCCGGCACCAGGAGGTGCACGCCGCCGCAAGCCCAGTAAGGCCGGCATCTCCATGCGGAGTACCGTTAGGGGCGTGAGCGACTACGGGTACGCAGTCGAGGTGGCCGAAGGTTACGACGAGGCCGTACTGAGAGCGCGCTTGGCTCTGAAAGGCGAGGGCTTCTCGATCATCACCGAGATGCACGTCGGCGGGCTCCTGGGGCCTGATGTCGGCGAGGACCGCCAATACCTCTTCATGGGGGCCTGGGCTCAGGCCGCGCCCGACACCCTCTCAGACGGTCTCCAGGTGGCAGTCCACATTCCCTGCAACGTTGTCGTGCAGGAGGCTGGTGATGGTGCCGTCGTCGCTGCGCTCGATCCTGCCTCAGAGGGCGATGTCTCGGACGGCGGTTTCGTGCGAGCTTCTGCAGCCGCACGCGAAGCGTTGGAGAGAGCATTGAGTCGCCTGAGGGAGCAGCTTTGAGGGACGGTGATGTCGGGCTCATCGTGAGTTCCTTCTTGGAGCGGCTCGACGAGGTGGTCGAGCGCAGCATGGAAGCAATCTCGCAAGCTGTGCCTTCCTATGCTCGTGCCGGTGACGCGTATATGGAGGACGTGAGAGAGGCGGTTCGAGAGACAGTTCTGAACCTGTCCACGAGCCTTGCTCAGCAGAGAGCCGTCACCTCCGAAGAGCTCGCCTCGATTGAACGAGTGGGCGCGCGCCGCGCTGAAGCGGGCATCCCTCTGCAGGATTTGTTGAGGGCCTATCGGACCGTTGTCAGGACATGTTGGGACGTGCTGTCCGAAGAGTGCCGCTCCTCGCAGGGAAGCGCGCTCGAAGCCAGCCTGATCCTCGCAGAAGCCATCCTGCGCTACACGGATCAGGTCTCCACTGCGGTGGCAGACGCCTATCTGAGCGCACAGAGAGCGATTGTGCGGGAACAGGAAGGGGCTCGCCGGGAGTTCCTGGCCGACGTCCTCTATGGGGTCGACGCGCAACCCGAGGACATCTTGAGGAGGGCTCACACATTCGGATACGACCTCTCGGAAGACTACATGGCCCTTGTCGGCCGAGGTCCCGAGCAGGATTCGCGCAAGGAGGCGATGGTGGCAGGTGCCGTTGCGCGGCTCTACGGGCCTTCGAGCGCCGACCCGATAGTGCTTCAAAAGGCAGAGCACACGATCGCCCTGGTGCCGGTGGCGGGCGAAAGCGATCCTGCTGCGATGCCCGAGAAGCTCGTTGCCGAACTGACAGGCGACTGGCGTTTCGGTGTTGGGGGGCCAGAGCCGGGACTCGAAGGAATCAGGCGTGCCTATCTAGAAGCGCGCGAGGCGCTCGAGATCGGAATGGGCCTCGAGCTCTCTGGTCTCGTGTACCGATTCGATGACCTGCTTCTCTATCACTTCCTACGAAGCGAGCCTGCACTGCTCGATCGTTTCGTTGAGACCACCTTGGGCCCACTGATCGAGTACGACGAGCGCCGCAAGGGGGAGTTGATCAAGACACTCGAGGCTTACTTCAACGCAGATGGAAGCGTGAAGATGACGGGCAGTGCGCTGTTCGCTCATCCACACACGATCAGCTATCGGCTTAAGCAGGTCGAAAGGCTCACCGGGTGGTCACTGCAGAGCTCCGAGGACAAGCTGAGGCTCCAGCTCGCGTTGCGGGCCCACCGGCTTGCGTACAGCCGTCGCGAGGCAAACGAGCCGCCCACAGGGTAGCCTGCCGCCCATGGCTCGTCGAGTTCTCATAGTCGGCTGGGACGGCGTGGACTGGAAGATACTTCGCCCCATGTTGGAGCGCGGCGAGCTCCCGGTCCTGAGTCGACTCATGAGCAAAGGAGCTTACGGGGACTGTCTTTCGAGCGTTCCGTCACACTCTTGGTGTGCATGGCCTTCGTTCATGACGGGCTTGAATCCCGCCGGACACGGCGTCTTCGACATCCTCGAACACCGGCCCGGCGTTTCCAGGAGGCTGCCGATCACCTACAAGTCCATCAAGGCACGGACTATTTTCGACGACTTTTCCGCCGCCGATAAGACGTCTTTGGCTCTCAACATCCCCCTCACCTTTCCGGCCCCCGAGATCTCAGGCAAGGTCGTGGCCGGAGGCGTTCTGCCGGCCAGCCGTTCCTATACATGGCCGCCCGAGCTGCAGATGGAACTTGATCGCAGGGCACCGTTTCCTGTGAACGGAATGAGCTGGACGACCTTCCGAAATCGACCAGAGCCCTTCCTGGACGAAACCGCGGCCATAACCGCCAAGCGACAGGCAGCCTTCGAGTATCTCTTGGACACAACGGAGTGGGACTTTGGGGTGCTCGTTTACGTCTCTACCGATCGCATCCAGCATTGCCTGATGGAGTACATCCACCCTGAGCACCCTCGTTACGAGGGGCTGAGGAACTCCCCGATCGCCCGCAAGACCGAGGGCATCTATAAGCAGCTCGATGATGGCCTGGGTGAGTTGCTCAAACGAACCACCGACGACGATTTGGTCATGTTCATGTCCGACCACGGCCATCAGGCATGTACGCGCACGTGCACCATGGACAAAATTCTGCAGCATCTCGGCTACCTGAGCCTTTCTCGGGGATCCTTTGCTTTCAACCTCATCAGGTGGGGGCCCGGCCGGCGCATCGCCCGGCGCATCTACGATCTCTTGAAGCTGCACGGCAAGATCTCCATCCCAGCGTCACCTGTCGAGTGGTCCCAAACGAGGGCCTATACCAGCGTGGTTTCCACAGGAGAAGGCGTCTCGGTGAACCTCAAAGGTAGGGAGCCGAAGGGCATCGTCGAGCAGCGCGACTACGAGCGTGTGCGCAGCGACGTGGCGCAGGCGTTGTCTGAGTTCCGGGATCCCGAGACGGGGGCGGCCCCAATTCATAAGATTTACCGCAAGGAAGAGGTGCTGAGCGGAGAGTTCCTCGACGTGGCACCCGACCTGTTGCTGGTGCCCGCCCCGTTTTACTCGTTGACGCACGCCAGAGGAATGGTCGAGGAGGCGGATTGGTTGTCTGGTGACCACCGTCTCGAGGGAGTCCTGGTCGCCACCGGCCCCGAGGTAACGCCCGGCCCCCTCACGGAGACCGCCCGGCTCATAGACCTCGGTCCTACCGCGTTGGCGACCCTGGGCGTGCCCAGCGCGATTCCCCGCGACGGCAAGGTGCTGAGAGCGCTGGCGGGCTCGGCCACGCTCCAAATCGTGGAGGGCTCCGCCGAAGCACAGCGCACCGCAGGGGAGGCAGCACTAAGCTCCGATGAGGAGAAAGAGGTTGAGGAACACTTGCGGGGACTGGGTTACGTCGAGTAGGCGGGGGTGGGCGGCGGCTGAGGGTCGACCGCTTTACGCCGGCCGGGGCACCTAAACTGAGTCGATGCGCATCGGCCTGGCACTTCCTCACTACGACTCGAGCTTCGAGGGTAAGCCTGCCTCGTGGGACGGGGTGCGTCGCTGTGCCGAGGTCGCCGAGCGCTCGGGCCTCGATTCCGTCTGGGTCTCAGACCATCTCTTCCTCGATTACTCGAAGTACGGGGGCTCCATCGAGGTCCGAGGAGCGTTGGAATGTTGGACCACGATGTCGGCGCTGGCGGCCTGCACTCAGAGGATCAGGATCGGCTCACTGACGCTGTGCAACGACCTGCGCAACCCCGCCGTGGTGGCCAAGATGGCTGCCACGCTTCATCTGCTGTCGCAGGGGCGCTGTGAGCTCGGCCTCGGCGCGGGGTGGTACGAGCCCGACTACCGCGCAACCGGAATCGAGATGTCCCGCCCGGGTGTGCGCATCGACAGGTTGGCCGAGGCAGCAGAGATCATCAAACGGCTGCTGCACGGCGAAGAGCTGTTCTTCAAGGGAGACCACTACGTTGTGGAGGGCGCCTTATGCCGCCCCGCTCCGCGAGATGGGGGGCCGCGGCTGTGGATCGGGGGCAAGGGTGATCGGCTGCTCGACGCCGCAGCTCGAACCGCCGACGGCTGGAACTTCTCGTGGCTCGGCTCCCAGGAGACCTACGCGAAGCGCGCCGAGGTCGCCGATGAGGCGTGCCTGAGGCACGGGCGGGCCCCCGAGGACCTCGCCAGGTCGGTGGGCGCCTACGTTCTCGTGGGTCGTGACGAGAAGGACGCGGTCAAGCGCTTCGAGAGACTCGCCGAGAGAACCCCTGCAGGGATCCTTTCGGGAGATAGCTCCCGAGGGGCAGTATCCTGGGACGAGTTCCGGCGCACCCGTATCGCCGGCGGAGTTCCCGAGGTCACCGACCGCTTGGGAGCGCTCCGGGAGCTGGGCGTCCAGGAGGTGGTCGTCGGCCTCGGCGCCGTGCCATTTCAGGTGTCGGACGAGGAAGACATTGAGTTGATCGGGACGGAGATCATTCCGGCCCTGAGAACCAGCGATCCGCTGGAGGATCGCGCTAGATAGACAGACGAGCGATCCACTGGAGGATCGCGATAGATAGACAGACGAGCGATCCACTGGAGGATCGCGTTAGATTAAACAGACTGGAGGTCGAAGGGAGATGAGTTTGCCAGGCGGTCCCGAGCTTTTCATCATCTTGTTCGTGATTTTGCTGGTCTTCGGCGCCTCGCGCCTGCCCAAACTAGCCCGCTCCATGGGCCAGGCCGGCAAGGAGTTCAAGACGGGAATGCGCGAGGGTTTCAAGGATCAGCCGGTCGAAGGGCCGTGTCCTTTCTGTGGCATTGCGGTGGCCGAGGAGTCCAAATTCTGCCCCGGATGCGGCAAGAGCGCCGAGGACATCGTGGAGGAGAAGAACCGGAAAGAGGCCAGCTCCGCCTGACCCCCCTGCTGAGTGGATAAGGGCTGCTGTGCAGCCACTCGGATGTGATCTATGAGATAGGAGCTGAAATCGCTGCGCCCATCACCATTTACACGACTCGCTGGTGCGGGCACTGCCGCCGTCTCGCGCGTCGGCTCGCCGAGGCCGGCATCGAGGCTCCGATGATCGACATCGATCGTGACGAGCATGCTCACCACGGACGGCGCATCGAGCAACAGACCGGCGGCTATAGGACGGTCCCCGCGGTCGAGATTGGCGACCGGCTGCTGGTCAACCCGACCGTCGCCGAAGTCACCGAGGCCCTGGCCGAGTCGGCCCCCCCGCCCCCTACACGGCTCCCGAGCTACTTCAGTACAGAACGCGGGCAGTAGGCGCGTCTCGAACCAAACCTGGGGGTCCCTGGGCGCAAGGCGGGCTGATTTGCGCTGAGATTACAACACTTGTAAGGTGCATACATGGCTAATTTCAGAGACCTTCTCAAGCAGGTGAAATCCGAGGTTTCGGAAACGACGCCCGAAGAGGTCGCCGCCCGCCGAGAGCGGGGCGAGGAGATCAGTCTTCTGGATGTGCGCGAGCCCGATGAGGTCGAGCAGGGCATCGTGCCCGGCGCCCACCACCTTTCCCGCGCCCACTTCGAGAGCCGCGTCGAAGACGTGCTGCCGGACAAGTCCTCCGAAGTGGTCGTCTATTGCGCCAGCGGAGTGCGGAGTGCGTTCGCCGCCCGCACCCTCGAGGATCTTGGATACGAGAGCGTCGCCTCGATGTCCGGGGGGTTCATTCGGTGGCGTGAGCTGGGATACGACTTCGACATCCCGCGCGTCCTCGACGCAGCACAGCGCGACCGCTATTCCCGTCATTTGATTCTTCCTGAGGTCTCCGAACGAGGTCAAAGCAGATTGCTCGATGCCAAGGTGCTGTGCATCGGCGCCGGAGGCCTCGGCTCGCCATCTCTGCTTTATCTGGCGGCCGCCGGCGTCGGGACGATCGGCATCGTCGACTCCGACGAGGTAGAGACCTCGAACCTTCAGCGTCAGGTAATTCACGACACGCACAAGGTCGGCATGAACAAGGCGGAGTCCGCAAAGGAGTCGATCAATCGGCTGAACCCGGACGTGAACGTGGTTGTGCACGCATTCCGCATCGATGAATCGAATGCGAAGGATCTCATCTCCTCTTACGACATCGTGGTCGACGGCTGCGACAACTTCGACACTCGATACGCGGTCAACGACGCCGCGGTGGCCTTGAGAAAGCCGGTCATCCACGGGTCTATCTTTCGCTTCGAGGGCATGGCCTCCACGTTCATCCCCTATGAGGGGCCCTGCTACAGGTGCCTTTATCCCGAGGCCCCTCCGGCCGAGCTTGCCCCCACCTGAGGGGAAGCAGGCGTCCTGGGCGTGCTCCCGGGCATCATCGGAACCATTCAGGCAAACGAGGTCTTGAAGCTCATAGTTGGATACGGGGAGCCTCTGGTGGGGCGGCTGCTGACCTTCGACGCGCAGTCCACTCACTTTGGCGAGGTAAGAGTGCGTCGTGACCCACAGTGCCC
>Ga0136614_10002508_pt1 | contig 11435 bp, 10 predicted proteins | sample AntDrymUQ2792106_2_FD_106643 | JGI IMG/M metagenome (GOLD analysis project Ga0136614, IMG submission 106643) | Polar desert sand microbial communities from Dry Valleys, Antarctica - metaG UQ279 (21.06) | ecosystem: Environmental > Terrestrial > Soil > Desert | place: Antarctica: Dry Valley...
ACGCTGATCGGCCTCTTCACCGCGCTCGTGATCGTCGCTTGGCGCTTCGGCGGCCCTGAGGATCCCGGCGTCAGCGGCCTGCAGCCGAACGTCGTCGAGAAGCCGACGGCGACCGCTCCGAGGGCGGCCGTAAGACCGGCAAGGATCGCCACCCTCGAGCTCTTCCCGCGGCGCAATGGTTCCTTCGTCGAGGTGTGGCGGGGGCGTCGGGCCGGGAAGGAGCCGGAGTACTCGGGCACGATCGAGCCCGGGCAGGAGCAGCGCTTCACAGGAAAACTGTTCTTGCTCTACGTCCAGACGCCGCGCAACGTGACCGTCAAGCTGAACGGCAACCGGGTCAAGCTCGGAGCTGCTGTGAAGGGGCGAGGCGTCATCGTGACGCCCAAGCGCATCTTCGCCGCGACACGGACGTAGCAACGGCAGTTGGCCGGGCGACCACCGTTGAGGCACAGCCGGCCGCGAGCGGCGATCGTCGTCACAGGCAGCGAGCTCGTGCGGGGCGAGCGCACCGACCTGAATGGCCCCTTCCTCTCTCGCGCGCTCCTCGCGCTCGGCCTCGAGCCGGTGCGCATCCACATCGTGGGCGACGACCCGGCTGAGCTCGAGCGCACACTGAGCGAGGCGGTCGCGGACGCCGACCTCGTCGCCGTCTCGGGAGGACTCGGCCCGACCCACGACGACAGGACGGTGGAGCTCGTCGCGAAGGTGGCTGGACGCCCGCTCGAGCTCCGGCCCGAGCTGGAGCGCGAGATCGAGAGCTTCTCCCGAGGCGTGGCCGAGCGCATGAAGAGGCCTTACGCCGACTTCGAGGCCGGGGTCCGCAAACAGGCGACGCTACCGGCGGGCGCAGAATCGCTCGGCCTCGCCGGCACCGCCCCCGGCCTCGTCGTCGAGGTCGGGGCGACCCCGGTCGTGGTGCTGCCTGGCCCGCCGTCGGAGCTGCAGCGCCTCTGGCCGAACGCGCTCGCGACCGCGGCCGTCCGGCGTGTGCTCGACCGGGGGCAGACGCCGCTTCGACGGACGCTTCGCTTCTTCGGCGCCGGCGAGTCGACCGTCGCCCAGGCGTTCGCCGAGGCCGGCGGCGACGGCGACGGGGTGGAGGTGACGATCTGCGCCCGGGATTTCGAGATCGTGGTCGAGCTTCTGGCCGAGCCCGAGGCCGGGGAGCGGGCGGAGGCGCTGACAGAGGGATTGCGCGCGCGCCTCGCCAAGCACCTCTATTCCGACGACGGGCGCACGGTGCACGAGTCGTCCTCGGGCTCTGCCGGAAGCAGAGCTTGACGCTCGTCACGGCGGAGTCATGCACGGGTGGGCTCCTGGCCGCCGGGTTGACGGCCGTTCCGGGCTACAGCGACGTCACCCTCGGCGGCATCGTGGCCTACGGGAACGAGCTCAAGAGGTCGGAGCTGGGCGTGTCGCCGGAGCTGATCGAGCGCTACGGGGTGGTCTCGGCCGAGGTAGCCGAGGCCATGGCGAAGGGTGCTCGCGAGCGGCTCGGAGCCGACGTCGCGATCTCGATCACCGGCGTGGCCGGCCCCGGAGGCGGGACGGAGGAGAAGCCGGTCGGGCTCGTCCTCTACCACGCGGAGACGCCGGCCGGAGGCCGCGGCGCCTCCTTCAGCTTCCCCGGCGACCGCGACTCGATCCGCCGCCGCTCGGTTATCGCCTCGCTCCACCTCGCGCGGCGTCTCTTGACACAGAATCGGCACAGAGACGTGTGAGCTCGCCCGGTAGCGTGAGGAGCGATGAACGGCTTCGTCTCTTCCTCGCCCTGCGGCTCCCCCCGGACGTCCTCGATGCCGTCGCTGCCTGGCAGGCGCGTGAGCTCGGGGATGGTGGGCGCGCCGATAGCCGGCGGATCGTTCCCCGCAAGGACCTGCACGTCACGCTGGCGTTCCTCGGCTCCCGGCCCGCTCATGACCTCCGGGAGATCGTCGCGGCGCTGGACGCGGCGACGACAGGAGCTCCGCCGATCGCGCTCGAGATCGAGCGGTATCGCGAGACTCGGAGTGTGGGCATGCTCGTGCTGCGCGAGCCGGGCGGTGCTGCCGCGGAGCTCGCGAACGACCTGCACGAGAGGCTCGAGGCGCTCGGCCTGTACGGGCGGGAGAGTCGTCCCTGGCTGCCGCACATCACCGTCGTGCGCTTCCGCAACCAGCGACGACCGCAGCCTGTGCCGACGCGCCTCGGGCGCCCGCTGCTCGGCGCCTTCGCTCCGTCCGACGCAGCTGTTTTCCTATCCCGTCTGCACCCGTCCGGGGCACGGTATGAAGTCCTCGAAACGCGTTCGCTGCAACGCTGAAAATGAACTCTGCCCGATGCATGAACTCTGCCGATGAATGATCAGGGAGGCTGAAGATGAACCGCGAGGATGCTCTCGACGTCGCGCTTGGACAGATCGAGCGTCAGTTCGGCAAGGGCTCGGTTATGAAAATGAGCGACCAGGCGCAGGTGTCCATCGGCGCCGTCTCGACGGGCTCGCTCTCGCTCGATCTCGCGCTCGGCATCGGCGGGCTTCCGCGCGGCCGCGTCGTCGAGATCTTCGGCCCTGAGAGCTCGGGGAAGACGACGCTCGTCTACCACGTGATCGCCGAGGCGCAGCGGCGCGGCGGCATCTGCGCGTTCATCGATGCAGAGCACGCGATGGATCCTTCCTACGCGAAGAACATCGGCGTCAATGTCGACGACCTCCTGGTCTCGCAGCCCGACACGGGCGAGCAGGCCCTCGAGATCACCGAGCTGCTCATCCGCTCCGGTGCGCTCGACGTCGTTGCGATCGACTCGGTCGCGGCGCTAACCCCGAAGGCCGAGATCGAGGGTGAGATGGGCGACAGCCACGTGGGCCTCCAGGCCCGGCTGATGAGCCAGGCACTCCGTAAGCTCGCCGGCACGCTCAACCGAACCGACACGATCTGTCTCTTCACGAACCAGCTGCGGGAGAAGATCGGCGTCATGTTCGGCTCGCCGGAGACGACTCCGGGCGGCCGAGCACTCAAGTTCTACGCCTCCGTCCGGCTCGACATCCGCCGGATCGAGACGCTCAAGGACGGTGCCGAGGCCTACGGCAACCGTGCGCGGGTCAAGGTGGTGAAGAACAAGGTTGCGCCGCCGTTCAAGCAGGCCGAATTCGACATCATCTATGGCTCCGGCATCTCGTGGGAGGGAACGGTGCTCGAGGTCGGGATCGAGCGGAAGATCGTGCAGAAGTCGGGCTCGTACTTCAGCTTCGGCGACGAGCGGCTCGGCCAGGGTCGTCAGAACGCAGCCGCCTTCCTCAGGGAGCATCCGGACGTCGTCCAACAGATCCTGACACGGATCCAGGCGGAAGCGCCGGAGTCCCAGATCGTCTCGGCGCGGTTGCTCCCTAGCGCGCTGCCGGCTGTCGCGGAGATGCAAGGTGCAGAGCTGGAGGGTGCAAAGCTGGAGGATGCAGGGCTGAAAGCTGCAGAGCTGGAGGAGCTCGGGCAACCAGTGAGCGCTGCGTAGTCCTCCCGTGCCGAAGACACGAACGGCCGTCGAGCTGGCGCTGCGTGCGCTGCAGTCCCGTGACCGCTCTCGAGCTGAGCTCGACGCCCGTCTACGCGAACGTGGGGTGGCTGCCGACGAACGGCAGGGCGCGCTCGAGTCCCTCGTCCGTGTCGGCTACGTCAACGACGAACGCCTGGCACGTGCACGCGCAGCAACCCTCGCGGAGCGCCCGTCCGGTGACCTGTTGATCCGGGCCGATCTGGAAGGACGCGGCATCGATCCGGAGCTCGTCGACAGAGCGCTCGCCGAGCTGGAGCCGGAGCGACTTCGCGCCGCGCGCGTGACCGCCCGGCGTGGCAGGGGGCAACGCACGGCTCGCTATCTCGCCGGCCGCGGTTTCGGCTCGGAGGCGCTCGAGGCGGTCTTCGTTGCGGTGGATGGCGGCGGAGAGGTAGGATGAACGGGCTTCCATTCGACGTTTATCCTGCATAGCGCGCTATCCGAAATCTCACCATGACCGAGAACCTCCGAGAGCCAGACTTCCCCGGCGAGCCAAAGGAGACGCCGGCGTTCCGCTGATCTGACGCGGCAAAGAGCCGGAGCCGGCCGGGCAGGCCGAGCGCCGGATGTGAGCACCCGCGGCCTCCGGGTCGTGATCAATCGAACCTTCTCTCCTGGAGGCAGGGACGACCATGCTCACCCTCATTGTCGGGCTCGCAGGATTCGCCCTCGGAGCGACGGTTGCGGTCGCGCTGCTTCTCCTTCGCAGCGGGTCTCGCATCCAGGCCGAGCGGCGCGAGGCGGAGACGGTGCGCCGAGAGGGTCTGATCGGGGCGCGCGAGGAGGGCGTGCAGCTCCGCGCGGAGATCGAGCAGGAGGTCCAGCAACGCCGGAACGGGGCGGCGCAGATCGAGGAGCGCACCCTGCAGCGCGAGCAGGAGATCGGGCGCAAGGCGACGGAGTTGTCACGACGCGAGCAGGGCCTGAACGACCGGGAGGTGCACGTGCGCCAGCTCCAGGAGGAGCTGAAGGCGGCGCGCGACGAGGCCGAGAAGGAGCTCGAGCGCGCGTCGGGGCTCACGGTCGCTGAGGCCAAGCACCACCTGCTGGAGCGGTCGGAGGACCTCATTCGCCACGAGCTCGCCCGCACTGCGCGCCAGCTGGAGGAGGAAGCGCGCGGCGAGGCGAAGCGCCGAGCCCGCAACCTGGTCGCTGACGCGCTGCAACGGGTGGCGGCGAGCCACACTGCGCAGACGACCGTGACAGTCGTCGAGCTGCCGTCGGACGACATGAAGGGCCGCATCATCGGGCGGGAGGGGCGAAACATCCGCGCGCTCGAGCACCTGACCGGCGTCGACTTCATCGTCGACGACACTCCCCAAGCGGTCGTCTTGTCTTCCTTCGACGGGATCAGGCGTGAAGTTGCGAAGATGACGCTCCAGAAGCTGATCGAGGACGGTCGGATCCATCCCGCTCGGATCGAGGAGATGTACTACCTCTCGAAAGCCGAGCTCGAGGATCACCTCTTGGTCGACGGGCGGCAGGCGATCTTCGAGGCGAACTGCGGCGACGCGCACGAAGAGCTCGCGAAGGTGCTCGGCCGGCTGCGCTACCGAACGAGCTACGGTCAAAACGTCCTCAAGCACACGCTCGAGGTAGTGCACCTTGCCGGGATCATGGCGAGCGAGCTGGGTGCGAGCGTCAAGACAGCGAAACGAGCAGCGCTCCTCCACGATCTCGGCAAGGCAATGACACACGAGGTGGAGGGCTCGCACGCGATCATCTCGGCCCAGTGGGCCAAGCGCTACGGAGAGGGCCAGGGTGTCGTCCACGCCATCGAGGCACACCACTACGAGATCCAGCCGCAAACCGTGGAGGCAGTGCTCCTGATCGCCGCCGACGCGATCTCGGCCTCGCGCCCCGGCGCGCGTGGGGAGAACCTCGAGCACTACATCAAGCGCCTGGAGGCCCTCGAGGAGATCGCCGGGGCGAAGCAGGGAGTCGCCAAGGCCTATGCCCTTCAGGCGGGCCGCGAGATCCGCGTCATCGTCGAGCCGGCAGAGATCGACGACGACGGCGCCGTCCTCCTCTCGCACGAGATCGCACGCGAGATCGAGGATCAGCTCGAGTACCCCGGGCAGGTGAAGGTGATCGTGATCCGGGAGAGCCGCGCGATCGAAGTCGCACGATAGGCCCGTAGCCACCCCCAGCGTTCACGGCCTTCCGGACACGAGCACTAGACTGACCCGCTGATGAAGCGTTATCACGTCACCACCTTCGGGTGTCAGATGAACGCCCATGACTCGGAGCGGATCAAGGGAATGCTCGAGTCGCTGGGGATCGGCGAGGCGCCCTCACAGGAGGAGGCGGATGTGCTCGTCTTCAATACCTGCACGATCCGGGAGAAGCCAGACACGAAGTTCGCCGCGCACCTCGCTCAGGCGACGGCACTCAAGCGCCGAGACCCTGAGAAGGTGATCGCTGTCGGCGGTTGTTACGCCGAGGCCCAGCGAGAGCGCCTGTTCCAGCTCTATCCCGAGGTCGACGTCGCCTTCGGGCCAGGCTCGATCCCGCATCTCGGCGACTGGCTCGGCGTTGGCGGCCAGGTCGCTGGCAGCGCCGAGCGCGGCCGGTTCGGCACGCACGAGCACTTTGCGGGCGACCTGCCGATGCGCAGAGAGCGACGGTTCCAGGCCTGGGTGCAGATCTCCATGGGCTGCAACTCGAAGTGCGCGTACTGCATCGTTCCGGCAGTACGGGGGCGCGAGCAAAGCCGCCGACCGGGCGACATCCTCGCCGAGGTGACGCAGCTCGCGCAGGACGGCGTGCGCGAGATCACACTGCTCGGTCAGAACGTCAACTCCTGGGGTCGCGACCTACGACCCGCGCTCGACATCGAGTTCGGTGAGCTGCTCCGTGCCTGCGACACCGTCGCCGGGATCGAGCGCATCCGCTTCACGAGCCCGCACCCGAAGGACTTCCGGCAACCCGTGATCGAGGCGATGGCGGAGTGCACGGCCGTCTGCGAGCACGTCCACCTCCCCTTGCAGTCCGGCTCGTCCAGGATCCTGAAGGCGATGCGACGAACCTACGACCGTGAGCGGTACCTCCGCCTCGCCGCGACCCTCCGCGACGCGATCCCCGACCTCGCCCTCGGTACCGACCTGATCGTCGGCTTCCCCGGTGAGACGGAGGACGACTTCCGCGCCACGCTCGACGTCGTAAAAGAGGTGCGCTACGACAGCGCGTTCACGTTCGTCTACTCACCGCGGCGCGGCACCGAGGCTGCGAACTTGGACGATCAGGTGCCGGACGAGGTCAAGCGCGACCGGATCGAGCGCCTCGTCGAGGTCGTCCAGCGCGTCGCGGCCGAGCGGAACGCCGAGCGGATCGGCTCGGTCGAGCAGGTGCTCGTCGAGGGCTCGAGCCGTACCGACGTCGGCCTCCTGCGCGGACGCACGCGCCGCAACACGACGGTCGTCTTCGCCGGGAACGCTCAGCCGGGGGATCTCGTCGAGGTCCTCATCGAGGGTGCAACCTCCACCACCCTGCGCGGCGCGCAGCCCGCGGCGGTCGCGGCATGAAGGTCTTGATCACGGGATCTTCGGGCCAGATCGGCACGAACCTCGCCTCCAGGCTGCTCGCCGACGGCCACAGCGTGTTCGGTGTCGACCAGCGACTCAACACGTGGACGAACGACTTCCAGTACCTGCTCCAGGATCTGTCCGGCCACTATCCGGCCTTTCCGGACGGAATCGGCGGCGTGCCGTATCCGGAGTCCGATCTCGTCGTCCACCTTGCAGCGCACGCGAAGGTGCATCAGCTCGTGGCGCAGCCGCATCGCGCGCTCGAAAACACGATGATGACCTTCAACGTCCTCGAGTACTGCCGCCAGCGCATGCTCCCGCTCGTCTTCTCGTCGACGCGAGAGGTTTACGGAGACGTGCACCGCTTCGAAGGCTATGGCGAGGCGACCGCCGACTTCGCCTTCACCGAGAGCCCGTACTCCGCCTCGAAGATCGCGAGCGAGGCCTTCATCTACGCGTACGCGCGCTGCTATGGGCTCAGGTACCTCGCGTTCAGGTTCTCGAACGTCTACGGCCGCTTCGACAACGACCTGCACCGGATGTCGCGCGTGCTGCCGCTCTTCATCCACCTGATCTCGCGAGACGAGCCGATCACGGTCTACGGAGGAGCCGACAAGGTGCTCGACTTTACGTACGTGGACGACTGCGTCGAGGGCATCGTTCGGGGAATCGAGGCGCTCGGCGAAGGCCAGGTCACGAACGAGACCATCAACCTCGCCTACGGCCAGGGCAACACGCTCGTGCGGGCCGCGGAGTTGATCGCCGCCGAGCTCGAGGCCGAAGCCCGCATGACGATCGCGCCCTCGCTGCTCGGAGAGGTGACCCACTATGTCGCCGACATCCGCAAGGCGCACGATCTGCTCGGCTGGACACCGCGGGTGCCGTTGCACGAGGGGATCCCGCGTGCCGTCGAGTGGTTCCGCGAGCAGCGTGCCGCCCATCCGGAAGAGGATCGCCCCGTCGTGAACGAGGGCGATTCGGTCGGCTGGAAAACCCTGGCCGGCGACCCCGGCTAAGTGCTCAACCGCCGCCTGCGCGAGCGCCAACTCGCCTGGGACGGGTGCGCCAACGTTCGTGATCTCGGCGGGCATCGCACCGAGGACGGAGGCATGACCGCCTTCGACAGAGTCGTCCGCGCCGACAGCGTGAGGCGGCTCTCGGAGGAGGGGTGGTCGCAGCTCGTCGACTACGGGATCGAGCGGATCGTCGACCTGCGCTTCCACGACGAGCTCGAGGCGGATCCGCCCGCCACCATCCCCGTGGAGGTCGTGCACGTGCCCGTGCTCCCGGATCCCGCTTCGGCAGACTGGCATGAGATCGGCGCTCTCCTCGACGCATCAGCAGACAGCGTCTCGGCCATGTGCGCCGTCTACCTCGAGTTCCTCGACCGGTATGCAGAGGGCTTCGGCCAAGCGCTGGCAGCAGTTGCAGGAGCCCCGCCGGGCGGCGTGCTCGTGCACTGCATGGCGGGCAAGGATAGAACGGGTCTCGTGTCAGCCCTCCTGTTACGGGTAGCCGGTGTCTCGGTCCAGGACGTCGCCACCGACTATGCGCTCACCGAGCAGAACCTGAGGCCGCTGTGGCAGCCCTGGTTCGACGCAGCGCGCGACGACAGGGAGCGCGCCCGCCGTCGCCTCATGTCTCTCACTCCGGCCGCCACGATGGAGGGCGTTCTGCGTGAGCTCGGCACACGGGGAGGGGAGGAGGCGTACCTGCGGGATGCAGGCGTCGACCCGTCGGAGTTGGAGGCGATCCGCGCTCGGCTGCGAGCGTGAGCGTCATCGCCATCTTCGGCCCCACCGGGTCGGGCAAGACGGCGGTTGCCGAGGCACTGGCCCGCCGAATTCCTGCCGAGATCGTCTCGGCAGACTCGATGCAGGTCTACCGCGGGCTGCCGATCCTGACGAACCAGGGAGCGGGGCGACTCGTCGGCATCTGGCCGCTCGACCGGCAGCGGACAGTTGCCGAATTCCAGGAGCTTGCCCACGCCGCAATCGACGACATCCTCGAGAGCGGCCGGACCCCGATCGTCGTCGGCGGCTCTGGTCTCTATTTTCGGGCGGCTCTCGTCGACCTGCAGCTCCCTCCGCCCGTGACCGAGGGCGAGCGCGCCCGCTGGCAGCGCGTCTATGACCGGTTCGGCGGCGAGACGGCGCACGGCCTCCTGCGGGAACGGGACGCGCGCGCGGCTTCCCAGGTGCACCGGAACGACCGCAAGCGGGTCGTCCGCGCGCTCGAGCTCTGGAGCACTGGATTCTCGCTCGCCCGCCCGACGTCACGTCTTTGGACGGAGGAGACGCGGCACCCGACGGCGGTTGTCGGACTCGACGTGCCGCCGGAGCTACTGGAAGCGCGGATCGTTTCCCGTACACGCGCGATGTTCGATCGGGGGGTGGTACACGAGGTGCGAGAAGCAGGTCGTATCGAACCCAGCATCCTCGGCTTCGAGGCTGTGCTTGCGTTGTCTCCACCCGACGCAGCCCAGGAGATCGTCCGTGCCACGCGACGCCTGGCGGCGTACCAGCGCAAATGGATGCGCCGGATTCCGGGCGTCGTTATGGTCGACGCGGGACGTGCAGTCGACGAGGTGGCGGATGCGATTTTCGAAGTGGCACGCGCTGGGCAACAGCTACCTGCTCGTTGAGGAGCAGGCCGACGCCGATCTGGTGCAGCTGCTCTGCGACGTCAGGTACGGCATCGGCTCGGACGGCGTCCTCGCGGTCGACGGGAACGAGGTCACGATCTGGAATCCAGACGGGTCGCGGGCCGAGTTCTCCGGCAACGGTACGCGCATCGCCGCCGCCTGGCTCGCGCGGCGCGACGAGGCCGACGAGGTGACTGTCACCGTCGGAGGCCGGAGGTATCCCGCGCGCGTCCGGGATGGGCTCGTGGAGCTGGACGTCGGGGCTGTCGACGTGGGGGAGACGCAGACTCTCGAGCTCCCGGCGGAATGCGTGGAGGTCACTGTCGTCTCGGTCGGCAACCCACACGCCGTCCTCAGGAGAGAGCCGGCACGGGACGATCTCGTCCGCCTCGGTCCCCTAATCGAAGTTCATCCGCGATTTCCCGACCGCACGAACGTCCAGCTCGTCCGCGTCGACGGGCCGAGGGAGCTGACGGCGGTCGTCTGGGAGCGCGGAGCGGGAGAAACGAGCGCCTCGGGCTCGAGCGCAGTCGCCGTCGCCGCCGCCGCAGTCGCCAATGGCTGGTGCGAGAGCCCCGTCACGGTCCGCATGCCAGGCGGCTCGCTCGAGGTAGGACTGGACGCGCACGGCAGCGCAACTCTGACCGGCCCTGCCGTCGAGATCGCCCGAGGCGACGTCTTCCTCGGCCGCGTCTTCCTCGGCGGCGGGCTCGTGGGCGAGGTGCCGTAGGCGCCTGTCGTTCAACTTTTGGCACACGCACGTAGTGCCTGCGCTGCTAGCGCCCGCGCCGTTCGTCTCTGAGACCTTTCCCAGCGGCTCGGCGCCTCCGCGGACTTTCGTTCCTCCCCCGACACGCACACGTTACGCCGCCACCGCTAGCGCCCGTGCCGTTCGTCTCTGAGACCATTGCGGGCCGCACGCGGTGGATCGCGACGCCCGCGATGACGAGCGCGAGCCCTGCCGTCTCGGGTCGCGTCGGCAGCTGGCCCAGGACGACGATGCCGATCACGGTCGCGGTGGCGGGAAGGAGCGAGACGAGCAGCGCGTAGGTCTCGCGGCGCATCCGCGCCATCGCGAGCTGGTCGAAGACGTAGGGGATGACCGATGACGAGATTCCGACACCTACCCCGGCAACCAGCGCGACTGCATCGTCGAGCGCTGGCACCGCCTCCCACGCTGCGATCGGAGTGACGACCGTTGCCGCCACGAGCATCGCGGCTCCGAGACCGTCGATGCCGCCGAGTGAGCGCCTGTGCGCGAGCCGGTGCGCCAGCACGATGTACAGCGCGAACAGCCCGGCGTTCGCGAAGGCGACAGCCACGCCCAGCGGCTCACCCTCGAGCCTCACGTCGGTCAGGAGGTAGACGCCGGCCGCCGCTAGCGCTAGCGCGAACAGGTTCCGCACACCACGGGTCCCGACAGCCGCGAGCGCGATCACGGGCAGGAACTCGATCGCGGCGACCGTTCCGAGCGGGAGCCGGTCGATTGCCACGTAGAAGCAGACGTTCATCACCGCGAGCACCGCGCCCATGGCGAGAAGCAGCCGTAACCCTGACGCATCGAGGCGAGCGACGATCCGCCACGGCCGACGCCAGAGGGCGAAGACGAGCGCGGCGCTGACGATCCGCAGCCACGCCACGCCGAGCGGCTCCACTCGCGCGAAGAGCAGCACCGCGAACGCCGGCCCGAGGTAGTGGAAGACGGCGCTGCCGACGAAGTAGCTCTCGGGCGGCAG
>Ga0136614_10002510_pt1 | contig 11431 bp, 7 predicted proteins | sample AntDrymUQ2792106_2_FD_106643 | JGI IMG/M metagenome (GOLD analysis project Ga0136614, IMG submission 106643) | Polar desert sand microbial communities from Dry Valleys, Antarctica - metaG UQ279 (21.06) | ecosystem: Environmental > Terrestrial > Soil > Desert | place: Antarctica: Dry Valley...
ATCTCGACCGCTACGTAGCGACCTTTGAAGTGATGACCAACGCTAAGCGATTTACACCAGTGATCCTCCAGCGGATGTGTTTGCTTCAAAAAGGTTCGCAGTCTGACAGTACATGAGCCAAACACGTTTCTTATTTCTGCCAACTGCTCAATACTTAGCGCATGCGAAACCAAGCCTGAACCACTACCTGACTGTTTGTATTATTGATGCGGATTCGGGATGTGACCGATGATGAGTAGTACCGCGCGCGAAGTAATCCAAGCTTGTTTCTGTCTTCGATGGGGGCGAAGGAATTGTCTCAACAGTCTTTCCCGATCTGGCCCTGCGAATCGAGCAGCTGTTCATTGATTGTTCGTGACCTGACACGCCTCTTCATTGTGAGAGTGATTCTCTCAGCGGAACTGCGCCCCCTTTACTTTCATCTCCAGCGCATAGACTTTTCCCTGGCCCGTTACATATAACGTCTGACCATTCTTCCCACCGAAAGCGACGTTGCTGCAAAACTCAAGAATAGGAATCAGTCCGAGCGCTTTGCCATCCGGCGCGACGACCCAGATGCCGCCGCGCATCGCGAAATAAAGATTGCCCTCGGCGTCGGCACACATCCCGTCAGGGTCGTTCATGTTCACTGTCCACGGATCAAAGAAAACCTTCACGGCCCCTTGCTCGACGGAACCACCGGGCATGATCGGGTAAGAGTAAATGCGTTTCTCGAAACTATCGGACACGTAGAGCGTCTTGCCGTCACTTGATACCAAAATGCCGTTAGGGATTTTGAGGTGACTGATAATCCGCCGGACTGTACCTTCAGGATTCAGATAGTAAACGGCGCTACGTGTCTTTCCTTTGAAGTCCGGATCGGTGTAATAAATCCCGCCGTTTGGGGCCTCGGCCAGATCGTTGGGCTGGTTGTATGCCTCGCCTTCAAAGTCGCCGGTCAAGCGCTTGATGTCATCCGGCCCAGCGGCACCGATTTTCATACTCAGGACGTTGTGGCCGAAAGCCTGCGCCCCGAGCAAGCGCCCGGTGGTGCGCGATAAGCGCATGCCGTTCACGCCCTGCGTTTTATCCATCCAAACGTGAATTTGTCCGGGGCCGTCGAGCCGCAGAATCTGTTGATTCTGATCCTTCCTGAATGAAGTGAAATAGAGCTTGCTTGTAACCGGGTCCCACGCCGGGCCTTCAAAGAAGCTGTCGGCTTCGTAGACGACAATCAATCTTGCTCTATCGGCGACTGTCGGCGGCAAGGTAAAGTCTCCGGCCTGCGGTTGCGTTGTCGGGAGATTAGACGGGGCGCTTGATTCGTGGAGGCGAAGGCGGCCGAAGGCTTCGGGGGTGTGAAAAGTATCGCTCTTGACGGGCTGCCAGTTGATCAGCTTATGGTTCGACGGCGGCCCCTGAATGCGGTAGAAGTTGATGCGCATCTCCAACCCCGCGCGAGGAGTGCGGTTATCAATCTTTGACAAGGGGATACGCATTTCGCCGTACCAGACTTTCTTTTCGCGGGCGAGTCTGGCCTTCGCCGCAAAGCCTGAGTTCCATTGCCAATCGTGGGCGGGCGGCCGCGGGCCGCGATCAATCATCAGGTCAACCCACTCGCCTTGCGGTGACACCTGAAACTCGGAGTAGCGTTTGATATTCCGAAAATCCGTGCCGATGAAGACTTCCGCGACATCCCACTCCCAGAGTTTGTTTGTCTCAATTGATGTTGACGGATTCGGTTTCAAATTCAGTTCTTCGTAAGGGCAGACGAAGAGAAAGTAGAGATTCTTCTCAGTCCAGCGCGAACGAATCTCCGTGCGATGATTGGCGACTGCTTCTCCACCTGTGCCTTTCTCGGCGAACACGCCGGTGATGTCTTTCCACACCGGAGCATTCGGATCAGCCGTGAGCGCGAAGTCGGACGGCGCGCGGTAACTCATGATGAGGCTTGAATCACCCGGCGCGGTGGGACGGCCCCGTGATGGTTGAGCGGGTAAGAAACCCAAAAGAGCAATCAGCAGCAACACTCTCTTCATGATGTATCTCCGTGATTGAGCAATTTATTAAAACAAGATAACGAGCGGGCGCGAGCATCATGTCGCAATCCGCTGGCTGAGACAAGATGAATGTTGAAGTTACTGGTTGATGAACGCGCAATGCCGAAACTAAATCAGGACATCGGAAAATGGTACAGCGATGATTGAGTGGCGAAGACGGTCGTCTTTAACACAGAGACACGGAGGTCACACAGAGAGCACAGAGAAAGGCAGAGCCATTTAATCTTCTCTGTGTCCTCTGTGTCTTCATCTCTGTGTCTCTGTGTTAAGTCTCCTGTACCAATCTCATGTGCTCTGATTTAGGAGTTGGAGGCATTCCAAATTTCTCTCCGGCGTGTGATCGAGTACGATGATTGCGTGAAACCGCTGTGGCTTTCGTTTCTCGTCATTGGATTATTTTTATTGGTGCCGGCCTCGCGCACATCAATCGCGCACCGTCAAGGCAAGCTCGTTCGCTACGAAGACAGCCGCGTCTCGATGGGTTGTGCTTACACCATCGTGATATACGGCGACGACGCGCAGAGGTTAACGCGCATCGTCAGCGCCGCTTTCGATGAAATAGATCGGATAGACCGGTTGATGAGCCATTACAAACCGGATAGCTCGCTGTCGCGTCTCAACCGCGATGGCTCTGGAGGGCCGGTCAAAGTCGAAGCGGAGTTGTTCGACTTTATCGAAGAAGCTCTAAGGTACAGTCGCGAATCTGAAGGCGCATTTGACATCACGGTTGGCCCGTTGATGAAAGCGTGGGGCTTCTTTGGCGGCGAAGGCCGCGTGCCCGAGACGACCGAAATTTCGGAGTTGCGCAGCCGCGTCGGCTATCAGCATTTAATCTTGAATGCTGATGAGAAGACCATTCGCTTCGACCGACCCGGCGTGGAACTCGATCTGGGCGGAATCGCCAAAGGTTACGCGGTTGATCGCGTCGTCAGTCTACTTAAACGCCACAAAATCGCCGACGCTCTGATCAGCGCCTGCGGCAGCACGCTGTATGGGATGGGCGCGCCACCTGACAGTGAAGGGTGGGAAGTGAAAATTCGGAACCCAGTTGATGCCAGTAAGGTTGCCCTCACTGTCAGCTTGAAAGATCAAGCGCTCTCCGTGTCCGGCAGCGACGAAAAGTTTTTCGAGATCGGTGGCGTCAGGTATGCACATATCATGAATCCGCGCACAGGGCGGCCTGTCGAGAATATGCTAAGCGTTGCGGTACTGACCGAGAGCGGCACGGCTGGCGATGCGCTGGACAATGTATTTTATGTGCAGGGCGTTGAGCAGGGCAGGGAACTTCTGAAGCGGCTTCCGCCAACCGAAGTCTTTTTCTTTTTGCCTGAAAGGGGCAAGAGATGGAAGATAGTTCGGCTGAAGAATTGATGCCAATAAGCGTTCAGCGATCAGCTTTCAGCTTTCAGCAATCTTCAACTGGAACTGGGACTGAAGTACATGACGAGCGAACCAACCTCGGTGCAACATCAGTACAGCATTAGTCTGGCTGGCGACTGATTGCTGAAGACTATCGCTTGGGTAAATCAATCACCGCGTAGGTTTCCATTTTGGGAAGAGAAAATTCCGTGGCCCCATCAGTGAGGGCATAGTCTGTAAGTTGCATGCGGCCCGACCCGTCCACAAACACTTCGCCTTTAGCGAAAGCTCCGCGCAGGCGAATGCGTAGGCCCGCGATTTCACGCCCGCCGTAATTGAGCAAATGCATACGGACGCGTGAATCATCTCCCGTGAGCCGGCAGATCACGACCTCACTGCCATAGATGCGCAAGCGCCTCTGCTCGTCGGTAAGCAGGCGGCGAATCTTCAGCGCGAACAGGCTCGGATCCTTCGCCTCTTTTTTCGGGTACTCTTCCGTGCCGAGCTTGATGTTGAAACGAAACTGCGACAGAGGAGTTGGTGATACACGAAAAAGAAGATTCCGCCGGGCGAGAAGATTCATCACCTCACCCGCGAGTGTTGAACCGTCATCAACGACGGCCAGATCGGCAAGTGTCGGCAAATCATCTCTCGGCAATTGTCGCAGGAAGCTAAGCATTCGCCCGAATTCTTCGAGATCGGATGGATCAATCTTCAGAATCACATCTGCGCCGTAAGCGAACGCTTCGGCGGCAGCCAGCAGGGCTTTCCCCGCCGGCAGATCATAGTGGTACTTATCAATTCCATCTCGTGAACTGTCGCGCAAGATTCGCCAACCATTGGCATTAACCCACGGACTGCGCGTCGGAGAGGCGACGTCGGCCCGTGCGGCGATGCCCGGCGTCAGCAGTTTTTCACGCGAAGCAAATTCAACCTGACTCATCGGAACCACCGAGAAGCCTGCTTTGCGCCAGCTTTCGGCCATGTCGGGCGGCACGCACAATCTCTCTACACCCGCCTCCCTCAAGGCCGGCGCGCTCTCGACTCCACCTTGCCAGTAGAGCAACGGCAACGCGAGCAAAAACAGCAGGGAATTCATACTTCGATTTCTCTCACGCTGATCTTTGTGAGGTCGTGAACACCGAGCCCTAACTTCGACGCATACTCCACATGTCCCGGCTCGCGGATGATAATGTTGACGTTAGGATTCTGGTCTCGCTGAGTACCGTTATCAACATCTAAGTATTTAGGTGAGCGATCCCAAACCGAAATCGCGCCCTCGGCTTTGCGTTTATCATCAATGATGTCGAGCAGCAGGCGATCAATCGCCACCGGGTCAGTGCCGAACAAGATCTGCTTCGGATAGAAAACGTAGCGGCGCGTGTGCGCGAACGGCCCGCCATGCCACACGCCGCGCAGACCGTCCATGATCTGCAACACCGTCCGCGAGCGCAGCGGCTCGACCGCCGCGAGCGTGCCGACAAAAGAAAGAGTGTGCGACTTGCCGCGCTGATGTGTGCGCGCGACGTTGGAGAAACTTCCGTAAGCGATGTTCTTCAGGCAGCCTGTAACTCCCGTCGCGCCGTGATCCTTCATATTCGGGATGTTGATGATCTTTGTCAGACGCTCCGTAACCAGCCGCATTATGTTGGAGCGCGTGTCCTCCTCGCCGAAGAGGTCGGCTTCAACATAAGTCGCCGGATCGTAGCCGGTGTTATCAATGTTTCGATTCGCCCTTTCAGCCGCGACGATTCGTACACCTGCCGGCAAATGCGGCGCGTAGTGCACCTCATCGAGTTGGTTCTGGAAGCGTTTGTAGACGTAAATCTGCGACGGCTTCACGCCGACGGCGATCAGATTGCGGACGGTTCCGGCAACGATTTCGTATGAGGAGACCACCCACGGGTGGCCGCCGCAATTGACTTTGATGCCGACGACGTCGGAAGGATCGAAGAAGCGCCGCCACGCATCAATCTCTTTCGCCTCTCCGGTCAATTCCCGCATTCCGCGCGCCATCATCTCGCGCACGATTTCAGCGTTTACCTTATCACCGCTTGCATCAAGACACTTTCCCGATTTGACAGCAATCACTTTGCCGGGATGGAGACCGGGCATGCCGGGGACAGAAGCCGGGCGATAGTCGCTCACGATGCGATACTTCGGCACCGTCTCGCCTTCAACAGTCGAGACGAGTGGAACCGTCGTAAGCAATCCGACAAAAGTTCGGCGATCCATAGCCCCTCCTACTTGAGCATTCGCGTTCAGATGTAAGCGATCACATCAATCTCGACAAGCGAGTTGCCGGGAATGCCGCCCGCCGCAGCAATCGTCGTTCGCACGGGCGGTTCCGCTCCGAAGCGTCCGAGAAAAACTTCATTCATCGCTTGGTAGTCCTTCAGATCATTCAAGTACACATTACACTTGAGGACTTTGTTCATCGAGGAGCCGGCGTTGACAAGTTCTTTCTCGATCTCGTCGAGAACGTGCTTAGTATGTGCCTTGATGTCACCTTGGAAGTGTGCACCCTTGCCGGAGATAAAAAGTAGATTGCCGTAGGAGACCGCACCTGAGAAGAGCGCGGTCTTTTCAGGCTTCTTACCTTTGTAGTGAACCTTTTTTTGCGTGCCTTGAGGGGCAGCGGCTACTGTGGAAGCCATCGCGGTGCTGACGGTCGCGGCACTCACGGTTGCCGCTCTCAGAAATCGTCTTCTTTTCATCGGTAAGTGTCCTTTGATGCGGATTCAGATAAGTAGACTATTTCACTGCCACGACGGAGATACGTATCAGCGCCGGAGCAAGCCGGCTGCGATCTGCGACGGGCGTGAAAGGCTGCACGGTGGTGCGTGTCGGCGGAGAGTTCGAGAAGAATGAAGCGTAAGTTTCATTCATCAGTTTGAACTCTTTGATTTCATCAAGGTACACGTTGCTCGCCGTCACGTGCGACAAAGTCGCACCGTGCTTTTCGAGGCCGGCCTGCAAGCTGTTCATCAACGCCCTCACCTGTCCTCCCACACCTCTCTCGTCGGAGGCCGTGCTCATCTGCACCGAGCAGAAGATTGTGCCGGCGTCCGCCGCCGCGCAAACGTCAGATGATTTCCTGACGCCACTCTTCCCAGTCGCCCCGCGAACGGCGACGACGGAGACGGCTGCTCGCGCGCCTTCGGGAAGTTCATTGACCAAAATCATCGAGGGCGTCTTCGTGGAGTATTCATTGCGGAAGACCACTTGACCGACGCCGAGCTTCGCTTCATTGAGCGCCCTCTGCAAATTCCGTTGAGTAGCTTCTACCGTCTTCCCATAGACGCCGGACAGATAAACTCGATCACCGACGACGACGGCAGAGCTGGCGTGACCCACCGGCTTCAGGTGTATTAGTGAAAGGACTTTTTTCGATTGCGGGTCACGCACCGCGACCGCCGTCAACTCAACCGTGGTGTCGGTCGGCATCTTCGCGACGCCGACGACGATTCTCGCCGGTGGAGACCGTGGGAAATAGGTCGCGTACACCCGATCCACTGCCTCGAAGTCGCTCATCTTCTCAAGGTAAAGCTGCATGTGGACGACGTGCGCCATCGTCAGCCCGGCGGCCTCGACAATCGCTTTGACATTATCGAGACACTGCCGTGTCTGCGCCTCGATACCGTTCGGCATCGCACCGTTCGCGTCACGCACTCCCTGACCAGAGACATACAGATAATTGCCAACACTAATTCCGGGACTATAAGGCCCGACCGGTTTGGCGGCGCTTGCCGGGACGACTACTTTGCGCTCCTGCGCGTCGCCGCAACACCAACCCAGGATCAGAAAAAGAATTACGGTGGAGAGAAATCGAATCATCGTGCGCGGATTATATGGGATGTTGGCCCCGCGAGGAACAGTATTATTTTAACCGTTGTGACAGCATCCGCTTGCAACTCGTCGCCGAGAATTATCTTGACAGGGTGAAAGCTCAGGAATAGAGTCTGCGCAATCAAAGAAGTATCGGCCAAACGCCACTAAAATTCTGCACCGCAAAACAATTTCTTAGATGTGCTCGCCGCCTCGAAATTGTCGACGCTATTGACAGGTGCAGGAGCAAAAATCTAACAAGGGGATCACAGAGACGCCGGAGTCGTGGAAGAATAACTCATGTCTCTCTCTCGTGATCTCTGCGATGAACCGCCCCGCATCCTGCGATCCACATTAGGATTGACTCAAAATGATAAATCGCCGAATGTTCATTCAAGCAGCGTCGAGCCTACCCGTTGTCGGAGGACTTCTTTCTCCACGCTACGTTGCGGCTTCCGCAAATAAGCGCGACTTCTTCAAGGAACTGAGCGTCCGCCCATTCATCAACGCCGCCGGCACGTACACCGTCTTGACCGCCTCGCTGATGAAACCCGAGGTTGTGGCGGCGATGGAATACGCGTCGAAACAGTTTGTCCCGATCAATGATCTGCAAGCGGCTGTCGGCGCCCGCCTCGCCTCGCTTATCGGGTGCGACGCGGTGATGGTCACTTCCGGAGCCGCCGCTGCGCTGACCGTCGGGACTGCGGCCTGCATCACGGGTGAGAATCCTGAATTCATCAAGCGTCTGCCGGACATTGCCGGGATGAAGGATGAAGTCATCATCCAGAAGTCGCATCGCTACGGCTACGATCATGCGGTGCGCAACTGCGGCATCAAGTTCGTCGAAGTGGAAACCGCCGACGAGTTGGAAAGGTCGGTGAACAAGAACACGGCGATGATGCTCTTCTTCAATGACAAAGACCTCGACGGGAAAATCAACGCCGCACAATTCGTCGCGCTCGGAAAGAAACACAGCGTACCCACGTTCAACGACGCCGCTGCCGATGTGCCACCGACAGAGCATCTTTCAAAGTACAACAAGATGGGCTTTGATCTCGTCACCTTCTCCGGCGGCAAAGGGCTGCGCGGCCCGCAGAGCGCGGGGCTGCTGCTGGGCCGGAAAGATTTGATCGAAGCGGCGCGCCTCAACTGTTCGCCGAATAGCGATTCAATCGGTCGCGGCATGAAGGTCAATAAAGAGGAGATGGTCGGCATGCTGGTCGCAGTGGAGATATATCTGCAACGCGACGCCGCCGCCGAGTGGAAAGAATGGGAGAGGCGCATTAAAGTTGTCGCCGATAGCGTGGCGGACGTGAAAGGCATCCGTTCCTCGACGCACATCCCGCCGATTGCCAATCATGTTCCACATCTGAAACTCACCTTAGACAAATCAATTCTCAACTTGTCAGTTGAAGACGTGCGTAAACAACTACGCGAGGGCAATCCGTCCATCGAACTCGCGCCCTACGCGCCCACTACGCCGGAGGAAGTGACGGTCGGCGTCTGGATGTTACAGCCGGGCGAAGACCGGATTGTCGCCCGGAGACTCAGAGAGATTTTCAAAGCGGCATAGACGTTTTACGACCTTAATTCCTCGTCAAGTTGCACACCCGTCTCTGCCGCACATTCATGACTCAAAAGAAGGAGAAGGCACTAATGAGAAGTATAGGAAAGTTTCTGACGGTTATCCTGTTGGTCGCGGGACTGTCCGTCAGTTTTATCACTCCCTCGACTTCAGCCCAGACCTACACGGCCACATTGACCGGCACCGTCTCTGACCCGAATGGCGCCGTCATGCCTAACGTCAAAGTGGTTGCCACCAATCAAGGCACTAAAATTGAGTACACGGCCCAGACGAGTGACGACGGGCTGTACACGATTCCATTTCTGCCCGTCGGGAGTTATGTGGTCTCGGTCGAGGCAAGTGGATTCAAGCGTCTGATTTCTAACGCGATCCAGCTTGAAGTTAATCAGACCGCCCGCGTTGATTTAAGTATGGAAGTCGGCGAGGTCAGCCAGCAGGTCATCGTCGAAGACGTCGCGCCGATTCTGCAAACGGAATCAACAACAGTGGGACAAGTCATCACCGGCAACACGGTCGTCAACCTGCCACTCAACGGCCGCAACTTTCAGCAGTTGACACTGCTCGTGCCGGGGGCGATCACACCGAACCCAGGCAGCTTTACGACGGTTGTGCCGGGGCAACCAGGAGGGCGGCCCTACGTGAACGGCAACCGGGAACAAGGCAACAGCTTCCTGCTCGACGGTGTTTCGGTTGATGAAACGATTGACAACCGCATCGGCTACAAACCGAATGTTGATGCGATTGCCGAGTTCAGAGTGGAGACGAGCAATTCGTCGTCTGAGTTCGGCAACGTCACCGGCGCGGTCGTCAACGCCACGATGAAGTCGGGGACGAACGATTTTCACGGCAACCTCTTCGAGTTCTTCCGCAACGACGCTTTAGACGCAAACTCGTGGTCGAATAATCGTGCGGGCGCGAAGAAACAGAAACTGCGCCAGAACATCTACGGCGGGACAATCGGCGGCCCCATTTTCCGCAATAAGCTTTTCTTCTTCGGCGCTTATCAAGGCACGAAGCAGCGCACCGGCGGCGGCACGTCGGTGACGGTCGCGCCCGTCGAATGGCGGAGCGGAAATCTTTCGAGCCTGACGACGCCGATTCGCGACCCGCAGAGGACAGGCAACTGTAACGCGACCGACCGGACGGCCTGCTTTCCGGGCAACATCATTCCGCAGAACCGGATCGTCAATCCGGTGGCGAGAGCACTCTTCGCCGACCCCAATTTGTACCCGCTGCCGACTCGTCTCGGCACCTCCAACATCATCGGGAACTACGCGACGACGACACAGAGCTCCCTCGACGGATATCAATTCGACGTCAAGATTGACGGCAAGATTTCTGACAAGGATAACGTTTCGGGGCGCTACTCCTTCGGGAATTATGAGTCGTTAGGTATTCAGGGCGCACTGCCCACAAACATCACCGGCACCACCTTCAGCCGGCCACAGAATATCGCGCTCAACTGGAACCATGTCTTCAGTCCGGCAGTCGTCAACGAAGCCCGCATCGGCTTCAACCGCGCGGTTTTCATCAGTGACTTCTTTGACTTCGCCGGACTTGGAGATGCTAACGCTGAATTAGGCATTCCCGGAGGGCAGGCCATTCCGGGCATCAGCGCAATCAACGTGGGAAACGGCGTCTCCGGGATTGGCAACATCGGAATCAATGAGGACAACGTCACCAACACCTTCCACTATGGCGACAATCTTTCCGTCTCGCGCGGACGCCACTTCATGCGGATGGGCGCGCAGTGGCTGCGCTATCAGCAGAACCGCTTCTACCCGGGCAACAACGGACTGCTCGGCTTCTTCACCTACGACGGGCGATTCACCGGCTCTGCCTTCGCCGACTTTCTGCTCGATCAACTCGCCAGTAAAGGAGTCGGCAGCCGGACGGGCACGTGGGGGCATCGCCAGAATCGCATCGGTATCTTTTTCCAAGATGACTTCAAAGCGAGAAACAACTTGACTTTGAATCTTGGAATGCGCTGGGAATACACCTCGCCGGTGGTTGAAGTCAGGGATCGTCAGTCCAACTTCGACATCGCGACCGGCAGACAGCTTTTCGCCGGACGCGACGGCAACAGCCGCGCGCTTTATAAGCCCTACTACAAAGGCTTCGAGCCGCGCATCGGCTTCGCGTGGAATCCTGATGCGTTCGACAAAAGATTGGTGGTTCGCGCCGGCTACGGTATCACGCAGTATATGGAAGGAACCGGCTCAAACCTGCGCCTGCCGCTGAATCCGCCGTTCTTCTCTGAAGCAGACCGACCCTTTGACGCGACCACCGGGCCGGGGACAATCTCGACCGGCTTCACCGACGTCATCGTGCGTGACCAGCCCTTCGGTCAGATTCGCATCTGGAATCCCGACCTACGCCCGCAGTTCACGCAGCAGTGGAATGGAACCATCGAGTACCAATTCAGCAACTCCGTTTCACTCACAACCGCTTACGTCGGACACAAGGCGACGCACCTCGTCGCGCCGACGGATTGGAATCAGCCGCTCCCCGGCACCGGGCCGCCTTCGACGTGGCTCCCGCTGAACCAGCGTCGCCCGTTCTATCGGGTATTACCGCTGGTGACGCAAGTCAGCGGCACGGATTCGTGGGCGAGAAGTAA
>Ga0136614_10002511_pt1 | contig 11431 bp, 16 predicted proteins | sample AntDrymUQ2792106_2_FD_106643 | JGI IMG/M metagenome (GOLD analysis project Ga0136614, IMG submission 106643) | Polar desert sand microbial communities from Dry Valleys, Antarctica - metaG UQ279 (21.06) | ecosystem: Environmental > Terrestrial > Soil > Desert | place: Antarctica: Dry Valley...
CCGAGCGCATACCGCATCGGCACCAGCAGCACCTCGTCGAGCCCGGCGACGTGCTCGGTGGCGTGGGCGAGCACCGAGCCCTCCGACACGAGCCGGACGCCGTCGATCGCGCCGCCGGCGGCGAGGGCGCCGTACAGGCGGGCGAGGCTGCGGGCGTCGCCGATGCCGCCGCCGGCGGGGATCTCGGCGGCACGGAAACGGGCGTCGTTCGCGACGGAGGCGGCGCGGTCGACACCGCCGTGCTCGTCGACGAGCAGCGCCCGGCCCGTGAGCGCGTCGGGCCGCGTCGTCGCCGCGATGAGCAGGGCCAGGGCCGGGTCGGCCGGAAGAGCAGGGAGCAGGTCGGCGACACGATGATGATGCTCGGCGGGTAGGCCGATCCACAGGTCGAGCCCGAGCGGCGCGGCCACGTTGGCGCGGAACCACGCGCCGAGCGGGTCGCCGGTGATGCGCCGCACGATCTCACCCAGCAGCCATCCGAAGGTGAAGGCGTGGTAGCCGAGCCGGCGACCGGGGGCCCACAGCGGCGGCGCCGCCGCGAGCGCGGCCGCGATTGCCTCGGTGCGGCCCCAGCCGGCGGGGTCGGCGAGCGTGACGAGCTCCCGGTACCCGTCCCACGTCGGAAGGCCGGCGGTGTGGGTGAGGACGTGCCGCGTCGTGACGGCCTCCTTGCCCGCGGCCGCGAACTCCGGCCAGTAGCCGGCGACAGGCACGTCGAGGTCGAGCTGGCGTCGGTCGGCGAGCACTTGGACGCACAGCGCGGTCACACCCTTGGTCGCGGACCAGAGCACGCCGAGCGTGTCGTCGCGCCAGGGCACGCCGGGTCGCGCCTCGCCGCCCCAGAGGTCGACGACCTTGCGACCGTCGACGTAGGCGGCGAAGGCCGCACCAACCTCGGGACCGTCGCTGAAGTTGCCCGCGAACGCCTCTCGGACCCGCTCGAAGCCCGGCTCGACCGAACCGCTGATGTTCGGGTGTCGTGAGCGGCGCGCCGTCATGCCGGAAGCGTCGCGTACCCAACCGATTCGGGTGAGCGAACCGGCGGCCGTGCTGACAGTTCACGTCTAGACTGTCAGGATGGCGACAGAGAAGCGCGACGAGATCCTCGACGCTGCCTACGAGTGCTTCGCCCAGTACGGGTTCCGGCGCACGTCGATGCAGGACGTTGCCAAGGCCGCCGGCATCTCGCGGGCTGCGGTGTACCTCCACTTCAAGAACAAGGAGGACGTGTTCCGCGCCCTTTCCCTCCGCGTCCACGAACGGGTGCTGGCTGCGGCCGAGGCCGCGGGCACCGCGACTGAGGGCATCGAGGAACAGCTGCGAGCCGTGCTCTCGGCGAAGCTGCTCGGCCACTTCCAGCTGGTGCACCGCTCCCTTCACGGCCGCGAGCTCCTCGATGAGAACAACCGACTCTGTGGCGACGTCTCGGCCGAGTACCGCACCCGCCACGTCGGGCTGGTCGCCCGGCTGCTGGGCGGAGCGGAGCGGGCCGGCGAGCTCCGGCTACGCGGGCTCGGACTCGACGCCGACGCGGCGGCCGAACTCATCATGGACTGCGCCAAGGGTCTGGAAGACGGTGGCGCACCCAGCGCCGACGTCTTCCGGCGTCGCGTCGGCGACCTCACCCGTGTGCTTGCGTGCGGCCTCGGCGCGGTTCCGGCGACGGCGCGAGGAGGCGGCACTCGCCGCCGCCCGGCGAAGACGGCGCGCCGGCGCGGGTGACGCGAACCGTCGTCGCGCGCCCCGACCCTCGGCGTGGACATCCTGACAAAGATGCTCTAAGTTGTCAGGACGTTGCAAAGGGGGATTGCTATGGCGTCGTCGAGGACCGTGCTCGTGACCGGGTGCTCATCGGGGATCGGGCGGGCGACCGCCGAGCGTCTCGCCGGCCGGGGCTGGACCGTGTACGCCACCGCCCGCCGGCCGGAGTCGGTCAAGGACCTGGGTGACGCCGGCTGCCGGTTGCTGGCCCTCGACGTGTGCGACGAGGGCTCCATGGAGGCGGCGGTGCGCGCGGCCGAGGGCGAGACCGGGCCCCTGGATGCGCTCGTGAACAACGCCGGCTACGGCGAGTACGGCGCCGTCGAGGAAGTTCCGCTCGAGGCCTGGCGCCGCCAGCTCGAGACGAACGTGCTCGGCGTCGTGCGCATGGCCCAGCTCGTGCTCCCGGGCATGCGCGAGCGGGGGAGCGGCCGGATCGTCAACATCTCCTCGATGGGCGGTCGCCTCGTGTTCCCCGGCGGAGGCGCCTACCACGCCAGCAAGTTCGCGCTCGAGGCGCTCTCCGACGCGCTGCGCTTCGAAGTGCGACCCTTCGGGATCAAGGTCGTCGTCGTCGAGCCCGGGCTCATCAAGACGGGCTTCGGCGACACCGTTGCCGGCACGCTGGGCGAGAACCGCCGGTCGGGCGGTCCGTACCACGGGCTGAATCAGACGCTCGACACGGTGAGCCGGAACGCGTACGAGGGCCCGATGGCCCGGCTGGCCGTCGGCCCCGAGAACGTCGCCAAGGCCGTCGACAAGGCGCTCAGTCGGCGGCGTCCCCGGCCCCGCTACATCGTGACCGCCGGCGCCCGCATGGTGCTCGGGACCAAGACCGTGCTCTCGGACCGGGCCTTCGACGGCTTCCTGCGGGCCCAGTTCAAGGTGCCGAAGGCGAAGGCGTCCTCGGGCTGACGGTCGGTCGCCTGCACGTACCCGTTCGGCGCGCGCCCAGCGCGAGCGCGCCGTCGCTCATGCCCTTCGCATGGGCCCCGCGGGCGTGACAGTCACGAATCCGCCCGGTCAGCGGGCCGATCGAGGGTCGCGGCCAGGCTCGAAGAGAGGAGGCGCGACTGCTCGGCCCGGGGAAGGGACGACAAGGCGGCGAACCCCTCGCGGAAACGTTCGCCCGGTGTCATCTCGACCTCGTGCCCGATGGCGTCGAGTACCTCGCGGGCGACCCGCGCCGGCGGCACCGGCGGTTCCGGGAGGTTCTGGGGGTCGTAGTCGTAGTGGCGACGGAAGTTCGGCGTGTCCATCGCCGGGCCGATGACGCCGAGCACGTCCACGCCATGGGCGCGCCACTCGTGGTGCAGAGCCTGCGCGAGGGTGAGGCCGAACGCCTTTGTGGCCGAGTACACGGCGAGCCCGGCCGTTCCCGCGACGCCCGCGCCCGAGCCCATCAGGACGAAGCCGCCGCGACCGCGTTCCAACATCGCTCGTCCGAAGTGGTCGCACACTGCGAGCGGGCTGTTCACGTTGATCGCCACCTGTCCGAGCGCGTGGTCGAGGCCCTCGTCCAGGAAGGGCCCGATGAAGTGATCGGTGGCGTTGTAGACGACGAGGCCGACCTCGAGCCTGTCGGTCACGCTGCGCAGGGTGTCGAGGAAGTCACCGGCCACGAGGTCGAGCACCACCGGCTTCGCTTCCACGCCGTGGGCGCCGGCGACGCGGCGCGTGACGGCTTCGAGTGGTGCCCCGCGGCGGGCGGCCGCCAAGACGTTGACGCCGCGGCGGCCGAGCTCGTGGGCGTACGCCTCCCCCAACCCCTCCGATGCACCGAGGACGACTGCCCACGGCCCGTACCGGTCACGGAACGACATCCCGGCTTCCGGTTCCCGAGTTGTCTCGCCGCCCGTCTCTCGGACCATCGGCCCGATCGTAGATTCGAACCGCCGATCTCGGGGGCTGACTACTGATCCCGGACGATGCGGCCCGCGGCGCGGATGCGGTCGGGCGCGCCGTCGCCGGTGAGCCCGGCGGCGACGACGGCGGCGTCGAGCAGCCCGAGGAGCGTCTCACGTTCCCCGGGGCTGAGGGCGTCATAGGCCGGCGCGGCGAGCGCATCGGTCAAGGCCTCGGCCTCGGCGGCGCGGCCCGGGTCGGGATCGGGGTAGGGCTCCGACCACCCGTAGAGCGCGGCGGTCTCGGTGCCGCCGTTCGCCACGACCGCCTCGAGCGGCGACAGGCCGGGGGCAAGGACGGCGACGCCGTGAGCACCGCCGCGGTGCTCCCGGAGGACGTGGCCGAGCTGCGCCGCTCGCCCCGCGAGATCGTCGGGGGGGGGCATGGCCCGCCAACCCGCGAAAAGCGGCGCGGCCGCCGGCGCCGCCGCCGCCGCGACCCGCGCGGCCAGCGCGCATAGCTCGCGAGGCCGTCGACGCGGCCGAGGCCGTAGAAGCCCGCGAAGTCGAGGCCGAGCTCGCCGGCCCGGGCGATCGTGGCGCCGTCGAGCATGAGCGCGCCGCCGAGGGCCCGGATCGGTTCGCCGACCCGCGCCGCGTAGGACATGAGGGCGTCCCCATGGGTGCTCATGTCGAGCCGATGCCCATCCGGGCCCGGACATCGTCGGCGGACGCCAGCGGCCGGCCGGCGTCGGCGGCCCACCGCCCGGCGAGCTCGACGAGCGCGGCGTTGCTGGCGTCGGGGAACGCGCGTGGGTTGTCCCCGATCCCGATGCGGATGCCGCCGCCGCGGTCGAGGGCGGCCCGGGCCAGCTCCTCGACGTGTGTGGGATCGGTGAGGCCGTAGGGCACGAGTAGCCACTCGACGTCGAGGTGATCCGGGAGTTGTTGGAGGTGGAGATCGAGCGCGGCGACGCTCGGTTCGGGTCCGATCGCGGGACTACCCCACAGGAAGATCTTGAGCAGCACCGGCTGGTCGAGGATCCCCGCCTCCGCCAGTCGCGCGATCGTGCGGGTGGGTCCCACGTCGAAGGCGGCGACCGTCGGTACGAGCCCGACTGACCGGTAGCGGCCGAGCGCGTCGACGACGAAGGGCAACGAGTTGCGGATCACGTCGTACTCGGGGATGGGCTCGAGGGGAGCAAGCGTGCCCTCCGCCCCGTCCCAGAGCACGAGGTTCACGGTGGACACGTCGACCGGTGCCAGCTCCATGCCGTGCCGCTCGCGCAGTGTGAAGCAGTGCCCGAGCCGCTCGTCGACGGTATCGGGGACGTCGGTCGGGTACGACGGGTAGGCCAGGACGCAGCCGTCCATGACGTCGAGCGCGGCGCCGTAGAGCTCGGCGTCGGCGAGGCACTGGGCGCCGGTTGGGTCCACCGCGTGCCAGTGCACGATCGCGGCGCCGGCTTCCGCGCAGCGACGGGCATCGGCGGCGCACTCCTCCGGACGCTGCGGAACGTGAGGGTGCGCCGCGGGGGTGACGGCCTCGTTGAGGCCGACTTCGACGACGACTGCGTCGTGCTTCATGTCGCCTCCCACCACGTCGTGGAGTGCAGCGCTTTCAGAGAAAGATAGAGGTGGAGGAGGTTCGTCGCGCGTTTTCGAGCTCCGCGAGCCGGTCGTAGAATGCGGCGATGACGAACTTCGGAGCCGACTCGACCACCGACGACGTGCTCGAGGGCGTCGACCTCACTGGTCGGCGACTCGTCATCACCGGTGCCTCGACCGGTCTTGGTGAGGAGACGAGTCGCGCCCTTGCCGCCCACGGCGCGTCCATCACCATGGCCGTGCGTGATCCGGCTCGCGGCGACGCCGCGGCCGAGCGCATCCGGGCGGGCACGCCCGACGCAGACCTCGAGATCCGGCGGCTCGATTTGTCTTCCCTGGCGAGCGTGCGTTCGTTCGCCGACGGCTTCCTCGCCGACCACGACCGGATCAATGTCCTGATCAACAACGCGGGCGTGATGGCGTGCCCCTACGGCACGACCGAGGACGGATTCGAGTCGCAGTTCGGGACGAATCACCTCGGCCACTTCCTGCTGGCCACATTGCTGGCGCCGGCGCTCGTCGCCGGCGCTCCGTCACGTCTGATCGCCCTGAGCTCCGCCGGTCATCGCCGGGCCGACGTCGACCTCGACGACCCCGGGTTCGAGCGCACGCCGTACGAGGAGTGGGCCGCCTACGGCCGGGCCAAGACCGCCAACGTGCTCTTCGCCGTGGAGTTCGACCGTCGCTTCGCCGATCAGGGGGTGCGCGCCCTAGCCGTACATCCGGGCCTGATCGCAACGGAGCTCGGGCGCCACCTGACCGAGGAGACGCTGGCCACGTTGACAGCCTCGATGTCGTCGCGCGGCGAGGTGACCTGGAAGACCGTCCCGCAGGGGGCGGCGACCTCGGTGTGGGCGGCGACGTCGCCTGACCTCGACGCAGTGGGCGGCCGATACCTCGAGGACTGCCACGTGGCCGACATCAATTCCGATCCAGGCTCGCGTGGTGGCGTCATGTCATACGCCGTCGATCCGGATCGAGCCGCTGGACTCTGGAGCCTCTCGGAGAGCCTGGTCGGCATAGCCACTGCCGACGCCTGAGGCCGCCGGCCGTCCCCCAGCGTTGTTGACGTCCTTGCGCCGATTCCTCGCCACACCCGAGCTGATCCAGCCCTTGCATGTCGACCACCCGAGCGTTCGAAGGATGTCCTCGAGCAGCACGTAGAGATGTAGTGGTTGGTGGTGGCGAGCCGGCCTGTACGCCAGATTCTGTACGAGTGACGAACCAATCAGGCTGCGACGTAACGCCGGACGTCGACGACGACGCCTTCACTCGCAGCCGCCCGAGCGATGCGGAGAAGCTCCCGTGTCACCTCGGCGTCGAAATAGCGCTCTCCGCAGTTCTCGCAGATCTCTGCAGGAACGTCCTTGATGACCAGCGTCATACCGTCATGCGAGAACGCCTTGTCCGCGAGTCCCGGCCTGGTCTCGCCGTTGCGGCACAGCACGCACTTCATCGGTCTCTCCGGATCCGGAACGTCGGATCCCAGCGGCTCGCGTCGGGCTCGTACACCGTCACCACGGTACAGGAACCCTCCCGTTCATCCTCGGCCACGACCACATGAAGCGGCCGTACTCCTGCCCGCCCGAGGACGAGCCTGCTCACATCCTCGTAGTCCTCGATGGTCTCACCCCGATCGAGCGCGGTCTCGACATCGTCAACCTCGATCGCCTGTTCGAGCATGCGGTCGATGGCATGCTCACTGAAACGAAGGTATCGGTCGGGCACGACGCCGATGATGCTCGCCCACAACGTCCGTCGCGAGGATGGTCAGTGGTCGCGAGCCGCCTGTAGGCCGATACGGCCGGGCCCGCGAGGCTGGAGCGCCGCAGTAATCGTGACACAACCGCGACACGCGAGGGTCGGAGACGACCGGAACTGACGGGAACTGCCCGGAGGCGAAACCGCAGGTCACGGCCACGAACCACCGATCGCGCAACGTCTCCGACCTCCCCCAAAGAGCCTTCACACGGCAGAGGTCACTGGTTCGAAACCAGTAGCGCCCACGTGCAAGGCGTAAATCATCTGTGACCTCTTCCCGCATCGCGGTGAGGTGACAAGCTTGGTCCTCCACCCACCGCAAGCCGCAGGTCAGACCGCACAGACCTCGTGCGTTGTCCTCAGATGCTTACCGTGAGTGCACGAACGCATGCGGAGCTTCACCATCGGTGGAGCTTGCGTCATCAGCTCGCGGGTAACACCAGCGCGCCGAGGAGCTCGCCGTCGGGGGTGGTGACGAGCAGGCTGGTGGTCCCTCGTCGTTGCATGCGCTCGGTCGTGGAGGCGAGGTCGGCGTCGGCGCGCACGGTGGCTGGACCGGGTTCCATAACCGTCTCGACCGTGTCCGGTGGCGCCGCATCGATGCGATCCAGGCGGAGGCGACCCTGGACGATCTTTCGCTCATTGACCACGACGCAGAGATCCCATCCGGCCGACCGGGTGCGCCCGCCGACATCGGCGACGGACTCGGAGGGACGGCACGTGGGGACATCACGGGCGATCGCGTCGACCACCCGGGGTGTGCCGCTGCCGGGGCCGTCGACGGGGAGCCCGGCCGCCAGCCAGTCGGCTTTGCCCGCCGTGTAGTCATAGACCTCGTGGAACTCGAGCGCTTCGAGCCGCCACGCGGCTCGGGGGCTCATGTCTCAGAGCGAGTCCCAGCAGTAGACGATCACCGGACGCCCGCGCTCGAGCCGTGCAGTGGCAGTGCCATGGGTGAGCTGTTTGAGGGGAAGGTGCAGGGCGCCGGGCAGGTGCATCTCTTCGTACTCGTCGGCGGGGAGGACCTCGACGAGCTGCGCGCCCTGAGCCGCGAGACGCTCGACGTCATGGCGGTGGATCGGCATGGGCATCAGGGACACCGCCGTGACCGGTGGCGCCACCGGGAGAGGGCAGCGGTGACGACCAGCAGGCCGGCGGCGACGAGCAGCCAGCTTCGGAGCCCGATGCCGGCAAGCGCCGCGAAGAACCCCGCCGCCGCCAACACCGGGACGGCACAGCACAGCGCCGCCGCGGCTCCCGCCAGCACCACCAATCCAAGGCCGCCGCGGCGCGGGCCGGGGCGTTCGTCCGTCACGGTTCGGCTGGCACCGGCGTGACCGTCCATGGCGCGCCTCACATCCAGTCGGGACCGATGCGACGGCACGACGCCAGGTGCTCACCGTGCTCGGCGGCGAGCCGACGGCCCTGCTCGAGGAGGCGGCGAACCCTCCGATCGCTCAGGTGGTAGGTCACCGTCCGCCCCTCGCGATCGGTTTCGACGAAGCGGCACCAGCGCAAGCACGCCAGATGATTCGAGATGCGGCTCTGCGGTGCGCCGATCGCGGCGACCAGCTCCGAGACCGTGCACGGCCGCTGCGCGAGCAAGTCCAGGATCGCCAACCTCGTGGGGTCGCTCAGCACCCGGAAGAACCGGGCGACACCCAGATCCTCGGCACTCCTCGAAGCTGCCGCCACGGGCATATCCAACAGGATACCCTGTTTTCTTGAGGCTTGTACCACGTCGTGTTCGGGCTGCTGTTGGCGCTGGCGTTCTTCAGCTCGGGGACTCACGGCGAGGATCCGGTCCTTGCGATCGCGGAGGCGGGCGAGACGGTCTGACCCCGGGACCCCTGCCTACTGCTGGCTCATCGGGACCAGGTAGAAGATTCGCTCGTAGGGCGGGTCGGCCAGTGCCATCCGGGTCATGGCGGCGTTGAGGACGGCGCCGGTCTCGGTGGCCCGGTAGAGCCACGATTTTCGCACGCTCGGTCGTGCCCGACGGTGACCTGCTGGGAGCTCGACAGCACAGCGAAGACAAGCGCGATGCGGAGCCGCGCGGAAGGGGAGTGCGATGGCCTCGGTGAGGAAGCACATCCGGATCGATCGCCCGGCGGAGCAGGTGTGGCAGGTGGTGAGCGACGTCGGTGCGATCGCCGACTGGTTCCCGATGCTCGAGGCGTCGTCGGCCAGCGGCACCACGCGCCCCTGCACCATGGCCGTCAGCGGCGAGCTGGAGGAGGAGATCGTCACGAACGACTCCGAGCTGCGGCGCCTTCAGTACCGCATCACCAAGGGAGTCGTCCTCGAGTACCACCTGGCGACCGTCGACGTTCTCGAGGACCGCGACGGCGCGCTCGTGATCTACAGCGCCGACGTCGAGCCCACCGAGGCGGCGGACATGATGGGCCCCTTCGAATCCGGTCTGGAGGGCCTCAAGGCCCACCTCGAACGGTGAGCCGGAGACCGAGGAGCATCGGCCCGGACTTCCTAACCGAGATCAGCGAACCCGGTGGGTGGCGACCAAGATGCCGGCGTTGGACACGCAGAACGGAACCAGATAGGTGACCGCGGACTTGATCCAGACGCCGGTGGTGGCATCGCCGCGCAGCACGACGTCGAGCTGGTTGATGCAGAACAGGACCGTGCCCACGGCGAGTGCGATCAGGACGGTTTTCCGCAGGTGCGGGCTGTATGCGATGACGCGGATCGCTTCCCGCCAGCTCCCCCAGGTTGGAGCGGCGGTCACTCAGGCCCGGAGGGCTCGGCTGAGCTGTGCGACCGAGGGGGCGCCCTCGGTGCCGGCTTCCGTCTGGTAGATCCGGCCCGCCAGGCCGACCGGGGCCGACTCGTCGGCGAGAACCGTAGGCGACCCCCGGAAGCCGAGCCGCTCCGCCTCCTCGGGGCTAGTGACCTTCCGGTAGGTGATGTCGAGGCTCCGCTGGCCCGCCGCCTCGAGCGCTTGGCGCACCCGCTCGTCGGCGGTCTTCCAGTTCGGGCAGCCATCGAAGTAGCGGAGCTCGACGGACATGGATCCTGCCTCTCGTCGCGTCTCAGGCGGGCCGGACACCGTAGAGGTCCTCGAGGCGGTCGTCGAGGGCACCGCCGAGCAACGCGCCGAACGCGACGTCGACGAGGTTCCCCTCGGCGTCGTAGAAGGCGGTGATGGGCATCCCGCCGGGGCCGCCCACCGCCCGGTAGAGGCCGTTGCCCTGCGTTCCGCCGACGTCCTTGGCGAGCGGAAACTCGAGGATGTCGTTGCGTTCGGCCATGGGCCGCCAGTCGCCGTCCTCGTTGGAGTTGACGAAGAGGAAGTCGACCTGCCGATCGAGGGCCTGGGCGGTGTCGCGGAACTCGGGGAGCTCGGCGTCACACTGGGTGCACCAGGAGGCGAAGAAGTTCACGACCAACGGACGCCCCCGGAAGTCGGCCAGGCGCACGCGCCCGTCGCCCTCGAGCGCAGGCAAGTCGAACGACGCGGCGTCGGTCGTTGCCGAACCTTCATCTCCGTCGTCGGCCTGGAAGGCCACGACGAGCAGCGCGGCGACGGCGAGGACGGCCACGATGCCGAACGCGAGGGCCGAGCGCCGCCGCCTGAGCGCGTGTGTCGCGCCCACTCGCTGGCGTTCGTGCCGGCCGGGTGTCGGCCGGCCCTTGGGCGGGGTGGGCTTGCGGGCCACGAGGTCCTCCTATCCGAGGTTGACGAGTCGGTCGAGGCCGGCGGCCTTGAGGCCTTCCTGGAGGCGCGCCGTCACCCACACCAGCCGGTTGAACATCAACAGCACACCGAAGACGGCCAGCGTCGCGGCGGAGCCGAACACGATGCCGGTGAAGTGCCGCTTGACGAAGGCGAAGGCGCCGGCCAGGCGGCCCAGCGCCAGCCCCGTGATGAGGAACGGAAGGCCGAGCCCGAGCGAGTAGGCGGCGAGCAGCGACGCGCCCGCCCACGCCCGTCCCTGGCTGGCGGCGACCGCCAGGATCGAGCCCAGGACCGGCCCGATGCAGGGTGTCCACCCGAACCCGAAGGCGGCGCCGGCCACCGGCGGCGCGAAGGGGCCGAAGCGCGAGAGCGTCGGCTGGAACCGCTTCTCCTGGTAGAGCCATGGTGCGTGCACGTACAGCGAGCCGAGCATGAACAGCGCCATGGCCAGCACTACCGCGCCCGACACCCGGGTCAAGAGGAGCTGGTTGCGGAAGACGACCTGTCCGATGGTGGTGGCCGAGAGGCCTAGGAGCACGAAGACGGTCCCGAAGCCGAGCACGAACAGGCCGGTGTCGCGCGTGATGCGCAGGAGATGTTGCCGCTCGCCGGCCCGGAGCTCGGCGAGGTCGAGCCCGGTGACGAGCGACAGGTACCCGGGCACGATCGGCAGCACGCACGGCGACAGGAACGAGATCACCCCGCCGCCGAAGGCCGCGAGGTAGGTGATCGGGCTCAGGTGCTCGTAGGTCACGATCCG
>Ga0136614_10002513_pt1 | contig 11429 bp, 10 predicted proteins | sample AntDrymUQ2792106_2_FD_106643 | JGI IMG/M metagenome (GOLD analysis project Ga0136614, IMG submission 106643) | Polar desert sand microbial communities from Dry Valleys, Antarctica - metaG UQ279 (21.06) | ecosystem: Environmental > Terrestrial > Soil > Desert | place: Antarctica: Dry Valley...
CGTGGCGGGTTCTCGGCGAGCGATCGAAGGCAGTCGAGCAGGTAGTCACCCGAGTTCCAGGTGACGATGACGACGGAGATCGAGCGCGGGCGACTCATCGCGGGGCCTACTAGCTAGACCAGCAGGGCCCGGTGCCGGACGGAGCCCTCGGCCGTGGCGGCGATCGCGGCGAGGTCGGCGACCAGGCCGAGCGGAAGTACGGCCCAGAGCCAGCGCCGCGGCGCGGGGCGCGGGTCGATCGCGACGCGGTAGACGAGCCACGGAAGCGTCCCGACGGCGAGCAGCCGCCCGCGTCTTCGTCGCCGACCGGCCGCCGCCGCGGCGCTCGTGAAGGCGACGAGCGAGAGCGCGTGGTGCGGCTTGTAGAAGCAGGCCATGAACAGGTGCCGGCGAAGCCCTGGGTGTGCCTTGACGATCAGTGGCGCGTAGACCAGCCGCCGGGTGAACCTGAGGCTCGCGAGCCAGTCCCCGAGCCGGCTGCCGCAGCTCACCACCCGGTGGACGACGATCGCTTCGGGATCCCAGGCCACCTTCGCACCGCCTTCGATCGCCCGCCAAGCCAAGTCGCAGTCCTCGCCGAGGATCGCGAAGCGCTCGTCGAACCCATCCGCGGCCTCGAGCAGCTGCCTGCGGTAGCCGATGTTGCAGGTCTCGAACTTCCAGCTCGGGCGCTCGATAATGACGGTGCGCGCGAACGGCCCCCACCCGCTCGCACCCGGCGGAGCGATCGTGCGTCCCTGTACCAGGTCGGCATCGTGCAGGCCCGCCACGATCCGAGCGAGCCAGCGCGGGTCGGGCAGGCAGTCGTCGTCGGTGAACGCCACAAGCGGGACGCCGCCCGCCCGCCAGCCGAGGTTCCGGGCGACCGCCGGACCGCTGTTGCGCTCGGTGCGGAGGACCTGCAAGGCCAGCGAGCTCGATCCGGCGAGCCGGTCAAGCACCTCGGCGCTCGCATCCGTCGAGCAGTCGTCGACGAACACCACCTCGGGGTCCGCGACCCCCTGCTGCTGCTCGAGCGCCGAGACAAGGTCGGGGAGATGCTGCGCCCGGTTGTGCGTGGCGATCACCACCGAGATCGTCGGAGCGCCCAAGACCGCGCAGGGTAGCATTGTCCCGTGCTCCTCAGGCCCACCCGCGGCGCGGTCGGAGGCTCCTCTGGGCGGCGGCTCTGAGACCCGCCGCCCGCCCGCGACCGTGCTCCTCCCGACCGTGGGCCGCGAGTCGTTTCTACCCGACTGCGTACGAAGCGTCGCCGCGGCGCTCGGCCCGGACGACGAGCTGATCGTCGTCGAAGCGGTCTCGGACTCCGCCGGGCAGGCGCTGGCGGCCCTCGGGCCGGGTTCGTGGCGATCGCTTCGCGTGGACCGGCCCGGCAAGAGCCGACAGCTCAACGCCGGGATCGAGGCGGCTCGCGGGGAGGTGATCGCCGTCACCGACGACGACTGCCGCGTTGCCGAGGACTGGCTCGATCGCATGGTCGAGCCCTTTTCCGAGCCGGATGTCGGCATCGCCTTTGGTCCCGTCCGCGGGCTCTCCGAGATCCCCGGGCGCGCGGCGAGCCCGCCGGACCACTTACCGGGACCGGCACCGCCCGCGGTGTGGCGCTTCGCGCACGGACCGGCGCTCGCCGTGCGGGCCGCCGCGGCTGCCGAGGTCGGGGGGTTCGACGAACGCCTCGGCCCCGGTGCCCCGGTGCACGGAGAGGAGGCGGACCTGGTGTTGCGGCTCACCGCCCGCGGCTGGCGCTGCTGGCTGGCCGACGCACCCGTCGTCGAGCACCTCGAGTGGCGGAGCGAAGACGAGGACGCCCGAAACCGGCTGGTGTTCGAGCGCGGGGCCGGAGCGTGGCTCGGCGCTGCGTTCCGGCGTCAGCCGCTGCGCGCGCTCGAGCTGCTTCGGTTGCGCCTGCGCTACCAGCTCGGCCTGTTTCGATCCCACGGCGGGCGCGCCCACGCCCGCGCGGCGCTGATCGTGTTCGGCTCCGGGTTGGCGACCGGGCTGCGGATGAAGCCGAAGCCGTGCCGCTCGTTACGGGTGGCGGATCGCAGGCCGCCGCCGCGGGCGGCGCTGCCGTGGCCTGCGCTGCGCGGACGGCGCTGCCTCTACCTCGGCGCCCGCGCGGATCAGCTCAAATCCGAGCTCGAGCGGCGCGGCCCCGCTGAGGTGGTGTTCCGCGAGGCGAGCGTGGCGCTGGGCGGCTTGAGCGCGACCGGACTGGGCACGTTCGACGTGGTGGTCGCAAACGGGATGCTCATTCGCGCCGGGGATCCGCGAGATGCGCTCGAGGCCGTGCGCTCCGTTTGCGGCGAGTCGTTGCTCTCCGTCGAGCCAATCGACCTCGGCGTGAGCCTGCTGGCGCGCGCGAGAGCCCTGTCGGGCCGCGGCCGGGCGCCGGCTCGCCGCGACCCCGTGTGCAGCGGGCTCGGGCACCGGCGCCTGCTCGAGTCCACCGGCTTCGTGATCCAGCTCACCTCGAAGCCCTTCGTCGAGCAGGGGACGCGCGTTCGCGCGATCCTCTGTCGCCGGCCGCAGGCGGCGTCTTGAGCGTCCTCTGGGTGACCACCGAGCCGCCGGACCGCAACCTCGGCGGCGGGAGCATTCGCCAGGCCCACCTGCTCGATGCCCTGGCTGCGCAGGCCGAGGTGACCCTGCTGCTCTACGGCTCGAGGCTCGAGGACCAGGTCACGAAGGCGGGGCTGGCAAACCTGATCGAGGTGCCAGGCTCCACGCGCCGGCCCGAACGGGGGCCGGTCCGCGAGCGGTGGCGCCGCCTTCGCGAGGCATTGCTCGAGCGTGACCCGCCCGAGGTCACCGACTACCGGGCGATCCGCGCCGACCTCGAGCCTTGGTTGGGGAAAGTTGGGGAGCACGACGTGGTGATCGTCGAGCACCCCGGGCTCGCGCCGCTCGTGACCATGCGACGATCGGAGAGGTGGATGCTGACCATGCACAACGTCGGCTCCGGGACGCTCGATCAGTACGCGGCGCAATCAACCGGGCGGTGGCGTTGGCTGCGCCGCCGCCAGGCCCGCCAGGCGCGAGCCTTCGAGCGCTGGGCGCTTCGAGCGTTCGATCTCGTGATCTCGGTCTCCGAGCAAGACGCCCGCCTGCTGCCCGGGCCCACGGCGGTGGTGCCCAACGGCGTCGACCCGGATCGATTCATCCCGACGCCGTTGCCGCGCACACCCGGGCTCGTGCTGGTCGGCACGCTCCACTACCTGCCCAACGTCGAAGGTGCGACGTGGTTCGCGGAGGAGGTGCTGCCGCTGATCAGGGAGCGCTTTCCGGAAGCCACCCTGACCCTCGTCGGCCGCTCGCCGACTGACGAGGTCCTCGGCCTGCGGAGCATTCGGGGCGTCGAGATCCACGCGGACGTCCCAGACGTCCGCCCGCACTTGCTCGCCGCACGCGTGTCGGTTGTCCCGCTGCAGATCGGCACAGGAACGCGGCTGAAGGCGCTCGAGTCGTTCGCCGCTTATCGGCCGGTCGTCGGCACGAGTGTGGGGCTCGCGGGGCTCGAAGCGCGCTCCCGGGAGCACGCGCTGGTCGCCGACGAGGCCGCGCCTTTTGCGGAGTGCGTCGTCGAGCTGCTCTCCGACGACGAGCTCGCATCGAATCTGGTGGCCCAGGCACGCCGCCTCGTCGAGTCGCGCTACTCGTGGCAAAGGATCGGCGAGGGTTTCGCGGAGGTCGTGCTCAGCGAGCAAGCGCCTTGAAGACCTCGGCGTGGCCCGCCGCGCCGGTCGCGCAGCACCGCAGCGGTGGCGTCGGCGAGCTGCCGCAGATCGCCATCGCGAACGAGCCTGCCCGCGCCGCCAGCGATCTCCGGGAGGGCGGTATTCGAGTAGGCGACCACGGGGGTGCCGGTGGCCATGGCCTCCAAGGCCGGCAGGCAGAACGACTCGTCGCGGCGGGTGACTGCGAGCGCGCTCGCGCCGCGATAGAGAGCCGGGAGCCCCTCGCCCACGTATCCGAGCAGATCGATCAGCTCGGGTCGCGGCGAGCCCGCCAGCTCGGCTCCGATCCGCTCGCGATACCAAGGCGCAACCCGACCGACCACTTTCAATCGTGCGGCGAGCCCGAGCAGCTCGACGCCCTGGCGGGCGCAGAACTCGCTCACGGCGATGACGGCGGTCCGCGCGACGTATGCGGGGCCCCAGCGCGCCCAAAGCCTACGCTCGCCCGCGTGCTCCGGCGAGCGTCGTGCAAGCGGCAGAAGGCCGTGCAAGGTCTGGACCCAGGGCATACGGACCAGGCGCGGCGGGTCCTGGGCGGGGCTGTGGACGACATCGCCGCCGGCCCGTTTGAGGTCGAACGGCAACAACAGCTCATGCTCACGCGAGGCGAACCGGGGAGGGGCGACCCGGGTCACCGCGCGGCGTCTGATCCCCGCGGGAAGCGACACGCCGCGAGGAGCGAGCGCCGTCACCTCGAGGTCGTCGCGCTGGCCAGACGCTCGAGCAGCCCTCGGGCGTAGCGGCCGATGCCTCGGAAAGCCGATGCGTCCCCGAGCGCCCGAGCGTCCATGACGACCTGGCTCGTCATCGGCTCGATCGGCGAGCCATCCGATCGCCGCGCGATTCGCGAGGCATCGGTGCCCCACCCGCCGCTCGCCTGTCGTGGACGAGGGCTGATAACCGGCTGGAGATCGATCGCGCACCCACGGTGGCAGAGGGTAGATTCTCCCCGTAGATGGGGGAGGCAGGGCCGCAGATCGCCGTCGTCCTCGCGAGTGACCGCCCCGGGGGAACGGAATGGCGATGATCGGCGAACCTCCGAGCGAGATCAACAAAAAGAACGGTGATGCGGAGCGGGCCGACGAGCTGACGTCGCCCGACACAGGCCTCGCTCCAACGGAGACGCTGCTCGAGGCGTCGCCCCGCAGCGGCCGGATGGACGTCGGGGCTCGCGGCCTCCGAGAGCATACGGCGCGCGGGGTGGTGGTCAACGCGCTGTTTCAGATCGCGGCCGCGGGTCTCAGCCTTCTGCAGCGGTTCGCGGTAGCGGCCTTCATCACGGTGAGCGAGTTCGGGATCTGGGGGATCGTCCTGTTGATCCTCATCACCCTGAGCTGGCTGAAGGAGATCGGAATCTCCGACAAGTACCTCCAGCAGGATGAGCCGGATCAGGAGCTGGCCTTCCAGAAGGCGTTCACCCTCGAGCTCGCCTATACCGGGATCTTCTGCTTGCTCGTGCTGTTGAGCCTGCCGCTCTTCGGCCTCGTCTACGACAACACCGACATCGTGGTGCCCGCCGCCGTGCTCACGTTGAGCCTGATCGGGGGCGCTCTTCAGGCGCCGATCTGGGTCTACTTCCGGAGGATGCAGTTCGTGCGCCAGCGTACGCTCGCGCTCATCAACCCGATCACCTCCACGGCGATAATGATCCCCCTCGCCGCCGCGGGAGCCGGCTACTGGAGCATCGTCGCCGGCATCGTCGCCGGGAGCTTCGCGGCCGCGATCGCCGCGATCGCCTTCTCGCCGTACCGGCTCGCACTGCGCTATGACCGCGGCACCCTTGGAGAGTACGTCCGTTTCTCGGCTCCACTCCTCCTCTCCGGCGCTGCTGGGATCCTGATCGTCCAGGGGACGATGATCGTCGGCAACTTCACCGTCGGCCTCGCAGGACTCGGCGCGTTGACGCTGGCGGGATCCCTGGTCACCTTCACCGAGCGAGTCGATCAGGTTATCTCGCAGTCGATCTACCCAGCGGTCGCCGCAGCAAAAGACAGGAGGGCGGTCCTGTTCGAGGCGTTCGTCAAGTCCAACCGCTTGGCGCTCATGTTCGGGCTGCCGTTCGGGTTCGGCATGCTCCTCTTCGCGCCCGACCTGATCCGTTTCGTGTTCGGCGAACGCTGGCTTCCGGCAGCGACGCTGCTCCAGGCGCTCGGACTCATCGCTGGGTTCCGGCAGGTGGCCTTCAACTGGGACGTGTTCGTCAAAGCCACCGGAGACACGCGGCCCCTCGCCGTGAACGGGCTCGTGCTCGCCGCGGTTTTCCTCGCCGTGACGATGCCGGCGATGATCCTCTGGGGCCTCGACGGCTACATCGTCGGCGCCAGCGCCTCGCTCATCGCCGAGCTCCTCATCCGTGCGCGGTATCTGCGGCGGCTCTTCGAGGGATTTCGAATGCTCCGCCACATGATCCGCGCCGCTGCACCTGTTCTTCCCGCCGTCCTCCTCGTCGTGGGGGCAAGGGTGGTGGAGGGAGTCGAGCGCGATTTGCCGATCGCACTTGGCGAATTCGTCGGCTACTGCCTTGCCGTAGTTGCTGCGACCCTGTTGTTCGAGGGCCGCCTGCTGCGCGAGATGCTCAGCTACCTCCCGGGTGACCGCAGCGCGCGGGGAGCCCTGCCCAAGGGCGGGGAGGCATAGGCGCCATGATCCCATCTCCGAGCTCCTCTGAGATCGCGTCAGCAGCCCGCAGCCGCCGCCGCGTCTGGGCGGGGGGCATTTGTCATACTCCGCCCGCCTGATGCCCCCGGAGATCCTGATCACGGGAGCAGGCGGCTACATCGGTGGGCGCCTCGTCTGCAGTCTTCGTGAGGAGGCGCGAGCCGTTCGCGCCCTGGTCCACGAGCAGGCGCCGTACCTGGAGTTGGGGGCGAACGAGGTGGTGATCGCCAACCTCACAAAGGACCTCGAACGCCTCCGGTCGGCATGTGGAGGGATAAGCACCGTGGTCCATTTGGCCGGGCAAAACGAGGTGGTTGCGGCGCAGGATCCCGCCGCCGCACTGAGCGACACCACGCTTGCGACGCTGCGCGTTGCGGAGGCAGCGCGGGAGGCCGAAGTTCAGCGTCTCGTCTATCTCTCGACAGTGCACGTCTACGGCAGGCGCATGCAAGAGGATGCAGTCCTCAGCGAGGACCTGAGGCCTGAGCCGACCTCGGTCTACCCGATCGCGCGCCTGGCATCCGAGCACCTGCTGGCCGGCTTCGCGCAGCGGGGCCTCGAGGTCGTCGTGCTGCGGTTGACCAACTCCGTCGGCGCGCCGATCGACCCGAGCGTCGACCGGTGGAGCCTGGTGGTCAACGACCTCTGCCGCCAGGGAGCTCGCGACGGCCACCTCGAGCTGCGGACCTCGGGGATCCAGTGGCGAGATTTCATCCCGCTGGCGGACGTCTGCCGGATCATCGGCGAGGCGAGCCGCACAAATGGAGGAGCCGTCGTTCCGCCGGATACATACAACCTCGGCTCCGGAACCCCGATCACGATTCGGGACATTGCCGGCCTCGTCCAGGACGCCTTCGAGCGCCTGACCGGGACGCGCCCCGGCCTGGAGGCCCCGCCTCCGCCACCTGAGCGGCCGCGCCCATACCATGTCTCGGTCCAGCGACTGGCGGATTGTGATCTAGTCGCATCGACCCCCCTCGAGCAGGCGGTGGAGGAGACGGCGAGCTTCTGCCTCGCTCATCGAGCCGAGATCTGACAGGAGGCACATCATGGCCGAGATCGACGGCGTGCACGTGACGCCGCTGCGACGAATTCCGGACGAGCGTGGTGCGATCTTCCACATGCTGCGGGAGGACAGCGAGCGGTTCGAGCGGTTCGGGGAGATCTACTTCTCGATCGTCTATCCGCAGGTGATCAAGGGCTGGCACATCCACAAGAGAATGACACTGAACTACGCCGTCCCGGTCGGGATGGTGAAGCTCGTCTGCTACGACGATCGTCCGGAATCCCCAACGAATGGCGCCATCCAGGAGCTCCACGTAGGCGAGCTGAACTACGCTTTGGTGACGATCCCGCCACTGGTCTGGAACGGGTTCAAGGGTGAGAGCTCGAAGCCCGCACTGGTCGCGAACTGCGCGACGATCGCCCACGACCCCGAGGAGATCGACCGCGAGGACCCGTTCACGGATCGGATTCCCTACGACTGGGCCCTTCGCCACGGCTGAGATGAGCTAATGCGACAGGCGCCGATCCGGCCGGTAGGCCTGCTCGGAACCGCTGCGCCGCGGCGCGATGCCACGCGTCGAACACCTCGGCCAAGCGATCGGTCGTCAGCTCATCCGGCAGCCGCAGCCCCGACCTGACCAGGCGCTGCCGCAGGGCCGGATCCTTCGCGAGCCTGCTGACGCCCTCTGCGAGCTGGCCTGGATCGCCCGCCTCGAACAGCAGGCAGTTCTCGCCATCGCGCAAGAACTCAGCCGATCCGCCGACTCCGGTCGCTAGCACCGGCGTCCCGCAGGCCATCGCCTCGATGGGGACGAGACCGAAGGGCTCCTCCCACTCGCTCGGGAAGATCAGGACGTCGGCATCGCTGAAGGCGTCGGCCAGCTCGTGCCGCCGAAGCTCGCCGAAGCGGACGCGGTGGCCCAGGTAGAGATCCCGCGCGAACGACTCAAGCCGCGCCCGCTCGCCGCCCTCTTCACGTCCGAACAGCGCGAGCGAGGATTCGCGTGGGAGCGCGGCCATCGCCCTGATCAGGGTCTCGACGCCCTTGCGTGTGTCGAACCTACCGACGTACAGGAGCCTCCAGCGCCACGGCCGCTTCGGTGGCTCGCCCAAACTCGGGAACAGCGAGCGCTCGATGCCGCTGTAGACGACAGTCGAGATGCTGAATCTGGGCCACGGCGAACTCTCGATCGAGCGGCGGCGCGTGAGCTCGCTGACGAAGCAGAAGGCGCCGCAGGCGCCGAGGTCGGGCAGGACCGTAGGGACTCCGGCGGCAGGGCGCACGGCCCGGCCGAGCAACCGGCGCCAGCGCGACCCGTTGAACATCCGTGCCCATGCGTCGAGCGAGACACCGTAGCCGAGCCAGTTGTCGCAGACTGCGTAGACGAGCGGCACCTCGCGTTCGACGAGCGTGGTCAGCATGCCGAGGGAGAGGGCGCCCATCTGCCACACGGAGACGACTTCAGGATGGATGCCATCGAGGGCGCGTTCCAGCGCCCGCTGGTTGTGGCGCTCGATGGCAAGCCGCTCCCGAAACGGCGGCTCGAGCAGTTCGCCATAGCGCACATACGAGAGGAGCTCGCGTCGCACGTGCCGTTCGTGTGGGTTCTGCGGCGGATCCTCTACTCCGGCGACCCGGTCCTGGTTGCAGAGCACATCGACGTGATGGCCGTTGCGCTCCAACCGGGTCATCACGTCGTAGCAGGAGAGCTCGTAGCCGCCGAAATGGTGGGGCGGGTACCAGTTCGTGATCGTGAGGATGCGCAAGGTGCGCGCAGGATAGGTTGAGCGGCTGTGCGGATCGCGTTCACGCATGCTTACTGCTGGCCGGAGGTCAGGCGCGGGGCCGAGCGCTTCATCCAGGAGCTCGGCGCGGCGCTCGTCCGCCGCGGCCACGAGGTGACGATCCTGGCTTCGGCCTGGAGCGCATACGACGACGAGCTGGACGGCGTCCAGACCATCCGGCTCAAGCGCCGCAAACGCGACACGTGGCGGCACGAGGCGGACTTCGGCAGGCGCCTGCTGCCTCGTCTCGTTTCCGAGCGTTACGACGCCGTCCATTCGATGGGTCGCTTCGACGCGCTCGCCTCGATCCGCGCTGCCCGCATCCGTCGCGATCGCAGGACGGTGTTCACCGACCTCGGCGTTCCCGACAAGGCGTGGTGGGACGCGCAATCCCGCGCCGCCGGGTGGGCGAGCAAGCGGGTGGTGAGAGGAATCGACGTCTACAGCTGCATGTCGCCCTTCGCGCTCAGCCACCTGGAGCCCGAGTACGGGCGCAAGGACGGGGTGGTCGTCCCGGGCGGAGTCAGCCTGCGCTCGCTGGTGCCCGCGGAGTCGCGCGCGCCGGAGCCCACCATCCTGATGTCCGGAGCGTTCGCCGAGCAGGGCAAGGGACTTCCGTACCTGCTCGACGCGCTGGCACTGATCGCGGAGACGGAGCCGGCGGTGCGCCTGTGGCTCAGCGGCCCCGGCGATGCCAGCGAGCTCCTGTCCCGCGCGCCAGCGGCAGCGCGCGAGCGCACGGAGTCACTCGGAGTCGGCGACCCCGATCGCCAGCACGAGCGCTACGGAAAGGCCTGGGCTACCTGCCTGCCGTCATGGACGGACTCCTTCGGGATGGCCCTGATCGAGTCACTGGCCTGCGGGACGCCGCTCGTCGTCAGTCGAAGTGGGGCCCCGCAAGAGTTGGTGGACGAGGGGCTTACCGGAGAGCTCTGCGACCTCGCGGACCCCGAGGGGTTGGCGCACGCGTGTCTGAGGGCCTTCGCACTCGCTCAGCGAGCGGATACCGTCCGAGCGTGCCGGGCCACCGCCGCCGGGTTCGACTGGGATGCGGCGCTCGCGCCACTCGTCGAGCGACTCTACGCGGGGGGCCGAGGCGGTGGCGAGCGCGACTAGAACCTGGGCCGGGCGGCGAGGGCTCGGCGGAGTACACCGTCGTCCCAAGCGCCGGTCAGGGCCCGGGCGACCACGCGGCGAGCGAGAGTCGCCCGCGTCATGCTCGCACGCGGGTGCTGGTTGAACCGCACCATGTAGAACGGTGAGGTTTCTGTGATCTCAAAACCGGCGGCATAGAGCATGCGCCAGTGGCCAGCCGCGTTCGCGAGCCACCACTGACAGTACTGCCCGCTGCCGTCGAGCTTGAAGAGCGGCCGGCGGGGTCCGAGCAGCGTCGTCCACAGCTCTATCTGCTCGGAGGAGACGAACACGCCGTTGGGACTTGTCACGCCGCGCACCGCCTCGAGCGCGCGGACGGGATCGCGCAGGTGAAGCAGGAGTGATCCGCAGACCACAACGTCGTAGACGCCCAACTCGTCTGGATCGAGGTCGTAGACGTTGATCGCACGCCAGTCGACGCTCGACCCGATCAGCTCCGAAACGAGCCGGAAACCGGCGCCCTTGGGCGGGCCCTGCATGCCGACGTGACGATCCTCGAGGGCTCCGGAAACATCTGGGCGGGCGTCGGCCGGCCAATCCCACAGCGAGTGGTCCTCGATGTCGGTGGCGATCACTTGCGCGGCGCCGCGTTTCTCAAGCTCGAACGCGAAGTAACCGTCATATGTGCCGATATCGAGTCAGCGCTTGCCGCGCACGTCAGGCAGCGGGATTCGGTCGAGGGCTGCGCGGAGATCGAACCACCCCGGGGTGGTTACCCCCGGCGCGACGTTCATGGTGTGGTACCAGAAGGGGTGCGCCCGAATGTTCTCCTGCGCCTCGCCAGTGAGGTGGGTCGTCAGGGGCCCCATCGGCGCGCGAGTATAAGCGCTCTTCGCGGGCGCACGGGATCGCGCTCGGGTTGAACCGACCCGGGCCGTCATCCCTCGCAGGAAGTGATTGCGCGCTCCCGCATTGAGCGAAGGGCATCGAGGGCTCGCCTGGTCCAGGAGCTTGAACCGTATGCTTGATGCCAACTCGATCCGGGTGAGCGTCGCGAACAGCCGTAGAACCACTTCGCTATGAGGAGCTTCTACCGCTTGGTGAAGCTTCGCCGAGATCTGACGACACGTACGCAACGATCGACGGTAG
>Ga0136614_10002516_pt1 | contig 11418 bp, 10 predicted proteins | sample AntDrymUQ2792106_2_FD_106643 | JGI IMG/M metagenome (GOLD analysis project Ga0136614, IMG submission 106643) | Polar desert sand microbial communities from Dry Valleys, Antarctica - metaG UQ279 (21.06) | ecosystem: Environmental > Terrestrial > Soil > Desert | place: Antarctica: Dry Valley...
CGCGGAGCGAGCGAGCGCGTCCGCTCACGTGCTCGAGGCGCTCGACCCCGAGACGCTCGAGCTCCCCGAGCCCTGGCAGCTGCTGTCCCCGCTCGACCCGCCGGAGACCTGGGCGGCAGGCGTGACCTACGAGCGAAGCCGCGACGCTCGCGTGGAGGAGACGCAGGTGGAGGACGTCTACAGCCTGGTCTACGAGGCCGAGCGGCCCGAGCTCTTCCTGAAGGACGCGGGCGGGCGGCGCACCGTCGGACCTGGCGCGGCGATCGGCGTCCGCTCGGACTCCCGCTGGACGGTCCCGGAGCCCGAGCTCGGCCTCGTCCTCGGGGAGGGCGGCGAGCTCGTAGGCGCCACGATCGGCAACGACGTGACCGCACGCGACATCGAGGGCGACAACCCGCTCTACCTCCCCCAGGCGAAGCTCTTCGCGGCCGCATGCGCGCTCGGCCCCGCGGTCCTCCTGCCCGACGACTGGGCCCGGCCCTTCGAGATCGAGCTGACGATCGAGGACCCGACCGGCGCCGCCGTCTACGAAGCGTCCACCTCGACGGAGCGCATGCGCAGGTCGTTCGCCGAGCTCGTCTACTTCGCCGGGCGGGACAACCCGCTTCCGGCCGGGTCGGTCCTCCTGACCGGGACCGGCCTCGTCCCTCCGGACGACGTCTCCCTTGCCCCCGGCTACACGGTCACCGTCCGGGTACCGGGCATCGGCACGCTCAGGAACCCCGTGGACGCCGCGGCGGACCTGATCGAGAGAAAGGACACCGTGCATGTCGGTTGACGCCCCGCCGCTGCCCGCGGCCTCGAACTACGTCGGCGGCGAGTGGAGCCCGAGCCGCTCCGGCCGCACGTACGAGAAGCGCAACCCGGCGCGGCCCTCGGAGCTCATCGGCGAGTTTCCCGCCTCCGGTGCCGAGGACGTGGACGCCGCCGTCGGAGCTGCAGCGGCCGCCTACCCTGCCTGGTCGCGCCTGCCTGCGGCCGGACGCGCGGCCGTGCTGCTACGGGCAGCGGACGCGCTCGAGGCGAGCGTAGAGCAGATCGCCCGCGACATGACCCGCGAGATGGGCAAGCCGATCCGCGAAGCGCGCCTCGAGGCCGCGCGCGGCGCCCAGATCCTCCGCTACTTCGCCGGCGAGGCCTGGCGGCCGAAGGGCGAGCTCTACGAGCAGTCCGCCACCGGCGCGACGGTCTACACGCTGCGCCGGTCGCTCGGAGTCGTCGGCCTGATCACGCCCTGGAACTTCCCCGCCGCGATTCCGGTCTGGAAGACGGCGCCGGCGCTGATCTACGGCAACACCGTCGTCCTCAAGCTCGCGCAGGAGGCGCCGTTGACCGGCCTGCACATCGCCCGGGCCTTCGACGAGGCGGAGCTGCCCGCCGGTGTGCTGAACGTCGTCGTCGGCCGCGGCTCCGAGGTGGGCGCACCACTGGTGCGCCATCCCGACGTCCGGGCGATCTCGTTCACGGGGTCGGTTCCGGTCGGCCGGGAGGTGCGGGAGGAGGCGACGCGGCTCGGTAAGCGGGTTCAGCTCGAGCTCGGCGGCCACAACCCGCTGATCGTCCTCGCCGACGCACCGCTCGGTCGGGCGGCCGAGGCCGCCTACGCGGGCGCATTCTGGTCCGCGGGGCAGAAGTGCACGGCGACGCGGCGGATCTTCGTGCAGGACACCGTGTACGACGACTTCAGGCGCCTCCTGCTCGAGCGGATCGAGCGCGGCCGGGTCGGCGACCCATCGGATCCCGAGACGGAGGTCGGGCCCCTCGTGAACGAGCGCCAGCTGGAGGACGTGCTCGCGGCGATCGCGCGGGGGCGAGACGAGGGCGGGATCGTGCTCGCCGGCGGCGAGCGCGCCGAGGGCCAGGGCTATCTCGTGCCCCCCACGCTCTTCGAGGACGTCGCCGACGACGCGATGCTGTCCTGCGAGGAGGTCTTCGGACCGGTCACCTCGCTCTACCGCTTCGCAACGCTCGACGAGGCGCTCGAGCGCGCGAACGCCGTCGAGTTCGGTCTCTCCGCCTCGATCTTCACGTCGAGCCTCGAGTCGGCGCAGCGTTTCGTCGACGGCCTCGAGGCCGGCATCCTGCACGTGAACTCGCAGACGGCCGGCGCGGACGTCCACGTGCCCTTCGGCGGGATCAAGAGCTCGGGCTTCGGCCCGCACGAGCAGGGTCGCGCAGCGCTCGAGTTCTACACGGAGGTCGTGACCGTCTACCACGATGTCTAGGGGTCTCTCCGGAGAGTCGTTCCTCGTCACGGGAGCGTACGGCTGCATCGGCGCCTGGGTCTGCCGCCAGCTGGTGCAGGAAGGGGTGCCCGTCGTCGCCTACGACCTCGGCGAGGACCCCTACCGCCTGCGCGAGGTGCTCACGGAGGCAGAGCTCGACGGGGTCGCCCTCGTCCGCGGCGACGTCGCAGACCTCGGAGGGCTCGAGCGGGCCGCCGAGGCGCACGGCGTCACCCACGTGATCCACCTCGCGGCGCTGCTGATCCCGCTCGTCCGCGCCGACCCGCCGCGCGGCGCCCTGGTCAACGTCGTCGGCGCGACGAACGCCTTCGAGCTCGCGAAGCGACGCTCTCTGCAGGGGCTCGCCTACGCCAGCTCGGCAGCGGTCTATGGCCCGGCAGACGGGTCGCTTATCGAGGACGCGCGCAACCCGAGCACGCTCTACGGCGTCTTCAAGTTGACCAACGAGGCGGTCGCGAAGGTGTACTGGGCCGAAGACGGCGTCGGGAGCATTGGGCTCCGCCCCTACGTCGTCTACGGGCCCGGCCGGGACCAGGGCCTGACCGCCGGGCCGACGCTGGCGATGGCGGCGGCCGCCCGGGGTGAGGCCTTCCACATCGCGTTCGGGGGCCGCTGCCAGCTGCAGCTCGCGCGCGACACGGCGCGAGTCTTCGTCGCCGCCGCCCGTTCTGGCCATCGGGGTGCGTCCGCCTTCAACGTGGGCGGGCCGGCGTCGCACCTCGAGGAGGTCGTCCGGGCGATCGAGGCGGCCGAGCCGGAGTCCGCAGGCCGGATCACCTTCGACGATGTGCAGCTTCCCTTCCCCGAGAGTCTCGACTCCGGCTCGCTGGCGGACGTCGTCGGCGGCGTCGGGTACACCCCGCTCGCGGAGGGCGTGCGGGAGACGATCGAGCACTACCGTGCCGGTGCCTGACTTCGCCGCGCGCTTCGGCGCCCTCTACACCGCCGCGATCGCCGACGTGCTCGACGGGCTCGGCCTGACGACGCAGACCCTCCCGCCTGCGATCCGACCGCTGGCGCCCGGCATGCGCCTCGCCGGGCCCGCCTTCGCGGTCCGGGGCCGACCGCGGCCGGGCGCTCCCTACGAGGCGTCGATCCGCCGCATCCTCGAGCTGCTCGGGGACATTCCGGCCGGGCACGTGGCCGTCTACGCCACCGGCGACGACACGAGCGCGCAGTTCGGCGAGCTCTCGGCCACGGCCCTCCACGCGCGCGGGGTCACAGGCGTCGTCCTGGACGGCGGCTGCCGCGACGTCGACTTCATCGCCGGGCAGGGCTTCCCCGTCTTCACCCGCTTCGTGACACCTCAGGACTCGGTGCCGCGCTGGGAGCCCGTCGACTGGGGTCACGAGGTCACGATCGACGAGGTCACCGTGGCGACCGGCGACTACGTCCTCGGCGACGCGGACGGCGTCGTCGTCGTGCCCGCGGCGGTCACCGCCCGGGTGCTGGAGGCCGCCGAGACGGTGGCCGCAACGGAGGACGAGGTGCGGGCAGCCGTCCGCGCGGGCCTGAGCCCGTTGGAGGCCTACGAGCGCTTCGGGAAGTTCTGACCGGCTCGCATCCGGGCTGCGAAACGACTGGCGGTATCGTCCGCCTCCGTGGCGATCGACGAGCGGCTCGAGGCCTACGCACGCCTGGCGGTGCGGATCGGCGCAAACCTCCAACCCGGCCAGGAGCTCGAGGTGGTCGGCCTCGTCGAGCACGCGCCGCTCGCGCGTGCGATCGCGCGCGCAGCCTGGGAAGCCGGCGCTACGTACGTCCAGGTGCGCTACGTCGACCAGCACGTGAGGCGCGAGCTGATCGCCCACGGTTCCGAGGAGGCCCTCTCCCGCACGCCTGCATGGATGCTCCAGCGTCTGCAGGACCTGATCGAGGGCCGCGGGGCCGAGATCCAGATCACCGGCAACCCCGAGCCGGAGCTCTTCTCGGATCTCGACGCGGGTCGGGTCGGCCGTGCGCGCCCGACGGCGCTGCACGAGCTCCGCGGGAAGATGGTCAACGACGCTCTCGTCAACTGGTCGATCGTGGCGTACCCGACCGAGGGCTGGGCGGAGACGGTCTTCGGGGAGCCTGACGTCGAGCGGCTCTGGCAGGCCGTCGCGACCGCGGTCCGGCTCGACGAGCCCGATCCCGTACGCGCGTGGCAAAAGCACATCGACCACCTCGTCGAGCGCGCGGAGCTCCTGAACCGCAGTGGCTTCGACGCCGTCCGCTACCTGGGCCCTGGCACCGACCTGACGGTCGGCCTGAACCCGGGCTCGAGGTGGCATGCGGCCGAGTTCGAGACGAGCTACGGGGTGAAGCACATCCCGAACCTCCCCACCGAGGAGGTCTTCACGACCCCGGACTGGCGCCGCGCCGAAGGAGTCGTCCGCTCGACGAAGCCGCTCAACCTGCCCGGCCAGAGCCTGACCGTTCACGACCTGGAGCTCAGGTTCGAAGCAGGCCGCGCGATCCGAGCGACCGCCTCCGCCGGCGCGGATGCGATCCGCGCCCAGCTCGCGATGGACGACGGGGCGTCCTTTCTCGGCGAGCTCGCGCTCGTCGACGGCACCTCCGCCGTCGGCCGGACGGGGATCACGTTCTGCGACACCCTCTTCGACGAGAACGCGACCTCCCACATCGCCTACGGCCGGGGCCTGACCGTCTGTATCGAGGGCGCACTCGGGCTGGGGATCGAGGAGCAGCGACAGCTCGGGGTCAACCACTCGTCCGTGCACACCGACTTCATGGTCGGGGGCCCGGAGGTCGACGTCGACGGACTGTCGAAGGACGGAACGGCCGTCCCGATCCTACGCGGGGACGACTGGGTGCTCACCTGAGGGTTCTCAGCCCGGACGAGCGGCTCAGGGCGTACGCACGCCTCGCCGTCCGGGTGGGCGTCAACCTCCAGCCGGGTCAGCCGCTCGCGATCGCGAGCTCGCCGGACCACGAGGCTCTCGTCCGCGCGCTGACGGCCGAGGCCTGGGCGGCCGGGGCGGACGAGGTCGACGTCCTCTACTCGGATCAGCACGTGCGACGTGAGCTGATCCTGCACGGGTCGGAGGAGGCCCTGACGCGCACGCCGGCCTGGTTGCTGCCGTGCGGAGGAGCTCGTCGAGCGGCGCTCGGCCGTGATCAGCACCACCGGCGACGCGGAGCCCCACCTGCTCGCCGACCTCGACCCTGGCCGCGTCGGGCGGACGCGCATGCCCGAGCTGACCGAGTTCTGGTGGGAGGCGATCGACGGGGGGCAGGTGAGCTGGTGCGTCTTCGGCTTTCCGAACGAGGGCTGGGCCCGCACGGTGTTCGGCGAGCCCGACGTCGAGCGGCTCTGGGCCGCGGTCGCGACCGCCGTGCGCCTGGACGAGCCCGATCCGGTTGCCGCGTGGCGTGAGCACGTTGCGAAGCTGCGCGCCCGCGGCGAGGAGCTCGCGCGGTGTCGCTTCGACGCTCTGCGTTTCCGCGGCCCAGGGACCGACCTCACCGTCGGCCTCAACCCGGGCTCGCTCTGGCCCGTCGAGGCCCGCACCGCCTGGGGAGTGCCGTTCGTCCCGAACATCCCAACCGAGGAGGTCTTCACCACGCCCGACTGGCGGCGAGCCGAGGGGACCGTGCGCGCGACCAGGCCGCTCGCCCTGCCCGGTCGGAGCGTCATCGTCTCGGACCTCGAGCTGCGGTTCGAGCAGGGCCGCATCGTCGAGGTCTCCGCCTCGAGCGGCGAGGAGGTGGTCCGCGCCCAGCTTGCAAACGACGACGGCGCCGCCTGCCTGGGCGAGGTCGCGCTCGTCGACGGCACGTCCGCCGTCGGCCGGACGGGGCTCACCTTCTTCAACTCCCTCTTCGACGAGAACGCCACGTGCCACATCGCCTACGGGCGCGCGTACGCCGAGGCCGTCGAGGGTGCGGTCGGCATGAGCCCGGAGGGGCAGCGTCGCCTCGGCGTCAACCAGTCGACGGTGCACACAGACGTCATGGTCGGCGGTCCCGAGGTCGAGGTCGACGGGTTGCCCGGAGCCGGCGCGGCCGTGCCGATCCTGAGGGAGGACGTCTGGGTGCTCGAGGCTCTGGCTACGGGCTGAGGCGCCGCGGGGACAGCGCGGCGCAGCTCGCGGCGAGCAGGGCCGAGGCGCCGGCGAGGACCCAGAGCGCTGCCGTGAACGACCCGGTCGCGTCGCGCGCGACACCGAGCCCGAAGGGCGACGCGGCCGACAGCGCGTAGCCCGCGCCGAGCATCAGGCCCGCGACGGCGCCCACCTGGGCGGGCCGATCCGAGACGTCGAGGGGGAGGGTGAGGACGATCGGGAAGAGCGCGCCGAAGGCCGCGCCTGCGAGCGCAGCCCAGGCCCACCCTCCGCCGGGGAGCAGCACGAGCGCGACCAGCGTCGCCGTCAGCAGGCTGCCGGCCGTGACGAGGTAGACGCGCCGGCTTCCCATCCGGTCGGCAAGCCACGGCACGAGCAACGTCGGGGGTAACGCCGCCACGTTCAGCACGGCGAGGAGCGAGCCTGCGCTGCTCTCGCTCCAGCCTCGCTCGACGTAGGAGTCCGGCAGCCACGCGTTGAGCCCGTAGTAGACGACGCTCATCAGACCGAAGATCGAGACGAGGCGCCAGGCGACCCCACTCCTCCACGGCAGGGCCGGGAGAGCGTCCGCACGCGCGTCGCGGCCCGCCGTGCGGCGCGTCAGGACGAGCCAGGCGAAGACGAGCGCAGCCGTGCACGCAGAGAAGGCAACGAGGGTGCCGCGCCACCCGCCCGCCCCCTCGGCGAGAGGCACGGCGAGCGCCGTCGAGAGCGCCGAGCCGGCGCTGATCCCCGTGGCATAGACGCCGGTCGCGAACGCCGGGCGATGGGCGAAGCGCTCCTTGACGGCAACCGGCATCAGGGCGCCGGCAAGGCCCATGCCGATGCCGACGGGAAAGGTGAGCAGCACGACGAGGGCGGCCCCCGGAGCAACGGCGCGAACGAGGCCGAAGCCGGCGATCAGCCCGAGGGCGACGGCGATCGCGAGGCGGGAGCCGACCCGCCGAGACAGGTACGGGGCGGGCGGGGCGAACAGGCCCATGCAGAGCACCGGGATCGTCCCGAGCAGCCCCGCGACCGCGTGCGAGATCGCCAGGTCCTCCTGGATGCGCGGGACGACCGGGGCAACGCCGACGAGCTGGGGGCGCAGCGCCAGCGCGGCGAGGAAGAGCGCAGCGAGCAGGCCGAGACCGCTCAGGTCGCGGCGAGCGCGCACGCTCCGCCTAGGTTGCGCGAACCGGATTCGTCAGCTCGCCGATCCCCTCGATCTCGATCGTCACCTCGTCGCCCGCCTGCAGCCAGACCGGTGGTTTCCGGAAGGCCCCGACCCCGGCCGGCGTGCCCGTCGCGATCAGGTCGCCCGGCTCGAGCGTGATCGCCTGCGTCACGAACGCGATCAGGTCGGCGACCCCGAAGACCATGTTCGAGGTGGACGAGTCCTGCAGGGTCTGTCCGTTCACGGTGCAACGGATAGCGAGGGCCTGCGGGTCGGGGACGTCCGCGGCGGGCACCAGCGTCGGGCCGACCGGGCAGAAGGTGTCAGGCGACTTCCCGCGCGTCCATTGGCCGTCCGAGAACTGGAGGTCGCGGGCAGAGACGTCGTTGACGCAGACGTACCCGCGCACCGCCTCGAGGGCGTTCTCGATCGAGACGTTCCGCACGCGCGCGCCGATCACGACGCCGAGCTCGGCCTCGTAGTCGACCTGCGTGGCGACCTCGGGGATCACGATCGGCTCGCCGGGCCCGATCAGCGCATTCGGCCACTTGGCGAAGAGCAGCGGGCGCTCGGGGAGCGGCACGCCCTGCTCGACCGCGTGATCGCGGTAGTTGAGGCCGATACAGACGATCTTCCCGGGGCGCTCGATCGGCAGCGGCACCGGGAGAACCTATCCGACTTGACGCCACGCGCCTCCCGGCCCCAAAGTACGAGCGTGGGGCGCAGCAGACTGAGAGTCCTGAACGAGGAGGAGGCGTACGCGCGCTGCTACGCCTCCCGCGACGACACGGTGAAAGTCGTGCGCGTCGAGCCGCGGCGGCCGCGCTTCCCGACGCGCGTCTCGGGCGAGGAGCTCCGGCTCCTTTTCGTGGAGCGCCTCGAGCGCCGCGATCCGCTCCCCAGACCCTGACGTCGTGACCGAGGCCGACGTCGCCGTTGTCGGCGTTGGCGTGCTGGGCGCCGCGACGTCCTTCGCCCTCGCCTCGCAAGGGCTCGACGTGGTGGCGCTCGAGCAGTTCGGTGTCGGCCACACGCGCGGATCGAGCCACGGCACGTCCCGCATCTTCCGGCTCGTGTACGACGACGCCCGCTTCGTGCGCCTGGCCAGAGAGGCCCTCGTGCTCTGGCGGGAGGTGGAGGAGGGAGTGAGCGAGACCCTGATCGAGCACACCGGCTCGCTCGACATCGGCGGCGACCTGACGGCCCACAGGGCGGCGCTCCGCGCGGAGGGAGTCGAGTTCGAGTCCCCGTCCGCCGACGAGCTGCGCCGCCGGTTTCCGCTCCTGCGACTCCCGGACCGCGAGCTCCTCTTCCAGGAAGACGGGGGCATCGTCCACGCGGGCCGCGCCCTGCGAACGCTCCTGCGCCTCGCGCAGAAGCGCGGCCTCCGCCTCCTCGAGGAGACGCGAGTGGAGACGATCACGACGGACGGAGCCGGGGTCACGATCCAGGCCGGCCGAGCTTCGATCAGGGCGGGAGCCGTCGTCGTCGCCGCAGGTGCCTGGGCCGCCCCGCTCCTCGCGAGGCTCGGCGTCGAGCTCGCGGTTCAGCCGACCCGCGAGACCGTCGCCTACTTCCGCCTCGGCCCCGGACAGCGACTCTGCACCGTCTACGACCACGCCGCGCCCACGGCCGAGGAGCACTCACTCCCGCGCGGCGGCCGGGGCGCCTACGCCCTGCCGGCCCCCGGGGTGGGCCTCAAGGTCGGGCTGCACCAGACCGGCGGCCCAGCTGACCCCGACGAGGAGGGCCGGCCCGATCCCGAGGCGGTGCGCGCCGCTGCCGCCTGGGCTGCGAGCCGCTACGACCTGGCCGACCCCTCCCCCGTCTCCGCCGAGACGTGCCTGTACACGAACACGGTGGACGACAGCTTCTCTCTCGAGCGCCACGGGCGGATCGTGCTGGGGTCGGCCTGCAGCGGGCACGGCTTCAAGTTCGCGCCCGTGCTCGGCCGCCAGCTCGCCGGCCTGGCGCGCGAAGCGCTCGACTCCTAGACCGGCGGCTCGGGGTCGTACTGAATCGCCCGGCGCACCTCGCGGGCGCGCCCGGGCGAATGGAGTCGCGCCACGAGATGCAAGGCCATGTCGATCCCGGCCGAGACGCCGGCGGCGGTGACGACCTCGCCGCTGTCAACGAAGCGGTCGTCCGGACGGACCTCGATCGTCGAATCGAGCTCCGCCAGCGTGTCGAGCATCCCCCACCAGGTCGTGGCCGGCCGGTCACGAAGCAGCCCTGCAGCTGCGTAGACGAGCGAGCCGGTGCAGACGCTCGTCATCAGCGTCCCGCCCGCGGACGTCCGGCGCAGACGCTCGAGCGCCGCCTCGTCCGCGAGCTCCCTGCGGGTGCCGATCCCGCCCGGGTAGACGAGCACGTCGAGCGCCGGCGCAGAGTCCCAGGTGTGGTCGGGGAGGGCGCGCAGGCCCTTGGCGCACCGCACCGGGTCGAGCGACTCCGCGATCGAGAAGACGCTCACCCCGTCCGCGGGCCAGCCGTGGGCCCAGGCCGCGAGCACCTCCCAGGGCCCGACCCAGTCGAGCTCCTCCGCTCCCTCGAAGATGCAGATGCCGATGTTCATGCAACCCGGGCCGCCGGGGCCTCCCGGGGGCTCCGAGAGGCTACACTGGGGCCGCTCGGGGCCATAGCTCAGCTGGGAGAGCGTCTGGCTGGCAGCCAGAAGGTCGCCGGTTCGAGCCCGGCTGGCTCCACCATCGATGCCTTAGTCGAACCGCCGCCCAAAGAGGTGGCGGTTCGCATGAGTGGTGCAACGCCTCCGACCAATCGTGTCGGACGATGCGCTTGTCCTCGAAGTAGATCGGTCGAAGCTCGTCGCCGGCGAGAGCGAGCCGCTCCTGGCGGTGCTTGACGAGTCGTGCGCGGACGGGTGCGCATCCTCGCCACCACGCCCTTCCACGTGCGTGGCTCCGGGCTTCTGCGGCAGCGCTGGCGCGATCGGCACGAGCGTTCGCCTCCGGTTTACGTCCGGCCCCAGCGCCTCGCCGCTCGACTGGTCGCCGCGATTCTTACCGACGTTTAGCGGCACTAGCGCACGTCCCGTCGCCTAATAGGTCTCCCTCATGCTGCCTGATGCGGCATCCACGCGATACCAATGTGAGTGCCCGGTCTCGATGGCTAGCCTCCTGTCCGTGCACCGGCTCACCAAGGCGCAGGCCCGGCGCATCGCTGTGCGCGCGCAGCTGCTCGACGCACCCCGGCCGATCGAGCTGCTCAGGGTCGTCGAGCGGCTGACCCTGCTGCAGATCGACCCGACCGGTTCCATCGCGCCGAGCGCCGACCTGGTCGCCTGGAGTCGCCTCGGCTCGTCGTACCGGCCCGACCACCTCAAACAGGCCCTGGAGCAGAACCGGACGCTGTTCGAACTGGACGCGCTGGTGCGCCCGATGAGCGATCTCGGCCTGTACCTCGCCGGGGCGGCCGGCTGGCCGAGCTACGACAAGCAGCGCGCCTGGCTCCGCGACAACGACCGTTTCCGGCGCGACATCCTCGACCTGCTCGAGAGCTCGGGTCCGCTGAGCTCGCGCGACATCCCGGACACGTGCCTCCTCCCGTGGGCTTCGACCGGGTGGACGAACAACCGCAACGTCACGCAGATGCTCGAGTTCCTGATGATGCGGGGCGAGGTCGCGCTCGCCGGGCGCGTCCGCCGGGAGCGGCTATGGGATCTCGCCGAGCGGGTCTACCCGCCCGACGTCGCCATCCCGTCGGTCGACGAGGCTGAGCGCCGAAAGAACGAGCGGCGGCTCGCCTCGCTCGGAATCGCACGGCAGAAGACCAGGGTTACGCCGATGGAGCCCGTCGCCGTCGGCGAGGCCGGCGCGCCGGCCGTGGTCGAGGGCGTCAAGGGCGAGTGGCGCGTCGACCCCGCCGCGCTCGGCGACGACTTCGAGGGCAGGACGGCGCTCTTGTCACCCTTCGATCGGCTCGTCCACGA
>Ga0136614_10002518_pt1 | contig 11416 bp, 8 predicted proteins | sample AntDrymUQ2792106_2_FD_106643 | JGI IMG/M metagenome (GOLD analysis project Ga0136614, IMG submission 106643) | Polar desert sand microbial communities from Dry Valleys, Antarctica - metaG UQ279 (21.06) | ecosystem: Environmental > Terrestrial > Soil > Desert | place: Antarctica: Dry Valley...
AACCACCTCTACATGGTGGGCTCCATGGGCTGCGCCTCCTCGCTGGGCCTCGGCCTCGCCCTCGCCAGACCGGACCTGCACGTCGTGGTCCTCGACGGGGACGGCGCGGCACTCATGCGCATGGGCAACCTCGCGACCCTCGGGGCCTACGGCGGGGCCAACCTGACCCATCTCGTGCTCGACAACGAGGCCCACGACTCGACCGGGGCGCAGTCCACGGTCAGCGCCGGCATCGACTTCGCCGGCATCGCAGCGAGTTGCGGCTATGGCGTTACGGCCGCCGGCGATCACCTCGGGGTGATCGAGGCGCTGTTCGCGGCGGAGGCGCACGGCCGGGCACGCCTCGCCCAGATCAAGATCCGCACCGGCACCCGGGAAGACCTGCCCCGCCCCGCGCTCTCGCCGATCCAGGTCCTCGATCGCCTCATGGCCCACATCGGGACGGCCTTCTCATGATCCTCTCGAGCCCCCTGGTAGGCGTGCACGACCGTGCGCGCCTACCTCCGCACCTTGGGACACACTACCCATGATCCTGTTGAATCCCGGTCCCGTGACCCTGAGCCCCCGCGTGCGCGCGGCGCTCATGAACCCCGATCTCTGCCACCGGGAGCCCGAGTTTGCGGATCTACAGGACGATATCCGAGCGCGGCTCCTCGGCGTCTATGGCCTTGCGCCGAAGGACTACGCCGCCGTCCTGCTCACCGGCTCCGGGACCGCGGCGGTCGAGGCGATGCTGTCGAGCCTGATCCCCGAGACCGGCGGGTTGCTGGTGCTCGAGAACGGCGTCTACGGCGAGCGCCTCACCCGGATCGCGGAGGTCCACCGCATTCCGCATGTCCGCGTCCCACACGCCTGGCAGGCCCCACTCGACCTGCCTCGGATCGCGCAGGCCATCGAGCGACATTCGGGGCTCAGCCATATCGCCATGGTTCACCACGAGACCACGACCGGGCGCCTGAACGCCCTCGCGGACATCGGTGCGCTGTGCCGGGTGCATGGCCTCGGTCTACTGCTCGATGCGGTATCGAGCTTCGGCGCGGAAGCCCTGGACTTCGAGGGTTTGGGCCTGACTGCCTGTGCCGCGACCGCGAACAAGTGCCTGCACGGCGTGCCGGGCGTGTCCTTCGTCGCCGTATCGCGGGCGGCGCTGTCTCACCCAGACGGTCCGCGCCGCAGCCTGTACCTCGATCTCTGGAGCTACTGCGAGGCCCAGGACCGGCGCAGCACGCCCTATACCCCATCCGTACAGGTCTTCTATGCCCTGCGCGAGGCGCTCGCGGAGCTGGCAGAAGAGGGCGGACGCCAGGCCCGAAACGGACATTACCGGCACCTCCTCGGCATCGCTCGCGACGGCCTCCGCACCCTCGGCATCGAACCGCTGTTACCACTTGAGGACTGCTCGGTGGTCCTGAATGCGTTTCACCTACCGCACGGGATCGGCTACACCGAGCTGCACGGCCGCTTGAAGGACCGGGGCTTCATCATCTACGCCGGACAAGGTGATCTCGCCACGACCTTGTTTCGCGTGTCCGCCATGGGCGCCATCGCCGTCGCCGACATGGAACGCTTCGTTGGTGCCGTACGCGAGGCGATCGCTTTTTGAGAGCCGCGCCGCGATCAGCCCACCTCTCCCCCGCAGTAGGCCCGCGTGATGGGGTGCGCGGCGCGTTCGAAGAGCACGCCGCACGGTCCGGATTCGACCACGCAGCCACACCCCTCGCTCACCCAGCAGACCGCGACGGTGTCCGCCAGGCGCCGTGCCTGCGGGAGGTTGTGGGTCACGAGGAGGATCGTGTAGCGGCCCTTGAGGCCGGTGATGAGTGCCTCGATGACACCGGCGGAGAGGGGGTCGAGGGAGCTGCAGGTTGATGGCGGGCACGATGGCCAGGAGCCCCCAGAAGCCATAGACCACGGAGGGGACACCGGGATATCGATGACCCCGCGGTACAGGCGCCCGAGCACCGACGCATAGAGCCGTTCCCAGACGGCCACCACGGATCCCCGCGGGCGCGGCCAAAGAGAGCGCGAGCCCGCTCAACGGCCAGGCTGCCGGCGACCATCGCGCGTAATCCAAAGGTGTACCCGCGGGCGTTCGCGGCCATCGCCGAAATGCTTTTCGGCTCTTCCCGCCTGTTTTGCCGCTTCACCGAAGATCTTTTCGCCAGACTTCATTCCTCTCTCTTGTGCACGGATTCTAGTAAGACCAAAACTTCGCATTAGATTCAATTAATTACACACGATCACTGCACATGCAGTCAAGTCCTCGCCGGCTGGCACGCCGCTTGAGAAAGAGCTATTGCAACCCCATACGAACCGTATGGCAGGAATGCCATATAGCCCGAGCACGCCCTGGAATTCACCCCGGAAATGGCAAGCTTTGAAGAAGAGGAAGAGTTAGTTTTCGGCCGGTCCGAATGGGCCGGCGAGAGCGGCGAAGTATTCAGCGCTGAACACGGCTTCGCGTGCTTCGGCAGCTATTGGTGTTGGAGCTAAATCCGGTCGGTGGATCCGGCGCAACCGCAACATCATTGTCCTTAACGCTTAGGGTTTCCGAACGTAATAACCCGAACGTAATGGAAAACCTGTCTTCTATCCTGTGCATTGGAGGAAATCGCCATGTACCACAGCAAAAGCACACTGGAATTCAATCCCGAAATGGAGGCCTTTGAGCAAGAACAGTTCGAGTTCGTTCAGGGCGAATGGACCGGTGAGACCGGCGAGGTGTTCAGCGAAGCGGAACTGATGGAGCTGACTGCAGAACTTCTAGAAGTTACAAATGAACGGGAGCTCAACCATTTTCTCGGCGGCCTCATCAAGCGGGCAGTCGGCGCTATCGGAAAGGTTGTACGAGGCCCGGTAGGCAAGGCCATCGGCGGCGTACTCAAGTCAGCGGCTAAAAAGGCCCTGCCCATCGCTGGCGACGCCTTGGGCGGATCCATGGATGAGCCCTTGGGTGCCAAGATCGGCGGCGGGATGGCCCAGGCGGCCGATGGCGCGCCCGGCGTCGAAGCCGAAACGCTAAGCCACGAGGACAAGCAATACGAAGGCGGCAAACAGTTCGTGCGCTTTGCCGGCGAAACTGTAAAGAACGCTGTCACCACTCCGACCAGTCCCGATCCCAATGCGGCGGCACAGAGTGCGGCCGTGCGAGCCGCTCAGACCCTTGCGCCAGGCTTGCTCGATTCTGCTCAAGCTGGACGCGCAAGGCACGGGGTAACGGGCCGCTGGGTACGGCGCGGACGGGACATCGTCATTCTCAATGCTTGATTACTCGGGAGCGCTGCCATGCACGATATCGATCGCACTTATATGGAATACAACCCGGAAACAGAAGGCTACGAATCCGAACAGTTCGAGTTCGCCGAATCCCAATGGATGGGAGAAAGCGGAGAAGTCTTTCACGAAACTGAGCTGATGGAGCTCGCTACCGAGCTATTGGAAGTTACCAACGAAGCGGAGCTGAACCATTTTCTCGGCGGCTTGATCCGCAAGGCCGGGAGCGCCCTCGGCAAGGTGGTGAAATCCCCGGTCGGCCAAGCCTTGGGCGGCATCCTCAAGGGCGCCGCGCGGCAGGCACTGCCGATAGTGAGCAGCGCCCTTGGCGGCTATCTAGGAGGTTCCGCCGGCGCCAAAATCGGCGATCAGCCCGCCTCAGACGCGGGACAAATCTTCGGTGTGGAATCCGAGGGCTTAAGCCACGAAGACGAGGCCTTCGAAACGGCCAAGCAATACGTGCGCTTTGCGGGAGACGCGGTGAAAAATGCCGTAAGCGCCCCCCCCGGGGATCCCCGAGCGGCCGCTCAATCCGCCGCTACGAAGGCCGCCCGGCGTCATGCGCCCGGCCTATTGCGCGGAACCGCTCCGCCTGCCCAGGCAGGAGGCGCGGCACCGGCTCAAGGGATCGGGCGGGGGCGGAGTGGCCGCTGGATACGTCGCGGCAACCGGATCATTCTGTACGGAGTGTGAGCCGCCGTGGCCATCGCGCCTTATGTCTCGTGGATGCTCGCACAGGAGGCGCGTGCCCTGTTGACTCGGCTGGAACGCGTCAAACCCTTCGCCTTGCAGGAGCCCATGCTGCCCGCCGCCAATCTCCTACCGGAGGCACAGACTGCCATCGAGAGCTTCTTGGTGCGCGGGCGGAGCGAGCTGAAAGCCCGGATACATCACTTCCTGCGCTGGCTGGAGGGACCCGGAGCATGGCAGGCAGACGCCGAGGCCGCTCACCGCCGGTTCGTATTCCTCCGGCTACGGTTCAACGTGGTGCTCAACCACTTCGATCTGTTCAACGATGTGATCACACAACGCAGCGAAAACGAGACGGGTGTGCGGTTGTCCGGCCTGGACGTGGTGTCCGCCGACGCACTCCAGCTCCCCGGGGGCTATTACCGAGCTCCGCCCGTGATCTGCTATTTGGACCGCGGTATCGGTGCAGCCATCCGGCGCGCCCGCACGCGGTTGCCAGGCGGTGGCGAAAATCCGGTGGCCGTAATCCGCGTACCCCGTGAACGCATGATCGGTAGCGGTATCGCCTCCTCGCTAATCCATGAGGTGGGACATCAAGCGGCGGCCCTCCTCGATCTGGTCAACTCACTACGGCCGGTATTGCGGGGTCTGCAGGCCGGTGCGGGCCATGCGGCTTTAGCTTGGCAACTGTGGGAGCGCTGGATCTCCGAAATCGTTGCCGATCTGTGGTCGGTGGCGCGGGTTGGCATCGGCTCCACGTTAGGCCTCATGGGGGTGGTTGGCTTGCCTCGACCGTTCGTGTTCCAACTCAATCTCGACGATCCCCACCCCATACCGTGGATCCGGGTCAAGCTGAGCTGCGCGCTCGGCCGCGCCCTCTACCCGCATCCCCAGTGGGACCGGCTGACCGCCTTGTGGGACGCCTACTATCCCTTGGCCGGTCTGGACGCGCGTCGTCAGCAGATCGTGACCCTGCTGCAAGAGCACCTGCCCGGGTTTGTCTCCCTATTGATCAACCATCGTCCCAGGGCGCTGCATGGACGATCGTTAGTGGAAGTGCTGGACGTGGCCGAACGCCAACCCGTGCGTCTACAAGCATTATTCGCGCGCTGGCGCCGGCTGCCCCCGCAGATGTACCGGGCACCGCCGTCGCTGGTCTTCGCCGTCCTCGGCCAGGCACGGGCCGACGGACGCCTGAGTCCGGAAAACGAGAGCGAACTGCTCGGAAAACTCCTCACCCACTGGGCGCTCCGAAGCACCCTGGACGTATCCGCCGCCTGCGCCCTGCGCCGGTCGGCCAATTCAACTCTGCAACCTATTGTTAGCATCCGCTAAGGAGGATGATATGTCTCGCAAAACTGAAAGCCGGCCCGGCAGCATCGTCGTTTGCGTGCGCGATGGCTGCGGCGACGAAAGCGTCGCAATCGGTGCCTATATAAGCGTATATAAGTTTGACTCGGACACCTTCGAGGGTTTCGACATCAGTACCTGGGTCCCTGAGGAGGTCCACCGCGTTGATACGAAGCCCACTGAAAAACCGAATGGATGCGTTACGTTTCCCGGGCTTCCGGAGGGTTGTTACGTGGTCACGTACGACCACGAACCGCAGCCCGTAGAAACCACACCACCTGTCAAGGTCGAAGCTGGTTGTATCACGGACGTGTGCTTTAAGCTCGGACTCTGCGCCTGTTGCGAGGTAACTTACGTAACTGCAGCGGGCCAACCAACTACCCGACCGCAAATAGGCGATTTCGTCGAGGTAACCGTAAAATCCGGCGCTTCAATTGGCGTGACGGAGGAGAAGTTGAAGATGGAGGTCAGGACGCCAGGCTTCACTCTCGATCCAAATTACAAGTTCACTGCTGCATCGGTTCTCACTAAGACTGGGCGACAAATCGTTGAGCTGGCTATTCTCCTACCCCCGGTCGAACCTGCCGGTGGGAGTGGCTCAATTACGAAAGCTCGCCCCGTTTATGCCGAGTTGCCGCTGTCCTGCGAATACACGGCTTTCGATCGTATTTCTGCGCCTTTGGGAGGAAAGTTCGACGTCCGGCTGCTCCGCTCACGGGCCAGCGCGACCAATACATTTGCCCTATGGACCGCGATCCGCAACCGCACCAAGGCCATCTCCTTCAGCGGTAGCGGCTACAAGACTTTTATTGACCGCGTGCTGTGCCTACGGAGTCGGCCTCCCGCGGAAACGGCGGTATTGGAGCGCCAGTTAAGCGAACTGGGCGACCACGTTTACGGGACGGCCGCCTATGATCTACTCAAGACTGCCACGGAAGTGTTTCTGCTATTGGAATGCGGCGTGCAGATCCGGGAGCAAGGGGCCCCGCCGAACGACACGCGGATATTAGACTTGGAGTACGAAAGTAAAGTGTGGGATCGGGTCGTGGACCTGGAATTCCTGAAGCAACAGCTGGGCGGCTATCTCGGTGGGAAAGCACTGCCGTACATCGAACGAGTTATTGCTGCGGCCTTTCCGGGTCAGCAAAAAGGTGGGCAGTTTTGCGACTTCGTGTTGACTTCACGTGCGACAGACCCGTGTTTTCTGGAGCTGATCTGGAACTACTGGCATGAGGAGGGCATGCTGGTGCAAAGCATCAACGCCATCAGCCGGCGCTTCCAGAACGTGCGCGCACCCGGCGAGCGCGATCCACTCGCACATCTAGAGATCGATCCTCTGCGCCCGCTCAACAATATCCTTTGGGGCTACGTCGAGGACGAACGGAGTCGGTTGTCGGTCAAGCGGCGCGTCTACGAGTACCATCATCACTACGGTCTGAACCTGTACGGCAAGGCGGTGCCTGATCTGCGCCCAGCGGACAACCGCTCCAAGTTCCTGGAGGCTTTCCATAATCTCCTGCACACCGCTTCCGAATACTTCAAGGCGGTCCAAGATACGACCGTTGTCCCGGACGGCTACCCGTTGCTTCATGCGCTCAGGGAGGTGCACCTGATCCTAGCCCAGGGCGCCCACAACCAGTTCGGCGATCTCCCCTGGACGGCGCGTGTCGAGATGCTGATGCAACAATGGATCTTGGCGCGCCCCGAGATCCGCGATTTTCTGCAGAGCCGGGCGATGGTGCCCTACAGGGAAGGTTGGATGCCTCAGGTGGATACCATGAAGACCCTGCAGGGCTGGAGCGATGTCACGATCACCCATTTCCGAGATCTTGGTGTATACGGCGAGCAGATCCTGCTGTCGATCCGCTACCACAATTGGAACGACATCAACGATGAGGAGGAGGCGAAAGGGTGGGCCGATAGCTGGCGTCCGGAGCTCCAGGGTTACCTGCATGCTTACCGGGCCGTCACCGGAGTGGATCTGACAAATCCGGACACCGTGGACTACACCCTGCCCTCGGTGCACCTGCGTAAGCGCTTGTCCATGCAGCAGCGCGCGCGCTGAGCGGTGGGCGGCGATGCTCGACTTCAGCTCGGCGTTGTATCTGGGCCTGCGTCATCCGAGTCGATCGCTGCGCCCCTGGGTGAGTCTGAGTAGCGGCCGTCCGGCCGTGCTCGGGACATCCCCGAGCGCAGTGGAGGTAGCCCGGCAACTCGCCGCGCTGATCGGCTGCGAAAGCGCGGTGCTGTTGCCCTCCACACTGCACCTGTTCTGGGATGTGTTCGGCTTGCTGGCGCAAGAGCGCATTGCGATTCATATGGACGAGGGCGTCTACGCGATCGCCCGCTGGGGCGTGGAAAGGGCGGCTGCCTGTGGAACGCCGGTACGGCAATTCCGCCACCATAGTCCCGCACATCTCCTGATCGGCGTCGAGGAAAATGCCAAACGGGGCTTGCGCCCGGTCGTGGTCACGGACGGATTCTGCCCCGGCTGCGGCGAATCGTCCCCGGTGCCGGCCTATCTGGATATCGCCCGCCGGCACGGGGGAATTTTGGTGCTGGACGATACCCAAGCACTGGGCGTACTAGGCCGCTCCGCAACGACCGCCGCTCCCTTCGGGACAGGCGGGGGCGGAACACTACGCCACTCGAACGTCTCAGGATCGGACATCTTGGTGGGCTGCTCTCTAGCCAAGGGCTTTGGTGTACCGGTGGCGGTACTCGCTGGTGGCGCCGCCTGGCTCAATCGCTTCGAGCAACACAGCGCCACCCGCACCCATTGCAGCCCCCCCTCGGCGGCGGTGATCCAGGCCGCCGCTCGGGCCTTGGCACTCAATGCAAGTCATGGTGATCTGTTGCGCCGCCGACTAGCCCAGCGGATCACGCAATTCCGATCGCGCCTCCTACGTGCGGGCTACACCGCGCGGGGCGGGCTGTTTCCGGTGCAAATCTTGGAAGCGGTCGACGGCGTCCCCGCGACCGACTTGCATCGAAACCTGGCGCGCGCCGGGGTTCGGGCGGTGCCGCTGCGTGGCCACCAGGGCGGCGCCGTCGGTTTTCTGATCACCGCCCGCCACTATCCGGAACACATCGACCGGGCCGTCGAGGCGCTCGTCGGCGGCATCGCGGGCATCCCCCATCCAAAGGCAATGACCCAATATCCAAGGGAGGCATCTTATGAACAGGCCGCCCGAATTTGACTTGGAATTTTCTTCCGCATCCTGCCCCTGCGGCTGCCGCGGCGAGGCTGCCCTGCACGAAGCCTTCGAGTCCGGATTGTCGGGAGAAGTCTGGCGCCAACGTCGCCCTTCGCGCCCTGGGCCGGGCTCGGGTCCCCGCCCCCCGGCCCGCCGCCCCGGCCCGCGACATCGGCCCGGTCCATTCCGGCCGGGGATCGTCCCTCTTTATGAACCCTATGCCCCGGGACCCGGTCCGGAAGCCGGGACCGAGCACGCCCGCTGGGTGCAGGATTGCCTGAACCGGATTTTCGGCCTGCAACTGCCGATCGACGGAATTCTGGACGCCGCGGCCCGGAGCGCCCTCCGCCGCCTACAGCAGCAGGAGGGGTTGCCAGCCACCGGGATCGTGAATCCCGGCACCGAACGGGCGTTGCAGCGCCGGTGCGGGAAAGCAGGCGAACCGAACGAGCAGGAATGGGAAAGCGAAGTTAGCCGCAGCAGCCCAGATTACATTCGCTGGGTACAGTCCTCCCTGAACAGGATTCTGCGCCTACGGCTGGCTGTGGACGGCATCATCGGACCAATGACCCGAAGCGCCATTCGAAGTTTCCAACAACGGCAATATGGGTTGAAGGTCGACGGCGTTGTCGGCCCCATGACCGAGCAAGTGCTCATCCGCGCTGGTGCAAGCAGGCCCCCAAGCGGGACCGGAACGCCGGCACGGACTCCTATCGCGCCACTTCTGGTCCCACCCACTCCCTACGTCGAGCCGGACCCGACGCGCTTCAACTTCTGCTTCATCATGGGGACCGAGGGGAGCTACGAGTATGCCGCCGCGTTCGCGAACGCCTACTACCGCGACCACGCGATCGTTTATGCCGACAGCTTCTGCGGCCTTCTGGAACGCCTTTACTATGGCGTCGACTTCGCGCGCGACCCGTTCGAGGAGCGCCAGAAGCTCGGCCACGTCGTGATCATCACCCACGCCAAGGAGGGCAAGTTCTACTTCCCCCTGAAGACCGGCGACGAGAAGTACGTGACCGCCGAGGAGGTGGCGACGTTCCTCTCCACGGACTGGGTGGAGCGAGGCGGCCTGGGCTGCCGCTCGGCCTGGCTCGCGGTCCAGCGCAGGTCCGACGCGCAGACGCGGGTCACGATCAAGGGTTGCAACTTCGGCAAGAGCCAGGCGGCGCTGAACCTCATGAGCCAGGTCTTCGGCGGGGCGACGGTCACCGCGCCCAAGAAGCAGGTGCGAATCGAAATCGTGAGCGGCCGGCGCACCGAGGCAGAGGACATCGCCTGGATGATCCGCAACGGTTACCTGCCGCCGAAGGCCGCGGAATGGAGCGACCAGGCCAAGACCTCGTTCGTGCGCTCGCTGTACTCGGACAATGTGGCCATCCAGGGCATCCCGGCGGATTACTTGCTGCTCGAGGGCGTCAAGGTGCTGCCCTCGGACCCGCGCTACCAGGCGAACCTGGCCGTATCCACGCCCTGAACCCGGATGGATCTGTCCATGACGACGTTTCCCGGTTCCCCGCGACTCCTGAAAGCCGGCCTCGTCCTCGTCGATCCCGAGATGGCGCGGCCAAAATGGCCAAAGGGGTCAGGGCCTGGGGGCGCCAGGGAAATCGGCTCGCCGTACTCGGTGTAGGTGCTTAACCGGAGAAGACTCATGAAACACGAACTTATCGTCAGACCGGAACCGTTTTCTTCGCCCGCCGAATTCGATAGTTACGGATCCTTCGAAACCGAAGCGTTTGGACAATGGCAGGGCGAGACCCGCCGGGATGATCCGAGCGACATCCGCTGGGTGCAGGATTCCTTGAATCGGCTCATGAACCTGCGGCTGCCCCTTAGCGGCGTCATGGATGCGGCGGCGCGCAGCGCCTTGCGGAGTTTCCAGGAAAAGCGAAGCTTGACGGCGGATGGGGTTCTGGGGCCGGGGACGAAGCGGGCGCTGGCCGAAGCCGCCACTTATCCTGGCGAAGAGGAAGCGTTCCCGGTGACCAGACTGCCGGCAAGGGCGCGGGCCGCTTTGACGCAAGGTGCCCTGGGCAAGAAAACACCTTTCCGGTATGTGAAGGATTTTGCGGGGCCCGCTTCGGAGTGCGCCGCGGCCTTGAAACGAGCCGGAAAAACCAGGACCGAGGCATTGAGCATTATCAATGCCCAAATTGGCGTGGCGATCGTCATGCTTCGCAAATCGGCAACCGCCCTCAAGCGAGGAAGCCGTTCAGACAAGACAAAAACCCTTTTCCAGAAGATATTCAAGGTAAAGCCGGAGTTCGTTCCGACCTGGCTGAAGCCCACGGCTACGATAAAGGACCGGGGCGACGTGGTGGCGACCCGGTGTAAACGGGTGGCCGAGCTGTTGGCCAGTGGAACGATCAAATTCTTCTGCACGATCAACTCGACCAATTGCCCGGACTGTTCGAACGACTCCAGTGACTTCGCCTGTTCGAGCTGGGGAGACGAAAGCAAGGCGCCAAAAAATAGCATGGTGGTTTGTTTGGGAGATGCTTTCTGGGATGACATGAAGGCAGGGAAAACCGATTCCTTGCTTGCCACCCTCACGCACGAGCCATTCCATATTTACTATGGCAAGTATGTTACGGAACACCGGTCGGATGCTGGAAAGTTTGGGGGTATCAATTGCATCGTGCAGTTTGTCTTCGAAACAAACGGTCGTGCCGCACCCGATCGGGTACACGAACGCTGTACGAATATGGTGGTAAGAAAGGAAACAGGCGGGTTCTTATCATTCAGGCCGGAGCCTTGGCCCACCGAATCCGAATGGGAGGGCGAGGCCAGCCGTACCGGCCCCGACTATATCCGCTGGGTGCAGTCGTCCCTGAACCGGGTGATGGGCCTACGGCTGGCTGTAGACGGCATCATGGGACCGGCCACCCGCAGCGCGGTCC
>Ga0136614_10002519_pt1 | contig 11416 bp, 10 predicted proteins | sample AntDrymUQ2792106_2_FD_106643 | JGI IMG/M metagenome (GOLD analysis project Ga0136614, IMG submission 106643) | Polar desert sand microbial communities from Dry Valleys, Antarctica - metaG UQ279 (21.06) | ecosystem: Environmental > Terrestrial > Soil > Desert | place: Antarctica: Dry Valley...
CCTCTGGCGCAGGCAGCGGCGGCTCATCGGGACGGTGCTCCTCGCTGTCGCCGCGCTGCTGCTGCTGACTCGCGGCGGGGACGCGGGTGCGGGCCCGGTGCTCACGCCCGCAGCGTTCGCCGGCGGTCTCCTGCTCGTCGTCGGACCGTGGCTCTGGCGCACCGCGCAGGAACGCGACGCAGAGCGCACGCGCAGGATCCGCTCCGAGGAGCGCGACGAGGTGGCCGCGCGCGTGCACGACTCAGTACTACAAACGCTCGCACTCGTGCAACGCGAGGCCGACGACCCGAAGCGTGTGGCGCAGCTCGCGCGGCGCCAGGAACGCGAGCTTCGCGGCTGGCTCTATCCGGAGGGCCAACTCTTCCAGGAGGACACGCTCGTCGCGGCGATCGGGAGTGCGGCAGCCGAGGTCGAGGAGCTGCACGGAATCCGGGTCGAGGTGGCAAGCGCGGGGAACGCACCGCTCGACACCGATGCGCGCGCGGTTGTGCTCGCTGCGCGCGAGGCGATGGCGAACGCGGCCCGCTTCTCCGGCACCGAAGAAGTGTCGGTCTACGCTGAAGCCGACCCCGAGACGATCAACGTCTTCGTCCGCGACCGAGGCGCCGGATTCGACCGCGAGGCCGTCCCCGCCGAGCGCCGCGGACTCGCCGAGTCGATCGAGGGGCGAATGACGCGCCATGGAGGGACCGCGACGATCAGGTCCGCCCTGGGCAAAGGCACCGAGGTCGAGCTGACCTTGCCGAGGAAGACGCCGTGAGCGCGCTCCGCATCGTGATCGTCGACGACCATGGTCTCTTCCGAGCGGGTGTCCGAGCAGAGCTCGGTGACGCCGTGGAGATCGTCGGCGAGGCGGCGACCGTCAGCGAGGCGATCCCGCTGATCCTCGAGACCGACCCCGACGTCGTGCTGCTCGACGTCCACCTCCCCGACGGGGGCGGACAGGCCGTGATCGTCGGCGTCGCGCTCGAGCGGCCAGGCGTACGATTCCTCGCGCTCTCGGTCTCGGACGCAGCGGAGGACGTGATTGCGGTCGTCCGCGCCGGCGCGCGCGGTTACGTCACGAAGACGATCTCGGGTGAAGAGCTCGTCGAGGCGATCGAGCGCGTGGCTGCCGGCGACGCCGTCTTCTCGCCGCGCCTCGCGGGCTTCGTGCTCGACGCGTTCGGTTCGGGCGAGCCCGTGCGCGATGTCGAGCTCGACGAGCTGACTGCCCGCGAGCGCGAGGTGCTCCGCCTCATCGCGCGCGGCTACCGCTACAAGGAGATCGCCGCGAGCCTGCACCTCTCCGTCAAGACGGTCGAGAGCCACGTGTCGAGCGTGCTGCGCAAGCTGCAGCTCTCGAGCCGCCACGAGCTGACGCGCTGGGCAGCCGAGCGCCGGATGATCTAACGCAGCAGGAAGTCCGCGCTTCTACGCCTTCCGGCGGCGAGCTCGATGCGCCATCTCAGCGCCGCGCCTTCACCGCGCGCTCGATCTCCCGGTCCGCGTCGCGCTTCGCAATGTCTCGGCGCTTGTCCTGCGCCTGCTTGCCCTTGCCGACGGCGAGCTCGACCTTGACCTTGCCGTTCTTGAAGTAGAGCTTCGTCGGAACGAGCGTGAGCCCGCGCTCGCGCACCTTGCCGTCGAGCGAGTCGATCTCGCGCCGCTTGAGCAGGAGCTTCCGGTCCCGGTCCGGGTCGTGGTTGGCGACATTGCCGTGGCCGTACTCCGCGATGTGTGCGCCGACGAGCCACGCCTCCCCGTCGCGGATCTCGCCGTAGGCCCGCTGGAGGTTCGCCTGCCCTTCGCGCAGCGACTTGACCTCGGTCCCGACGAGCGCAAGGCCCGCCTCGACGCGATCGGTGAGGTGGTAGTCGTGCCGCGCACGGCGGTTGTCGACGATCAGCTTGTCGGCCACGCGGCCATTGTGGCTCAGACGGCCGAGCTGACGCGCTCGGTGAGCCAGTCGCGCACCTGGAGCAGGAAGCCCGGGTGGATCGCGTGCGGGAGCGAATACTCGGCGTAGCGCACCTCGGCACCCGCGTCCTCGAGCAGGGTGCGTGCGCGGCGCCCCCACTCGACGCTGATTACCGGGTCGAGCGTGCCGTGGCCGATCGCGTACCGCGGCAGCGGCGGTTCGAGGTCGAGCTCGAACCCCTCGACGGTCGGCACGAAGCCGCTGAGCGCGAGCACCGACGCCGGTCGCGGCCGTCCGCGGCCGAGCGACATCGCGTAGCTCATCACCGCGCCCTGGGAGAAGCCGCCGAGGATCGTCCGCTCGGGCGGGAAGCCCAGCCCGTCGAGCCACTTGCCGACGAGCTCGTACGTCGGCAGGAACGTCGAGGGATCCGGATAGCCGATCTCACGCACCGCATACCAGTGCGCGTCGCCGGGCGGCAGGCTCAGCGGCCCGCGAGGCGTGATCCCGACGAAGCGCCGTTCGGGGTCGAGCACGTCGAGGAGCGGCGCGAGATCGTGCTCATCAGCGCCGCGCCCATGGAAGAGGACGAGCGCGCCCTCCGCCTCGCCCGCCGCCTCGCGAACGCGAACCGTCAGGTCTTCTGCCACGCCTCGCGCGGGTTGCGGATCGGCGTCAGCTTCGGCTCGATCTGCTCGCGCAGCGACTCGAACGCCGGCGGTAGCGAGAGACGCTCGCCGAGCGACTCCAATGGCTCGTCCGCCGTGAACCCCGGACCGAGCGTCGCGATCTCGAACAGCACGCCGCTCGGCTCACGGAAGTAGATCGACTTGAAGTAGAAGCGCTCGATCACCGGCGTCGGGCGGGCGCCGGCCTGCTGCGCGCGCTCGCGCCACGCCTCGTGCTCTTCCGGCGTGGAGCCCCACGCGACGTGGTGCACAATGCCTGCTCCGGGAACGCCCGCGCTCTCCGGCGCCTGGTCATACTCGTATGTGCTGCTGCGGTTCTCGCCGCGCGCGACCCAGCCCGGCTCGAAGCCGAGCGTGCTCAGGAACTCGTCGCTTCGCGCAGCGTCGCTCGCGTATGCGCGCACGCCGGCGAAGCCGCGCAGACGGTGCTCCGACGGAATCTCCGGGTGCTCGGCGGTCAGCGGGTCCTCGCCGCTCGAGTCGACGACGAGCTCGTGCTCGAGCCCCTCGGGGTCGGCGAAGCGCAGCGTGTCACCGGTGCGCTCGACGCCGAGCCGGTCCGCCCAGAAGTCGAGCGAGTCCTCCGAGCTGACGCGCCAGAGGACGCGGTCCACCATCCCCGCACCTGCGCGCCCGCGGGCCGCACCCGGGTACTCGAAGAAGGTGATGTCGCTGCCCGAGCTGCCCTTCTCGTCGGCGTAGAAGAGGTGGTAGACGGTCGGATCGTCCTGGTTGACGGTCTTCTTCACGAGTCGGAGGCCGAGCGTGTCTGCGTAGAAGTCGACGTTCGCCGGCGCGTCGCCCGTGATCGCAGTCACGTGGTGGATGCCTTCGAGTCTCATGTCCCTCCTAACGGTCGCGCGGGTGATGCTGTTCCCAGGGCTAGGACTCGAGCCTATCCAGCGAGCGACAACTCGACCTTGCCCTCGTTCTTTCGGATCTCCTGGACGCGAACGTCGATCGGATCGCCGAGCCGGAAGATCCGCCCTCCGCGCCGCCCCACGAGCCGCGTCTCGAACGCGTCGATCTCGTAGTAGTCGCCGGGGAGACGACGCGCAGGCAGGTAGCCCTCGAAGACGTCGCCGAAGCGGATGAAGAGCCCAGAGCCGATCATCCCCGTGATCTCGCCGGGGAACGGCTCCTCCCATCCGCGCTCGAAGAGGACGTCATCGAGGAGCCACGCAGCGCAGATGTCGTCCGCGCGGTACTCGACCTCCCCTGCCTCGCGCTCCTTGACCGAGCAATGCTCGGCCGACGCCTCGAGATCCTCGGGGAGCGGTTCGTCGGTCGCGCCGACCTCACGGAGCAGCGCGCGATGCACGACGAGGTCCGGGTAGCGCCGGATCGGCGATGTGAAATGGCAGTACGCAGGGCTCGCCAGTCCCGAGTGGCCGAGGTTCTTCGGGTGGTAGCGCGCCTGCTTGAGGGCGCGCAACACGAGCGAAGGAAACGCCTCCTTCCCACGTTGGCCCTGCGCGACGTACTCGCTCACACGCTCGCTCGCCTCCGCTGCGATCCTCGCCGCTTGTTGCGGCGTCATGTGATCCGCGTCGGGTGCAGCGGGAGTCGGGACCTCGACCGACGTGAGCTTCGCGAGCAGCCGCGTGACCGACAGCGGGTCCGGCCGCTCGTGCACGCGGAACAGCGCTTCGCGCCGCCTCCCGGCCAGCAGGCCGCCGACGGCCTCGTTCGCGAGGATCATCAATTCCTCGATCAGCGCGTGCGCGTGCGGCTCGGACTCGAGCCACGCCTTCTCCAGGCCCCCCTCGCCGTCGAACGCGAAGGCGATCTCCGCGCCGGCGATCCGCAGCGCGCCGCGCGCGAAGCGCCGACGCCTCAGCTCGAGCGAGATCGTCTCCGCGAGCCGCAACCCCTCGGTCACGTCGCCGGCTGCAGGCGCGCGACCGGCCAAAATCGACTCGGCCTGCCCGTAGGTCAGCCGCTCGTTCGAGCGAATCACCGACCGGTAGAACGTCGGCTCGCCTGCCTGCAGCGAGCCGTCGAAGAGGACCTCGACCGTCACGCAGAGCCGGTCGACGTTCGGGCGGAGCGAGCAGGCGTCGTCCGCAAGCTCGTGCGGGAGCATCGGGGCGACGAAGCCGGGAACGTAGACCGACAGCGCGCGCTCGGCAGCGCCACGATCGAGCGGCGAGCCCGCGGGCACGAACCACGACACGTCGGCGATGTGGACCCAGACACGGATTCCATCCCCCTCGCGTCGCGTGGAGATCGCGTCGTCGAAGTCCTTCGCGGTTTCCGGGTCGATCGTGAACGTCAGCAACTCCCGCAGGTCGACGCGCCCCTCGAGGCTCGGCGCCGGCAGGTCGAACGGCTCGAACTCGCGCCGGAGCCCCTCGTGCTCGAGCAGCCCCTCGAGGACGTTCTCGATTCGGTCGGCGGGTCCGAGGATTCGCTCGAGCCGGGCGCGGCCGCGCTGCTTCCTGACCACGGCGAGGTCTCCCGCCCCCAGGTCGCCGAGCCCGTGCTTGTCCAGCGGGATCGGAACCCCAGGGGTGAAAATCGGCTCCCCCACCAGCATTCGGCCCCGCCGGGAGACCTCGACGACGATGGAGTCGGTCACACCCCGCATCTATACCGGGGGCTAGCACGTTGCAGTACCGATGACGAGCTCGCTCGGTGCACTGTTTCTGGCGGGGGGCCTTGGTGGCGCGATCGCGTTCCTGATGGGTCTGGCGTTTGCGCGGTCGGGCGGCCGCGTGCTGGCGCTCGGGGCGCTGGGCGCGCTCTTGGCTTGTGCCTTCCAGGTCACGGTCGTGTCGAGCGAGCTCGTTGATCCGCTCCAGCACCAGCTGCTCAACGCTGCGTGCCTCGCGAACGCGCTCGGCTGGCTGGCCGGGACGCTGCTCGTAGCGCGTGTCCGCGTGCTCGAGTACCTAGACGCGCAGGAAGCGGCGTAGCGTCAGCCCGGAGCCGGCGGCTCCGAGCAGCAGACCGAGCCCGAGCAGGATCAGCGCGGTCCAGGCGAACGCGAGCGCCTGCACGTCGGAGTCGGCGTCCACCCGGCCGAGGATCGCCGGCAGAGCGATCTCCTTCCCGAGCAAGAGCAGGATGACCGCGAGCAGCGCGCCCGCAAAGCCCGTGAACAGCCCCTCGAGCATGAACGGGCCGCGCACGAACCAGTTCGAGGCGCCTACGAGCTTCATCACCTCGATCTCGCGCCGACGAGCGTAGATCGAGAGTCGAATCGTGTTCGCGATCAGCAGGCCGGACGCAGCAAGGAGCAGCACGACGACGCCGAAGAAGATGATCGAGATCACCTGCCCGACGCGGATGATCCGCCGGGCGGTCGCTCGGCCGTAGTCGACCTTCTCGACCCCGGCGAACTGCCGGCCGCGGAGATCGGCGGCGATCGCCTCGACGTCCTCCGCCCGGTTCGGCTGGATCTCGAACGCATGTGGCAGCGGGTTGTACGTCAGGTCTTTGACCAGCTCGGGGGAACGCTCGCGCATGATCTCGAGCGCTTCCTCCTTGGAGACGAACGTCACGCCGCCTTCCTTGACTCTCGGATCCGATTCGAGCCTGCGCTGAACGCCGCCGATCTGCGCCTCTGTCACCTCGCGCTCGCACGTGTGCTCGGTGCAGAAGAAGACCTTCACCTGCACGTCTTTCTTCACGTTGTTCGACCACGACACGACCCACGAGCCGAGCGCGATCGACACGCCGAGCAGGAACATCGCGATCAGCACGGTCATCGTCGCGGCGAAGGTCGTGGAGAGCGACGCCCGCAGCGAGCGGAGCGACTCTGCGAGGAGGAGTTGGAGCTGGATCATTCGCCGACGTACCCGCCGCGCCGCTCGTCGCGCTCGAGCTTGCCCTCCGAGAGCGCGAGCACGCGCCTGCGCATCTTGTCGACCATCTCACGATCGTGCGTGACCATCAGGATCGTCGTGCCGGACCGGTTGATGCGATACAGAAGCTGCATGATCCCGACGCTCGTGTCGGGATCGAGGTTGCCGGTCGGCTCGTCGCAGATCAGGAGCGGCGGGTGGTTGACGAACGCGCGCGCGATCGAGACGCGCTGCTGCTCGCCGCCCGAGAGCTCGTCGGGGAGCGAGTTCATCTTGTGCGAGAGCCCGACCAAGCTGAGGACCTCGGGCACCTTGCGCCGGATCGAGCTCTGATTCTCGCCCTGCACCTTGAGCGCGTAGGCCACGTTCTCGGCCGCGGTGCGGTTCGGCAGAAGCTTGAAGTCCTGGAAGACGCACCCGACGTTCCGCCGGAGCTGTGGGATCTTGCCGCGGCGCAGTCGCGACAGGTCGCGGCCGCCGACGATGATCCGCCCCGAGGTCGGGTCGAGCTCCTTCAGGATCAGCCGAATCATCGTGGACTTCCCCGAGCCCGAGGCGCCGACGACGAACACGAACTCGCCCTTCTCGATCACGAACGAGACGTCGGAGAGGGCGGTCACGCCGGGCTCGTAGACCTTCGTGACCGAGTCGAACATGACCGCGGCGCCCGCGACCGGAACGGCTCGGCCGTTCTCGTTCTCTTGTGCTTCGCTGAGCGGGGGGATCGCGGTGTCTGTGATCTCTGGCTCCGTCACCGGGAAAGGGAAGGGCAGGCACGCCTGCTCCGGTACGTGAGGACCTGCCGGGGCAGTCTAGCTGAGCATTCGGAGGGTCTAGACGACCTCTCCCGAGGCCTGGGCGAGCAGGTAGGCGTGGATAAACCCGTCGATGTCGCCGTCCAGGACACCCTGGGCGTTTCCGACCTCGTGGCCCGTCCGGTGGTCCTTGACCTGCTGGTAGGGCTGGAGAACGTAGCTGCGGATGTTCGTGCCACCGAAGCCGGTGTCCGCGGCCACGCCGCGCTCGCGGGCGATTTCGGCCTCGCGCTCCTCGAGCTGCAGCTCGGCGAGCCGGGAGCGGAGCATGCGCATCGCGGTCTGCTTGTTCGCCGTCTGCGAGCGCTCGTTCTGACACTGGACGACGATCCCGGTCGGCAGGTGCGTGATCCGCACCGCGGAGTCTGTCTTGTTGACGTGCTGGCCCCCCGCGCCGCTCGCGCGGTAGGTGTCGATGCGCAGGTCGCCCTCGTCGAGCTCGAGCTCGGCGTCGTCGGGAAGTAGCGGCGCGACCACGACCTGCGAGAACGAGGTGTGTCGCCGGTGCGCCTGGTCGAACGGCGAGAGGCGGACGAGCCGGTGCTTGCCGCGCTCGGCCTTGAGGATCCCATACGCGTTTTCGCCCGCGAAGCCAACGGTCGCGGACTTCAGGCCCGCTTCCTCACCAGCAGTCGCCTCGAGCACCTCGGTCTGGAACCCGCGTTCTGACGCCCAGCGCAGGTACATGCGAAGAAGCATCTCCGTGAAGTCCTGCGCGTCGATCCCACCCGTCGCCGCGTGCAGCGACATGAGCGCGTCGCCGGTGTCGTACTCGCCGGTGAAGAGCGCGTCCTCTTGCAGGCGGTCCAGCTCCGCCCGCAGCGGCTTCAGCATCGCGACGATGTCTTCCGCCATCTCGCCGTCCAGCGCGAGCAGCTCGCGCGCGTCCTCGTACTCGTGCATGAGCCGGTCGTAGCGCTCGAGCCTTCTCGTCAGTCGCGAATGTTCCGACGAGACTCGCGCAGCCTCTGCCTGGTCGTCCCAGAACCCGGGCTCGCCCATTCGGGCCTCGAGATCGGCGACGCGGACCCTCAGCGAATCGGGGTCAAAGGTAATCACGGACCCAGGCGAGCTGGGTCCCGATCTCCTCGAGCTGCTGCGCCAGCGGTGCTTCGTACTCCGTCATCCGCCTACGCCCCGTGGCACTTCTTGAACTTCTTGCCCGAGCCGCACCAGCAGGGGTCGTTCCGGCCGACCTGCTGACTCTCGCTCTTCACAACTTGCTGCGTATTGACGGTCTGCGCGGGGGAAAGCGTGCCCGTCGTGGCGACCGAACCGCCTCCGACCGCCGCGCCCGCGATCGCCCCGGCACCCGCAGCGGTCTCGTGTTCGTAGGAGAGCCTGCCCCCGTTCTGCGGGCCCGGCTGCTCGAGCAGGTCGGCGTCCTGCGGCGCAAGCTGCGCGTGGAACAGCGTGCCGACGACCTCCTCACGGATCTGCAGGCTGAGCTCTTCGAACATCCGGTGTCCCTCACCCCGGTACTCGACGAGCGGGTCCTTCTGCGCGAACGCGCGGAGGTGCACGCCCTCGCGCAGGTAGTCCATGTTCTCGAGGTGCTCGCGCCAGCGGGAGTCGACGACCTGGAGCGTGACGTAGCGCTCGAGGTCGCGCATCAACTCGACGCCCAGCTCCTTTTCCTTGTCTCCGTACGCGTCGCGTGCATCCTGCTGGAACTCCTCGACGAGCGCATCGTGCTCGAGCGACACCTCTTCCTTCAGCTCCCCGGGCGAGATGTCTGAGCCGTAGAGGTCGTGCATCGCCTGTGCGAGCGCGCCGAGGTCCCATTCCTCCCCGTACTCCGCCTGCGTATAGGTGTTGACGGCGCTCTCGACCACCTCGTCGATCCAGCCGCGAATCTCCTCCGACATGTCCTGACCCTCGAGCACGCGGCGGCGCTGCGCGTAGATGACCTGCCGCTGCGAGTTCATCACGTCGTCGTACTTGAGGACGTTCTTGCGCATGACGAAGTTCTGCTCCTCCACCTTCTTCTGTGCGTTCTCGATCTGCTTGGAGAGAATCGACGCCTCCATGGGCTCGTCGTCGGGCACCTTGAAGCGCTGCATGATGTTCTTGATCCGGTCGCCTGCGAAGAGGCGCACGAGTTCGTCCTCGCCCGAGAGGTAGAAGCGCGACTCGCCGGGGTCGCCCTGACGTCCCGCGCGGCCGCGAAGCTGGTTGTCGATGCGGCGCGCTTCGTGGCGCTCGGTGCCGAGCACGTAGAGGCCGCCGGCCTCGATGACGCCTTCGCCGAGCTTGATGTCGACCCCGCGGCCTGCCATGTTCGTCGCGATCGTCACCGCGCCGAGTTGGCCCGCGTCCTTGATGATCTCCGCCTCGCGCTCGTGCTGCTTCGCGTTCAGCACGTTGTGCTTGATCCCCTGGCGCTCGAGCAGCTGGGCGAGGTACTCCGAGGTCTCGACGGCGATCGTACCCAGCAACACAGGCTGGCCCTGCTCATTTCGCTCCTTGATGTCGCGGAGCACGGCCTGGAACTTGCCCTCCTTCGTGCGGAAGATGAAGTCGTTCTTGTCCTGGCGCGCGACGTCCACGTTCGTCGGGATCTCGACGACGTGCAGGTCGTAGATCTCGACGAACTCCTTCTCCTCGGTCTTCGCGGTGCCCGTCATCCCGGCGAGCTTCTCGTAAAGGCGGAAGTAGTTCTGGAGCGTGATCGTCGCGAGCGTGACGTGCTCCTCCTGGATCTTGAGCCCTTCCTTCGCCTCGATCGCCTGGTGCAGACCCTCGCTCCACCGGCGGCCTTCCATGATCCGGCCGGTGTTCTCGTCGACGATCTTGACCTCGCCGTCCTGGATCACGTAGTCGATGTCGCGCTTGTAGAGCGACTGCGCTTTCAGCGACTGCGTCAGGTGGTTGACGAGCTGGACATTCCGCGGGTCGTAGAGGTTGTCGATCTTGAGCGCGCGTTCGACCTTCTCGATCGCGTCCTCGCTCGGCGAGACGGTCTTGAACTTCTCGTCGTAGACGAAGTCGCCACCCTCCGCGAACTGGTCTTCACCCTTGGCGAGGATCTTCGCGGGCCGGGACTCCAATGTCTTCACGATGCGCGCGAAGTCGTAGTACGTGCTCGCAGCCGTCTCCGGCTGGCCAGAGATGATCAGCGGCGTGCGCGCTTCGTCGATCAGGATCGAGTCGACCTCGTCCACGATCGCGTAGCGGTGGCTGCGCTGCACGAGCTCGGGCAACGAGACGGCCATGTTGTCGCGCAGGTAGTCGAAGCCGAACTCCGAGTTCGTCCCGTACGTGACGTCGGCGCCGTAGGCCTCCTTGCGCTCCGCGAACGGCATCTGGTTCTGGATGAAGGCGACCCGCATCCCGAGCTTCTCGAAGACAGGGCTGATCCACTCGGCGTCGCGCTTCGCGAGGTAGTCGTTCACCGTCACGAGGTGCACGCCAACACCCTCGAGCGCATTCAGGTACAGCGGCTGGACGGCGACGAACGTTTTGCCCTCGCCGGTCTTCATCTCGGCGATGTCGCCTTCGTGCAGGGTGATGCCGCCCATCAGCTGCACGTCGAAGAGGCGGACGCCGATCGTGCGCCTGAACGCCTCCCGGACGGCCGCGAAGGCCTCGAAGAGCAGCTCCTCGAGCGACTCACCGCCCTCGGAGCGCTGCTTGAACTCCGCGGTCTTGCCGGCGAGCTGCTCGTCGGAGAGCGCCTCGAACTCGGGCTCGAGCGTGCCGACATAGGCGGCCTGGTCGGCCAGCCGTTTTAGGCGGCGGCCCTCGCCGAGGCGGAGGACCTTCTCGAAGGAACCCATGCTCTGGGCCATGCGGGACTAAGGGTACCGGCTCTCCTCGGCGGCCCGAACCGAGCTAGAGAGGGAGGACGACGACCTCCCAGAGGTCCCCGTCGATGCGGTCGGCCCGCACGACGTACGACGGCAACCCGGCGCCCAGGGCCTCGAGGGCGGGCACCGAGCCGAAGACGTGTGCACCGTCCACGAGCAGTGTCACCTCGCCCTCGCTGGAGGCGAGCTCCACCGCGTCGCCGCCGATCTCGTCGTCGATCGAGGCGACGGCGATCTTGCTCGCCCCCACCGCCCACAGCCGGTCGTGGCGCCTCGTGCCCTCGGCGCGGTACGGCGGCGCGAGCTGCGTCTCGACCGCGTCGGCGAGGGGCGCAAGCTGGTCGTCCGGGACATCCTCGTCAACGATGACCGTGCGATCCTCGAGCGTCACGAA
>Ga0136614_10002522_pt1 | contig 11411 bp, 6 predicted proteins | sample AntDrymUQ2792106_2_FD_106643 | JGI IMG/M metagenome (GOLD analysis project Ga0136614, IMG submission 106643) | Polar desert sand microbial communities from Dry Valleys, Antarctica - metaG UQ279 (21.06) | ecosystem: Environmental > Terrestrial > Soil > Desert | place: Antarctica: Dry Valley...
ACGTCGAGCACGTGCTCGACTTCCCAGAGGCCCTCGTGCCAATCCAGGTCGACGACCAAGGGATGGCTGCCAGCCGGATGGGTCGCGGTGCGCTGCGTGTACGGCTCAGCGATGGCGGGCACGAGGTCGATCTCCTGCCCTGCCCGGAGACCGGCGCCCTGGTCCACGACTTCACCGACCCAGCGCTCGGCACCCGCTTCCTCGGCGACCTCTACCAGGATCTCTCCGAGACCGCCAAGAAGCGCTACGCGCTGCTCCAGACGCCGGAGTTCGTCGAGGAGTTCATCCTCGACCGCACGCTCGACCCTGCGATCGAGGAGTTCGGCCTCGACCAGGTACGGATGATCGACCCGACCTGCGGCTCTGGCCACTTCCTGATCGGCGCCTTCGAGCGCTGGCGCGACCGCGAGCCGGGCACCGCAGCCGAAGTGCTGGCCCAGCGCGCCCTCGACGCCGTGCACGGAGTGGACCTCAACCCCTTTGCCACCGGCATTGCCCGGTTTCGTCTGCTGGTGGCCGCTCTACGCGCCTGCGGCATAGGACGCCTCTCGGAGGCTCCTGACTTCCGCCTCAACCTCGCAACCGGCGACAGCCTGCTCCACGGCGCGGAGCCGGGCCAGTTCGAGGGCTTCGGCCACTACCGCGAGGGGATCCGCCACGTCTTCGAGACCGAAGACGCCATTGAACTCCAGCGCATCCTCGGGCAGGGCTACCACGCCGTCGTGGGCAACCCTCCGTACATCGCGGTGTCCGACAGCGCGCTGCGCGACGCCTACCGTGACCGTTACAAGAGCTGCCACGGCAAGTACGTGCTCACCGTCCCCTTCATGGAGCGCTTCTTCGATTTGGCGCGGCCTGAGGCTCCCGGGGAGCGCGGCGTGCTCGCCGGCTTCGTCGGCAAGATCACCGGGAACAACTTCATGAAGCGCGAGTTCGGGGCGCCGCTCGTGGAGCGGTTTCTGAGCTCGATCGATCTGCAAACCGCCGACGCGAGTGGCGCCTATGTCCCGGGTCACGGGACGCCCACGGTTCTCATGTTCGGCCGTAGTCGGGCGCCGAGGGGGACGGAGCTACGAGTGCTCGACGGCATCCGCGGCGAACCGACCCAACCCGTAGATCCGGCGAAGGGCCGCGTCTGGCAATCCATCGAGACGCTTATTGACTACGTCGGAAGGGAGGACACTTACATCCGAAGCGGCGACGTGCCCCGCGCGGAGCTACTCACTCACCCGATGACTCTCGCCACAGGGAGAGACCTACGCCGAAGGCTCGAGTCCCTGGGAATCGTCTTGTCCGGCGAGGCGGAATCGATCGGCATCGGCCTTGTTACAGGGGAGGACGACGCTTATGCCGACCTGAAAGCTCCCGGCCATAACAATCGAAGAACGCTCAATGCCATCGACGGTCGAGACATCCGCAATTGGTCCGTCGCCCGTTCACTCGTACTTCCCGATCTCAGTCCGGGGACGACGCCTGACACTTCGACGCTGAAGCTGTTGTGGCCCCGGCGGACCCTTCTTGAGTCGGGCATCTATTTCGGCCGGAAGAAGCGAGAGAGAGGGCTTCGATGGTATGACTTCACCTTCGAAGCCTTCGGCCTACGAGAGGGTGTCCGGATTGGCTGGGGCGAGGTCGCGACGCACAACCACTTCGTGCTCGACCGGGGCGGCAAGGTGTTCAAGCAGACCGCTCCCGTCATCAAGCTGCCCGCTGGGGCGACCGAGGAGGATCACCTCGCGCTGCTCGGGGTGCTGAACAGCTCGGCGGCGTGCTTCTGGCTCAAGCAGGTGTGCCACAACAAGGGGACAGGGACGGATACGGCAGGGGCCAGGCTGCGAGGAGAGTCCACTTGGGCAGACTTTTTCCAGTTCAACGCGAGCAAGCTCGCTAGCCTGCCGCTCTCCCCCCGCCTCCCTGTTGAGTTCGCCACCGAACTCGATCGTGTCGCCAGTCAACGGGGTGCTCTCCTCGAGGACCTCCCCCACCCCGACGGCAAACCGCTCGCGGACCGGCTCGACGGCCTTCACGCCCGCGACGATGAGCTCTTCGCCCGGATGGTCGCCCTCCAGGAGGAGCTCGACTGGCAGGTGCTCGCCCGAATCCTCCCGCGCCCGCTGATAGGGGTGACCGCTGAGACCTTCGCCGGCGAGCGAGTCGTGGCGGTCCAGGTCAGCGCCACCGAGTACCCGCCCATGCGCTTCGACGGCACCGTCTACGTACGCGTCGGCCCCTCCACGCGCAAGGCCTCCGCCGGTGAGGAGCGCCAGCTCGTGGAGCGCCGTCGGGCGATCGACCTGCCCTTCGACCAGCACGCGGTGCCCGGCACCACCTCCGCCGACCTCGACCTCGAGCTCTTTCGATCCTCCTATCTGCCGGCCGCGGTGAGCGCAGAGGTGCTCGCCGAGAACGAGCGCTCCGAGGACGAGCAGCTCGCCTCGCTGCGCATGCTGACGCCGGACGCGGTACCCACCGTCGCCGGCGTGCTCGTCCTCGGGCTCGACCCCACCGCTCACCTGAGCGGCGCCTACGTGCAGTTCGTGCGGTACGACGGCAACGACATCGACGCACCGGTGGCCGATCAGGACGAGCTGCGCGGGAACCTCCTCGACCAGTTGACGGACCTCGAGTCGCGGCTGCGGGCCAACCTGCGACACGCGCTCGTCGCCGAGGGCCTGCGCGAGCACGACGCTCCCGACTACCCGCTCGAAGCGCTGCGCGAGGCGGTCATCAACGCGCTCGTGCACCGCACCTACGAGCCACGCGCCCCCGTGCGCATCTCGTGGTTCGAGGACCGAGTCGAAATCGCCAATCCGGGCGGTCCCTTCGGCCAGGTGACCGACGCTAACTTCGATCGACTGAACGACTACCGAACTCCCACCCTCGCCGAGGCCGCCAAGAACCTCGGCTACATGAACCGCTTCGGCCGGGGCATCGCCCGCATCCGCCTCGCCCTCGAGCGCAACGGCAACCCCGAGCCGCGGTTCGAGATCAACGGCGCCCAGTGGTCCGTCACCATGTACGGCCGAAAGCCATGACCAACGTAGTCGCGCTCTTCAACAACAAGGGCGGGGTCGGGAAGACGACCTCCGCCTACCACCTCGCGCACATGAGCGCGCGCCTCGGGCTGCCTACTCTCGCCGTCGATCTCGATCCGCAGGCGAACCTGAGCTCGGCCTTCTTCGACGAGGAGCAGCTCGAGGCGCTATGGGAGACCGACGAGCCCACCACGGTCACCGACGGGGTGAATCCGCTCCTGCGGGGACTCGGCGACATCGTCGTTCCCCCACCCAAGAGATCGCCGAGGGGTTGCACGTGCTCCCCGGAGACCTCGGGCTCAGCAGCTTCGAGGACAACCTCTCGGGCATGTGGCCGCGCGGCTACGACGGCGACGAGGCGGCGCTGCGGACCACGACGGCCTTCCACCGCATCGTGCAGGGGTGCGCGGCCGAGGTCGGCGCCGAGATCGCCTTCGTCGACGTGGGACCGAACCTCGGCGCGATCAACCGGGCCGCGCTGCTCACCGCCGACCACATCCTGATCCCGCTGGCCGCCGACCTCTTCAGCCTCCAGGGCTTGCGGAACGTCGGGCCGGTGATCCGCGGGTGGCGCGAGAGCTGGCAGGAGAACGTGCTGCCGAAGGTCGAGGCTCTCGACCTCGACGCCCCCCGCGGGTCGATGGAGCCGATGGGCTACGTCGTCCTCCAGCACGCGGTCCGCCTCGACCGGCCGGTGAAGGCCTACGATCGCTGGCTCACCCGGATCCCCGAGGAGTTCGCCCGCGCGGCCTTCGCGAGGAGCACGAGGCTGACTCGGCCACGGCCGATCCGCACTGCCTGGCGACGCTGCGCAACTACCGCTCGCTCATGCCCCTCGCCCAGGATGCGCGCAAGCCGATGTTCGACCTACGTGCCGCCGACGGTGCCCTCGGCTCGACGGCGAGGCTCGTGCAGACCTGTCGCCAGGAGTTCCACGACCTGGCCGTCGCGGTGCTCGAACGGGCGGCCGTCGCGCTCCCCGCCGCCAACTGAGGCTCGTCCATGACGCTGCTGCGCGAACTGATCGACATCCCCGAGACCGTCCACAAGGGCGACTTCGTGATGAGCCTGGCGAAGGGCGTGCGCGAAAGCGAGGAAACGCTCAAGCACTACGTCGTGACGGATCAGCTGGCACGTGCCTACGCGAACGCGCTCGGCTTCATCGCCTCGGCGCTCAAGGAGGGGGCGAGCAAGGCCGCCTACCTCGACGGCAGCTTCGGCTCGGGCAAGAGCCACTTCATGGCCGTCCTGCACCTGCTGCTCCAGCGCGACCCCGGCGCGCGCGGCATCCCCGAGCTCGCGGGCGCGATCGGCAAGCACGACGACGCTTTGGCTGGCCAAAGCTTCGAGCTTGTGCCGCTGCACATGATCGGCGCCGAGTCGATGGAGGAGCGCGTCTTCGGCGGCTACATCGCGCACCTTCGGCATACCGACCCCGACGCATCGCTCCCAGGCGTGTACGCGGACGAGCCGCTGTTCGAGCAGGCGGAATTGCTCCGTCGAGACCTCGGCGACGAGCAGTTCTTCGAGCGGCTCAACGGCGTCGATGGCGGCGGCGGTGCGGAGGAGGGCTGGGGCGAGCTGGCTGCGGCCTGGACGCCGGAGACCTACGACCAGGCCCGCTCCGCGATCGCCGGCAACCCGGACCGCGGGCGGCTCGGCGGGGCGATCGTCGCGGGACTCATGCCCGGCTTCCGTGAGGCGATGCGCGGCGCGAGCACCGGCTACGTCGACATGGACACCGGCCTGGCCGAGCTCGCCCGCCACGCAAGCGCGCGCGGGCACGACGCACTCGTGCTCTTCCTCGATGAGCTGATCCTGTGGCTCGGCAGCCGCATCCACGACCCGGCGTTCGTCGCCCGCGAGGGGCAGAAGCTGATCAAGCTGATCGAGTTCACCACGCCGCGACCGATCCCGATCGTCTCCTTCGTGGCGCGCCAGCGCGACCTGCGCGAGTTCGTGGGCGACCAGATCCCCGGTGCCGAAAAGCTCTCGTTCGCCGACACGCTCAAGCACTGGAACGACCGCTTCCACAGCGTGACGCTGCACGACCGCGACCTGCCCAAGATCGCCGAGCGTAGGCTGCTCGAGCCTCGCTCGGAGGCGGCTCGTCAGGAGATCGACGCCGCCTTCCGCGAGACCGAGCGCGCGCGGCCCGAGGTGCTGAACGTACTCATGACCGAGGATGGCGACCGCGAGCTGTTTCGCTCCACATACCCGTTCAGCCCGGCCTTCATGAACACGCTCGTGGCCGCGTCCTCGGCGCTTCAGCGTGAGCGCACGGCGCTGCGAGTAATGCTCCAGCTGCTCGTCGATCGTCGCAACGAGCTCGAGGTGGGCGACCTCGTCAGCGTCGGCGCCCTCTTCGACGTCCTCGCCCAAGGGGACGAGCCCTTCACCGAGGAGATGAAGCGCCAGTTCGACCACGCCAAGGAGCTCTACCGTGACCAGTTCCGGCCGCTGCTGCTCGCCGAGAACGGGGTGAGCGAGAGCGACGTCGCGGCTAAGAACGGCGACCACCCGATCCGCCGACGAACGGCTCGTGAAGACGCTCCTGCTGGCCGCGCTCGTGCCTCAGACCGGCGCGCTGCGCAACCTCGATGCCGTCAAGCTCACTGCGCTCAACCACGGCTCGATCGCCTCACCGATCCCCGGCGAGGAGAGAAGGATCGTGCTCCAGAAGCTGCGCCGGTGGGCGGCTCAGGTCGGCGCGCTGAGGCTCGGGGAAGATCAGCAAAACCCGTCGGTGGAGCTGCGCCTGACCGGGATCGACGTGGACGCGATCGTCTCCCGCGCGGCGGGCGTGGACAACGCGGGCGAGCGCCGCCGGCTCGTAAAGCAGCTTGTGCTCGACGAGCTGGGCGTGGAGGCCGACAGTGCGCTCTTCACAGAGCACCAGACGACCTGGCGTGGCACGCGACGGACGGTCGAGGTGGTGTTCGGCAACGTGCGCGACACCCAGGACCTTCCCGACGACGCCCTGCGCGCCAGCGGCGACCGCTGGAAGATCGTGGTCGACTATCCCTTCGACCCCGGCCACACTCCGCTCGACGATCTCGACCGCGTCGAGCGCTGGCGCGGCGACCACGGCCCGAGTCGCACCGTGTGCTGGATCCCGGCATTCTTCTCGCAGGCGCTCCAGGGCGACCTCGCCCGGCTCGTGGTGGTGAGCCACGTGCTCGGCGGCGAGCGGCTCGAGCAGTACGCCGACCACCTGAGCCCCCAGGACCGCCCGCAGGCGCGCGGCATCCTCGGCGACCTGCGCTCGGCGCTCGAGCAGCGGCTGCGCACCGCGATCCGCCAGGCCTACGGGGTCGAGCGCGCCGCTCCGGACACGATCGACGCCTCGCACGTGGTCGAGGAGCGGCTCCAGTCGCTCTCGCCGGGCTTCTCGCCGCAGGTGCCCGTCGGCGCCCAGCTATCCGATGCGCTCAACGGGCTGATCGCCCAGATGCTCGAGGCGCAGTACCCGAGCCACCCCCAGCTCGAGGCGGAGCCCCGGCTGCCGGCGCTCCGCACAGTGCTCGCCGAGGTGCAGCGCGCGATCGAGGCGCCGGATGGGCGGATCGAGGTGCCGAGCGATCGTCGTCGCGTCATGCGACAGATCGCCACACCGCTGCGCCTCGGGACCCAGTACGAGGCTCCGTTCGTGCTCGGCACCCACTGGAAGGACCAGCTCGACCGCGCCGCCGGACGGGCGCGCCAGGATGGGCAGGAGCAGATCACGGTTCGCGACCTGCGCGCGTGGATCGACGAGCCCCAGCCGCTCGGTCTTCCCCGGGAGGTGGGGTCACTGATCGCTCTCGTCTATGCCTCCCAGACGGGCCGCTCCTTCCGCCTGCGCGGCGGGCCGGCACAACCGCAGCTCGAGAAGCTCGACGACGACCTCGAGCTCGTGGCGGCCAAGCTTCCGGACGAGGCGCCGTGGCGGGCCGCGGTCTCAAGGGCGGGCTCGGTGTTCGGTCTGGCCGCCGTCAACCCGGCTCGTAACCCGAGCTCGGTGGAGAAGCTGGCCGCCGACCTGCGTGAGAGGGGCGCCGCGCTGGTGGGGGCGGCGGAAGCGCTGGTGCCGCTGCTCGAGCAGCGGCTGCGCTGTCTCGGAGGCGACCCCGCGGCCGCGGACCGCCTGCAGACCGCGGCCGCAGCTCGTGAGCTTGCCCACGGGCTCGTCCGCGACGACGATCCGGTCGGGGTGATCGAGCGGCTAGCCGAGGCGGCGGTGCCCACGACCGAGCAGGCGCTCGGGACGAGCCTGGCGTCGGCGCAGGCCACGGTGGGAGCGCTCGACTCCGCTCGCTGGCAGGTCCCGCTCCTCGTCGCACAGCGTGCCGAGAACGGCGAGCAGGCCCACCAGCGGGTCGTCGAGGAGCTCAGGCGGGCCCTTTCCCACGACGAGTTCGCCGAGCCGCTAGCTCCGGCCGTGGAGCGCGCTTCCGAGCAGGGGATGGCGTTGCTCGGCGAAGCGAAGCCGCGGCCAGAGCCGGACCCGCAAGGCGCGGTCCGAGGCAGCCTGTCGGACGTAAATGTCAACGATGCTCAGCACAAGCTCGACGAGCTGGCGCTTAAGGATGGATCGGTCACCGTGGACCTCCACTGGACGATCACGACCGACGACGCGGGCAGGTGAGCCCGCCGGTCACGCCCGAGCGCCTCGTTCCCCAGCTCAAGGCGTGGCTCGAGCGCTCACCGAGCCGCCCGGTGTTCGCCGTCCACCACGAGGGTGAGTGGACCGGAGGAGATCAGGTGGTCGTCGACGACAGGGTCGTCGCGATCCGGGTCTGTCCCTCCGAGCTCGCGGTGCGCGAAGCGCTCGGTGCGAACGGCGACGGAGGCGAGCCGCTCGTGCTGCTGACCTCCGCCGACCGACTGGGCTCGGACGTGCTCGCCCGCCTCGCCAAGCCGCGAATCCACCGGCTCCGCACCTACGAGGCGCTGATCCAGCTCTTCGACGTCCGCGAGATCGATCCGGAGCTGGTGAAGAAACGCTGGCTGATCGATGCGCTCGTCGACTCGGCGCCGGCCGAGGGCTACGAGCGCTCGGGCGGGCGCACCCTCGATCTCGCCCGGGGCGGGCGCTGTTACGTCATCGCCACGGCATCAACCTCGACGCGGGGCTCGGCGGGCTGATCGAGTGGGCGACAAACGGACGCTGCCGGCGCCTGCTCGAGACAGGCGAAGCGGAGCGCGACGCGGTGATCGACCACCTCGCGCGCGAGCTTCCCGGCTCGACCGGGATCGTCGCCGCCGCTCTGGCAAGCGCGGGTGACGAAGCGCTCGCGCTCGGGCTTGTCTGCCGCGCGCTGATCGCTCCCGGTCAGAAAGCCCCGCTGGTCGCGGCGAGGACCCGGTTCGAGGCCCGCCTCGGCGGGTGGAGCTTCGACCCCGGCGCGGCGAGCGCGTGGGCGGAGGCCGCGGAGCGGCGCCTCGGCTCCTCCGTACTAGATGATCGCGAGCAGCTCGACGCGCTCCAGGCCGCCGACCGCATTCTCGGGCAGCTCCAAGCCGAATCCCTGGCGGCGCACAGCGACCACCTCACGAGCGGCCTGAGGCAGCGGCTCGCTGCGGTCGGGACGGCCCTCGACCGACACCTCGACGGCAAGGCGGACATCACCGAGGTGGCCGAGCGGGTCGCATGGGTGAAGGCGCACCGATTGTCCGACGGCGCCGGCGCGACTTGCGAGATGGCATTGCGCCTGGCGCGCTGGCTGAGCATCGAGGAGAGCCCACCGGCAGACATCCGCGCTGCTGCCGGCCGCTACGCAAGCGACGGCGGTTACGCAGATTGGGCTCGCGTCGCGTTGCGCGAGGGAGCAGCGGAGCCCACGCTCGCGGCCGCCCTGCGCCGCCTCGTTCAGGCCGCCGACGAGCGCCGCGACGCCGAGGAGAGCAGCTTCGCCGGGCTGCTCGCCGAGTGGGTGCCGCACGCGGCGCTCGACGACCGGCTCCTCGGAGTCGAGCACTTGCTCGACCGCGTCGTGGCGTCGCTCGCGTCCTCGCGCCCGGTGCTGCTGGTCGTGCTCGACGGGATGAGTCACCGGGTGGCCGCCGAGCTGCTCTCGGACGCCGTCCGCTCCGGTTGGACCGAGCTACGACGCGCAGGCCATCCGCAGCGGGCGCTTGTCGCCTCCGCCCTCCCCAGCCTGACCGCGCTCTCGCGCACCAGCCTGCTCTCGGGGCAGCTTGCGCGCGGCACCGCGAAGGACGAGGCCAAGGCGTTCGGCGAGCACGAGGCCCTGGTCGGAGCCGGCGCCCGGGCCAAGGCGCCGATTCTCTTTCACAAGGGGGCCATAAAGGCGCGGCAGGGCGGGCTCGAGGAGGAGCTGCAGGGAGCAGTCGCGGGCGACCATCGGGTAGTGGGCGTGGTGGTCAACGCGATCGACGATCACCTGGCCCGCAGCGAGCAGCTCAGGATGCAGTGGTCGACGAGTGGCATCCTGCCCCTGGGCTGGCTGCTCGAAGCGGCGCGCGACGCCGGGCGGATCGTCGTCCTCGCCAGCGACCACGGTCACGTGCTCGAGCACGGCACGGAGCTGCGGAGGTCGAGCGGCGAGGGGGGCGAGCGCTGGCGCGGCGGCCGCGACTCCGCGGCGGACGGTGAGGTGCTGGTCGCAGGCCCGCGAGTGCTCGCGGGCGGCGGACGCTGCGTGCTCGCGTGGAGCGAGCGAGTGCGCTACTCGCCGAAGAAGAACGGCTACCACGGCGGCGCGAGCGCTCAGGAGGTCATCGCACCCTTGATCGTGCTCGCGCCCGGTCTCGTCGAGGGCGTCGAGGGGTGGTTGGAAACTCCGTACGATCCGCCCGGTTGGTGGCTCGGCGAAGCGGTGGTGGTGGCACCCCCGGTTCCCGAGCCCGACGCTGCGTCCGAGCCGACGCCCGGCGAGCAACTCGCGCTCGACCGCCCGGCCGCCCCGAGTCCCGGGCGGCCCGCCTGGATCGCCGACCTGCTCGCGAGCGACCTGTTCACCGCCCAGCGATCGTCCGCGGGTCGCACCCCGATCCCCGACGAGCGCATAGCCGCGATCCTCGCCGCGCTCGATGCTCACGGCGGACGGATGCTCCGCGAGGCCCTGGCGCGCGCGTGCGACATCCCTCCCCTCCGCTTGACCGGCACGCTCGCCGCACTCCGCGCCCTGCTGAACGTGGACGGCTACGCGGTGATCGCCGCCGAGGAAGCGAGCGGAGACGTCACGCTCGACCGCGCGCTGCTGGTCGAGCAGTTCGACCTGACGCCCCGATGAGCGGCGGGCCGAGCCCTCAGCGTCGCCGGCAGATCGTCGACGCACTCCGGCGCGGGACGGTACCTCAGCAGGGCCTCGAAGCCTTCGCCGTCGGGCTCGACCGCTTCGCTCCGGCGATCGACGACGAGCTCCGCACCGCCGCCGGCGGCGCCGGTCAGTTCAAGGCGCTGCGCGGCGACTACGGGACCGGCAAGACCTTCTTCGCGCGCTGGCTGGCCGAGCGGGCCAAGGTGCTCGGCTTCGCCACCGCCGAGGTTCAGATCTCCGAAGGCGAGACCCCACTCCACCGGCTCGAGACGGTCTACCGGCGGTTGATCGAGCGGCTCGCTACAGCCGACAGCCCACAGGGCGCTCTGCGTTCCGTGCTCGAGCGCTGGGGATTCGCGCTCGAGGAGGACGTGCTCGCAACCGGAGAGCTGGGTGAAAGCGACCACGCCGAGCTCGAGCGTCGCGTCGCCGAGTTGATGGAGTCTCGCCTCGCCGCGGTCAGCCGCAGCGCTCCACCGTTTGCGACCGCCCTACGCGCGCAGCGCGCCGCGCTCGCCGCGGGGGATGTCGCGCTCGCGGACGGAATCCTCTCCTGGGTCGGGGCCCAGCCCAATGTCCCAAGAGTTCGCGCCTCACCCCCCACGACCTCCTCTTCAGAGCCAGGAAAGCAAACCCAGTAGGCCCCCTGACCGTCGCCCAAGATCGCATGCGTCCACCGCTTGCGCGCCGGTTATCGCGGCCGGACTGCTCCCTCCGCGTGGCTGCGAGCGCGTTCCCCGCGCTCGCTCCTCGCGCAAAGCGGGAGCCCGCCCACCGTCGCCCGACACCTTTCCCGCGCATTGCCCAAGGCATGGGTGCGTGCCAGCAGATACGCTCCCAACATGAAGCGGGTGTTCCTTATCGGTGGTGCCGCATACGTCGCACTGGCGGTGCTAGGTCACGCGCGGGAGCGGTCCGGCTCGATGACCTGCGAGTGCCGGCCCGACTGCTGGTGCAAACGCCCCGGCATAAGCCTGTTCAGATGGGTTGTCAAGGGCCAACAAGAATCCCCACTGGTGGCCAGATAATTCCCCACGCCTGAAGGGCCCCGGCGCCAGGATGGCGCGGCCGGCTGGAGCGGCCCGGAGGGCCGCGCAAGCTGGCCGCGGCG
>Ga0136614_10002523_pt1 | contig 11409 bp, 12 predicted proteins | sample AntDrymUQ2792106_2_FD_106643 | JGI IMG/M metagenome (GOLD analysis project Ga0136614, IMG submission 106643) | Polar desert sand microbial communities from Dry Valleys, Antarctica - metaG UQ279 (21.06) | ecosystem: Environmental > Terrestrial > Soil > Desert | place: Antarctica: Dry Valley...
CATCCCGGCCGCGGCCGACATCTTCACCGAGGTGCTCGCCCTCGCGGCCCGCGAGGGCGGTGAGGCGGCGACGTTCGTCGGGCGGGCGGGGACCGGCGACCTCGTGGCCACGGCGCTCGCGCCGCGCTCCCGCAACCGCAGCGCCGGTGAGCTCCTGGCACAGGGGCTTCCGGCCGCGGAGATCCCCATTCGCCTGGGACAAGCGTGCGAGGCGCTCGAGACGGTGCCGCTCCTGGCCCGCGCCGCCCGGCGCGACGGCGTCGCCGCGCCCACGCTGTCGGCACTCTCGCGACTGATCGACGGCTCGCTGCCGCTCGACGACTGGGTCGCGCTCGTGCGAGTCCGTCAGCCCGAGCCGACGCGTCCGGCCGGGCGGCTCGGCACCTGGTTCGACCGTTTCCGCCACCGCCTCGCGAGCGCCATCCGCGGGAAGCCGGGGCGGCGACCGCGAAGGGCGGCCCTAGCGCGGCGCGCCGGAGAGCCCGCCGTCGGGCCCGGCGCCGCGGGGCCTCAGGCCGGAAGCGTCAGCGAGTAGAGCGGCGACGGGACCTCGATGTCGTCCGCGTCGCATACGAGCAACACGTGGATCAGCTCGTCGGCGACCACGGCGTCGATCCCCTCGATCTTCGCCGAGCTCGGGTGGAGCAGCTCGAGGCGCTCGACCGAGCCGTCGGTGGCGATGACGCCGACCGCGGAGCCGGCCGTCGCCCGCTCGTCGGAGTCGTCCTCCGGCTCGGCGGTGGCGGAGAAGACGAAGCGGCCGTCGGGCAGCGAGTCGGCGTCCGTGAAGTACAGGTCGACGCCGTCGATGTCGCCGAGGTCGTGGTCGCGGACCTCCTCGAGCTCGGAGGGCTCGATCGCGAAGTCCTCGGTCAGCGTGTCGATGACCTCCTCGCGGGAGAGGTAGAAGACCTGGCTGCGACCGCCCTCGGAGTTGCCGCGCTGGAACAGCGCGACGCGGGCGCCGGCTACCGCGAGGCCCTCGACGTTCATCTCGCCGGCGACGTGCTGCTCGAGGAACGCGTACAGCGGCGCGAGGTCGATCGGCCGCGCGAAGCCGCGCAGCGAGCCGTCTGAGTCGAGCGACCACACGAACCCGCGGTCACGGCTCTCGCCGCTGCCCGAGCCGAACGCGAGCAGGGCGCCGTCGGGGTTGAACCGGAAGGGCGGCATGACGGTCAGCGCCTCGAGGTCGGGTTTTTGCGCGGCCCGGTCGCTTCCGGCAGTGGGCAGCTCACCCTCGAACAGCGGGACGAGCCGGCCCGGCCCGCCGTCCGCCAGCGAGAAGATGCCGAGGTCGCGCTCGTCGTCGCCGATGACATAGACGTAGTCGCCGCGGCGGACCAGCCCCGATCCCGCGGAGAGGTGGTTGGGACGCCCCTCCTGGGTCGATTCGAGCGTGAGGTCGCGAAGTTTCTCGAGCTCGATCAAAGCGCTGTCGACCGTATCAGCGGGGCCGCGGGGCGGCGCGGCGAGCGCCGCCCGCGACGCTAGAATCGACGGCGATGAAGCAGGATCTCCACCCCGAGTACGTAGAGGCCCACGTCCGCTGCACCTGCGGCAACCAGTTCACGACGCGCTCCACCAAGCCGGAGCTCCACGTCGAGATCTGCTCGGCCTGCCACCCCTTCTACACGGGCCGCCAGAAGCTCGTGGACACAGGCGGCCGGGTCGAGCGGTTCAAGCGTCGCGCCGCGCGGCGCCGCGGCGACTAGCGAGCACCGGACCGGTCGGAGCCGCGCGCCTGCGCCGGTAGCATCAGGCGCGTGAGCGAGGCGGCGACCCGACACACGAACGCGGGCGCCGGGCCCTCGCCGGAGGCCCCGCAGGCCGAGCCCCGCGAGGGGGGTCTGAGCGGGACGCGCGACGCGCCCTTGGGCGGGCAGGCCGTGCTGGAGGGCGTGATGATGCGCGGCGTCTCCACCTGGGCCGTCGCGGTGCGACACCCCGCCCCCGACCAGCCGCGTGACGACGATGGTCGGCTCGACCCGACCGAGGCGGCGCACGGCGAGATCGAGGTTCGCTCGGAGCCACTCGTCTCCTGGACCAAGCGCCACCGCGCGCTCCGCCTGCCGGTGATCCGCGGCGTCGTGGCGCTCGCGGAGTCGCTCAAGATCGGCTTCAAGGCGCTCGGCATCTCCGCCAACGCCCAGCTCGCCGAGGACGAGGGGGAGATCACCGAGCGCGCGTGGGGGCTCACGGTGGTGTTCGCGATGCTGTTCGCGATCGGGCTCTTCTTCCTGCTGCCGGCGGGCATCACGAGCCTGTTCGGCGACGCGCTGCCGAACTCGTTCGTGTTCGTGGTCGTCGAGAAGCTGATCCGGATCTCGATCTTCCTCGGCTACATCTGGCTGATCTCCCGCATGCGCGACCTGCAGCGCGTGTTCGAGTACCACGGCGCGGAGCACAAGACGATCCACTGCTACGAGGCGGGCATGGCGCTGACGCCCGAGAACGCGCAGCGCTTCTCGCGCCTTCATCCGCGCTGCGGCACGAGCTTCCTGCTGATCGTGATGATCGTGGCGATCTTCGTCTTCGCCCCGCTCGGCCAGCCCGACTGGTACATCCTGTTCGCCTCCCGCGTGGTCGGGATCCCGCTGATCGCGGGCCTGTCGTTCGAGGTGCTCAAGTGGTTCGGCCGCAACCGCCGCAAGCCCTGGGCGCGGGTCCTGATGGCGCCCGGCATGCAGCTCCAGAAGCTCACGACGCGCGAGCCCGATCTCTCCCAGCTCGCCGTCGCGATCGCGGCGCTCCAAGCGGTGCTCTCGGTCGAGAGCCCCGACCAGGCCTCCGAAGAGGATCGGGTCGGGATGGAGGTCGTGGCTTGAGAGGGCGGCACTCGCGGTCTTCGCCGGACCTCTGAGCGGATGGACAAGCGCCGTCTCTCGACCGCTCTCGGCACCCGGATCGTCAACCCACTCGTCAGGGCCGCGCTCGAGCGCGGCGTCGCCCCGCCCGGATACGCCCTGCTCGAGACCACGGGACGCCGGTCCGGCAAGCCACGGCGAACGCCGGTCGGCGACGGCCTCGACGGCCACACCTTCTGGATTGTCGCCGAGCACGGCCCTCGCGCCGCATACGTGCGTAACATCGAGGCGAACCCCCGGGTGCGCGTGAAGGTTCGCCGCCGATGGCGGTCGGGCACCGCACATCCCCTGCCCGACGACGACCCGCGCGAACGTCAGCGCAAGCTTGCGCGCAGAATGAACGCGGCACTCGTGCGGACGATGGGAACGGAGCTCATGACCGTGCGGATCGACCTCGACGTCTAGCGGGAACCCGCGCCTGCGGCGGTAGCCTCCCTCGCAGGTGGTCGAGAAGCTCGTCGAGCAGATCGAGAGCCGCTTCGCCGAGCTCTCGGAGCAGATGTCGGACCCGGAGGTGATCGGCGACCGCACGCGCTACGCGGACGTCGGCCGCGCCTACCGCCAGCTCGAGCCCGCCAGCGCGCTGGCGACCGAGTACCGGCGCGTGGCCGACGACCTGGCGGGCGCGCGCGAGCTGCTGTCCGAGGACGGCGACGACCCGGAGGTGCGCGACATGCTCGCCACCTCGGAGGAGCGCCTCGAGTCGCTCGCGGAGGAGATCAGGCTCGCGATGGTCGAGCGCGACCCCAACGACGACAAGAACGTCATCGTCGAGATCCGCGCCGGGACGGGGGGAGAGGAGGCCGCGCTGTTCGCCGGCGACCTCCACCGCATGCTCACGCGATACGCGGAGCGGCGCGGCCTCCGGGTCGAGTCGCTCGCCGTCGGCGACGGCGACTACACGTTCGCGATCAAGGGCGACGGCGCCTACAGCGTCTTCAAGCACGAGGGCGGGACCCACCGCGTCCAGCGCGTTCCCGAGACCGAGTCGCAGGGGCGCATCCACACCTCGACCGCGACCGTCGCGGTGCTGCCCGAAGCCGAGGACGTCGAGGTGCGCCTCGATCCGAACGACCTCCAGATCGACGTCTACCGCTCCTCCGGCCCGGGGGGCCAGTCGGTGAACACCACCGACTCCGCGGTCAGGATCACGCACCAGCCGACCGGCATCGTCGTGTCGATGCAGGACGAGAAGTCGCAGCTCCAGAACCGTGAGAAGGCGATGCGCGTGCTGCGCGCACGGCTCTACGAGCGTCAGGTGGCCGAGCAGCGCGCCGAAGAGGCCGCCGAGCGCCGAGCCCAGGTGGGCACCGGCGAGCGCTCGGAGAAGATCCGCACCTACAACTTTCCGCAGGATCGGGTCACCGACCACCGCGTGAGGCTGACGCGCGGGAACATCGAGGGCGTGATGGCGGGCGACCTCGACGACTTCACGGCGGCGCTCGAGGCCGAGGAGCGCAGGCTGGCGCTCGAGCGCGACGCGCTGGCCGGAGGCTAGAGGGCGGGTGACACGCCGCGCGGGCCGGGAGGCGCCCCCGGTCTCGGCCGCACGCGACGCGCTCGCGGCGGCGGAGGGCGCGCTGTCGGCGGCCGGCTGCGACACCCCGCGGCTCGATGCAGAGCTGCTGGTGGCGGACGCGGTCGGCGTCGACCGCTCGGCGTTCGTCACCGACCCCGACCTGGGCGTCTCGCCGGCCGCTGCGCGGCTCGTGATGGAGCGCGTCAGGCGGCGCGTGGCGCGCGAGCCGGTCGCCTACATCCTCGGCCGCCGGGGGTTTCGCCGCTTGTGGCTCGAAGTCGACGCCCGCGCGCTGATCCCGCGGCCGGAGACGGAGCTGCTCGTGGAGCTGGCGGAGTCGCTGGCGCCGCACGGGGGGCGCGTGCACGACGTCGGGACGGGGTGCGGCGCGGTGGCGCTCGCCCTGGCGGACGAGCGTCCCGACCTCGAGGTCACGGCGTCGGACGCCTCGGCGGACGCGGCGCGCCTGGCGCGGGCGAACGCCGAGCGGCTCGGCTTGCCGGTCACGGTCGCGACGGCAACCGCGCTGCCGGATGAGGTGGGGGCGGCGGCGGGCCGCTGGGGCGTCAGCATCGTGGTCGCGAACCTGCCCTACGTCCGCGAGGACGAGTGGCCGCGGCTGGCGCCGGAGATCACGCGCCATGAGCCGCGGGCCGCGCTGGTTGCCGGACCGGACGGGCTCGATGCAATCCGCGCGCTCGTCACCGCCGCTCCGCCGGGGACCCGCCTGGCCCTCGAGCACTCGCCCGGCCAGGCGGCAGCGGTTCGCGCGCTGCTCGCCGACGCGGAGACGCACCTGGACCTCGCCGGCCGCGAGCGCGCGACGGTCGGAAGCGCGCGCTGATGGGCGCCGCGCCGGAGGTCACCGCCGCGGGCGCAGCCGAGCTCGCGCGCTGCGTCGAGGCCGGCGGCGTCGTCCTCTTCCCCGCCGACACGGTGTACGGGCTCGGGTGCGACCCATCGTCGCGCGCGGCGGTCGAGCGGCTCTACCGCCTGAAGGCTCGGAGCCCGGACCGGCCGGCGGCCGTCATGTTCTTCGGTAGGGAGGCGCTCGACCGCGCGCTGCCCGAGCTCGGCGAGCGGACACGGGCGGCGCTTGGGGCCCTTCTTCCCGGCCCGGTGACCGCGGTCGTGCCGAACCCCGGGCGGCGCTTCCCGCTCGCGGGCGGGCCGGAGCCCGAGCGGCTCGGCGTTCGGGTACCCGCCCTGCCGGGGAAGCTGGGCGCCCTTCGCTCGGTCGCCAGCCCGCTGCTCCAGTCGAGCGCCAACCGGTCGGGCGGTCGCGACGCCCGCCGGCTCGAGGACGTCGACCGCGATGTCCGGACGGGCGTCGACCTCGAGCTCGACGGCGGCGAGCTGCCGGGCTCGCCCTCGACGGTCGTGGACCTCGGCCCCTACGAGGAAACGGGCGAGTGGGAGATCCTGCGCGAGGGCGCCGTCGACGCCGCGCGCGTCGCCGAGCTCCTGCGCGGCTGAGGCGTTCGCGACGACCGCCGTTGGTACGGTGGCCGGGTGACGCCCGAGGCGCTGCCCTCCGACTACTTCGGCCGCCCCGTGGAGGAGGTCGACCCGGAGGTCGCGCGCGCTCTCGAGGGCGAGCTGCGCCGCCAGGACGAGACACTCGAGATGATCGCCTCCGAGAACTTCGCGCCGCGGGCGGTCCTCGAGTGCCAGGGCTCGGTGCTCACCAACAAGTACGCCGAGGGCTACCCCGGCAAGCGCTACTACGGCGGCTGTGAGCACGTCGACGTGGTGGAGCGGCTCGCGATCGACCGCGCGCGCGAGCTGTTCGGAGCCGAGCACGCGAACGTGCAGCCGCACGCGGGCGCGCAGGCCAACGCCGCCACCTACCACGCGCTGCTGCGCCCCGGCGACCCGATCCTCGGGATGAAGCTCGACCACGGCGGTCACCTCACCCACGGGATGAAGATCAACTTCTCCGGGCGCCTCTACGACGTCGCCGCCTACGGCGTGCGCGAAGAGGACTCCGTGGTGGACATGGAGGAGGTCGAGCGCCTGGCGGCCGAGCACAAGCCGAAGGCGATCGTGGCCGGCTGGTCCGCCTACCCGCGCCAGCTCGACTTCGCCGCCTTCCGGGCGATCGCGGACTCGGTCGGCGCCTTTCTGATCGTGGACATGGCCCACTTCGCGGGGCTCGTGGCCGCCGGTGAGCACCCGAGCCCGGTGCCGTACGCGGACGTGGTCACGACCACCACCCACAAGACTCTCGACGGGCCGCGCGCCGGGCTGATCCTGTGCCGCGAGGAGCACGCCAAGAAGATCGACTCGGCGGTCTTCCCCGGGCAGCAGGGGGGACCTCTGATGCACGTCGTCGCAGCCAAGGCGGTGACGCTGCGGGCCGCGGCGTCGGACGTCTTTCGCGAGCGCCAGCGGCGCACCCGCGAGGGCGCCGAGTCCCTGGCCACGGAGCTGCTGGCCGCCGGCGTCAACGTCCTCACCGGCGGTACCGACGTCCACCTCGTGCTGGTGGACCTGCGCGACTCGGACCTCGATGGGCAACAGGCCGAGGACCGTCTGGCTGAGGTCGGAATCACGGTCAACCGCAACGCGGTGCCGTTCGACCCGCGCCCGCCGGCCGTCTCCTCGGGCCTTCGAATCGGGACACCGGCGCTTGCGACGCGCGGCTTCACAGTCGACGACTTCCGCCAGGTCGGAAGCGTGATCGCGGACGCGCTCACGGGCGACTTCGACTCCTCCGCGCGCTCGGAGCTCGCGGAGCGCACGCGGGCGCTGGCCGAGCGCTACCCGCTCTACCCGCACCTGCGCTCGTCCGAGGCGGCGGCCGGAGCCGCGGTCGTCGGCGCCTGAGGACTGTGCCCTGCCCCGTAACGTCCCACCCGAAACGGCGGCCTCAGATCGCCGTCAGGCTGCGTCATCGGTCGGGGCAATGGCGCTGCCATTGCGCCCTCCCTGCTTCCTTGCCTGACGACGCCTGCGGCTCGCCCTTTCGCGCGCGACGTTACGGGCCAGGGCACTAGGCGGCGTCCGGCCGGCGGGCACGGCGTTGTTCGAGCTCGAGCGCCTGTCAGCCTCCCGCGGTGGCGAGCTGGTCTTGCACGAGCTGACCGCCACGATCGAGCCGGGAGCGACCGCGGTGCTTGGCCCGTCCGGCTCGGGCAAGTCGACGCTCCTGCGGCTGCTCAACCGCCTCGCCGACCCGGACTCCGGCACCGTCCGCTTTCACGGTCGCGACGTTCGCGAGCTCGACGTGCTCGACCTCCGGCGACGCGTCGGCCTCGTCCCACAGCTGCCGGCGCCGCTGCCCGGCACGGTCGCCGAGAACGTTCGCGCCGGGCCGGCTCTTTGCGGGCGTGAGGCGGACGTGGCGCGGACACTCGAGCTCGCGGGCCTCGACCCCGCCTACGCGGAGCGCGACTCGGAGCGCCTCTCGGTCGGCGAGCAGCAGAGGCTGATGCTGGCGCGAGCGCTGGCGCTCGAGCCGGAGGTGCTGCTGCTCGACGAGCCGACCTCGGCGCTCGACGAGGCGGCGCGCGACGGCGTAGAGCGGACGATCCGCGGCCTCGTCGAGCGGCCGGGCACCTCCACCGTGCTCGTCACCCACGACCGCGCGCAGGCGCGGAGGCTCTCGCAGCGCACGATCGAGCTGCGCGCCGGCCGTCTCGCGGTCGGCGCCGGAGAGCCGGGGGCGTCGCCGTGACGCCGAGCATCGACATCACCATCGGCGAGGTCGCCGCCACGTTGGTCCTGGTCGCGGTGGCGGCGGCCGTCTCGCTCTACCGGCGCACCGAGCTCGAGGGCGACCTCGGGCTGGCCGTGGTGCGCTCGTTCCTGCAGCTCACGGCGATCGGCTTCGTGATCCAGGCGATCTTCGACTCCGACAGCCTCTGGCTCGTGGCAGCGCTGCTCGGCGTGATGGTGGCGTTCGGCACCTTCACTGCGCGTCGGCGCGCCCGCGCGGTTCCCGCCGCCGCCCTGCCGATCGCGCTCGCGCTGAGCGTCGCGGCCTCCGTCACGCTCGGGCTCGTGCTCGCCCTGGGCGTATTCCAGCCGGAGCCGCAGTTCATCGTGCCGGTGGGGGGGATGGTGATCGGCAACGCCATGACGACGTCGGCCGTGGCGCTCAACCGGCTCGCCGACGAGGTACGCTCGCACGCGCGCCAGCTCGAGGCCACGCTGGCGCTCGGGGCCACGGCCCGCCAGGCGGCGCACGGCCTCGTCACGCGGAGCCTGCGCTCGGGGATGATCCCGCTGATCGACTCGACGAAGACGGCGGGCATCGTCTTCTTCCCCGGCACCATGGTGGGAATGCTGCTCGCCGGCGCCGAGCCAACGGACGCGGTCCGTCTCCAGATCATCCTCCTATGGTCGCTGCTCGGCAGCGTCGCGCTCTCGGCCGTTCTGGCCACCGGTCTCGGCTATCGGTCGTTCTTCACCCGCGCGCAGCAGCTCCGCGAGCCGATCGCCGAGGCGCGATAGACCGGGGCGCTGGCTACGCTCATGAACCGATGAACGAGCTCGACGCCCTCTGGGCGTTCCTCGTCGCGGCGCTGGTGGCGCTGCTCGTGACACCGCTCGCCGCTCGCCTCGCCCATCGCGTCGGCGCCGTGGACGCTCCTTCGGAGCGCGGCCTACACGACCGCCCGATGCCCTACCTCGGTGGCCTCTCGATCCTGGCCGGGGTCCTTCTCGCCGGCGCGATCTTCATCCCCCTCGCCGCCGACACGCGCGGCATCCTCGCCGGGGCGGCGACGATCGCGGTGGTCGGCGCGGTCGACGACGCGATCGACCTGAACCCCGGCCTCAAGCTGCTCGGCCAGACCGCCGCTGCCGTGATCCCGGTCGCGTCCGGCGTGACCGTCGAGGACATCTCGATCCCGCTGGTCGGCATCGTGGAACTGGGCGGCGCCGGGGCCGTGCTGACGGTCGTCGGGATCGTGGCGGTCATGAACGTCGTGAACTTCACCGACGGGGTGGACGGGCTGGCCGCCGGCGTCTGCACGATCGCCGCGGCCACGCTGGCGGTGATCGCGCTGTCGCTGGCCGACGCCGCGGTCAACCCGACCTCGGAGGGCGCGGCGGACCGCTTCGCAGCCGGGGTGTTGGCGGCCGCCACGGCCGGCGCCGCGATCGGCTTCCTGCGCCACAACTTCCACCCCGCCTCGATCTTCATGGGCGACTCCGGCTCGAACCTCCTCGGCCTGCTGCTCGCCTGCGTCGCCGTGCAGGGCGTGCTGAAGACGGCGGCGGTCGTCGCGCTCGTGTTCCCGCTCGTGATCCTCGCGGTCCCGATCCTCGACTCCGGCTTCGTCATCGCGAAGCGGATCAAGTACCGCCGGCCGGTGTATGAGGCCGACCGCTGGCACTTCCACCACCGCTTCGCGAACATCGGCTTCTCGCAGCGGCGGACGGTCGTCTACCTGTACGCCTGGACGCTCAGCCTCGCGGCGCTCGCGCTGGCGCTGCGGTTCGTGCCCTACTCGGACGGCGTCGGCAACTTCCACGCCGGATGGACGGTCGTGATCGTCGCCTTCGGCCTCGTGGCGGTGGCGGCCAGCGTCTACCTGGTCTACGTGCTGGAAATCCTCAAGTTCCGCCGCTTCCGCGCGCGCCAGCTGCGGCGGGAGGCGGTCGCTTCCGGGGAGGCGCCGCCGCCGGAGGAGGCGATCGACGAGGAGGTCGAGCGGGAGGTCGAGACCGGCGACTTCGAGGCCGTGGACCGCCCCGGGACGGGCGAATACGAGGCCGTCGGCCCGCGCTAGTTACCGATTCGCCGCCGCCGCGCTCGCACCCCGCGCCCCGACGGTGGCGGTTTTCCGACCTATGGGTGTCGGTTTCCCGCCATGCCCAAACCGAGCAGGAATCTCCTAGCAGGTGCCCCTAGAAGAGCCTGGCCTGCGATGCGGCGGCGGGGCGACGGGCGCCGCCGCCGCGACTCGAGATCGGTCCCGCCGGATCGACGCCCCGCATTGGCCGCTCCGCGTCCTCGACTTGAGCGCGCCGGGGAACGAGGGATGAGAGCCGTCGCCGCTCCTCGGAGGGGGCGTAGGCACCGCGCCGGTAGAGCTCCTCGTAGCGGGGGACGAGATCGGGGCGACGGTCGCGCAGCCAGTCCATGAAGAGGCCCTTGACCTCGCCGCGCAGGTGCAGCGCAACACCGCCCACGTTCGTGGCGCCGGCCTCGTCGGCCAGCTCGAGGATCCGCTCGACCTCCTCCGGCCGGTCGTTTATGCCCGGCATCAGCGGCGCGATCAGGACGCCGGTCGGGATGCCGGCGCTGTTCAGCTCGGCGACCGCCTCGAGCCGCGCGCGCGGCTCGGCGTGTGCGGCTCGGTCTCGCGCCAGGCGCCCTCGTCGAGCGTGGGCACCGACAGGTTCGCGGCGACCGGCGCTTCCTCGGCGGCCTCGAGCATCAGCTTCGTGTCGCGCAGCAGCAGCGGGGACTTGGTGAGGATCGAGCTCGGCGTGCGCGAGTCGCGGAGCGCCTCCCAGATGCCGGGCATCAGCCGGTAGCGACCCTCGACCCACTGGTAGGGGTCGGTGTTGGTGCCCATCGCGACGTGCTCGCGCTTCCAGGACGGACGCCGGAGCTCCGCGCGGAGAAGCTCCGGCGCATTGACCTTGACCACGATCTCGCGCTCGAAGTCGCGACCGGCGTTCAGGTCAAGGTACGTGTGCGTGGGACGAGCGAAGCAAAAAGTGCACGCATGGGTGCATCCTCTATACGGATTGACCGTCCATTCGAACGGCATGCGCGACCGCTTCGGCACGCGGTTGAGCGCCGAGCGCGCGTGGACCTCGTAGAAGCGGACGTCGAGCGCCTCCGGCGCGTCGAAGGTCCGGACCACCGCCGGATCCGTGTAGCCCGGGAGGCGGTGCTCATCCTCGGAGGAGTCAACCCTCAGATTGTCCCAGCGCACGAACGCATGTTCGCACACGCGACGGACGATGGGACGCGTCCGGATCGAGCCTGACGTTCGACGCGCATATCGCGGTCAACGTCAGGCTCGGCGCGCCGGGGGCGCTTCAGCGCTCCTCCCCCCA
>Ga0136614_10002524_pt1 | contig 11409 bp, 9 predicted proteins | sample AntDrymUQ2792106_2_FD_106643 | JGI IMG/M metagenome (GOLD analysis project Ga0136614, IMG submission 106643) | Polar desert sand microbial communities from Dry Valleys, Antarctica - metaG UQ279 (21.06) | ecosystem: Environmental > Terrestrial > Soil > Desert | place: Antarctica: Dry Valley...
AAGAGCTCGCGGCCGCCGCGGTCAACCGTTTCGGCAGCGGCTGGGCGTGGCTCGTCTGGGACGACTCCGGCCTGCGCGTCACGTCGACGCCGAACCAGGACCCGCCCCTCCTCGAGGGGCAGACGCCGCTCCTCGGGCTCGACGTGTGGGAGCACGCCTACTACCTGACCTACCAGAACCGCCGACCCGACTACGTGGCGGCCTGGTGGAACGTCGTGAACTGGCCCGAGGTCGCGCGCCGCTACGAGGCTGTCGTCGGCTCGGCAGTCACCGCGTAGGCGCCGGATTCCGTTCGCCGGGTGCGGGCACCATCGCCCGCATACCGGCGACTCGGCGATACGGCGAGCTCCGTCCCGAGAGCTTCAGAGTTCGCCTAGTGCCGCGCCCCGGTCGCCCTGCGATACTTCTGTTGCGTGAACCAGGCAGTGGCCGGCGCGCTGACTTGCCCGTCACGGCCGACGTGCCAGACCGCGTAGCAGTAACGGGCGCCGGGTACGAGCGCCCCCTCGTCGCGCGCAGTCGACATGCCGCCCTGCACGTAAATGCCGTCCGTGGCATTCGGCTTCGCCGGGCAGACATCACGAGCTCGCGCGACAACGACGTTCGTCGTGTTCGGCGCGTTCCGCCACTGCAAGAAAGCCACGTCCCGGGTGGCGACGGTGAGCTCGCTCGGCGCCGGCGGCGCCGACTGCTTCCAACAGGCCGCAGGGCTGCGAACGGGCCGAACGCGACCGCCGTAGAGACGGACGGCGCCACGGACGTCGTCGGTCTCGAGCAGCCGGCAGCGTCACTGCCAGAAGACGACCTGCCCGCAGTCGCCGGACGTCTGGGTCGCACACTCGGGCACGAGTTGCGCCTTGCAGCGATAACCGCCGCTTTCCCCTGTCGGGGCGTTCATCGCCGCGCAGACGTCCCCCTCATGGTCGAGGCCGAGGACGTGCCCGAACTCGTGCACGATGACCTTCACGGCCAGGTAGCGGTTCATCCCGCGCACCAGCGCGACCCTCCCACGCGTCATCACGATCTTCCCCGTAGGCCCCCAGGCATACGAGAGGATGGCTAGGCCGAGGTTGCCCTGGGTGTTGCCGATGTGGACGATGACGCGCGCCCGCGCCCGCGAAACCGAAACGAATCGGGTGCGCATCCCGCTCGCGTTCCACGCGGCGGTCGCCGTCTTGACCGACAAGGCGTAGCCGGGTGACGCGTTGTAGTAGGTGATCGTCCGACCCGGCCAGTGCCGTCCCCCGATGAGCTCGTAGGCGTCGGCCGTCGGAATGACGATGAGGCTGGCAAGCCCGACAAGCAGAGGAGCCAGAAACTTGGTTCTGCGCATGGCGGGAAGCACGTCGGTAGAGCCCGAAGCCATCGCCACGCCGCAGACCCTCCTCGGGAAACCCCTTCCTCCCCAACGAGTGGTCGCAGGTCTATCGCATGTCTGCGGCTTGACTAATGTCGACAGCGCGTCGTAACGTCCGCGTCATGGAATCTCCGCCGCCGGAGCTCACCCTCCTCGGCGGCTTCGAGCTTCGGCTCGGGCCGCGGACGGTCGCGCTCCCGGCTCCCGCCCAGCGCGTTCTCGCCTTCCTCGCCCTCGCCGACCGGCCCGTGGAGCGCTCTCACCTGGCCGGAACCCTCTGGCTCGATGCGACCGAGGAGCATGCGGCCGGCAGCCTCCGCTCTGCGCTCTGGCGCATCCGACGGGTCGCTCCCGGAGCGGTGGCGGAGGCGAGTCGCCGGCTCGCCCTCTCGCCCGCGGTCGAGGTGGACGTGCGGCGGGCGGTCGCATGGGCGGGCCGCGTGTGCGGGGAGGGCCCGCTCGCCCAAGAGGACGTGGACGAGGGCATCGGCCTCGGAGACCTCCTCCCGGACTGGTACGAGGACTGGGTGCTGATCGAGCGCGAGCGCCTGCTCCAGCTCCACCTGCACGCCCTCGAGCGGCTGTGCGAGCGGCTCGCCGAGACCGGCCGCTTCGGGCCGGCGATCGAGGTCGGCCTTGCAGCCGTGCGCCACGACCCGCTACGGCAGAGCGCCCACCGGGCGGTCATGCGCGCCCACCTCGCGGAGGGAAACCGCGGGGAGGCGCTCCGCCAGCAGGCGCTCTACCGAACGCTCGTCACCGGCTCGGGCCGGCGCGTCGGTCGCTAGTTCCCGTTCTCCGCGTATTGGGGCAGTGCCTCGACGAGCCGGGAGATCCGCGACGGGCCGCCTGCGAGAGCGGCCTCGAGGACCAGGATGCTCCCCGTCACGGTCCAGGCGATCCCGAACCAAGTCCAGTCCGCTCCCGACCAGCGCCGGATCCGAACGTCGTAGGCAGCGCCGGGCGTCGCGTCGAACTCGACCACCTCGTAGCTGTTGTCCCACGAGCCGCTGTAGCCGACGAGCGCGCCCGAAGCGTCGAAGACCTTCAGGTCGAGGTCGACGGTGAGCTGGGAGCTCAACGGAATGCGGTTCCCGAAGATCGAGATTTCGCCCACCTTGCTGTCCCAGGCGAGCCCGACCTTCACGCGCCGCGGCCCGAAGATGAAGCGGGGAACCTGGATCTTGTAGGAGAACGTCGAGAGGCCGCTCCCGTCGAAGTCGCCCGAGTCGAGCGTGCCGACGTCCCAGCCGCGCCGGGTTCCCGGCGCGTTCCGTGAACGGCGGTTCTTGACGATCTGGAAGCTCTCGTGCGCGTTCAAGGCGCCCGCGCCGTCCGAGGCGTCGTCGTCGTCCGTCACGTCCTTCCACCAGTCCTCGCCGCTCACGTTCTTGGTTGCCCCGGCAAGGAGGATGGCCCGGCAGCCCTCCGGCCACGCCTTGAGCGTCCCGTCGGTGCTCTGGAGATCGGCGGTCACGCCCACCGCAGCCGGCGAGGCCATGCTCGTCCCGCTCATCGTCAGCCCGACGGTCGTCACGGACGTGCCGTTCGCCGCGATCTCGGGCAGCTCGCGGTCGCCGTGGCTCGAGTTCGGATTCCGGAAGACCGAGTCGGCGGACATCGTGCCGGCCGAGTCGTCGTGGTTGCCGATCGCGAGACTGTTGTAGCCCTTGTGGTTCACGAACTCGCTCGACGGCGGGCTGATCCCGTCCGGGTCCCCGCTCCAGTAGTTCCCGGCCGCCTGGCAGATCGTCGGGTACGGCCAGTTGAGCGCCAGCCAGTCCTTGTAGATGTCGTCGAAGGAGAGGGCGCCCGAGCCAGGCTCGGACGACCGGTGGAAGCTCTGGTTGATCACCGTGCAGCCCTTGTCCTTGACCGCCCAGCGAAGGGCGTCGATGTCGGTCGAGTTCGCCGAGTGGAGCAGGCAGTCCGGTGCGTGTCCGTGTGGTTTGTTCACTTCCTTGTTCTTGATGATCCCGTGGACGTGCTGCGAGTGGTTGGACGTGGAGGGTGAGGACGTGTAGCGATCCTCGATCACGAGGTTGGTCGTACTCGCGGGCCCGCCCTCCCAGACGGCCACCTTCACGCCGGACCCCTTCGCACCGGCCGTGTGGATGTCGTCCGTGTTCGCCACCGAGATCGAGTTGGTCAGGTCCTCGATCCCCTCGGGCTCGTAGAGGAAGACCGCCGCGACCTCTTTGCGCTCCGCAAGCTTGCGGATCTCTGCACCCGGCAGCCGCGCGAAGACCACGGGCGCGGCGTCGTCGACGCGGAGCTCGCGGGCTCCCAGCTCCTTCACGAGCCCGGCGACCTTGCGCGCCCGGGCCCGCATCGCCTCGGCACGCCGCTCGACGTGCTCCGGTGGACGGGGGTCGCGGTCGACCTGCTCGAGCCCGCGCTTGTCGCCCTGCTCAGGCATCTCGGCGCCCTGCGCCCAGACGGCCACGCGGAGCGGCTGGTCTCCCCCGCCGCCTGAGAGTCGCTCCTGCAGGTGGGGATGAAGCTTCCCGAGCCGCTTGGCCTGGCGCTTCTCGAACGCGTCGAAGAGGCGTTGCTCGTCTACGCGCTTCCCGGTCTCGTTGAAGGCGAGCGCCACCGGAGCCTGTGTACGGCGGTCGACGCCCTTCAAGAGCTCGACGAACTTGCCGCGAGCGGGCGCGTTGAGCTGCAGCGCCTCGATCGCGTTCCCGCTCATCCGGATCCGCGTCATACCTTCCACGGCGATCCCATCCGGGACACGTCCTGCGGAGCGCGCGAACTGGAACGGGATCGCAAGGGGGCCCGCGATCTCAGTTCCCTTCGTCGAGAGGAGCGGCCCGATCTGCAGGATGTGGCGGCCAGGCTCCAGATCGTCCGGTGGCTGCCAGGTGGCCTTACGTCCTCGCGGCCCAACCTTGACGACGTTGTCGGCCCGGGGAACCCCGATCGTCCTCTTCGCCGCGTCTGCGTCGATCGGGGTCGCCGTTTCGATCGTCACGGTCGAACCGGGGAACAGGAACTCGTACGGCTGGATACCGCTGATCTTGAGCCCCGTCTCGCGCGCGCTCTCGCGCTCCGTCGGGGTGGTCGGGGACGTGGTCGTCGTGGTCATCGAATCCTCCGTGAAGTGTCGGTTTCCCCCGTCCGGAACTGTCCTCCGTCGCCGTCACCCGGGCGTCAACGCCACGTCAACCGGCGCCTCGCTCCGAGGCGGTTAGTTCGATTCACTGATCGCCCTCAGCCGAGATCGAGCGGCTCCCGGTCCAACCGCCTCGCGGCCCCCGCGTCGCAACCTTCGAGATCCAGCCACGGCAGGTCGCCGCGGCCGGACGGACTTCCAAGGAGGGAACACGCATGCAGAAGGTCTTCACACGCCTCGGGCTGGCCGTGCTCGTCGCGGTCTTGCTCGGGGTGGCCGGCTGCGGAGGCGGCGAGGAAAGCGCCGACCGAAGCAGCGCCGGCGCAGCGGGCGCCGAGCCCAAGCCGGGCGGCACGCTCTCGAGCCAGATCGACGCGTTCGAGTGGACTGGGAACTTCGACCCGACGGGCGAGTACCTCGGCGACGCTCACGGCATCTACTCGAACCTGCTCATCCGCACGCTCATGGGCTTTCGCCACGTCGCGGGGCCCGAGGGCAACGAGCTCATCCCCGATCTCGCCGAAGCCGAGCCCCAGGTGTCGGCGGACGGGAAGACGTACACGTTCAAGATCCGCCCGGGAGTCAAGTTCAGCCCGCCGGTCGACCGCGAGGTCACGGCCCAGGACGTCCTCTACGCCTTCAAGCGGATCGGGACGCCCAGCCTCGTAGCGCAGTACGGCTACTACTACAACGTCGTCGAAGGCATGGCCGAGTTCACCGAGAAGGGTGGCCTCTCGGCCAAGGGGAAGAACGAGATCTCCGGGATCTCGGTGCCCGACGACCGGACGATCGTCTTCAAGCTGACGGAACCGACGGGCGATTTCCTCTTCCGCGTCGGCATGCCCGCTACGGGCCCGATCCCCGAGGAAGTCGCAGGCTGCTTCACGAAGGCCGGCGAGTACGGCCGGTTTCTCATTTCGTCCGGCCCGTACATGATGGAGGGTTCGGACAACTTGAACGCGGCGAGCTGCAAAGAGCTGAAGCCGCTCGCGGGCTTCAACCCGAACCAGCACCTCCGCCTCGTTCGGAACCCGAACTACGACGAGGCGACCGACACGAAGGAGGCGCGCGAGAACTTCTTCGACCGTTTCGAGATGACCTTGAACACGAACGCGCAGGACATCTTCGACCGGGTCAAGTCAGGCCAGCTCGACTTCGCCTACTCGACCGAGCCGCCCGAGGTCATCCGCGACTACACCCAGAACGAGGACCTGAAGCGGAACTACCACACCGATCCGGGCGACCGGACTTGGTACATCACGATGAACCTCACGCAGCCGCCTTTCGACGACATCCACGTGCGGAAGGCGATGAACTGGGTGATGGACAAGGAAGGCCTGCGCCGTGCCTGGGGCGGCTCCGTGAAGGGCGAGATCGCCCAGCACATCGTTCCGGACACGATGTTCAACAACCACCTCGAGGACTACGCGCCGTACGCCACCGAGGGTGATGCCGGGGACGTCGAGAAGGCCATGGAAGAGATGAAGCAGTCGAAGTACGACACCGACCAGGACGGCCTCTGCGACGCCCCGCAGTGCAAGAACGTCCTGCACGTGACGCGGACGACCGACGTCTTCAAGGGCATGGTCCCCGTGATCGAGGCCTCGGCCCGGAAGATCGGGGTCGAGCTCACGACGCGCGAGTTCGAGGACTCCTACAGGTGATCCAGACGATCAAGCGTCAAATCCCGATCAGCTCGACCCCGGGCTGGGGCAAGGACTACGCCGACGCGTCAACCTTCATGGTGCTGTTCGACAGCCGGAGCACCCTGGCCGAGGGGAACGTGAACTACTCGCTCCTCGGGCTCACGAAGGAGCAGGCGGCCGAGGTCGGGGCCGAGGGCACGATCGACGGCATCCCGAGCGTGGACGCCGACATCGACCGCTGCAACGCGCTCTCGCGCGAGGAGCGCCTCACCTGCTGGGAAGACCTCGGCAAGAAGCTCATGGAGGAGATCGTCCCCTGGGTGCCCTACCTGGACGCGAACGCCGACTGGATCACGGGCGACTCGATCACGCAGTACGTCTACGACCAGTCGTTCACGACGCCCGCCTGGTCGCACATCGCGGTCGACGGGTAGCGCACAATCCCACCGCTCGAACGAGAGGCCGCCCGGTTGCCCGGGCGGCCTCTCTGATGGATCAGGAGGATCCATCGCACGAGGCGAAGGACGGCACAAGGGGAGGACGTCCTTCGCTCCGAACACGGAAGGGGTGACTTCCTCGGTTCGTGCGACTCCACGATCTCCGATCGAAAGGCCGCGCACAACATTGATCGCTGGTTTTCCGATCAGAAAGTCAAACGAGGCGAGTGCAAACTTTCTTACGGGCACCCGTCTCTTTTCCGAAGATCCTTTGCGCAGGACCCGTGAACGGATCGCGTTCTGCGATGAGTCGGACGCGAATTTCGATCAGCGGGCGCCGACAGCGGCGAGCCCAGCCTCGGGCTCCTCGCGCTCGGCCGCCACCTCTCGCATGGCCGCGAGGAGAAGCTTCGCACCGGGCGTAAGCTCGCGCTCCTCCGCGTACGCCACGGCGATGAGGCGGGGCGGGAGTGCCGGGTCGACCGGCCGGCTCGGAAGGTCGTCGCAAGCCTCCGCGACGAGGCGCGGTACGAGCCCGGGCGCGACGCCGGCGCGAACAAGTGCTCCGATCGTGGGAGGGTCGACGAGCTCGAGCGCCTCCGCCGGGAGTGCCGCCGCGCGCTGCAGGGCCCGCCGCACCCTGTCCTGATCGTCGGTCCCGTAGAGGACGAGCCTGAGGCCGCGAAGCGCGCACAGGCTGACTGGGCCCGGATCGGAGGCGAGCTCGTGCTCGGGCGGCAGGAGCAGGTCGTACGGGTCTCGCAAGACCAGCTGCGTCCGGATCCCTGCCCTGCGCACGGGAAGCGCAACGAGCGCCAGGTCTAGCTTCCCTTCGGCCACCCGGTCGAGCAGATCCGAGGTCGTCCTCGCCTCCCTGGGGCAGAAGACGACCTCGGGCACCTCCGCGGCGGCGGCGCGCACGATCGCGGGGAGGAACGCCTCCGCGATCCCGTCGAAGAACCCAATCTTCACGCAGGCCTCTTCACGCCGGGACGCGAGCTCGGCCCGCGCGACCTCGAGCGCTGCGTGAACCGCCCGCGCGTGCGAGAGAAGCGCTTCGCCGCTCTCGGTCAGCCCCACCTGGCGGAGGCCGGGCGGACGCTCGACGAGGCGCGCGCCGACCAGCCGCTCGAGAGTCGCTAGCTGACTCGAGACGGCCGACTGCGTGTAGCCGAGCGTGGTCGCCGCGCGCGAGAACGAGCCCTCGCGCGCGATCGCTTCGAGGGCCGCGAGGTGCCGAAACTCGACACCGAGCCAATCTTCACCGGCCACGATTGATACGACGAACACCGCGTCGCATTGTCAGCCGTCCGGTACTAGCCGTCCCGTGGGCACCGGGTTATGCTCGATCGGTGAAGCTCGCCGAGTCTGCCTGGCTCGGCGTCGAGATTCGCCACCTCTCGGCGCTCGAGGCCGTCGCATCGGAGCGGTCGTTCTCTCGGGCCGCGAAAAAGCTGGGGTATACCCAGTCGGCGATCAGCGGACAGATCGCAACGCTCGAGCGCGCCGTCGGGGAGCGATTGCTCGAGCGAGGCGTTGGACAAAGCGACGCCACTCCGACACCGGCTGGACACATGCTGCTCAATCACGCCCAGACAATCTCCGCGCGCATGCACGCGGCCGAGGCCGATCTCTCCGCAATTCGAGATCAAAGACACGCAACGTTACGGGTCGGCATTTACCAGAGCGTGGGCGCGACCATTCTCCCCGAGGTTGTCGAGCGGCTGCGCGACGAGGCGCCCGGCGTCAGGCTCGAGCTCTACGAGGCGGGAAACGAGCGGAACCTGTCCGACCTCGTCCAGGCCGGCGAGCTCGATGTTGCCTTCGACGTGCCGCCGGTGCGCCCGGCCTCCCTCCACGTGGCCGAGCTCCTGAGCGACCCCTTCGTGCTCCTCCTCGCAGACGATGTGCCCGGCCGTCCCGACCTCTCGACACCGACGCTCGCCGCATTCAAGCCCTGCGCCGCGCAGGCAGCGGCCGAGGATCGGCTGCGGGAGTGGGGTGTCGATCCCGAGCGGATCCTCCGCCTCGAGGACGCGCGGGCCATCCTCACGCTCGTCGCGGAACGAGCGTGTAATGCCCTCCTCCCCCGTCTCGCCGTGGGTGAGACCGCCCTGCCTGTTCGAAGGCTTCCCCCGACGATGCCACGCCGGACCGTGCTCCTCGTCTGGCACCGGTATCGCACCGTTCCCCCCGCCACGGCGACGTTCGTTCAAATCGCGCAAGCCGTGAGCGCCGCCTACGGCGCAGCCGCTTAGCCAGATCAGCCGGCGATTGCGCGCACGGCCGCGAGGGCCCGCTCGACATCCTCCCCGGTATTGGCGATGCTCGGGCCGAACCGCACGTACTCCGTCGCGTAAGGGGTCACGCTCGCGATGACTTCGTGCTCGGCCTCGAGTCGACCCACGGACTCGTGCGGGTCCCCGCCGAGGTCGCAGCACACGATCCCGGCGGAGAGTCTTTCAGCGCGCGGGGTGATCACCGTAACGCCGGGGATGTCGGCGAGTCCGTCCTTGAGCGCAGTGGCCAAGCCGTGCGTGTGCTCGGCAACGCGTTCGCGCCCGAGATCGGCGTGCCAGCGAAAGGCGTCGGCGAGGGCCCAGCGGTGCTCGAACGAATGGAAGCCCCCGGGCGTCAGGGCGGCGGCCGGCGGAAGGTCGTCAGGCTCGCGGCCCTGGATCCAGGCTCCGTAGCCCCGCCCGTCGAACGTTGGGATGACGGCTGCGACCTCCTCCCAGGCGCGGCCGCTCGCCCAGACTATTCCCGTACCACGCGGGCCGAAGAGCCACTTGTGGCAGCCCGAGACGAACACGTCGCAGCCGAGCTCGCCGACCTCGACGTCCTCGACCCCGAGCCCGTGGACGCCGTCGACGCACAGAAGGACGTGGTCGGGCAGTGCGTCCCTGATCGCCCGAACCGGCAGCTTCAGCCCGGTGCTCGAGTGAACCCAGGTGACGGCGACCGCCCTGGTTCGCGGAGTGATGCTCCCGCGCAACGACTCGACGATCTCGTCGACGGAGACCGAGGCGATGTCGCGGTAGAGCGCCACCCGGCGGACAGTCGCACCGGTGCGCTCCGAACGGAGGCGCAGGGTCTCGTGCGTCGCGTAGTGGTCGTGCTCGGTCGTGAGGATCTCGTCACCAGGGCCGAGCGCAAGCGTCCCGTAGACGAGCCCCAGTCCCATGGTCGTCGAGTCGGTGAGCGCGATGTCTTCGGCGCGCGCGCCAAGGTAGGACGAGGCGGCCTCCAAGACCGCCTGCTCCAGCTCGAGCTCCCGCGCGAAGAGGTAGCCCTTCGGATTCGCGTCCAGCTCGCGGCGGTGCTGCTCGATCGCCTCGCGGACCTGCCTCGGATGCGGGGCGAGGAGAAACGAGGTGAGCTGGACGACGCCGCGGTCGAGGGCGAACTCGCCCTGCATCTCCCCGGCGCCAAGGCTCGCCTCCGCCCGCGCCGTCTCGCCGTCCTCTGCCAGCTCCTTGCCGGCGACCCAGCCGCCAGTCCCCGCGAGCGCGCTCGCCCCGACCACGAGCCCGCTCCGGACGAGGAAGTCGCGCCGGCGAAGCAGCGGGCCGAGCTCCTTCACGACGAGGGCTCCCACGAAGCGCCGCTCGCCTGGCCCTCGATCGGGACACGCGCCAGGCCGCTTCCGTCGGCGTTCATGACGTAGACGGATCCGGGATCGCGCGTGAAGAGGATGCGCTCGCCGTCCGGGGCCCATTGTGGGTGGGAATCCTTGAGCTCGCCGCTGGTGAGCATCCGGAGGCCGGTCCCGTCCTCAGCGGCCACCGCGATGTGACCGTCGCGCACGAAGGCGATCCGCCGACCGTCAGGGGCAAACGCGGGAGCGCCGTCCACGTGCGGGCCCGTGAGCAGCGGCGTCTTCCCCGAGCCGTCCGCGTTCATGACGTAGACGTCCCCGTTGTCCCGCTCGACGCGCGTGTAGACGATCCGGGTTCCGTCCGGCGAATAGGTCGCCGTGTCCTCGTGCACGCGCAGATCATCTGTCAGGCGGACAAAGTCCGTCCCATCGGGCCGCATCGTGAAGACGTCAGTCGACTGCTCGCCGACCGCGCGCGAGAAGACAATGCGGGAGCCGTCCGGTGCCCAGGCCGGCAGGATGTCGAACGCCGCGCCGCTGGTGAGTCGGCGAAGCGCGCCGCCGTCCGGCGATACGGCATAGAGGTGCGGGTTGCTCGGGTCGGCCGGGTCGTCGATCACCTGGCGCGAGAGGACGATCGCCGACCCGTCGGGCGACCAGGCCGCGACCGAGTCCGCGGCGACCCCGCCCTGCGGCGGCCGCGTCAGCTGCCGACGGTTCGAGCCGTCGAGCGCGAGCACGTAGATGTAGCTCTCGCTCTCGCCGGCCCGGATCGCCACGGCGATCCGCTCGGTTCCCCTTGCCCCTGGCGGCTGGGTACGTCCCACGTTCGCGGCGACAGGCTGGTCGTCTCTGTCAACGGCGTGGGCGGCGAAGCTGGCGCCGAATGCGACGGCGAAAGTCGCGACGGGGACCACCAGCCAGCTAGCCGTTCTCGCAACGCGCATGCCTGCTTTACGCCGGCCGGGGGCGGAAGGTTCCAGGCCGCCGCGTCTACTCATCTGGTTCTCATCACTTGCTCACCCACGTCTCATTTCCCGGACGTAGACCTTGTCCATCGAAACAAGCCCGGCCTGGGCCATCTAACAAGGAGATCCCGTGATCAGGTGGACCATCAAGATTGCCGCTGCCCTCAGCGTTCTCGCCGCAGCACTCGCGGTCACCGCATGCGGGAGCGATGGCAAAGGGACTGGCGAGCCGGCCGCGACTGCGACGTCGCTCCCGCAGGGGAGCGAGCCGGTCGAACTGAGCCC
>Ga0136614_10002525_pt1 | contig 11409 bp, 8 predicted proteins | sample AntDrymUQ2792106_2_FD_106643 | JGI IMG/M metagenome (GOLD analysis project Ga0136614, IMG submission 106643) | Polar desert sand microbial communities from Dry Valleys, Antarctica - metaG UQ279 (21.06) | ecosystem: Environmental > Terrestrial > Soil > Desert | place: Antarctica: Dry Valley...
AAAGGAGATGGGGTGAAGGGGAAACGGGGAGACGGGGAGAAAAAGCGAAGTGGCGCGAAAGGTGAAAGGGTAGACGAAAAGTCGTCTCAACTATCTCACACCTCTCCCTTTCACCCCATCTCCTTTCCCTCTCCCCCTCTCCCTGTCTCCGCCGCCGCTATCATCGGCGCGGGCCGGCTCGGCGGCGCGTTAGCACATGCGCTTGACGCCGCAGGCTTTCGCATCTCAGCCCTCGTCACGCGGCGTCTGCCGAACGCCCGCCGCGCCACCCGACTTTGTTCCAACTCGCGCCCGCTCGCGCTCTCCGCCACACAGCTCGACCGACTCCCCGATAGCGATCTCTTCATCATCACGACGCCGGACGACACAATCGCCGCGACCGCCGCCCAACTCGCTTCAGCAATTGCCGCTCAACATTGGTCCCCCCGCCGCCGCCTCGCGCTGCACGCCAGCGGCGCACTTTCGTCCGACGCGCTCGCGCCACTGCGCGCACTCAATTTCGCCGTCGGTTCGATGCACCCGCTCGCGTCCATCACCGACGCGGCGGACAGTTTCGCCAACTTGCGCGGCGCGTTCTACTGCGTCGAAGGCGACCGGGCAGCGACTAAAATCGCGCGCGAGCTTGTGTGCGCGCTCGGCGGCGAGAGCTTCACGATCAACAAAAAGGACAAGGCTCTCTATCACGCTGCCGCCGTGATGACCGCCGGCCACGCGGTCGCCCTCTTCGACACTGCCGCCGAACTGCTCGTGCGCTGCGGCCTCACTCCCGCGAAGGCACGGCACATTCTCCAGCCGCTCCTGCAAACTGCCTGCGCCAACCTTCGCACACAAACTCCGTCTCGCGCACTCACCGGAACATTCGCCCGCGCCGATCTCGCCACCGTGCAAAAACATCTCGCCGCCCTTCGCGCCCACCAGATGACGGACGCGCTCGAACTCTACGTCCTGCTCGGCTTGCGCTCGCTCGCCCTCGCGAAAGACAGCGGCGTTGATGCGACAAAACTAAAAGCGATTGCGCGCGCACTCTGCGAAGAGCGCGACTGATTCTCTTCAAAGGCGCGCTGCAATGCCATGCCTCTCGCATCAACTTGGCGAAACTGTCCGCCGCGTCGGTGGAAGACATGAAACTCGCCGCCGCCCACGCCAACTTCATCACCGATCAAGAACTTCATCCCGAATACATCGTCCCCTCCGTCTTCGACAAACGCATCGCCGAAGCCATCTCCCGCGAAGTCGAAGAAGCCGCTGACCGCACCGGCGTTGCCAGAAGAAAGCGCGCCACAATTGATTCGACAGCGTAAAGTAAGAAAGAGTAGCCGCATCTACGGCTCATCTCTCTGCCTATGCCGCTACTCATCAATTCAGTTATCCGGTTTTCCGGTCATCGGGACGAAACGAACCGCGAGCGTCTTCTGCTCAATCAGTCCCTTCTCCGTCTTGGTGATCACAGTCATCTCCTGCGCTCCCGTCCCGACCGGGATGATGAGCTTTCCATTCACGGCGAGTTGTTCAATCAATGCTGGCGGCACTTCATCCGGCGCGGCGGTGACGATGATGGTATCGAAGGGAGCCTGTTCGGGCCAGCCTAAGTGTCCGTTGCCGGTCTTCACGTGAACGTTTTTGTAATTCATCTCGTCAAGCGTCCGGCGCGCTCTGTCGGCCAGTTCGGGAATAATCTCGATGGTATAGACCTCTTTGGCTAACTCGCCGAGAATGGCGGCCTGATAACCGGAGCCAGTCCCGATCTCCAAGACTTTGTCGCCAGCGGAAACTCCGGCGGCTTCCGTCATGTAGGCGACGATGTACGGTTGCGAGATCGTCTGCTTCTGACCGATAGGCAGCGGATGATCGCCGTAGGCCAAGTGCGCCGCCGCAGGAGGCACGAAGCGATGGCGAGGCGCTTTCTCCATCGCCGCGAGGACCCGCCCGTCCCGTATCCCGCGCGCGCGAAGCTGCCGCTCCACCATCTGCCGGCGCTGTCTTTTGAACTCGTCCTCGCTCGCCCGCGTTGGCTGCGTCTGCGCGCCGGTTGCATCCCGCAAGCTATCAATCGCGCAGCTTGAGAAGCAGAGCAGCGAGAAGCTCAAGAGCGACAAGATGAGCAAGATGTACATAAAACCCTCCCGGCGCGTCACCAGATTGTCAGGGGAGCAAGCAGCTTATTTTTACCCTGTTTCGCCTGAGAGATAAAGGGCGCGGCAGCCGCGCGTGCGCGTACGGTTGCGGCGAGTAGCGAGTAAAGCTGCGAACAGCAATGACGGAATACTTTCGCCGCCCGGCTGACAGTTCACAATTTATGGATTCGTCGTGATTGTTCTGAGGGATTGCGCGATCAGCGGGACGATGCGGCGCGGAACTTCGATGGCGGCTTGGATGTGGCGAGTGTGGGTGAAGTGGCCGGCGACGTAGAGGCCGGCGACATTGGTTTCGTGAGTTTCGGGATCATAGACGGGGACTTGATTGAAGCCGGCGGGGACGATTTCGATGCCGAGTTGACGAAGTAGTGTGTGATCGGCGTCGCTGCCGATGAGGATGAAGACGGCGTCGTTGTCGAGCATGAGCGTTGAGCCGTCGTCTTGTTTGATTCGCACGTGGCGTTCGGCGATCTCTTCAATCTCGGAGAAGAGAATGAGGCGCAAGCGGCCCGTTGCGATCAGTTCTTCTAACGGGCCACGAACCCAATGCTTAATCGCGTTCATTTTGGGATCGCGATTCTCCCAATCTGTGCGCCAGATGGCGAGTGAGGTGTGCGCGCCTTCTTCGGCCAGAAAGAGCGCCGCTTCTGCCGCGCTGTTGCCGCCACCGACGACGAGCGCATCTTTTCGCACGTAAGGATACGGTTCAGTGAAGCGATGTTGCACCTTCGGCAGTTCTTCGCCCGGCACGTTCAAGCGGCGCGGATGCGCCATCGCTCCTGTCGCCACCAGCACGCGCGCCGAGTGATAGACGCCGCGTGAAGTCCGCACGACAAAGCCCTCCGGCCCCGACCCTGTGACGCGATCAATGCCGGTGACTTCTTCTTCCGTGTTGATTCGCAGCTTCTCTTCGAGCGCGAAGCGGACGTAATGCGAGAGCAACTCTTCGCGCGTCGGTTTATCGCGGCAAGGCCGGAGCGCGCCTTCGCGCAACTCCAACTCGTGCGGCGTCGAGAAGACTGTCTGCCCGATTGGATAGTGATAGATCGTGTGCGCGATCAAGCCTTGTTCGACGACTAGATAGTGCATGCCCTCGCGCGCCGCCGCGTCCGCCGCCGAGAGTCCCGCCGGGCCAGCGCCGATAATTAACAAGTCGAGTTGATCGTCGTTGATTGACATAAATCTCTGCCGGCGGCGCGCCAAAAATTATTGACAGCGCCTCCCGTCGAGTCTATCGTGACCCCGCAAATCAAGAGTTCATGCGCGGGCGAGCGTTGCTTTGCCTGCGCCTCACGCAAGAAACGTAACCCGAGCGAAGTCTCTCAGCCCCTCGCGCCGCGCTGTCCGTTCTCTGATTGCCGCTGTTGACGGCACATTAACATGCGAAGTTTCGCAAACGGTAATCCCCTCGCAAGCAATTCGTTTTCCATCACTGCCAGAGGCAAAATTTTCGGTTGCCGGTCGCCAGGTGAAGACGTTGGAGGCAGCCATGAGCCGCAGTCCTCGTTCGCACTGCGTCCGTCCCGCCCGCCCGCAACCGCTCAAGCATTGGAGACTCAACATGCCTGACAACTCTTTCGCTCCGCCCAACCTCAGCGTCGTTCCCGTCAACGCGAACAGTTGCAAACCGTTCCTACTGGAAGTGATGGTCTTTAGCCCCGAGGCCGGTTTCAAATTTCAGGTCTCAATTGAGAGAAGCTGCGAGTCGGCCACGAAAGCGATCTGGAAATTGGTCTTCGATCTCTACAAAATAAAAAAGAACAGTAGCGAGTTCGATCAGATCGTGCACGTGTCCTATCGCGCGGAGAACGAAATTCAACAGCGGCAGATCGCGGCCACTGCCACGCAAGGCGTCTCACCAGAACAGGCCAAGCGATTGATCACGAAAGTTCATCCGGCAGTCAAGGATTTGGAGAACGCGCAGAACTTATCCGCCGACGAACTGAACAAGAGAAAGGCAAAGGTCAGAAAGGAGATCAGCAAAGCCGTCGATGTCGTGAAAGTCGAATTCTAAAAAGCTGAAATGATGAATGCGGAATGCGAAATGATGAATGTAATGTAAGTCCGTCGTGATATTCATCATTCATCATTCATCATTCATCATTCCGCATTCATCGTTCATCATTTGCTTTTTCTGTGGCTGATCCTGCTGATCTTGATTCATGTGCTGGCGATGAACAAGCAACTTTCCGCTGCCCTGCTGTCTGTCCCGGTGTTGCTCATTTTGCTGCTGCTGGCTGGCGCAGCCAACGCGCGCGCGCAATGTGTCGATGTCAATTCTGTCGGGGCGAATTACCGTGTACGCACGGTGACGGTCGATGCGCTCTTTGGCAGGACGCCGGAAGACTTGCAGGAAGCGTTGAATAAACATCGTGGAGAATTTTACCGCCCGCTCGAAGTTTCGGCGTACATCCGAGAAGTGACGAATTATTTGGCGGAGCGACCGGGCCAATTGGACTCTTGGCTGGGGGCCAATAAGTTCAAAACCGTTGCCGTCAAATATGCTTATCCGTGTGTGCGAGAGATCGCGCCTGCCGAGTGCCGCGCGGCTTTCGCCGGCGAGTCGGCGTCGCCAATCTCGGAGTGCGTTGATGTGGAAGTGAAATACCACCAGTTGCAAATCAGCGTCGGCGCGGCCAGCCCGGATTTATTGTTGTCACTCGTCAAAAGCAACTTCACTTTCTTTCAAGAAATCCCGCGCCCGTTGCTGGCCTTGAACCCGACCTTCAATTTCAGCCGTGATCAAGAATTTGGCCCGGCGCTCGGCGGAGCGTTGTCCTCCGACCTGTTGAATTTGCCGCGCACACTGACCGGCGCGAAAGTGCGCGAGCGCCGGACACAATTATTGCTTGATGCTCAAGGGCGTAAGTCGCTCGATGAATCTTTCTACGAAACACAGACCAGCCTCTCGCTCTCCCGCACTGAACCGCTCAAGCGATTGGAGAATTTGCGGCTCGACTTAGGTTTCGACGCGAACCATCAGCCGCACGGTTCGGGCCGCGTCCTCAAGAATAGTTGGCAACTCGGGGCCACACTCAACTTCAGATTTTTGAATGCTCCGTTGCAACGCCTCAGCGTCGGTGGTGGCTATCGTCGTTCGAGCAATAGATTTTTCAGCGGCAACAATTTGCCGTCCGAGTTGACGGCGGAGAATGGTTTCGCGGCGCGCGCGATTGCCGATGGTCGTGTCAGAAACGGCTCGCTGAGGGGCGCGGTGTGGGCGGACGGCGGCGCGCCGGAAAAGCGCGCCGGTAGCTACCGGCGTCTGGCCGGCGTGATCGGGTATGAAGGAGAGTTCAGGATTCCGCGCCGGAAAGAGTGCGACATCATGCAAAACGCGGACGGCAGTACGACCTGCATCTTCCCCGAAAAGAACGAGCCGACAATTGGCGTCGAGGCTCTCTTCGGCGGCGGGCGCGCGTGGGGTCGCGTCCCTGAGTACGCGCGCTTCTTCGGCGGGAATGCCGGACGAAATTTTCTTTACGAAGTGCCGGATTCGCCGACCCTCTCCGCGCTTCCCGACGGCCCGTTGCTGCGCGGCGTCGGGCAGAAGACGGGTGGCGTCAGCGGCACTGGCAGAAACTTGCGCGGCGGGACTACTTATTGGCATTTCAACTTGAACGTCGGCATCCCCGTCCCGGCTTGGTCCCGTCCGTTGATCCCAGCGGAGGCTTTGGTCCCCGACGCCGGTTCTTGCGCGGCTTGCTCTTCCATCAAGGGGACGCTCAAGAGACAAGTCGCGGGCGGCAAAGAAATCTTCATTCAAGCAATCGCCTTTCAACGTTTGTCCGAAGAGCTGAAGACAGATTTGACATTGGAGCGGGACGACCCTGAAGCCCCGCTGACCCCTGAAGAAGAAGCGCGTTTGTCCCGTGCCGAAGCCGCGTTGGCAGCGTCGGCAATGGCGGTGCAGCCCGAAGCAGATCAACTCTGGGAAGAGATCACACCGCTCACCAACTTTATCGCCGACCACGCGAACTTCTATTCCGTCAAACCACTCTTCATGTTCGACGCGGCCCGCCTCTGGTCCCCTGACGGTGTACACAGTCCCACGCGCTTCGGCGTCGGCGGCGGTCTCCAACTCGATGTCGTGACGGCCCGGCTGCAAATCGGTTACGTCCACAACGCGCGCCGCGGGCCGGGCGACGGGCGGGGAAATTTCACGCTGCGGTTGTTCTTCCGCAACTCTTTCTAATATGCCATCAGCAGCACGCGCCGGAATGTGTGTGCCGATCACGCTTGGGGCGCGGCGATAATGAAGCCGGTCGTTGCGCCCTTTTTGTCTCGCTCGCTATAATGCCCCGATTGAAGCACACTAACGAAGACCGAAAGACCTAACAACGGCGCTTGAGACCCACGAGCCGTGAGAGGATCGATGTGAATACGACGGAGACTGCTTGTTACAGCACGCCGATGGAAGCGGGGCTGCGGATCGAACCTCTGAGTTTCGAGCGCATCCCGCACCAGTCGCGTTTGTTCCTCGATTATCTCAGAGACCCCACCATGCTCCGGCGTTATTATCCTTCCGCCGTGCGCTTGCATCACGAATTGGCCGCGCGCGCGCCGGAAGTGTTGGCCGCGCACGGGACGGATCGCACGGAGTTGTGCGACGCGCTCGCGGAGATGAATCGCGCGTGGGGCGCGGGCGCGGAGACGTTGACGAACATCGAGCGTTTGCGCTCGCCGGAATGCGTCGCCGTCGTGTCGGGACAGCAAGTCGGATTGTTCACTGGTCCCCTCTACACAATTTATAAGGCGCTCTCGGCGGTGAAGCTGGCCGGGTGTCTGACGCAGCGCGGGACAGAAGCCGTGCCGGTTTTTTGGCTGGCGACGGAGGATCACGATTGGCCGGAAATCAGCGCGGCGGAAGTGACGGCCTGCGACGGGCGACTCGCGGGCGTGTCCGTGCGAGATGAGATGCACACAGACGGCGCTCCCGTCGGCGCGGTAATGATCGACGAGACCATCGGCGAGACGATTCAGCATTTGCTCGACGTGCTGCCGAGTACCGAATTCACGCCTGAATTATCAACGCTCTTGCGCGACGCTTATCAACCCGGACGGGCTTACGGCGCAGCCTTCGCGCGGATGATGACAGTGCTAACAAAGCGTTATGGGTTGGTGTTGCTCGATCCGCTCGATGTGCGTTTGAAGCAGTTGGCCGCGCCGCTTTACGCGGAGGCCGCGCGCCATGCTTCAGAGATCGCCACCGCGCTCGACGCGCGCAGCCGCGAACTTGAAGCCGACGGGTATCACGCGCAAGTGCATACCTCGCCGGACACGTTCCCGCTCTTCATGCACATCACGGACGGGCGGCGCGTCGCCGTCACGCGCAACCGCGCCGGTCGTTATCAAGCGAAGGGCGAGACGGACGATTACAGCGCGGAAGAGTTAGCGGCATGGGCCGCGCGCGAGCCGGAGCGATTTAGTCCGAACGTCACACTGCGCGCCGTCGTGCAAGACTACTTGCTGCCGACCGTCACCTACTTCGGCGGCGCGGCGGAGATCGCGTATTTCGCGCAGACCGCCGTGGTCTATCAAACGCTCGCACGGCCCGCGACGCCGATCCTGCACCGCGCCAGCTTAACCATCATCGAGCGCCGCGCTGGTCGCACGCTCGAACGTTACGGCTTACAGTTGACCGACTTTTTCGGCGGCTTCGAGAGCGTCATCGCGCGCGTCGTCGAACAGCATCTCGGCGCAGAGCAAGCCCGCGCCTTCGACCGCGCCGGACAACAGATCGACGGCGCGCTCGCCGAACTCGGCGCAGAACTCCGCCGCTTCGATCCGACGCTCGCCGACGCGCTCGCCGGCGGCAGCCACCGGATCGAACATCAATTGAATGGCTTACGCACTCGTTTTCACCGCGCACAGATGGCGCGCGACCGTGCCGCCCATCGCCAACTCGAACGCGCCGACGCCCTGCTCTACCCCGAAAAATCTCTGCAAGAGCGCCACCTGAACATCGCTTCCTTAATCGCCCGACACGGCCACTACTGCATCGACTGGATTTTCGACGCCATCGATCTCGGCTCCGTCGAGCATCAAATTGTTTACTTGTAAACAGTTTTCAGTTTTCAGCCGGACAAAAGCTGCCTACTGAAAACTGAAAACTGAAAACTGTCATGGCAAAGATTCGCGTTCTCTCAGATCACGTCGCCAATCAGATCGCCGCCGGCGAGGTAGTGGAGCGTCCGGCGTCGGTGGCGAAGGAGTTGGTGGAGAATGCGATTGACGCGGGCGCGCGGCGGATCGAAGTTGATACGGAGGCGGGCGGGCGACGTTTGTTGCGCGTCGCGGATGACGGCGAGGGGATGACGCGCGACGATGCGCTGTTGGCCTTTGAGCGGCACGCGACTTCCAAGATCAGCAGCACGGATGATCTCACGCGGATCGCTACGCTCGGCTTTCGCGGCGAGGCTCTGGCGTCTATCGCTTCGGTGGCGCGCGTCGAATTGCTCACGGGAGTCGAAGGCGAGGCAGAGGGAACGCGCGTTCTGATCGAAGGCGGGCGGATGCGCGACGTGCAACCGGCAGCGCGCCCGTGCGGGACGACGATCACGGTCCGCGATCTCTTCTTCAACATCCCGGCCCGGCGCAAATTCCTTCGCTCGGAAGCGACCGAGAGTTATCACCTGACGAACTTCGTTACACACTACGCGCTGGCGCACCCGGAGATCGAGTTCGTCTTAACGAACAACGGGCGCGAGACTTTGCGCGTCGCCCGCGCCGCCGATTTGCGCGAGCGCGCTTACCAAATCTTCGGCGCGGATTTTCTCGACAGCTTGCTGGAAGTGCGTGTCGCGCACGAGGGGATCGCAACTGTGCGCGGCTACATCTCCGCGCCGCGCGAGCGCCGCACGTCGCGCGACGCGCAATACCTGTTCGTCAACGGTCGCTTCGTGCGCGACCGCCTGATCAGCCGCGCGCTCGGAGAGGGCTATCGCGCGGTGCTGCCGCAGGGGACGTATCCGGCGGCGCTACTGTTCCTCGAAACGCCGCTCGAAGAAGTCGATGTCAACGTGCATCCAGCCAAGACGGAAGTCCGCTTTCGCCGCGCCGCCGCTGTCTCCGACGCGGTGCGCGAAGCCATCCGCGCCGCCCTCGCTGCCGGCGGCTACGTGCGTCCACAGTGGGCCGGTGTTGAGCGCGACGCGGATATTTCGGGGACCGGCGTCGGCAACCCACAGGCCGGGCCACCCGCGTCGCACTGGTCCCTTGATGACGGATCACGCGCGCCTTCAAGCGCCAACTTCGGTCAAGGCGAGTCATGGCAGGGAGAAGAGAAGTGGAATGCCGCGAGGCTTCAGGAGATTGCTTCGCGGCAGGAAGCTATCGCCTTCGGCGTGCCTTCGCCGGAAGATGATCCGCTGCTGTCACGTGAAGCGACAATTGCGCCGCAAGGAAGCGAAGCCGCTTCCTCGTCAGCCGCGCCGCCCGGAAATTCTCCCGGCGACGCCGAATCCGACGCGGCGATTGAATCTTTCGCGCGCGAGATGACTGCCCGCGCCGATGCGGAACGAAATTGGCCCGGTAAAGAATCGCTTACAACACCCACCGAGCCGGCAGGTCAGGGGACCAATCTGCCTGCCGATACCACGAACGAGGCGCGACCCGCAGAGCCGTTGTCGGCTACGGCGGCGCGAGCCGGAGGGCAATTGCCGCCGCTCAAGTCTGCGGCGGGGCTGGTGCGTGAAGTCTCGCCCACATCGCTGACAGCGAACATCCGACCGCTCGGCCAGTTCGCGGAGAGTTTCATCATCGCTTCCGATCCAGACGGATTGCTGCTCATCGATCAGCACGTCGCGCACGAACGCATTTTGTTCGACAAGTACCGCCGGCAAGAAGGCGCGCGCGCCGCCGACTCGCAACAGCTTTTGGTCCCGGAGACTTTCGATCTGACGCCCGCGCAAGCCGCCGCCTTCGACGCGGTCGCGGATGAGTTGGAGGCTTACGGCTTCAGCCTGATGCGACTCTCAGGCCGCACTGTCGCGATCAAGGCCGTCCCCGCTGACCTGCCTGCGAATGAGGCGCGCAATTTATTGGCGGAAGTTCTCGACAGCGTGGAAGCGGAGAAACGCGGCGCGGCACGTGCCAGCCTGCGCGACGCCATCGCGGTCTCTCTCTCCTGCCGCGCCGCGATCAAAAGCAACACACCGCTCTCGACCGAAAAGATGCAGTGGCTCATCGACCGCCTGCTCCAAACCTCTTCTCCCACTACCTGCCCACACGGTCGCCCCATCATCCTTCGCCTCGCGACGCGCGATGTCATGAGAGGCTTCCAGCGAACTTAAGGGAAGGTTAGTCGGAAGTCCGAAAAGTTGACGAGCAAGGTCTCTTCATGCTTGGAAGATTTGCCACAGAGAACTCAGAGGCAGTGCAGTTCATTCATACTCTGGTTCTGTTCTCTGTGTCCTCTGTGGCTCATTCTTGCTTGGAGGATGAAGAAACAAACTTTGAGACTCCTCTTTGCCCTCCCTCAGCCTGCACCCTATAATGCTGGACGCGCTCGTTGGGGATATGCCACGGGCCGAACTTGAGATTTTTGCTGACATTCGGCAAACCGTGTATCCGCCGGTTCTCACACTGCCGAACACGTTATTGTGTAGCGTTCATCTTCGCCGGCTTATATTTTTACCAGTTCCCGGATTTGGAAGCGCCTTTGAGTTGCTGATTTAATCATCCAGCGCATCCTATGAATGCCACGTCCCGGAACGGCTACGTCACGCGGCGTTGTGCTTCTAACAAATGACTGATCAATCGGGTAATGCGATAACAGAGAGAGGTGCTGTGAGCGACGCGGCCTCCGCCAACGCTTGGCGCGGTGTGAAGTGTTTGATCACCGGCGGCCTCGGCTTCATCGGTTCGTCTCTGGCCTTGCGGTTGGTCGAGGCGGGCGCGCGTGTGACCGTCGTCGATGCGTTGTTGAGCGAACACGGTGGCAATCTGCACAACATCGCGCCCATCTGCAACGATGTACGCATGAACCTCTGTGACATCCGCGACGAACACGTGATGGCGGTGTTGATGCAAGACGCCGATGTGGTGTTCCACCTCGCGGCGAAGGTCTCGCATGTGCGGAGCCTCTCGAACCCGTACCCGGACATCGACATCAACATTAAGGGGACGGCCAGCGTGATGGAAGCCGTCCGCAAATCGAAAAGAGATATTAAAGTAATCCGCACCGGGACACGCGGGCAGTACGGAGCGGCGACGCGCCTGCCCGTCGCCGAGGATGCGCCCACCAACCCGAAAGGGCTTTACGAAATATCTC
>Ga0136614_10002526_pt1 | contig 11407 bp, 10 predicted proteins | sample AntDrymUQ2792106_2_FD_106643 | JGI IMG/M metagenome (GOLD analysis project Ga0136614, IMG submission 106643) | Polar desert sand microbial communities from Dry Valleys, Antarctica - metaG UQ279 (21.06) | ecosystem: Environmental > Terrestrial > Soil > Desert | place: Antarctica: Dry Valley...
AAGATCACCGCCAGCCCAGTTCTCAGCCACCGCCCTGTAGTGCAGACCTAGGGGGGTCCCTATGAGTGATATCAATCACTTAGGACCTCGGTACCCCCCGAATCGGCTAAGTCGGGTTAGCTTGGCGCTGGGAATCCTCTGCCGCTGGGCAGCGCAGGACGGCAATCTCAAGAGTGCCGTGATCGCGTGCGAGCGGTCCCTCCTTTGGGCTTGGGACGCGTTACGTCGGCGAGGATTCACGCAGAACCGAAATATGATTCGGGGGTATACGCGAATCATCGCGATCTACCTCAGTACGACCGCCGAGTATTTCAACAAGGTTCAGGCTCACCTTCATACACAGGATGCATTTGCCCGCTATCACCGGGAGTCGGCGATCCTCACCGAGCGCGTATTCGAGGAGATCGGCCTCCTCGCTACGATGGGGCTCACCCACTATCTCTGCGGTAAGGCCACTAAGGATGAGGAACTCGTAGCGGGTGCAAAGGCCGTGGCAAACAGCTTGGCGACCTTCCTGCAATCCCACCAGATATCAGGCTCCCCTTGCTACGACGGGCAATCGATCGACATCGCCCTCGCGCTAACGTTTCTCTTCCTCACTGAGCGGACGGATGCAATCAAGGCCTGGCTTCGGGAATTGACGGGGCAGCTGACATTTGGATTCCGGAAAGGCCAGTGGTTCCCAATTTCGACCGACTCCTTCGACGATTTGGTCGATCTGGAACTCGGAAATGCTGATGTCGCGAAGCTGACAGCGACGTCGTGGATGGTGCCGTTGGTCGGTGAGTGGATGGCCCTGCTCGAGGACGACGAAGGTTATTCTCGGTTGGTGGACTTGAACGAGGTCCTCAAAGAGACCTCCTTTCAGGTTTGGTATCCGGACGAAAAAACGGCGGAGGTCCTGTATGCCGGTCCCGCCCTTGAGACTGGCATTACGGAAGCGCCCATCGTCCTACCTCAAACTGCGGAGGAAATGCGCGCCCGGATTAGGAGGATTCGCACCGAATCCCCAGCGAAAACGCAGTTCGTCACCTCAGCCGACCGTGGAGCAATCGGATGCCTGGACTTCATCGCGAGCCGTCACTTCCGCACACCGCCGGATCCGGCTTTCTGGCAGCAGTTGGAGAAGGGACCTTCTACGGCGCGCCAACCTAACTCCCCTACACCCGAGCCTTCGGGCGGCGGGATGCAGCCGCCGGCGGGCAATTCGCAGCAACCGTCAACTTAGCTGGATGCCATGGTGAGGGATTCCCGGCGCGAGGCGTTCAGTTCCGGAAGCAACTTGGTGGATCGAGCGTCCGCTCTTGGCCGGTATGCGACCTGGATGTCGCGAAGTCGGTACCGATCCAAAGCGGCCATCGAGCGCGATCGACTCAGGATAGGAACTTCAACGCGGTTTTGCAACGTCGAGGCGGCGGGTCGTCGCGGTTGTCCGCGCACGGAAAGGTATAGTATCGCGGATGTATTCTCTGTCCCCCTCCCACGGAACGAACATGACGGAATATCGCCCCGCGAAACCCATCCTCATCGCCCACCGCGGGGCGAGCGGTTATCTCCCCGAGCACACGCTCGCAGCCTACATGATCGCCATCGAGCAGGGCGCCGATTTCATCGAGCCCGACCTCGTCAGCACGGCCGACGGCGTGCTCATCGCGCGCCACGAGAACGAGATCGGCGGCACCACGGATGTCGCTTCCCGTCCGGAATTCGCCGCTCGCCGGACCGTCAGGCACATCGACGGCGAGCCCGTGACCGGCTGGTTCGCCGAAGACTTCACGCTCGCCGAGATCAAGACGCTGCGGGCCAGAGAGCGCCTTCCCGAGATCCGGCCCCACAACGCCCGCTTCGACGGGCTGTTCGAGATCCCGAGTTTCGATGAGGTCCTGAACCTTGTCCTGGCCATGAACGAACGCCGGGCCCGTGACGCCCTGATGCTCGGCCGGCCACGACCGAGGCCCATCGGTCTGTATCCCGAGACCAAACACCCGAGCTACTTCCGCGATCTCGGGCTTCCGCTCGAGGCGCGGCTCATCAACAGCCTGGAGCGCCACGGATACGGTGGGCCGGATGCCCCGGTGTTCATCCAGTCCTTCGAGGTCGCCAACCTCAAGGCGCTGTTCCGGATGACGGCGCTGCCGCTCGTGCAGCTCATCGAGGCGGAGGGCAAACCGTATGATTTCATGCTCTGCGGCGATCCGCGCCGCTACGCCGATCTTCTGGTTCCGGCGGGCCTCGCCGAGATCGCGGCGTATGCGCGGGCCATCGGCGCGAGCAAGGACGTGCTCATCCGCCGCGCAGAGGATGGCTCTCTTGGACCGCCGACCACGCTCGTCGCCGACGCCCACGCCGTAGGGCTCTTGGTGCATGCCTGGACCTTTCGTGCCGAGAACGCCTTCCTCCCCGCCCCATCGCGCACCGGGACCGATCCGGCGGCGCTCGGGGACCTCGACAGCGAGCTTTCGACCTTCCTTCATCTCGGCATCGATGGTGTCTTCACCGATCACCCGGGGATCGCCGTGCGCACAATGCGACGGGCGGCGATGAGCAATGCGGGCTAGCCAGCGGTGCGGAGCGGCAAACACCGCCGGACACCCGGCCCTAATTGGTTTGGAACCCCGATCCGACCCTTCTTCCGTTCCGTAGGTAAACGGGTGTACCCATCAAGTTCATGGCGACCGGCTACTCGGGTATCCTTCGCTTTCGAACGGCCGGCTCGTGACACTTGCGGGTCCAGACCGACAGTTCCAGGCTCGCAGTGTCCCGTTTTCGACTGCGCCCGCAGCTTGCTTCATGAGCGGTCTCAACATACGCCACTCGGGTGCCGGGATCAGACCCGGAAGCCCGATCGTAGTGACCATGCCGACCGATGTCTCTCACCGGCGCGGATCAAGTTCCCCGCGGGTGCTTTCGGAACCGATCCGGGTCCCTGCAATCGGCCGCCATTCACCACCAAAGTCGTGCTCACCGACGGCGGGGTGTACGACAACATGCGCATCGAGACGGCCTGGAAGCGCTGCCGCACGATCCTGGTGAGCGACGGCGGCGGCAAGTTGCAGCCGGAAGCCGACCCTCATGCCGACTGGGCTCGGCACAGTCTGGCATCAATTCGGTGATCGACAACCAAGTGCGCAGCCTGCGCAAGCGCCAGGTGGTTTCGGCATTCAAGAACATGGAATGCCTCGGCACCTACTGGGGCATGTGGCGATCCGGCCGACTACGCGGCGCCGAGCAGCCTGCAGCTCCCCACCGACCTCGCCGGAGAGCTGGCTCGCACGCCCACCAGGCTCGCCGCGATGCCGGACGAACTCCAGGAACGTCTGATCAACTTCGGGTACGGACTGGCCGAGCGCGCGGTGCGCAGCTTCTACGACGCGCAGGCGCTGGCGCCGGCGGCGTTCCCTTACTCGCTGGGGATCTAGTTTTAGGCCGGCGACGTGCGTGCCGTGATCGTTGCCCGGCGGCACGTATTCGCCGTCGCTATGCTCGACCCGCAGCAGCGGACGGACTAGCTTCCAGTCGAACGACCCGCCACCCTCGAGACTGGCACGCAGCTTGGTCAGCAACTCCGCGCTCTCCGGATCGTTGCCGGCTAGCCGCTTTTCCAGGTGCGCGGGCAGATCTGGGGAATCGGGATCGAGCAGGAGAGCGATCTGGGTGAAGTCGTAGGTCTCCAGGACCCTGGTCTCGTTCTGCAACTTCTTCTTGTCGACGACGAAGGGGTGGGGAGACGGTTTCTCGTCGGCGCCGCGCCTGCGAAACGCCGGATGGCGGGCGTCGATGCCGCTGTCCACGACCGCCCACGTCAAGTCACGGCAGCAGATCTTGAACAGCAGCCGGGCGGCGTCGGCCTTGACCGCGAGGGACGATGCCGCAATCGTGCGTCTGGCCTCGCGGTTGATGTTGACCACGTGCACACAAGCCGTCTGCTCGGCGGGCCCGAGGTTCCGGATGAGGTCGTGCACCGCGGCGATCAGCGGTCGCCAATTCTCCGCGCGCGCATGCTCGAGACTGCGACGGCGGTCGAGGAAGATCTTCGGCAACGGCCCGCCGCGGCGCACCAGCGCGAGGAACCCGACGACACGAAGCATCCAGAGCAGCCCCGGCCGAGGCCGGTTCGCGGTACCGAGACCGGTGGGTATCGCTGCGGGGTGCTCCGGATCGCGCACCGCCTCGGCCAGGAGGTTCAGGATTCGTTCATCGGCTAGACCCTCGATGTTCCAGCTCTTCTCTAGCGTGTGCCACCAACTCGTCATCGGCAGCACCACGCGGATCAGATCCTCGAAGAACAGGTTCGCGGCGACGGTCGTCTGGTTGTACACCAGGCGCGCCGGCGTCGTGGCGTCGTGGCCGAAGGCGCGCCATTCTTTGCGCCGGCGTTCCAGCGCCAGGCGCGCGCGCAAAGCCCGGTGCAGATCGCCCACCGGCGTGTCTCGAAAGGGCGTGACCAGGAGAGGCACCGCCGGGAACGGATCGGCGGCTGCCGCCCCGGCGAGAGCGTCGCCTGGGACCAGCTCGTCGTCGTCCAGCGCATGGGCGAAACGCAGCCAGACATCGGGCAGGACGGGGGTATCCTGCGTGAACCGCCGCACCTGTCCGGCGCCGAACATCAACTGCTCCAGCAGGCGGCGCCGTTCCGGCGGGAGTAACTTGAGGTAGGCGGTGCTCGCCGTTGGCTTGCGCCGCGGGCGCTTCGGCGATGTCTTCTCGGCCATTAACGGTCTCGCGATCCCGAGCCCAGGGGCTCGCGGACACGGTCGCTCTTCGTTGTACCCACTCAGCAGTTGGTCGCGATCCTCGAGGGCCGCGCGCTCCCGTTCGAAGATGTCGTCCGCGCGGCTCTTCCGCGACTCGAGATCGACGAATCGCGAAGGATAGGAATTTCAACGCTAGTTGTCAATCGGCAATGTTTCGTCGGACGGGCTGGGCGGTGGTTCGGCGGTGTGAAAGCGGTCCATGCTGGTGCGGAAGCGTTCCGTTGGGGTTGCCCCGGTGGGTTTCTGAGGGCTCTGGTTGGCAGCCGATGCTCGGGCGCGAGTGCTGCCTTCGCCGGTCAATTAGGCCTTGACCGGCAGGAAGGTTTGGAGTGGGATGGCGCCAACCAGCTGACCCGCTGATCGAGCTCATAAGACGGGCCGGGGGTCGCTCAAGGCAAACGCGTCGAAACGCCTTCGCGTCCTCGAAGTCGCTGTCTCCCCCCCAACCGCCTATTTGGCGCCCTGAGTACCGACCTCAAGGTCGATCGGACCCGTCATGCTTCCTTTAAGACAGTACGCGGCTGTGAGCACGATCCGCGACGAGATCAGCGTACCGCGGCATCCCCCTGTTCCCTATCTGGACGACGCCTTCATGATCCGTACCCGTGTCGCTCCAGCGCGGGTCGTCCTCGTTGGAGGTTCGTTCGCGAGGCGAGATGGCGAGACTTGCGCTCACTCGCACCGGCGCGTCTGCTCGTTGCATTGCTTGCCCGGCGGGCAGAGCGCGGTCGGGCAGAACGGCGGCAGCGCCTCGCAGATCCGCTTCTCCTCGTTGCACTGCGTCCCGGGCCCGCAAAGCGCGGTCGAGCAGAACGACGACGGTCCCTGGGAGCTCTTGTCGTACTCGCTCGAGCATCCGGTGATCAACCAAAAGCACGGAACGATCGCGGCGCCGAGCGCCAAGTATGAATGGTTCATTAGATTCTCCTTCGATCCTGGGTGTGACTAGGGGAAGAGAGATTTTAAACGCCCTTTTTTATCAAGAGGCACAGTACTGCCAGGCTCGTGAGCTGTCAACATGCGAGCCCTCGGCTTAGAGTTCGGAGCTCTTCGGACCTTCCTCGGCCCGATGCGCTATGTTTCGGAGCGTTTTGGCGTCTCGAGCGAGCGAGGGCCAACAGGGAGGGTCGGCTCAGAGGCTGAACCGGATGGGAACAGGGATTAGTGGGGGATCAGGCCAGTTGGAATCGATCGAAGGCCGTGGCCGCTGCTCGGGGTGGTGCTCGGGCGGGCAAACCGAGACAGAGCCTTTGGTTATCGAGCGTCTGGAGAGCCCTTCGAGCCCCCCGTGCCGAGCCGGCCGTGGGATCGCCGGCGCTGGGCGCGCCTCTACGGCTCCGGGAAGGGCCTCGTCATCGTACCGAACGCCGCGGAGGCCGGCCGCATCGCCGATGAGGTGCAGTTCTTCGGGGGTGACGGCTTGGCACCGCTCGCCTTCCCGGACTGGGAGACGCTACCCTACGACCGCTTACAACACGCTCATGCTCGCACAGACGAGCGGGTGGATCGCGACGCGCTTTGCGAGCGCTTGATCCGCGGCGGTTATCGGGCCGTGTCCCAGGTGATCGAGCATGGGGACTATGCCCTGCCCGGCTCCTTCCTGGATGGCTTCCGCCGCTTCGTCCCAGCCGAGCCCGATCAGGACGAGGGCGGGCCTCCAGCGCGCCGCCGCGTTGGAGCCGGAGGTAGACACCTCTCGACCCGTACAGGCAGCACTCGCCCCAAGCACCGACCCCAGAGCCCCCGGGGCACCCCGAATGGCGCTTCCGGAGCTAAGGAGCCGGCCTTTACTTTCAGAGCGTTATTGCCTGTGCTAGGATCCCTTCACAGCAACAGTGGGTAGGAGGGCAAGAAAATGAACGTCGAGCTGCAGATCAACAACAGCATCAGCCCCAGCGCGCGATTCGTCACGTGGGCTCCATCGCCCTGCCGGATCCGTGTGACGAACCCCTCCGGCGCCACCGCGCCCATCGTCAATGTGCAAATCACCGGGGTATCGGTGGCTAGCGGTGGCGCGGTCGTGTTCCGCGGGAACACCACGGGAGCGTTCTCCAACAGCCTGACAGTGCCGGTCCCAATCAATGGCACCTCCGTTCCGTTTTTCGTCGCAGGCAGGTTCGGGCGACCCAGCGTCAACAACGGAGACGTAAGAATCGAAGCCCGCAACGGGACCACACTGGTCGGCTCGGTATCGGTGATGGTGCGCGTCCGAAAGAACGCGGAGGCACTCACGCCGGGAGAACGCGATCGCTTCGTGGCAGCGTTCGCGCAACTCAATAACCAGGGGGCCGGACGCTTCGCGGACTTCCGCAGCATGCATACCAACGTGAGTTCGCCCCAGGCTCATGGCGCACCGGGTTTTCTGCCCTGGCACCGCGCTTACCTGCTGGATCTCGAACGCGAGCTTCAAGCTATCGATCCAAGTGTCGCGCTGCCGTACTGGCGCTTCGACCAGCCCGCACCAAAACTTTTTACCCTCGACTTTTTTGGGGTCTCAGGTCCAAATGGCACCATCCAGTTCAGCAACACCAACCCATTGCAATTCTGGGTAACAGACGGCGTACAGGGAATTAACCGAGGACCCAGGAACAACTGGAACCCAGCCACTCAGCCGGGGCCGACCGTCATCACTGAAGCCCAGACTCTGCTCCTCGGGACTCAATACCCAGCGTTCAGTGGCATGGAAGGAAACCCGCACGGAACAGCCCACACGAGGTGGAATGGTTTCATCCGCCAAATCGGGACCGCTGCGAAGGATCCGCTCTTCTTCCTGCTTCACTGCAACGTCGATCGACTATGGGCGAAGTGGCAGCGACAGAATGGGCGATTCGATCCGGCGCACGCGGCCTCGTTCGACAGCAACCCCGGGAACCCGATCGGGCATAACCTGGTTGACACTATGTGGCCGTGGAATGGGATCACCGGAGGCACACGTCCTCCGACAGCTCCCGGAGGTGCGATGGCCTCATCACCGTGTGTCAGCGCGCCGGGGCCGCAACCGCGAGTGCGGAGCAGCCTGGATTACCAGGGCTCAGTCAACGCACTTTCACGCGAGGGGTTCGATTACGACGATGTGCGATTTGCCTAAAGTGCCTTGCACGAGGAGATAGTAACCATGAGTACGAAGAAAAAAGCTGCAAAAACCTCGAAGTCGGCGCGGAAACCGAAGGGTGGCGCTATGAGGTCGACTCGAGCTGCAATGTCAGTCGCGACTAGTGCGCGTAGTACCGTGAAGGAACGAGTCGCGGCTATGGCGGAAGCGCCTCTGGCCGTGTGTGAGAGCGACAAGGACCTGCAGGCGATGCTGAACGTCCTTCGTAATAAGGAAGAGCCCGTGGAGGTGCGCCTTGCAGCGATGGACTCACTCGCGACGGCCGCCTTCAGTGTCATCAAGTTCGAATCGTGCCGCAACGATTACATTGCGACTTTGCGCGAGGTCGCGCAGGATCCGGATCCGAAGATCCGTGAGAGCGCGCTTGGTTTGCTTGCGGGCGAGAAGGACGGCTTCGCGCAGAAGAAACTCCTCGAAGGGTTGCAGAACCGTGAGAAAGCGTTGGTCCCACCTGAGAAGGCGCTGCAACTACTCAGTTACGATGTGCACGCGGAAGCCTATTCAGTAGCGCGAGACATCGTCGAGAAGCCACCAAACGCCGATGCAAAGCGAGAGGCGCTGCGATTGCTCGCGGCAGACGCCACTTCCGCACCGTTGTTCGAGAAGCTCCTTCGTGACAAAGACGAATTGCGTGAGATTCGGCAAATCTCGGCTTCCGCGCTGCATGGACTCAATCCAGGGAAACTCCAGAGGCACGCGAGAGAGATGCTGCTCGACAATTCGGAATACGATGATATTCAAGCCACATGCCTGACCGCGCTCACACAGTTTGGCGACGACGAAGCGGTGGGTAAAGATGAGGCGCTGCTGAAGAGCGTCGATCGCTTTAGTGCTGGCAAAACGTCATCGAAGTACAAACAGAGTGCTCGCCGGTTCCTCAGCAAGTACGGCCGATAAAGGTGGCGATCAATGCAAAACGTCGCAACGGCGAGCGTGCAGTCAGAGCCCCAGTTCGCGGCGCTGGTCGACGCGCTCGCCGCTGACCCGAATCGACGCGAGCAGCTAACGGAGCTGTTGCGCGAAGATCACCTGCTCTACGACCAGCGCGGCTCGGCGACGACTGTTCGGATGCGCGGATGGGTTCTGCTCGCCCTCGCGCGCGCCGGGGTGTCGGACGCCGCGCTCCTCTTCGTGCTCGAAGAGCTCGACACCGGAGTCGATGCGTATCTTGTCGCGGCAGCCGCGCGCGCACTACGATCCTACCCAAGCCCTAACGCGGCATTCGCTCCATTCGTGATGCGCGCGCTCACTAACATCCGCTATCACGACGAGCTTGTTTCCTTCGAAGGCTATGGTGAATACGCGATCTCGTCCACAGGCACGAGTCCTGTTCGTGAATTGCTCGCGACTTTGGCATGGCTCGGTCCACACGCGCGTGGAGCTCTGCGTGAGGTCGAGTCGTTGCGTGCGCAACGTGGAGGGCTCTCCAAGAAGCTGCTGATCGATGTAGACCGGGCCGTGGAGGCAATCCGCGACGCCGATCAAGTCGATGAGCCCGGCACCGACACGTGCTGTACGCTGCCGAGCGGTCTGAGCAACACGTTTTCATGGGCGCTCAGTTCCCGTCGCGGCTCTGAGCCGATCGAGTCAACCGTTTTCGAGGATCACGAGGGTGCGTCGATCACCTTCAAGGAATTCTTCCGAGGGCACCCCTCCATCGTCGTCTTTTTCTACACGCGCTGCGACAACGCGCTGAAGTGCTCGCTCACGGTGACCAAGCTCGCACGGGTTCAGAAGTTGTTAGAAGCGCGGGGACTTGCCGATCAAATACACACTGCGGCGATTACATATGATCCAGCGTTTGATCTACCCGCACGTATTCGCGGCTATGGGCAGAACCGTGGCGTGCGAATGGACGACCGCCATCGAATGCTGAGAACAACTGACGGTGTCAACGCACTTCGCAGGCACTTCAAGCTCGGGGTCAACTTCATCGAGTCGCTGGTGAATCGGCACCGCATCGAAGCTTACATCCTTGATGCCGAGGGTCGGATCGCTGCCTGCTTCGAACGCATGCACTGGGATGAGCAGCAGGTTGTGGATCGCACAATCGAGGTGCTGCAGGAGAAAAGTGACGAGACGACGTCTGAGGTCTCTCCAGGGCCAGCAGATTGTCCAGCACGCCATAAGACTAAGACAGTGTCACCGATATTTGGCACACTGGCGTCCCTCGGAGTGGCGTTTTTCCCGAAGTGCCCGATCTGTTGGGCCGGGTATCTGAGTGTGTTCAGCATTGCGGGTTTGAATCAAATTCCGTATTCTCCGTGGCTGCAGCCAATGCTCGTCGCAGTGATGCTGATTAACCTTGCCAGCGTGTGGCTCCGAGGACGCTTAACGGGTCGAATGAGTGGGTTTTATCTGGTCAGCGCCGGTGCTTTTGCGATCGTCCTCTTGAACATGGGGCTCGGTTGGGAAAACGCCGCCGTCTGGGGCGTCGCGTTGACGCTGGCGGGTTCGCTGATGAGTGCGCTGAGCGGCAAGAACGCTTCTCAGGTTGTGGAATAGGTCTTTGTGGAATGCCGTCGCGTTTGGCATCGCGCCATAGGGTTTCTTGAAACGTCAATGCTTGGTGGGAATACATCCAATCTACCGGCGCGCCTGGGTACCCTCGACGGCATTCAAGGGAACAACACGTCCGCGGCCATCAAAGTGTATCAGCAAAATGCCGGACTGGCGGCCACCGGGCAACTCGATAGCGCGACACTGGATAAACTATCCAGGTTAAGGCGGTTGAGGTCTGCGACGGGGTTGCCGCGGGCCTTTTCGGGCAGGACGAGGATCGGAAGACTCAGGACTCTACGGTTACGTAGGGACGCTTGAGCACGACGTCAGCCGCGCCCGGCTCGGTGAGCCGCCCTTCGGCGTCCGCCCGGATCGGTACGATCGTCACCGTGATCCGCTCCCCCGGCTTCACGGCGCCCTCGGGCAGCGGCAGTACGAGGTTTTGACCCGATCCCCGCGCTCCGGGCGTGGACGCGCTCGAGCGCGAGGGGACGAGGAACAGTTCTTCGACGAAGCTCATATGGTCCGTCGGGGTGGCCGCCGTTGCGTCGGGCCGGTTGACGAAGACCCGGAGGACCGCGGCCTCCCCCTCCGCGACCCGAACGTCGTCGAGGTGCAGCACTAGCTTCCCGCCGACGGCGGTGCGCGGAGCGCTGCCGATCTCGATCGTCGCCGGCGTCGCGGTGACGTGCACGCGATCCTCGTGCGTACCTTTCGACGGTTGATGAGCATCGGCCCGCCAGTGTCTCGTAGACCGCGCAGCGCGCCGAGGCGCCTCGCTCGATCGGCGCACTCTCGGCTCCTTATCTTCGCGCGCACCCGCATCCGGATCCGCGGATGTGGCGTATATACTCATGGAAGCGAACGATGATCTGACGAGGAGGGCCTGTCATGGCGTTACGCGCATTCCTTGTACTGCTGGGTGTGAACGGTCGGGGAGATAGGTAACAAAAAAGTCCGAGGACATGGGTTACACTTTAATATATCGATTCCAGTACCTCCTTGGGGCTCTTTTGTTGATCTCGATAGATTACAGGGC